>Ga0222632_1000062_pt1 | contig 101975 bp, 98 predicted proteins | sample AntAcemetageno46_FD_179828 | JGI IMG/M metagenome (GOLD analysis project Ga0222632, IMG submission 179828) | Saline water microbial communities from Ace Lake, Antarctica - #46 | ecosystem: Environmental > Aquatic > Non-marine Saline and Alkaline > Saline | place: Antarctica: Ace Lake...
GAAAAGAGTTTATTTTAAAATTAAAACAATAGCCTTTTGTGAAAAGAGTTTATTTTAAAATTAAAACAATAGCCTTTTGTGAAAAGAGTTTATTTTAAAATTAAAACAATAGCCTTTTGTGAAAAGAGTTTATTTTAAAATTAAAACAATAGCCTTTTGTGAAAAGATTTCTATGATTAATTTATTAAAAATGGTATATGAAAGTGATTTTAATATTTTAACGACTTCATTTTTTCTATTAAATTCCATTGTGCCATTTATTATTTCATTTAATTGTAGTCCTAGTTGTTCTGTAAATTCTTCATTTGGTTTTGTTAGTTGTAAAATAAGTGTTTCTTTAATAGAATCAAATTCTTTTTTTGTAACAGAAATATTTTTATTAAAATATACTAATTCTTTCAAAGATTTTTTCAAATCTAAATTATTTTGAATTTTTTGAGTAATAAATAGTTGATCAGATTTTAATTCATATGATAAACTTACTAAATATCCTAATTGTTTTTTTGTTCTAATTTCATTAAAAAATTTTTCAGACATAATATTTGTTATCAATAAAATAAAAGAATAATTTTTAAGAGTATATTTACCCAATGGTAATAATATTTTTATAGTTTTATTTTTTTCTTTTGTATTTGGATGATTAAATATTTTAGATTTTATATTTTTATTGAGATCAATTATATTATTATTAAATTTTTTGGTTAAATTAAAATAAGTTGAATAATCGGAGGTAAAATTGCCATATTGAGAATAAAAACAGGATGAATTTAATATATTATTTAATGTTTTAATATATTCATCTTTTGATAAAGATATTTTATTTTTTAATAAGATTTGGTATGAGGGATAATTTATAAAAAATATATCTTGTAAATAGTCTATCATTTTCCAGGGATCTAGATATTTTATTTTAGTCAAATATTGATGATATTCTTTTTCATTTAGGGTAAATAATTCTTTTTTTGGATTTTTTTCAAGAGTTTTTAAAAATTTAGGTATTATTTTTTCCCAATTTTGATTCCAACCTTTTAGTTGTACAATAATTTTATTTTTTTTTGGTAATTTGCTTACTGAAAAACTATAACCATAATTTGTTAATTCTGCCATTTCATCATCTAAATGATAATTTAAAATATTAAGAGTTAATATTATTTTTAAATATTCTTTTGCTGAAGAAATTATATTAATATCATAAACTAAATTTATAATTATTTTAGGTGTTTGCCATGATTTATTAAATATTATTATTTTATTTTTTTCTTGAATATTTTCTATTTTTTTATTAAAAATTTGTAATTTCGTTGGGATTAATTCTTTATTAAAATTAAATTTTAACTCGTCAAGTTTTACTTTATCAACTAATATTTTATCACTTACTAATCTATATGCTAAATTATAATGGGGTTCTGTTTTGAAACTATATGAATTATGATCTTGATACATTTGAATAATAATTGTGTTTTCAGGAATAAAATATTTTTTCAGATCACTTTTAAATTTATCCAAAGAAACCTCCGATATATCATATGAATGATTATATAAGTTTTTTATTGGAACATCTGTTATATTATCTATAAATAATTGAACAAGTTCTGTTGTATCAGGTTTTTCTTCAAAATTAAAATCATTTTTCAATGTTTCCAAAGTTATATTAAGATAATTAGATAAATCTTTATTTGATAATCTAGTTAATAAATTTAAATAATTATAAATGGTTGATATTATATAATAAATATTAGTTTTACCTTTTTCAGTTATTAATAAAGTCAATTCAACAATTTGATATAATTGATTATCTTCATTAAGTGATAAATTTAACATAGAAATTAAATTTTCTTTAATTAAATATTTGGATAGAGAATTAATTGAGTCATCTATTAATAATTTTTCTAATAGAATTAAATAATTTTTTTGAAATGATAATTTAGGAATAGTAAATACTAATTTTAACATGTTAGTCTCTTTTTTTGGCTGAAGAAAAAAAATTTTATTATTATTGCAAGTGAAAGGTTTAGTTAAATTTATTTTTGGAACTGGTATATTTTTTAATTTTCCAAAAGTACTAAAAATTATATTTTTTAAATTTTCATTAAATTTTTTTGTTGAAATTACAATTGACATATTTTGAGGATGATAATATTTTTGATGGAATTCATGTAGTTTTTCATATATATCAGCTTGACTTAAAGTTTCTTTATTTCCTGTTCCAAATGTATTCATTATATGAGTTTTATCAGATAATAACCCAATTAAATGATTTAATCGCCACATATCAGATAAAAGATTTTTTAAATGTTCATTATTTACTGCTTCACGTTCTCTTATTAATGAACTTTTATTAATTAAAGGATCTTTAATTAAATTAAAAAAAATATCAATTAATTGATTAAAATATTTATTATTTCCAGTAAAATAATATACAGTTTTTTGGGATGCTGTATAAGCATTTGTGTAACCATTAGCTAAAGCAATTATTTTATTAAAATGATTTTCTTCTGAATATTTTTTAGAGCCCATAAAAATCATATGTTCTAAAAAATGAGCTAATCCAAATATTTTATTATCTTGATAAAAGCCTGCATTTACTTTTAAAGCAAATGTATTAGATTCTATTTTAGAATCTTCAATAATCACAACAGGTATATTGTTATTTAATTTAAAATGATAGAACTTTCTAGATTCATTAATTGGAATGATCATTAAGAAAAAGCAGATTAAAAATCTAAAATCAATTAATGAGTAAATTATTTTTATTAAAAAATAATAAACTTAATAAAAATATATTATATAAAAATAATAATTTAACTGAAACTAAAACTAAAACTAAAACTAAAACTGAAACTAAGAATTCATTAATTTATCCCAGTTTAAAAGTTAATATGAATTATATTTTAAAATTACCTGATAAATTAGATAAAATTAAACAATTATTAGGCCCTATTTATTATATAAATATGAAATCCAGAAAAGATAGAAAAAAAACAATGGAACATAATTTTAAAAGGTTAAACTTAGATTTTACTAGATTTGTTGCATTTACACCCAATGAAAATAATTATACAGATTTTTATCATGAATATAGTAACCTTGACTTTTCTATGTTTTATAATTATAAAAATTGTCAATGGAAAAAAGGAACAATTGGATGTTTTATGAGTCATTATTTAATTTTAAAAGAATTAGAACAAATTCAAAATCCTAAAAAATATTATTTAATTCTTGAAGATGATTGCATTCCTTCTCTCAATCATATTTTAGCATCATTGGAATTTGCTGAGAAATTTGAAGACTTGGATATTTTAAGATTAAACAGTTTTAATAATATAATTAAAGAAATATCAGAATTTGGATGGAAAATTAATAAAAATCATGTCTATTTTAATAATAAGGATAAAGAATCTATTAAAATTGATGGTGGTACTCATTATGTTTTAATTAAACATAATAAGATTAAAAAAATTTTAGATTTTATGGAATCAGGTATAATTTTTTTTATAGATGGAATGTATAATACTATTAAATTAAATAGTTATTGGTTAAATTTTAGTTATAATATAATATTGCCTTCAGTGTCATCAATTAAAAATATAGATAATTATCATGGACTATTTTTAATAAAAAATAGAAAACTTAAAAAAAATATTATAAATAACACAGTTTTACCAAATAATATTGCCAATATTGAAGTAAAAACTGATAATATATTTATTAAAAATGAAATATCATTTAAACCAAGAAACAATTTTAATAAAAATAAAATTTCATTTAAAACTAGAAATAATGCTATTAAAAATCAAATTTTATTAATGAATAAAAAGAATAAAATACCAAATCCATTTAATACTGTAACAAATGTTACGAATGTTACGAATGACAATCCAGTTATTAAAAATACATCTCCATTAAATCGTATTATTAAAAATAATATTTCATTGAAAACTAGAAACAATTCTAATAAAAAATTAATTTTATTAAGAAATATAAATAATACTATTAAAAATCAGATTTTATTAAAGACGTTATAAAATTAGTTTCAATTAAAGGAGCATGAGATTTGTAATATTGGTAATTTATATTTGTTAAATATATTTTCCATTTTTCAATTAAATTAATTATATCTACTTGACAATAATTTAATTTTTTTATTTGTTCTGCTAAAATTTCAATAGTTATATCTTGATTCTTATCTAAAATCAAGAAATATTCTTTATTTGTTTCAATAAAATTTATTATCCAGTTATCTTCTGTTTCTTCTAAATTTTGATGAGGGGATATAAAAATTAAATGTAAAATACTATCAAAATAATTTTGTGTTTTAATTATTTCTATTTCACTAGTTTGATGATTGAAATAATGATATATCCATTCAATTTTAGGTGCTAAATAAAAATTATAATGAATTTTATTTATATTTTTATCATTAAATTTACTAAAATAAGTATCTAATACTTGTAAATATTTATTTACAATTTCTTTAGGTTCTGTAGGAGTTAAACTTATTTGTTTTAAATAATTATTTTCTTCTTCAACCTCATCTAAATTTTTTTTAAACATTAATTTATTGTTTAATGTTTTAAATTTGTGTGTTAGTAACTTTTGAGATAAAAACACTTGATGGTTATATAAATTTTCAAAAGGATTCATATCAAAATTAGGGTAATTTTTTTTAACTTTTAATCCAAAAGGAACCTCAGAATTAATTAAAATATTTGATAATTTGTCATTAACTTTATGATAAATAACAGGATAAGAATTATCTGAATATGGCAATAAAATTTTATTTTTTAACTCTGTTAAAGTTGTAATAGTTTCTGGAATAATTTTTGAAAGACTATTACCATTTACATAACATAATTTAATATAATTTATTAAATAAAATCTTTTTGCTTTTTTATTTAATTCTTCAAAAATTATAAATAATTTCCGTTTATTTATTTGTTTCTCTAAAACTAGCTCATTTTTAACCCAAATATTTTCATAAAAAATTTTACAAATTTCCATAAAATTGTTTTCAAAGGACAACTCAATTAATCCTGGTAAATAATCATTTCCAAAAAAAGTTATTATTAAATTTATATCAGAAATTATATTATTTGATAAAGATGCACCCACATAATCCCCTATTTTTGAAACTATATTTATTATTAATTTTGGAAAAAATATATATAAAAAATTATCTTTAAAATGTCTTACCATATTTATTTTATTATTTGTGCTTGAAGCTAATAAAAGTCCATTAAAAATAAAATCAAAATCACTGCAATGAATTGTTATTGATTTATTTTCTAAATTTTTTATTAAATTATATATTTTATAGTCTGCCTCTTCATATTTATTTGTGTTATTTATAAATAATTTAAAATTATTATTATTATTGTTATTATCTTTTAAAATTTCTTCTAAATATTTAAAAATATTACTGGTAGGACCGAATGACTTACTTAAACTAATTTTATATTTAATAAATAAACTATAATCAAAATAATTTCCTTTATCATCTTGATATAAAAAATTAGGCATATTTTTAAATTGTTCTTCAATATTTAATTTTCTTATTGTTGATTCTACAAAGTTTTTTAACTTTCTTCTTTTTTGTTCTATTACCTTTGGCATTGAAGGTATTCCATCAAAAACTAAATAAAATTCTTTTAGAAATTCTTGATAATGCAATCCCAATACTTTAGTTTTTATATAATCTAAAAAATAATTTCCTACAATTTTATCATAAATATTATTATTATTTTTCAAATTAAATAAATCCTTTAATTTACTTAGAGTGATTTCAATATTTTCTTGCTCAAATGCCTTTAAAATAAATTGATTTATAAATTTTAGTTTACTTGTATTTACATAAGTAATAATCTCATTTATTATTTTATCCCTTTTATCAGGTAAACAATGTGGAATAGTTAAAATTAATTTAACTAAATAATTTAAATCAGTTTCTAATTCATAAATTACATCATATAAAATAAAGTTTCCATCCAAAATTATTATTTCAGAACCTAATTTTACTAAACTATTATCATAACTATTCTCTTCAAAATATTCAGTTCCTCCAAATAATTTATAAAAATGATGATATATTCTATCAATTCCCATTAAATCAAATAATAACCAATCCTTAATTAAATTTGTTTAAAATTCTTTAAAAAATTAATTATTTCATACATCATTCTACAATCTAGTTCATTATAATATTCCGCTTCTTGTAAACTAGTTACATTAGTTGTATTTTTATAATAATCTATAATCTGATACATTGCATCCATTCCATTTTTTATATTACTATTATTATATGTTAAGGTGAAATTTTTATAAAAATAAGCTAATTCTTTTGCAATTATTTTAAGTGAATAACTACCCGATGTTTTTAATTTATAAGATTTAAATATTTTTAAAATATCAATAAATTCAAAATCAGGTATATCATAATAAGTACCTATTTTATTATAAAGATTTCTCTCATAATTACCATAAGCTACAAAAACTACTTTTTGATTAAATTTATTTTCTTGATTTTTTATATAATCAATAAATTTATATAAATTTGTATACTCTGCACTATAAGTTGGTTCAACACTTACAAATGAATGATATTCATCTGTTTGTGGTATATAAATTCCTATTTGAGATAAAAAAGTACTATTAAAATTTGTAAGAATTTTATCCATTGTAAATATTAAATCAGTATCAATCGTCTCAAAATCTAAATATATTACTAATCGATCAGATGGAATTTCACTAACAATTTTATCTGAATTTTCAAAATTAAAGTTATTTTTAATCTCTTCTTTCAAATATTTATCTTTAAAATATTTCTTGTTCAAAGGAAATTGTGTATTTATAAAAGTTAAATCGGGTTGATATCTCTCTGGTAAATTATCGAGTAAATACCTATTTGGATATTTTCTTAAATATTTAATTTCTTCAATATAAATACCTGATTCATATTTAATACGTTTTATTTTTTCATCTAATAAATTTATTTCTCCTAAACATTCTAACCCATTAAATTTTAAATTTTTTGATTTTTTTAATCCTCTTTTACCTAAAAGATAACAATAATCAAATTTACCTTGAATTTTATTAATAATATCTTGATACATCACAACTTGTGCTATAGATGCTTGATATTTTTTACTAGCAGAAATTTCAAAATCATTTTTTATAAATTCTAAAGTTTTAAACTTGACATCAACTACTGAATAATAATATTGACCAATTTTTGACTTGGTAAGAGTAAAATTAAATTTCATTTTGGGAAAAATTTTCTTTAAAATATCACTTCTAATTATAAAATCGGGACACCCAAATGTCTTATTACTACCATCTAGCAACAACCCCTGATAAATAATTGGAAAACCACAATACATCATTGATAAAGTTTCTTTAAATTTAATTGGATCAGGTGTAAAAGTATTTTTACAAATTGTTGTAATTGGGTATTTTTCCTCCAATTTTTTATATATAAATTTTTCAAACTCATTACCTTTTTCAAAAAAAATATTTGTTAAAGGGAGTTCTTTCACCATCATTATATCTGGATTCTCTTTTAATAATCCTTCAAAACTATCATTAAAAAAGTTTTTAACTCTGGAAGGAGAAACCCAATTTTCTTTATTAAAAAAGTTTTCACTCTCTCTAACTCTTTTTCTAGTAGTAGGTTTTTGATAGAGAATGACTTTAAAATCAATATCAACAATAAAAATTTTAGTGAAACCTAAATCAAAAATAGTTTCTTTTATTTGATCTGTTAAATGGATATTGTCTATATAAATAGAATAACCATTAATTTGTAAAGACTCAATATTTAATCCTATTTTTAAGGAAAGAGTATTAACAATATTACTTTGACTGAACATATAATTAATATAATTTAATTAAAATGTTTAAATATCAAATTTTTTAAATTTAAGTTTAAGTTATAATTAAATTTATAAATAGTTAATGTCTGAACAAAACACACCTTCAGTTGAAAATATACAAAAACCTCGTCTTATTGAAACATCTATAATAGATGATACAAATCTATTATCAGGTTTCACAGATCTTTTCACAAATAAACATTTTTGGATTGTTATGGTATTTATAATTGCTATTATTATTGGAATATATTATTATCAAGTATATATTAAAAAAGATACTAATTTACAATTAGAAGATAATAATCAACAACAACAGATGCCACAAATGCAACAACATCAACAAATGCCACAAATGCAACAACAACAAATGCCACAAATGCAACAACAACAAATGCCACAAATGCAACAACAACAAATGCCACACCAACAAATGCAACAACCGCAACTACAAATACCGCAACCACAAATGCCACAACAACATGAAACGCAAAATAATAAGCCACGTGTGAATCATCCCTCCATACAAGAGGATGAAATGTATGATATGCCTTCTTCTAAAATAATGGAATTAGAAGAAGAAAATGATAATGTACAAAATCAAAAATTAACAAATGAAGAAATAGATTTATTAACTAAACAATTAGAAAGCCAGGAATAATTTATTTTTTAAGTCTACATCTTTCATCTATTTTAAAAGTTTCACAATTGACTGATTTGGGAACTATACTTAATAATAATTTACATTTTTCTCCTTTTAGAGGTTGAGTACAACCTTTTTCTTTTGATTCTGAAATTTCATCAGTTGTTAAACATCTAGAACGAAAATGTTCATATCTATCTCTTACTTGTTCGTAAGTTAAAGTTATTGGTTTTTTTAAATTTTTATTAACTAAATTATGTAACTGATAAACCCATCTTGATAATGTTTCTCTATTTTTTAAAGCAGAAGTATTTAAAGGTAAAATTTTTAAATTTTCTTTGTAATTATCACGACAATATTTACAAGGAAGAACCCATTGAAGAGAAGTAAAAAATGCATAATATTCTTGTTTTTGTTTAAGAGTGGGTGTTACTGAATAATTAAAACTCATAGTATGAAGAGAATGCCATAAAGCAGGTCCCCATGTATATGTCATCATTCCATCATTTGAATTATAATGTGAGTGATTGAAAGGAATCATTAATATAAAATATAAAATAAATTAAAAAATTGAATATTTAACAGTGTTATAACCTAGAATAACTTATATGAACTATAACCTATTTTTTAAAAAGTCTAAAAAGGAGCAAGCAGAAATTGATACAGGTATTACAATGCGATGTTTGGATAGATATGATCAGTGTATTCAAAATATTATTTATAAGAAATATAAAGTATTTGATGAAAAAAAACAAATTTGTGATACACATTTGACTGTATGTATGAAAGATAAGAAAACAAAGGTAAAATAAAAATTGATTATTTTATTATGATATGAATTATAATCTATCTTCTAACAAGTCTAAAAATAGAACACCATATGATATTTGTATTTATCATCTTACAAATTTAAAAGAAACAGAATTTAGGAAACAAATGTACTATTGTAATACACAGTATAATGAATGTATAAGGTATGAAAAAGCAATATTGAAAAATATAAAATAAAAATTGAATATTTTTATGTTAAATTTATTATTTTATTATGATATGGATAATAAAGCAAAAAAAAGGTTAATAAATGTTTTAGAGATAATCAAATATATAAAAATGTAATTACTAAAAAATAATAAATAAACATTATTTTATTATTTTATTATTTTATAACTAAACGACAATAACCTTTCTCTTCAAAAATTTCACTTGAAGCAGATCCATATCCTTTTTTTAAAAGATCGTCATATTTTAATTTAACATATAAATATAATCCAACACATTTAGGATATTTTTCTAATGTGCGAATATTAGGATAAAATTGTTCTAGTTCTTTAAAAAATGATTCTTTATTAATTTGTGGAATTTTAAATTCTTTCAATTGTTTTAAAGCCATTTTCATATTATAGTTTCCCACCGAACCATGTATAGTAGATAAAATTCCCTTGAATTTTTGATACAAAGAATCAGGAGTTATAAGCCATCCAACCCTCCATCCAGTCATTCCCCAAGCTTTAGAAAAACTTCCAATTGATATTATTTTATCATAATTATGATACATTACTGAATTTAGTTTTGTTAATGGCAAATAAACTTCATCAGCCATTAAATATTTATTATATTTTTTAACATAGTTTATTATTTCAAATAAATTTTTATCATAATCATTATTATCAGGATTATTAGGTCTATTTAAAATTAAACCAATTGTATCATCATTTGATAATTCTTTTATTAATTCATTTTTATTGTAATATTCTATTTCTTTCAAGGTGCCATATTCTAATTCTACTAAATCTTTAAAAGATGGCCAATATGGCTTGAAAATTAACCATTTTTTACCAGGATCAGTCAAACCTTTAATGGTTAAATGAATTGCTTGTTTACCACCACTTGTGATTAAAATTTTTCTATTGTTAAAGTTTACTTTATGATTGTTTAATAAAAATTTATTTAATTCTTGTATTAATTTAAAATTGCCAGTTGAAGATGCATATATATTATCTTTTGATTTGATTTCTGGATATTCATTTGGTGTCCAAGATGGAATACCAGCTGATAGATTTTTATTTATTTTAGTTTTATTTAATTCTTCATTTAATTTAATTATTTTAGAAATAAAGTTATGTGGAGGATTTAATTTATCTCTTATTTTAAATGTTGATGAAATAATCTTATTTAAAATATTATTAGAATATGGATTTTGTTGATATAAACCTTCAAATAAATCCCATGAATCATTTTTAGTTTGATCTATCAGTTTTAATAAAGAACTATAACCATCTGTGTCAATTATTGATGATTTTGGTTCTAAATTTTCTAATATTCTTCCTACTAAATGTGTTAGAAATTGAGATCTAGAAGTTATTTCATCATGATTTTCAGGAGTAAGTGATATTAATTCACATTGTTTATTTTCAAAAAAATTAATAAAAGTTTTAAATCTTGTTTCATTTATAATTTTTTTCTTATAATAAACAAATTTTTTATTAGTCCATGTATCTTTTGCCGAGTCAGGACCAAACATGGGGTGAGATAACATTAAATCTAATTTAGGATATAAATTACTTAATTTATCAAAAATTATATTTGGAAGTAATTTCACTGATAAAACATCTATTAATAACTGATCTTTCAAAAATTTAGGATATTTACTAATAATATTATCAATAACTTTTCCCGTAGATAAAATAGAAGTTGCAATAATTATAATATCATATTCTTTTGTAACAAATTCATTTAAATAACAATAATCTATTTTTGTTTTTTTAGCTAATTCAAAATAATCTTCAATTGAAGTAGCAGTTATAGTAAATGAAATTTTTAGATTTTGTGCTAGAAATTGACCAAATCTACCAAAACCAATAATACCAATTGTTGAGATCATTATAAAATACTTTAATCTAATCTTTTATATTGTTATTTATTAGATAACTATATACTTGATTTTTCTATTGGCATTAAATTTAATCTAACCTTTTATAATATGAATTACTTTTTAATAGGAACAGCTATTATAGGCTCATTAATAATTTATACATTTACAGGTGCAAATTTATTATCATCATACAAAGCAAAAAAAATGATAGCTTCTGGTGAAATTGATATAATTATCGATGTAAGAACATCAACAGAATATTCTTTTGGTAATTATATAAATTCTATAAATATACCAGTTCAATCATTTAGTAAAGATAAATTTAAAAATTTTAATAAAAATAAAACTTATTTAGTTTATTGTAATACTGGTCAAAGAGCAAGAAGAGCTTCTGAATTATTAAAACAATTTGGATTTAAAAAAGTATATTATATTGCAGGTCATTATACATCCTTAAATTAATAATGGCCTGTTGGATGTATTTTAAAATACATATGTTCTTGTTCTGTATTTGTTCTTCCCAAAAATTTATTTCTTTTAGGAAATCTTCCAAATTCTTTAATGGTTTGTAAATGTCCTATAACATGATTATAAACTCTTTTATAAATTTTTAAATATTCTGCATTTTTTTCTTCCGATAAAATTTTATCCCATAATGTTTTATTATATTCTTGAATTTCAATATCTTCTTGATGTTGTAATGGCAGTAAAAAGAATACTTTTTCCCAACCATTTAATTCATTTAATATATCAAGATTGTTTATGACTAGTTTATAAACATCATTATCATAAGAATATGCTTGGGTTGTATTTCTATATATATGTCTAGGAAACTGGTCTAAGAGAATAATCAAAGATAAAATACCTATTTTTGATTTTTCCCAATTTTTTAATTTATTCTCTTTATATAAAAAGAAATATTTTTCATAATTATCTTTAATTTCTTTGTCTAAAGATGATCCACTCATAAACCATTCTTTAGTAGATTTTGAAAACCAATAGTTATAAATTATCATATAATTTATAATATAGTTTCCTAAAATATATTATATTCAATTTTCTAATGAGTAAAATAATTGGCAGAGGTGCATTTGGTATTGTTTATAATAGATTACCTTTTGAAAATGAAAATTTAGAAGATATAAAAGACTTAAATGAAGTTACCAAAATATATTTTAATAAAGATATATTAGAAAGAGATTTCCAGGTGTTATCAATTATAAAAAAATATCTTAATAATGATGAAATACAAGAATTAATTAATTATGTTGTTTTGCCTAAAAAAAAAGAAAAATTAAATTTTAAATTTTTAAATAAAAAAGATAAATATCAATCACAAATTTTAATAAATATTTTTCCTCGTCAGGCAATAACTTTTGATAAAGGTACCCAGGTTGCACTATCAATTATGAATATACAAAATTTTAATGATTTTAAAATAAATATAATGAAAACAAATAATTTAATTAAAGGACTGTCATTTTTTGAAAATAAAAAACTATTTCATTGTGACATTAAACCAGATAATATAATTGAAATTGATAATACTTTTAAATTTATAGATTTAACTGGTTTTGGTCATTATCATGATAATTATGATTGTGTTCTTGATGCACGAGTAATGATGTATTGTTTTTGGAATCCATCATGTATTTTTCAGATTAAAGGATTTAATTATAATTATTCAGACTTGGTAAAAGATTTATATTTATTTTATGAAGAAAATAAATTAAGTTATAATTATTTTTTAGAATTTATGTTCAAATCATTTAATTTAATAGAAGATTTGGGTTTTATCAAAGAAGAACTGGGTATTGTTTTTAGTATTTATGGTAAAATATTATTACAACGATGTTTTTTAAATTATAACAAGTATAACAATTATATACGAAACAAAATTATTAAGTTTATTACATCTAAGGATTTAACAAGTATAATAAATTTAAAATCAGTTTTTAAAGATGATCAAACAGCTTTTATTGAGAATATTAGTTTATATTTAAAAACACAAAGTCCTATCCAAATAAAAAAATATGTTTTAGCTAGAAATGATCGTTATGGTATTTCAATGTGTTTACTTTATAATATTTCTAAGATTATTACCATTTATTCACAAAAAAAAATAACTTTTAACAATGAACAAAAAAAATATTTAATTCAATTATATCAAATTATTGAAATGTTATCATGTCCTGAAAATAATAATCTTATATCACTTGATATTGTTCTAGAAAAAATTAAAGAATTATCTAATTAATATTATATATATATGAATTATTACCAAAAATATCTTAAATATAAAATGAAATATTTGGTACTTAAAAAACAAATTCAACAAACAGGTGGAGCCACAACAATAGAAGCTTTGGCAATAGACTCTCCTAGAAATAATCAATCTGCTTCACAATCACAATCACCTCTTTTTGATATAAAAGCCTATAGAGACAAAAATATAAAGGATAGAGTTACAAGTGAAGATGTTGGGAAATTACCTGATTTTAGAAAAATATCTACACCTACTCGTGCTCCTGCTCCTGCTCCTGCACCTGCTCGTGCTCCTGCTCATGTACCTGCTCGTGCACCTGCTCCTGCTCCTGCTCCTGCACCTGCTCGTGCTCCTGCTCATGCACCTGCTCGTGCACCTGCAGGAACCACAATAAAACATATTTATTCACCCACTTACTTATACCAAACATTTGCTCCAGGTGACAGAATAATGAAAATAAATTACACAAGTGATGCTCTTTCCGGTGAAATTGGTGACAGAGGAACAGTTCATGCAATGGATTCTATTTCTGGAATTGTAACAGTTCAATTTGATAGATATATACATCAACGATTTGTTTCTTATATTCATTCATCCTATCTCAAACGAGTTTATGATCCTATACCAAGAAGACCAAGATATTATGAAGATGAATTATATGATGAAGATGATGATTTATTTACTGAGATTAAACCAAGAAAACCTGTAAGAAAACCAGCAAGAAAACCAGCAAGAAAACCAACAAGAAAACCAACAAAAAAACCTGCTAAAAAAGCATCAGAAAAATCATCAAAGAAAACATCAAAGAAAACATCAAAGAAAACATCAAAAAAAACATCAAAGAAAACATCAAAGAAATAAATTAAAAGTCGTATAATGATTTAGCTTCATTTAAAAAATTATTAATATCAACAATTCCAAGTCTTTTTTGGTTTTCTCTAATTTTAATTTTTTTTAAAATATTTACTGCTTCAGGATTTACTAAAGCTAAAAATTGCAATGCAGGTTTTTCAATTTGATTTGTTAAATAGAATAAATAATCTACTTTTAATTTTTTCTCTTTAATAAATTCTGGTGTTTCAATTAATTCACCTTGAAGTTTACCTTTTGGATTTTTAACTTCAATCGCTGCATAAGTAATTCTGTCTCCTGCCTGAGGTTTATTACCAGGATCTCTTAAACCTATTCTTTCACTTAGAACAACATGTCCCATTCTTGTCCAATTAACATAACTTTCTTTCATTTTCAAAGTTTTGCTGGTTAAAAAATATTTTATATTATATTCTCCTTGAAACATTTTATTAATGGTGTCAATAGCAAAATCCAATGCTTCTTGTGGGCTTCTTTCAATAATTAATTTTTTAATAATTCCACTACATACTTCTTTAACAATTGGTGCATTATCTCTTCTTTTAAGAACAATACCATTATAATCAAACTTGTAATTATTTTCATCAAATTCATATTTGTGTCCAACATATCTTTTTTTGGTAAGAATTAGAAAAGGATAAAATGTTTTTTCATATTCCAAATCATGAGGAAAAGGTAATCTTTGTTTAACCAGAGCTCCAGAAAGAACTCCTAATTTAATAGAGTGTTTCAATGATCTTTTATCGATTAAATAATTACCTCCTTGGTAAAAATTAATTTTTCTAAGTAATATTTTCTTTTTAGCACTATATTCAAAATAAGGATAAATTCGATAATCTTTCAAAGTGTCTTTCATAAATATTTTTATAGCATTAACTAATCTTTTTTTGTTATCTTCATGTATTTCAGTATGTTTAATTGGTTCTCTTGATTTATCAACCATTCCTATTCTATCTAATCCTATTTTATCTATATGATGTCTTCCTTCATTAAAAATTTTAATATTCAAGATATCGTTATAATCTGATTCGCTTAAATAAGTTAAATCTTGTGTAAAAATATCTTGTAAAGTCCATAACCAAGGTAAATAAGATTCTTCTACATATTCTTTCAAAAATTGTTTTAATAAAGTTGTATTGTCATAAACTGTTTTCCAGTGTTCTGGTTCTGGAATCCATTTTAAATCCGTGGGAAATTGGAGAGTTTTTATATTTATATAATATTGATTATATAGTTCTTCAAATTCTTCTCTTAACACAATTGGTATAAAAAGTATAATTAATTTTAATCCGAATTTTATTATTTTTTTAAAAAGAGTTACTGATGTTGATTTAGATACTTTTGTAAAATTTTCAGTAAAATTATAATTAGTAAAAATAGAATCAGTATCACCATATCTAATAATTGGATTACATAAATAAGATTCTGTATTTTCTAAATATTCTTTTATCTCTAAAAATAATTTATCATCATTTGGATCACTAAAATAGTTAATTCTTATCTGATTAATTGTTTCTTCATCATCATTTTTAAATGCAGTTTTCATACCATTCATTATATACGGTAAAACCTCCTCATCATATTTTTTTGCAAGAATTAATAACTCTCTTCCCGTACTTGTTGTACATGCTGCTATATCACGTTCTCTAATTGGTGAAGTAGAAGCTCCCAATTGACCATAAAGAGAATTAGCAGTAACTTTTAAAGCTGATTGTTTTGCATCTAAAATAGAATATTTAAAAGGATCTTTAGTTTGTTTCATTTGTTTTTTAACTGATTTTCTTTCACCCAATAGAGTTTGTAAAATGGTTGGAACAACTCCAAATTCATTTTTTAACTTGGCAAATCGTCTGTATTCCCATTTACCCTCTCCATTTCTAAATCTAGCATTGAAATATTCAATACCTGGTAAATTATCATAATCATCGTCATCAACTTTTGTTTCATGACTCATATTTTTATGGATAATAGAAGATGGATATAGAGAAGCATAATCTTTAACAGCATATGCTTGATAACTTACATTTGGGATAGGGTCAAAAACAATAGCTCCTTCGTATTTACCTAAAGCTTCTTTTTCTTCGTCTGTCAGAGCCTTCATTTTAGGAAAAAGAAATTTGTGTTTTCGGTATTCTTTCATACAAAGAGAAAATAATTTAATACCTTGTCCTCTAGTAAAAAGATATTGAAATGGAACATAACAAACATTAGCCATTTCTATATTTTTAGTAACAACTTCTAATTTATTAATTAATAGATTAACCAAACGACAATCTTTAAGACAATATTTTGCCACCTTGCAACGACCTGCTGAGGTAGTATGTTGTAAACGGAAAATTTCTTTGGGAGAAACATCATCTTTTGCTTGTGACCAAATAATTTTGCCTCGTGAGAAATTACATTCTTTAATTAAGTCTATATCTGATTTAATAACAATTGTTTTATCATCATGATTTAATTTATTAACTTTAAATTTTTCTCCGATATCTTCACTAACAAAACTTTCTTTCAATTCAATATGAATATAATCTTCTAAATATAAATCATTTATTTGATTACAAAATAATTTATAACGATTATTTTTTAATTTTACAATTTCTTTAATATCTCCATTAATGAAATTTGATGCAACACGATCTAATTTATAAGAATCAAGTTTATAAGTTTTTTGAACATCTTTCATCAAATCAATATGAACTAAACCAGGTGTATCATAATATCTTAATAAATTTTCACCAAGAGCAGATGAAGCTAATTTCATTTCTTTGAAATAACATTTATGATTTTTTAGTTTGGACATGTAAGCACAATCAACTTCAATCCCTAACATTTTTGCTCTATCATGTATGTATTTTTCATCAAAATAAAAAATATTATAACCTGTAATTATATCAGCATCATAGTTTTTTACTTCATCAATCCATGCTAAAATCATATCTTTTTCATCTTCAAAAGATTCTACAAATGCACCCTCAATTTTGTCACATGATCCTAATGTTACCATATGTTGACGATAAGGTTCACTCTTACCTAATAAAGTATAAGCTGAACCTATTTGAATAATATTATCTTTCATTCTATTTGCCTGAGGAAATTGTCCATCACATGAATCGCACTCAATATCAAAAGAAAGAATTCGCAAAGGAGCATTTACTTCTTTTTTAATTGGTTTAATATCTTTGTAATTTAGAATAATTTCTAAATCACATGTTGAGTCTTGCTCATCTTTATCAATAATGGTATAATCAGATGTTTCAACCCATCCACACCCAGGAATATCTTGAATATGAAAACATCTTAACATTGATAAAAGGTTTGATTCATACACTTTAAAAGTTTTTGAACGATTAATAAGCCCAGGAATTCTAATAGGATTTAACTCAAAAAAATCAGCAAATTTTCTCATTGCAAACGAATTTGAAAATAACAAACAAATAAACTTAAATTCCTTGTTATTTGAGAAACCATAGGCTTTTTTTCTTTTTAATATCATTGTTTTTACTAATCCTTTTTTATAATGATAATAAATTTTTCGATTATCTTTACTTGTCAACCATTTAGTTAATCTTTGACATTCGCTTTTATTCCAGTTATCTGGAACTTTAATATAAAATCTTGGTTGAAAATTTCTTAATTTAGCATAAACAGATTTACCGTCCATTGTTCTCCCAAAAATTTGTATTATGTATTCTCCTAAATTATTATTTTCAGAATCTTCATCTTCAAATGTTTGATGGGTTTCACGGTAATCATATAATTGAAATTCTAGTTTTGACATTAGATAAAGTAAATATTAAATATTATTACTAAATATAAATCAATTTTTATATCTCTATTTATATATACATGGCATCAGCATTTGCTTCCACACCAATATTAGATTTAATAACTGATTTTACATCTAAAAATCCGGTTACAGAAGGCTATAAAATGATTATAGGATTAAATAAAAGTGATCTTGAATTAGAAGAAAGAAAAGATGATAACATTAGAGATGTTGATGTTATCATTAATTCACATGATGAATCAGAAATAATTGATTATAATGGAAAAGAAATTATAATATTAAAAATAGATTTTAATAATTATTCAGATATCCAACTTTTAAAACATTTTGGAACAAGTATTACTGAAAGTACACACCGTAGTATTTTTGGTAAATTTAAAGAAATTTCTTTTGATTGGTCAACTGTTAAATTTATAAAAAAATCATCTGCATTATCGCTATTAGGAATTTTAACAGTACTTTTAACTAAAGAGGGCAAATTATATGTACCAAATTTAAATCCGGGATCCTATGAAATTTATAATTTTAATATAGAATCTAATATTATAAAATTTAATCGTGATTATGTTGACTTGTATTCTTTTGACACAACTACTAAAAAAATTAGTATTCATGAAACAACTAACTTAATTATACCATCTTTTATAATTAAATATAATGCAGACCAATATATGATAGAAAAAGATATAATTTTTAATTTTAATTATGATATTTTAGAAAAATTTAATTTTTCAGTCACAACATATTTAGACCCTTCAATATATCCTGTATCTCATCCACATGGAATGACTGATATGTTTTATATAATTACAAGTGAAAAAAACATTTTATTTAATCCAAATTTTCCGTCAGTACCAACAATAATAATAGAAAAACCAAAATATTCAAGATTACAATATATTAACAAATTTGACAGAGTGTTAAAAAGATTTTATTTAATGAAAAGTAAATATTATAACAAATATTTAAAATATAAAAATAAATATTTATTACTTAAAAAACAATATATATAAAATTTATTTTTGGGTGTCTCTTAATAATATAAAATCAATATTATTATATATTTTTATATAATGATTAATACAAATACAATAATTAATACAGATATTCACACCAAAAAACCTTTGCAAAATAAAAAACTTCCTGTTAAAACAGATTTATTATCAAATGTATATTTAATTAAAAAATATTTAAAAATAATTGGTAATGATAAAAAACTTAAAATGGTTATTGGTTTAACCGAGGATGATTTAACTAGACCAGAAAGAGCTACTAATAATATTTTAGATACAGATGTTGTTCTTAATATGAATGAAGAAACTAGAATAAAAACAATTAATGGACGAGATGTTTTATTTTTAAAAATAAATTTTAATATGTATGATGAAATGTGTATCTTAAAAGATTTTGGTGTTACAAAAAAAGATGAATTTAATTTTATTGATAATAATATTTTTGGTAGATTTAAAGAAATTTACTTTGATTGGAGCACTCTTAAATTTATTGATCATTATGCTATTACACATATTGTCTCAATTTTAACTGCTATTTTAAGTAAAAATGGACAATTTTTTTTACCAAATATATACCCAAGTATATTTTTACCAAGAGAAAATATACATAGTATACCTAATGACAATGCTACTTATACATATGTTGATAATAGATTAACAGTTATTGGTAATAATAATTTGCCATTTATTTTTCCAATGTTTGCTTTAATAGGTCCAGATTATAATTCAATAAAAGTATCAGCATCAAATACATTTCAATATAATTATGATGTATTTAAAAGTTTAAATTTTAATATTATTCCCAAGTATGAAACATATCCAATTACACATCCTGAATCAGAAAATGTAAATGAATTATTTTATGTTATAAAAAATTTAAATTTAACTCTTTTAGATATTAACAGATCTTTTTTATATGATGGTATAAATTGTGGGGTTATCAATTATCATGAGAATGAATATCAAATAGAAAGAATTAAAAATACTAATTTTATAATGTATCAATTTTATAATTTACCAATTACAGAACACCATGCTAAATATTATAATAAATATATTAAATACAAATCTAAATATCTTAATTTAAAACATAGCCTATAAAATTATAATTTTTATTTAAATAATAGTAATTATAAATTTAACTTTAAAATGGAGCAAAGGCACCGCCTCCCGCTGGTATCGCATCAAAACCTCCTTGATTATCATTTGATTGAGGTGCTGGTGGTAAATGATTTTCTTGAGTTTCCTGTATTAATCTTTGTGGTGGATTTTCTTGGACAATTTCAGATAAAGCTAAATCTTCAGTGAATTCTAAATTATCATTTGAATTTGGTTGAGTTGGTTGAAAGTACAACAAATTTAAAATATCTTGTTTGAATTTATGAACAACTGATGGATGAGTTTTTGCTCTGTCTACTGAAGTTTTAAATAAAGTTGAAAATTGTGTTTCATCATCAAGTAATCCCTTATTTAAAGTTATCCATAAATTTAACATTGCAACAGCCTCTCCTTCATTATCAGAAATAATTTGAACATTTCTAGAGGGAGTTACATTAAAATTAGGATGGAACATTAAATATTTAGGATTTATAATTAAATTGTTGGGTAATTGGTAATGATACACTTTTGACATTTCACCATCCATTACAACTACTCTTGTCCAAAAAGTATCAACTCCTGCTTGTACTGAATGAGAAGGTAATACTTGTTCATTATTTGGTTGTGTATTAATGTCAGTACCTATAATATTATTTAATACATTAGTTTCTTTAGATTTACCAGAAGTGAATATCCAAAACAACAACACAATAATTCCTAAAATTAAAATAATTTGGTGCATTGAGAGCATATATATTTTATTAGATTAATTTAAATATTAAACTTATTGTTCATCTAATATTTGTTTAAAAGGAATATGGTTAATTTCTTTTTCATTAGATAAAATATTATTTAAGTTTATTAATAGATATAAATTTTCAGGTAATTTAAAATTATTATAAGTATTCCAATTTTTATAAAAAATAGTAATGTCTTCATTGGATTCTATATATTGTAAAAATAAACCCTTCCATGATAAATCTTTATTTTTATTTTTTTCTCTTAAATGAAAAATATCATTAACAATATGAGAAGGTATATTTTTATTTAATTCATTTGTAAAGTCTCTTAATGAAATATTTTGATAAAAAATATGATTTTTAAAAGGCAATTTAGGATTTTTTAAAATTTTTGGATAATTCTGAAGATTAACTCTTTCATAATCTAAAAATATTTTTGCTTCTGTATAGCCAAATAAACTACCAAATTGTAACAATAATTCTAATAAATTATCTTCAGATAAATCAGTTTCGTTAGGAAATAATTTATTTTGATAATTATAAACCATATTATTTGAAAACTCAAGAGGATTTTTCATTGAATAACTTTTATCTAATTCAAATATCAATAAGGTTTCTTGTTTATTTTCTTCTTTATAAAATATATCTTGATAAGCAGTTGTATCATCAAATAATGCTTGAAAAATTTTTTCTTTATTATTTATTTTAATTTTAAATAAATTTACCTCATTTGTAAAATTAATAACAAATTCTTTTAATCTTTTATTTATAAAAGGAGCACCAAGTGATACTTTTTTTAAGTCAATCAATGGAATATGATAAGATGGTTCTATAATTTTAGGTATACTTTCTTGACCAACAATTTCAAAATGATATCTTTGTGTAATTAATTTTTCTAATTTTTCATCAATATGGTAATAATTAAATTTATTATCTTTACTTATTAATTTTAATTTGGTAAAAGATGGTAAAATAACTTCTTGTTCATGAGGGAATCCTGATATAATTTCTAACATTAATAATTTATCAAATTTTTTAGGCACTGTAATTTTTATAAGAATTAAACCAAAATTTTTAGTCATTTCTGGAGTATAAAAAGGATTTCTTGTTGTGCTCAATATACCACCATCTATAAATATATCACCTATTTTTAGATGTTTAATAAAATTATCTTCCCATATAAAACGATAAAAATAATAATCTCTATCTAAACCTGGAGATTTATTAAACAATTCATTAATTTTATTTCCTAGTTCTAAATATTGTGGAAAAGGTGGTTTATTTTTTTTTTGTAAATTACGATAATTTTGGTTAATAAATCCAGATCCATAAATTGAAAAAAATTTAATCATATCATAATGTTTTTCTAAAAATAACGAATTTTTAAGTATTTCTTCAAATGATATATCATTATCTCCAATTTTTTGACATATTTGATAATGTAAATTTTCATTTTGTAATTCAATGGGAGTTAATTTATCTTTTAATAAATTATTATTTTGTCCTAATTTTATTAATTCTTTTAAAGAATAATATGGAGTCAAGTGATTTAATTTAGGATGAAATGATTTTCTACGACAAATAGAAATAGATTGTCCAAATTTTAATGATCCATAATAAAAAGATTGAATTGATGTTTTTTCTAATAAATCAATTTGATAATTTTCTAGTACTTTTAAATTATATTTTATTTTTTCTAAAAATTGTTTTTCAATATCATTTAATTTAATTTGTTTTGATAATTTTTTAACATAATTTTTTAAAGTTTCAACATGTGTTGGATTTATAAATCTGAAATGATAATTTAACACCTTATTCTCAACATCCTGAAAATTAATAGGATATATATAATGTGTATAAATATCATATAATGGTATTATTTCCTGAAACATTGACAACTCTGTTTTATCTTTATCATTAGTTAATTTCTTTTTTAATAAAAAAATGTCATCTATTAATTGTTTATCTATTTTCATCTATTAATATTATTAATATTTTAAATATCAGCATCCGCTTCATCATCCATGTCATCTTCCTGTATAAAAACAACTCCAGTATAATATCTTCCACCTTTTCCTTGACTCTTTATCTTTCCAAACTCTCTATTTAAAATTGTTATTACTTCACGTTGAGCAGGTCTTTTTGTATTCTCATGTTCATCCTTAAGATAAGTCTTAAATTCACTCCATAAGGTAGTAAGTGTAATTTTATCTTTCTTATCACCTGTTTTCTGAAGTTTTAACTCAATAAATTGTTCAATACAATTATTATCTTGACTATATATTTTAGTGGCATAATTTACAGAATCACAATCTATTAATCCATCTTTTAAATACACCGTAAGATACCTATGAATTAAAAAACTCATAAATTGTGCTGCCATATCAGGTAGCTCATATTTTAAACTGGCATCTTTTTTCTTTTGATTTTCTAATTTAGGATTACTTACAAACTCAGAAGGATGATCAATTACTCGTAGTCTTCTCCATGTTCCTTTATCTCTAGCAGGTACTTCTGGTAGATTATTACACGGGATTGCAAATTTAATTTGAGGTTTAAATGATATTGGATCTTGATGTAATTTTCTGGCTTGAACTTCATCATTACCTGTCAACTCTTTCATTAATCCAACACTTAGTCTTTCACCTTCTTCTGGTTCTTGTAAAACTCCTAATCTTTTACCTTTTAATTGAGCCAAAACGGGGGATGCTTGTTCAGCTCCGCCTCTTTTTCTTGTCATAAGAGTAATAGGAACACTCATAAAGTAGTCTCCTAGAGTATGTTTTAATAATTCAAAAGTGACAGATTTACCATTTGATCCCACTCCGTTAAAAAGATGTAATAATTCTTCTTTGTGGTGTCCTGTTGTAAAAGTAGAAAATAAGGTATAAACATATTCTCTGGTTTCTTCACTTGGATGGATATCTTCAAATAATTTAAAAATTTTTTTCATTTCATCTGATTTTGGGTCATAATCTTGATAATCTAAACCACAACTCATTGTAATAAAATCTTCTGGTTCTCCTTTCCTAAAAACTTTTTTACCATAATCAAATACTCCATTATTAAATCCAATCAAGTCATAATTTTCATCAAGCATTTCTTCAAACCCTTTTACATAAAATCTACGTCCACATGCCCTCATTAAGGTTGATAAGAAAGACTCATTACTTAACCTATTTATTGTTAATTGAATTTTTTCTACTTCTTTTTGTAATTCTTGTTTTTTAACTTGATCTGATGCTTTTGGTAATTGTGAATAAAGTTCAGAACTTCTATTATAATAATCATTAGTGAAATCGTCAGTTATTTTTCTTAAAAGAGTATAGCCAGAATCTACATATTCCCATTTATGTGATTCTTGGTTGAATTGATACCAAGTGTTATTTTTAATACTTGAACAAATAAATTCAGTTTGATATTTTGAATAAATCGCTTTAGCTATTGATTGATGATCACCTGTCATAGTTTGACGAAATAAATTATTATATTCTTTTTGTTTATATTCCATATAAGCACAATAGTTATCATTTTTTGCCCACATGTGAAGAGATCTAATAGATAATAAATCTTTACCAGTTTTCATTTTTTTCCATCTTTTTTCACAATCACCTTTTTTAAATTTGGAAGGACATTTTTTTGAAAACTCTATCCATTCAGTTATTAATGATTTATCTACATTATACAATGCATAACCTACTTTTATCCATGCATCATAATTTTCAGATCTATCATTAGATAACATTTTAGTTAAAAGTTTTGCATCATCTAACTCTTTACTTGTATGTGGAATATATAAATTATCACTCATGGTATTACTTACTTCAAAATATTTTGATTCTATGTCTTCCATTGAAATATTTGTATTTAATTCTTGGGAATGTTCAAGATTTAAATCTTCACTCAAAACACTTAAAATTTCCAAATGACTTTCTATATTATCTTCTTCCAGTTCTAATGCTTTATTTTTATGATTTAATATCTGAGTAATTTGATAAGGAGATGCATTTGGTTTACTTGAACCTACCATTAACCAAGGAGTATTACTTACACTTGCTCCTCTGTCAATAATTTTAGAGATTGGTTGTTCTACTAATTTAAAAATATTTTCTTTTTCTAATTTTTCTATAACATCTTCTAGAATTGCATTTCTAACTTTTTTATTATGAACAACATGTGGAAATATTAAATGGAATCCATCACGATAAACACTTTCTTTTTTATCAAAATTACTTTTTTCCATAATATATACCATTAAATCATCCTTATCAATATTTAAATAATTAGTTATTGATTTTCTACAATAATTAACTAATTGTATAATTGTTTTTTGATTATATAATCTTTTTTTTGGTTTTTTTGCACCCTCTAAATCAACATCTAATTTGAAATAACTTATTTCTTTAGGTATTTCAGCAAAATTAAATGGTGAAGGTATTTTTTGATATATTTTTGAATAATGTTTTATTAATTTTTTTAATTCAGAAGAATTAATATTGAACTTTCCTGGAGGTTCCATTGTTACAAAATTTATAGGACTATTATCTGTTACTCGACAACTATCTAAAATAGAAAAAACCTTCTGTAGTTCTTTTTTAGAAGAGTGACTAATAGATTTTGTATTTGATACATTAGATTGCATTATATAGATCCTATAAAATGTTCTTTAAATAAATCTAATATCAATTTTTTTAAATATCTCTTGATTTATAATTAAAGTTATATTAGTGTATCTACTATATTAATGACATTTTCCCCAAGTTTAATTAGAATAATGACAGACATTGTAAATTTTAAAAAGAATGAAATTCCTGGTATTGAAATTTATGTTAATAAAAAAAATATAAAAGAAATTTATGCTCTCATTATTGGTCCCAAAGATACCCATTATCACAATGGCTTATTTATTTTTAAACTAGATTTTCCTGAGAATTATCCTACAACAAATCCTAGGGTTAAATTTTTAACTGTAAATTCAGCTGTTCGATTTAATCCAAATTTATATGAAAATGGTAAAGTGTGTTTATCTATTTTAGGTACTTGGTCTGGTCCTGGTTGGAGTTCTGTAATGACTTTATCCAGTGTTTTATTATCTATTCAATCATTACTTCATGAAAACCCTGTTATAAATGAACCAGGTTATCAAACATATAAAATCAATTCAGAAATTGCTCAAAATTATAATAAATATTTAAAATATTGGACAATTAAATTAGGAATTATAGATATTATTAATAATAAAACATTTACAGAATATTATAATATGTTTTCAGACTTTATTGATGCTCATTTAATTCAAAATATTGATACTATTATAAATGATACAAAAACATATTCTTTATTATATAACAATGATACACTCAAAGGAAATAATATTTATTTTATCAAAAATAAAAAACATAAGCTTGATTTTGAAAGTTTAATTCCTGATTTAAACAAAATAAATAAAAATTGATTTTTATATAAAAAGATTATATTAATTATATTAATAATGTTCTTTTGTCCTAAATGTTCTTACTCTTTAGATATAGTTAAAGTTACTGGAAATTCTTCCTTACAAATTGATGATAAACAAAAAGTTTCTTCTGTCACAACTGCAATTAAAGAATTAATTGTTAATAAAATAAATCCTGATATTTTAGAACCATCATTTACAATTGAATCAATGAAAAAAAATTCTAAATTTAAAAAACTAAATATTGAAAATAAACAACAATTGCTTCAATTATTTAATCAATCAGGTGGTTCATCTAAAGTACAATTCAAGTGTAGTAATTGTGCTTATACTCAAGGAATTAATGATACTACTAAACTATATCAAATTAATATTAATGATACCAAAAAAAAATTAAAAGAATCAGATTATTTATTAATTGTAAATAATCCAATCTTAGCTAGAACCAAAGACTACACATGTAAAAATAGTAAATGTCATACTCATACTGATCCTTCAATAAAAGAAGCTGTTTTCTATCATGAAAATAATGATTTAACAGTTAATTATGTGTGTACAACATGTCATTATCATTATCATAATTAATAATTAATTATTTCCAATTCAGATAATTTCCAAATTTCTACTTTGTTGGAACTTGGAAGTGGTCTTCTAATTTTAAATGGAATCATTTTTTCTTTTAGTTCTAAATCAACAATTTCTTCAATTGTTAGATTTCCTTCTATTTTTATCATTGGTTTAGCTCCCAAATATAATTGTTTTCTTCTGGTACCAATAACTCTCACTTTTTCATATTTAGTTAAAAATGGTCGTGTGATTCTTTCTTCATTCGGAACAACTATTTTTATATTTGTATCTTCATCGTCAATATCTGTATTTAATATAATATCTTCATCTTCTTCATTGTTGTTTTCTTCGTCATCTTCTTCATCATCAATATTTGATAATAATTCATCATCACTTTCTTCATTAAAATCAGAATCATCGTCAGAATCAACAATATCAGTTTCAGATGGTTCAAAATTTTCAGTAGTTTCAGTATTTTTAGATGGTTTAGGCATTATATTAACTAATAATATTAAATATATATTATTTCAAATTTTCTAAAATTAAGTAATTTTAAAAAAATTGAAATTTAAAAGAGCTTGAGATCCCTAGTAAAAAGTTGCTTTATGAAACATTATATCGACCTAATTATTCAAGAAGCATTGCTAACTGATGAGGACCCAATTTATAATAAAAATAAAATTGAAGCCCTGAAACAACAACAACTTAGAATTCAAAAAGCTCATATTCTACATACTAAAAATAATGTATCTAAATCTACCAATAATTCTAGTGCGCCTGTTGAAATGAGATGCATAGGTGCATCAATGGTATATCATCCAATTGACTGTAGTATCAGTTCTGGATGTTTTTCAAATTATTATCCAATTGATTCTCTAAATAAGTGATAAGTTTTTTAACTCCGCCAAGTGACAATCTTTTCTTATAACTTGGTGTTAACATACCAACAAGAAAAGTTTTCCAATATAAGGGCAAATTATTCAATTTTTCTTTTACATTAGATAAATTTTTACTAGGTAATTTTTTAATGGATTTGTCACTGTTATAAAAATCTTTTTTTCTTAAACAAGTTTTAATTTCTTTTTTTGACATTTTACCTAACTGAAAAATTTCTGCAAGATGATACTGATCTCTATCATATTTATTATCTTTATGTGATTCAAACAAAATAGTATTTGTTAATAATTCATAAATAGTACAACCAAGTGACCACACATCAACTTTATAATCAATATCTTCGCTTACCAAGATATTTTCAGGTGCCCTATAATATCGTGTTCCAAAATCTTCATTATATTTATCATTTATATGACAAAAACCTCCAAAATCTGTTAAATAGAAATTACAATCTTCAATTGATTCTTCAATTAGTTCACTAGGCAAGTCATTTAAATTTTTAAGTAATTGATTATGAATTTTTTCTCTAATATTTTTGTCATTAATTTTTTTTAATTCTTGTTTTCCTATTTCAGCTTTTACAGATTTATATAAATCTTTAAATTTATTAGAATTATATAATTTAATAATTTCTTGTGTTTTTGATGATAAAATTGATACTAAAAAATTATCTGGTTTGATATCACAATGAATTACATTTAATTTTTTATGTAAATATTCTAATGCTTTTATTGATTGTTTAACAAATTTTAAAACTAATTTTTCAGAAAGTCCTTTATTATACGACTTGTATTTTGATATTTTTTCTAAATTATTACCATAAAGAGAAAATACTATTCCATAATATTTATTAGTTTTTTCTTTTATTATAAAAGTATCTTGTAATTGGGAGGTAAAAGGTGCTTTTGTTAATTTTCTTAATAGTTTAACTTCATCTATGGCTTCTTGATAAGAATCATGGTTTTGAACTTTGACTGCATAAAAATTATCTTTTATATGATTATAAGTTAACCACACCTCTGCAAATGCACCATTACCCAATTTTGAAATAAAATGATAATCATTTATTACCATTCCATATAATTTCAAAGTAAAATTATCAAAATTAGGTTTTTCACTGCTATTGCTACTATTACTGCTATTACTGCTATTACTGCTATCACTAAATTCATCGTCTGACATAAATATTAATCACAAATCTAATAATCTTTTAATTCAATATTTATAAAAAATTTTCCTTTAATAGTTAATGAGTTTAACCAGAAAAATTAAAGACTTTGATGGACCCACCCCGTCTCAATCTATTTTAATTCATCCTGTAACATTAAGATTAATTCAAGATAAAAAAACAGATATTAAAAAAGAAGAATTTACTGATTTAAAATTATTTGAAATACCTGAAATAAATTTCACACAAGAAAAAATTCTTGAATCATATCAAATTAAATTTATTACTGATTTAGAAGAACACTTGGAAACTAATAAAAAAAACTATAGAATTATTAAATTATTTTTTCAAGAAAACAAAAACAAAATTAAAATATTAGAAAAAAATGATATCTTGAATGTTCTCGAGATTTTATCAACTAAATTTAAATTAACATTTGATGAAACACTTGTAAACCTTAAAGCATATATAAATTCTAATAAAAAATGGGATGTTTATTTTAAAATAAAATAAAATATAATATAATAATGAAAGAATATTATTATTTTATAGCACCTCCTATTACTGGTGTTGATATTGTATATCAAAGTGTTAATAATGATAGAAATTTACAAAAAAGTGTAACTGAATATTACTATAATAATATATTTGATTGGATCGATGAAGATATAAATTTTAAACCACTAAAAAAAGAACTTAAATTTTTTGAATCAAAAGATGGAATAAAACTAGTTTATAAAGTATTAAAACATATTGTTAAAAAAAATAATACTAATTGGTATGATCTAAGAAGTGATAGTTTTACTAAAGAATATTTGGCACTTAAATTAAAAACAGTTTTACATATTTAATTATATTACCTTCTTTCATCAACCGGAATTATATTACTTTTTTTTAAAAAATCAGTATCTTTTAAAATATCCTTCAAAAAAGGTGCCAGTTGATATGCTGAATCTACAAATGGATTTATCATATCCCCCTTATTTCCAATAATTGTTACATTAGGTTTCATATTTTGTAAACCCTTAGCCATTTCTTTTGTTAATTCTGGATATAAATTCTTATCCAAAGCAAGAGAAAACTTTGCAAACTCACGATCACCACATGCTTCAATTACTTTTTGTAAACCTTCAGCAGTCGCATCATATTTAGCTAATATTCCTTCTGCCTGTGTTTGTGCTTGAATTAGTTTTGCTCTTGATATTCTCTCAAGACCTTCAGCACTAGCTATTTCAATCGCTAAATTACCTTGTGCTTCATTTTGAACTCTAACTAGTTCTGCTTTTGATTTTCTTTCTATAGATTCTGATTCAGCAGTTGCCGTTGCTAAATGTTTAGCTCTTTCTGATTCAATCATTTGAAAATGTCGTTGTTTATCTACTTCAGTTTGAAGTTCAATTTCTCTTTGTTTAGTTGCTTGTTTAGCTTGAATAAAAGCAACATCTTTAATTTTTTGAGCTTCAGCCTGTGCTTGAGATAGTTTAGCAATTGATTCTGCTTCCTTTACTTTATTCTCATTTTCAACAAGTTGTGCTTCCATCATTGCTTTTGCTTTATTTTGACGATTGAGTGATTCTTCAATAGCCACTTCACTCTCACCTTCTCGTTGAGCTCTAGCAACTGATGCCTGAGCTTCATAATTTGCTGTTTCAATTGCTCTCTTTTTACGATATTCAAAATATTTATTTTTTTCATCATAATCAGTCATTTCTTTAATATTTGCATTATAAATTTTAAGACCAAACTCTTCCAGATCATCTGATATTTTATTGACTACCTGACCACGAAAAATTTCTTTTGAAGAAAACATTTCTTCAATAGTCATATTGGCTGTTAATGTTCGAGTTTCACCTTCAATCATTCCTTTGATTGTGTTTTCTATTTCTTCAGGTGGTAAATCATTCATTTTATTACAATATTTAATGAAAAGTTCTTTATTTTCTTCTGGAGATATGGGTCCAATTGTAAAGACAACGGGTAGATTAAATTCGACTTTTTCTTTACTCATATTATGAAGAGCAAATTGATAAGTATGAGGATAAAGATTAATAGTTGATACTTCTTGAAAAGGAAACTGAATTAACGATCTACCAATCAACATTTTATCATTTGTGAAAGCACCTGTTTTAACTAAAAATTGTTGAGGTTTTGCTACTTTCCATCTTTTAAAAAGAAAAGAACCAATAGAAACACTAATTCCAATTGCATTTAATATAACAATATCTTTTGATGTAATATTTAAATCTATATTTGACATAATTTTTATTATATAATTCAATACTTATTTATATCAATTTTTATCTTATATAATATAATGAATAATCTTATACAAGAATATTTTAAAAATAATAAGATTGACAGTGAAAGTTACAGTGATAATGACAAGATAAAATATTCTATTTCAGAATTAACAGAAAAAATTAATAAAAATATAAATAAAGCAAAATCTGAAGGGATGATTTTTGAAAGCAAAATTCCAAAAAGTTTACTTAAAAATAAATATTTAAAATATAAAAAAAAATATTTAAATTTAAAAATGAAATATACCATGAAAGGTGGCGGTGATATAAGTAAAACATCACGAATAATATTAGTAAAAGCTGAATGGTGTGGACATTGTCAAGCTTTCAAAGAAGAGTGGGGTAAAATACAAAAAGAATTAAAAAGTGACACCATTGAGTTTATTACTCTTGATAGTGATGCTGATAAAAAAATGATAGAAAAATATGAAGTAAAAGGATATCCAACAATTTTAGTAGAAAATAAAGATAAAATTGTAGAATTTACAGGAAAAAGAAATGTAAATGGAATTAAAAAATTTATTGAGGATACTAAATTATAAATTACTATAAAAATCTATAAAATTATCTTGCTTTATAGTTAAATTTTTAACTGTACTATGTAATTCTGATATTTCTGATAATTGAGTTTCTACTTCTTTAATATGACCTCCATGTTGTTTAATTCTATGATATTTTCTTTCTAACTTTTTTTTCTTAGAATAAATATTTTTTAAAAGACTATAATAATCTTTTAAAATTCTTTTACCCTTAACTTTTTTATATGGATTTATTTTAAATTTTTTAAGGATATGATCATCCATTAAATAATAAAATAATTTTTTTATTTAATTTGCTTTTTTTGAACCATAATATTTCCAATTCCAAACATCATTTTCTTTAAAAACTTTCATCATAATTGTGTCATTTCCATAAACATAAACATTACAGTATTCAATTAAATCTAAGTATTCTGTGGTATGTTCTCCAATATATTCTCTGTTTCTATTTCCTATTATTTTAGTTAGTGATTGAACATAATTAGGACTTTTTGTATTTCCACTATGTATAATTTCATTAGGTTCCAAATGAAAAGAATTATATTCAACTACTGGTTCCTTATGACATTTATATTTACTAATTATACACCAACAATCAGAATCAGACTCTACCCAACCATTTAAAATATCTGTTATTTTCATATCATTTGTATAATTACATTCATTATTTATTGTATCTTTATCAAGAATATTATCACATATTGGTATTAATTTAGCTGTTAGCATTAAATTATTAAATAATTAGTTTAAATATATTTAATATCAATTTTTTTAATTATTAAATAAATGTAATTTCATGTATAAAATATAGGGAGTAAATACTTTTAAAATTTTTTGATTTATAATTCTCTCTTTTTCTTCTAGAGTTAAATTATTTAAATTATTTATATTTCCTTCTAAATCAGATAATTTTTCTTCAATTGAAGTTAATAATTCAGCAATATTTACCATATCACTTAAATTATTTTCTTTATTTATATCTGTTTTTGTTATAATTAAATTAAATCTTTTTTCTATATTTTTTATTCTTCCTACCATTTTATTTGTTAACTCCTCATAAGTATCCATTGTTTATAATAAAAACTATTTTATAAACTAGTTTTTAATATTGATTTAAAATATCATCAACATCGTTTTTATCTTTTTCTATTTTTATTTTTTGTTGTATATAATAAGCATTTGTTATTTCTTTTTGTTTTGATTGGGTTTCAATAACTTTTTCTGAAATAGTCTGTATTTTTCTTTTTGCTTTTGATACTGGAGGTAAATTTTTTCTTGCTAATTCAATTTTGTCTAAATCAACATTTACCTTTGATTTTTCTTTAATTATAACATTGGGTAAGTTAAATTCAGATGGATTTATATTTTTTTTTCTGTTTCCATTTTCTTGTAAAAATTTCGATTTTACATCTGGATTAAACTTATCATTGGATATATTTTTAGGTGTTTCCATAATACTTTTAGGTATCATTGATATTTTTCCTTTAGTTGCTCTTATTTTTAAAAGTAAAGCATTACGATTCATTTATATACATTAACAAAATAATTAAATTTAAATACAACTTAGTATTTAATATAATTATGTCACTATATAAAATACTTGATATATCACCAGATAGTTCACTTGATGTTATAAAGAAAGCTTATCATAAAAAATGTTTACAATTTCATCCTGATAAAAATCCTGATCCAAATACTAAAGAAAAATTTCAAGAAGCATTATATGCTTATAATATTTTAAAAGATGAAAAGTCTAGAACTGAATATGCTAAATTAAATCCAACTAAAGAAAATCATTTTTGGTTATTATTACAGGGATGGATTAGAAAAATGTCAATGATTGATATGAAAACTCTTTTTGAAAAAGATAATTATGATAATATTAACTTTATTTTATCTAACCTAGATTCATATTCATTAACTCAAATTATGACATGGTTTAATCAACCTAAAAATGTACCAAATGATGTAACTTCATCATGTATTGAATCTGAAACAGATTCATGGAAAGAAAATAATTGTTTATATTTAGATGAATTACCTCTTAAATTTTTACAACAGACAGAACTTGATATAAGTCTTCATTTAAAAACTAATATAAATGAAATTTTAGGGGAAAACAAAAAAAAAATTAAAATAAAAAGAGAAATAGAAAGTAAAAGTTCCACCAATAGTTTTCTTATAAATTGTAATAAACCGTTTATTGTGTTTCCTGGAGCAGGAGATATTAAAAATAATAAAAAAGGAAATTTAATTATTACTTTAGAATTAGAAGAACCTTGGAACTGGTGTTTTGATGGAATATATTTAGAAAAAAAAATATCATTATATCAAATGATTTATGGTGTTAATTTTGAAATAAAATTATGTGATGACATTTTTATTGTAAGAGAATGGATTCCACACCGTGATGGTTGGAAATTATTTATTGACAAAAGTTTGCCAGTAAATTTATATTTAAAATTAATTTTAGAATACACTGATGATGAATCTAAAAAACAAATTCTTTTTTCATTTTTTAATTAATTTTATAATATTATATAATTATGAAATTCATTAATTTTACTAATGATATGATTAAAAAAATTAATTTTAATGTTCCAACTAGAGGTTTAAATTTATTTAAATTAAAACCTTTAATAACTCCAGTTATTGTTACTTTATTTGATGAAAAAAAATATATATCTAGTCGTTTTTTACCCAAGATTATAGAGGATGAAATAAAAGATTATCCAAAAATTATAAGTGTTAGAATTGATAATTTAGATTGTTATGTGTATGGAAATGATAAAAATAAAAAATATATTTTAAAAATATTAAAATCTCTATCAGTTATAAATAATTTATTAAAGACAGAAACTAAGAAAGAGGATAAAATAATTACTGTTATTATTTATTTATCTCCTTTTAAAAAAGAGTTTAAGGGGGATATAATTAAGCCAATTAATATTAATAGTGGTTTAACTGAAAATCAAGAAAGAATATTTATATTTAGAGAAGAAGAATGGATGAAAGTTTTAATACATGAATTAATTCATGCTTATGTATTTGATAATTATAAATTTATAAAGAATCATTTAATTGATGGTGATGATTATTTATATGAAGCAATTACTGAGTTTTATGCTGTTATACTGCATTCTATGTGGATTTCATTAATTTCTGGAATTGATTATAAAAAAATTATTAAAAATGAGATAAGATTCAGTGTGTATCAAAGTCTTAAATTATTAAAGTTCTTAAATGTGAAAGATAAAAAATCTTTTATTAACTTTGAAAAATTAAATATTAAAATGGAATCATCTGCATTTAGTTATTATATTTTAAAAACGGAATTTTTATTACATTTTTGTAAATACAAAGATGATTTATTAAAAAAAGAATTGCCTAAATATGAACTCAAGGAATTTAAAATATTAGAATACTTTAAATATATAAATAAAATAGAATTTGATACTAATGCTAGAATGACTTTATTTCAAATTAAAATTTAAAGGGTTTCTTCATCGCCATCTGAATCTGTAGACTTCTTCACTTTTGAAGTCTTAGGATCAGCATCATAAATCTTCTTTAACATTCTTTGGAAATCATGAATATGAAATTCATCTCCTTTATCTCCACTAAAAAGTTTTGCAGTATCTCTGTCCATCTTATTCTTACGGTTTCCAATACTTAGAGTTCGCTTCTTAAATTCCTCATATAGTTTAGCTGTAATTTCAGGACGAGTAAAGTGGGCATCTGAATCCAACTTGAGATATTTAATAATTTTATCAGGCACAGGAGTTTGTTTTGTTACACATCCTCCCTTCTTTCTAGTCCCAGCTTTTCCTTTTTTGCCTTTTGAAAGTTTCTTATGTTCTTTACCAACTTCAAGTTGAACTTGTTTGAACATCTTTTTAAGATCTTTTTCAAGTGTCTTAAAACTTTTGAAAGATGCAGTAAAAGTATCAGACATTGTTTTAAGAGAAGTAATATGTTCACTCATGCTCTCAAATTTATTATGCAACTCTTGAAAATATTCATCTACTTTAGATAGTTCATCTTCTGTATCTTTTTCATCATCAGATTTAGTTGATGTTTTAGTTTCTTTTTTAGTAGCTTTAGTAGATTTAGTAGATTTAGTAGATTTAGTAGATTGGACTTTAATCTCAGTGTCTGTGTCTGAATCAGAATCCATTACAGAGTCATTATCAGATAGTTCATCATCTGAAACTTCAATTTTATCAGTTTTCTTAGATTGAGTACTTGCTTTTTTAGGCATGTATTATAAAAAAATTATTCAAGAGATATTTAAATCAATTTTTTTAGGAATTAAAACAAGTTGATTTAAATAAATATATTTAATTACAATATAATGCTTGGTCAAACTGTCCAAGAAATAAATAAAAATATTTTTATCAAAATGGAACTCAAAACAAGTGAATTAAATGTAATAAATAAATTTTCAGATTTTTTTTATAAAAAAGAAAATTACCAAATTTTAATTGATTTTTTAAATAATAAACATAAAATATCTTTGAGGGTTATTGATTATTTTTTAACTAATTATTGTTTATATAATAAAGTTATAATTGATGAAATAAATATTTATCATTCATATAAAACTCAGTTAAATAATTATCATAAAAAATTTTTTGATCCTTGTAGTCGTGGTGACAGAATCCCTTTTTTCTATAATAGTGATAATTGTGTTTTAACAACAATTTGTCAGCTTAATTTTTTTAAATGGTTTATTGAAAAGAAAATTTATACATATGTTTTAGATAAATATATAGTTATTAAAAAAAATATGAAAAAGATACATAATAAAAAACAAGGTTCTTTTTCCAATGATGATATTACATTTAATAATGATATAGTTTATTGTTATAGTTCTAAACCGATCACAGTTTCATTTAATTAAATTAAATATTTTTTGATTTTTTACCAGTCTTTTTTGTCCTGACTGGTTTAGCTGGAATATCAGGTGATTCTTCATCATCATCATCATCATCGTCCTTTTCACTTTCACTATCGCTGTCCTTTACATCATCTTTATCATCTGCTTTTACTTGATCATCGTCGTCATCACTTTCGCTGTCGCTGTCTTTATCATCTTCTTTATCATCTGCTTTTACTTGATCATCTTCATCATCTGAATCAAGAAATCCTTCATTGTCATAAAATGATTTCATTAAAGCATTTCCTCTGGTAGAAGGTATAACTTCAAGTTTCATAGCTTTCCATATAATTCCATACTTCTTTTGTCCAGAAGCCCACATTTTAACAGGACGCATAATAATACGAACTTGTGATCCTAACCGAATAAGTTCTTCCATATCTTGAAGAGTTGTAGCATTTGTAAGTTCTCTAGTTCGTTTTCCATCTTTTTCTATAGATTTGTAGACTTGTGTTCTAATTTTACAAGCATCTGGGTCATCCTCATCATAATGAAGATCAAATTTAACTTTCATTGATGGTGGATAGGGATCGCGGTCACTCTCTTCATCAATTTCAGGAATTTTTACAATTGGATACATAGTATATCTTTTGCCTTTTGAACCACCTAGTTTTTCAACTTTGAAAGCATCAGACATAAGCATTTTCTCAAGTTTTTGCATTTTGGTAAAAAGTTCTGTTCCTTCTTGAAGAGGTAATTTCATAAAGGCACGAGCTTTATCATTTGCATAGAAATCGCTATTGGGTCTTTCTACACCTCCTGAATCAATAGTAATCCATTCGGTTTGTAAAAGTAGAGTACTGTTTTCTCCTAGAGTAGGATGATTATATTTAACATAAGCTGTTTGTTGACCTTTAGATTTCTCTTTTGTTTGAAACTCTGTTATAGATAAACGTTTAGGATCAAATTTATCAAGAGTGGTGGTCATGGTTTTGCTTGAGGTATGTTGTTTGGACATGTTATAATAGTAAAAAATAATAAATCCCAGGATATATAAAAATCAATTTTTATAGATTTAGCGAATTTAGCGAGTTAAGCTAATATCTCTCTATTTCTCTATTTATTTGTAAGTTGATTTAAATAAAAGGTTATGTTGTTTTTTATTATGTCTGAAGAAAATTTTGAAACACTGGGACTCCGAGAAGATATTATAAAAGGAGTTTATTCTTATGGATTTATAAATCCATCTGATATTCAAAGCAAAGGAATTAAAGTAATTCTATCACGTAATGATTGTATTTTACAATCTCAATCTGGAACAGGTAAAACTGGAACATATATATTAGGAACTTTACAAAATATTAATGAAAAAGAAAAATATGTTCAATCTATAATTATTACTCCAACACGGGAATTAGCAGAACAAGTATATCAAGTTGCTAAAAATTTATCAAAGTATACTAAAATTAAAACTTTACTATGTGTAGGAGGAACTAATATTGGTCAATTTAAAAAAGAGGTTAAAAACACTCATTTAGTAATTGGAACAATTGGAAGAATTTATCATATGATGGAAGAAAATGTATATGATTTAATGAAATTAAAACAAATTACATTGGATGAAGCTGATAATTTACTTGATGATAAATATTCTACAAAAGTTTATGAATTACTTAAAATTTTACCAGGATCCACACAAAAAACATTATTAAGTGCAACAGTTAATCGTAATTTAAGAGAAGTATCTACTAAACTATTAAATGAACCAGATATGGTTTTACTAAAAAAAGAAGAAGTTCAAGTAAAAGCTATTAAAAATTTTTATTTAGATACACAACAAGAAGAAACTAAATTTGAAACATTAATTGATTTATATAATTTAATTAGTACAAGTCACACAATGATATTTTGTAATTCTATTAATAAGATTGAATTTTTAAAGATTGAATTAGAAAAAGAGGGTTTTCCAATAACAACAATTCATGGTGGAATGAATCAAGAAGAACGTAATAAAATTGTTGAAGAATTTAGAGAAGGTAAAACTAGAATTTTATTAACAACTGATTTACTTGCTAGAGGTATTGATATCCCAGAAGTTAAATTAGTAATTAATTATGATTTACCTAAATCACATGAAACTTTTATTCATCGTATAGGAAGAAGTGGTAGATTTGGTAAAAAAGGAGTAAGTATTTCTTTTGTTAAAATGGAAGATTATAAAGATAAAAAAACTTTTGAATCTTTACAACATCATTATTCAATTAAAATTGAAGAAACACCTGATGATTTAGCTAGTTATTTGGTTTAAATTTTTTTTTATTAAAAAAATTGAATATTTTAATTTAACAAGTTATTTAAGTTATATTTTATGAATTCAACTATTAAAGTATTCAATTATAACACATTTGCAAAAGATTTGATCAACAACCAATACACATTGGAAGATATTCCTAAAATCCTAAATGTATCTCAAATGATTGACGATAAATGGATTAGGGCTTGTCTAGATTCTAAATTTGGAAATATTACAATTAGTAATCTAATTAAAGAACTACAAGAAAAAACTAAAAAAATTTAATTTAATAATTGTTTTAACTTAAGATATTTATTTTTATATTTTAAGTATTTTAGAAAATATTTATTGGCTGAAACATCATCTGTAAAGTAATTTTTAATTATTTTTTGATTTTCATATATTAAAAATTCTATTCTATTTGATAAGGTAATTAAATTAGTTGAATCTAGTTTTTCACTAATGTTATCACTTACATTTATAAAAGAAAAATCAGTACAAGAAGCTAAATTAGAACATATTGCCGATTCTGAGTGCGAATTTCTCCTAGTTATTCTAGCGATTCCTACTAAAATATAGATTGTAGAGTCAATTGTTATTGTTTTTGTTTTTGTATCTTTAAAAAAATTAACTAATTTTGCGTTTGGGATTATATTTAAATAATCTAATTTTTCATCAACAGAAAATGAATCTAATGAATCTAATGTTTCAAGATTAATTGTATTTTTAATAAATTTTTCTTGAAATTCATTATCTAAAAGTTTTAACACTTCGTTAAAAGGGATAGTTGCAACTAATCCCTCATTATGTGTAAACGCAAAAATTCTTTGTAAATCTGGATAATTTTTTAGAGAAAGTTTTAATAAATCACATGTATCTTCATTATATATAAGTTCTTCTTCACTTGTAATATTTTCTAATTTTTTTAATATGTTATTTATATTTTGTTCAATCTCATTTCTCATTTCATTCGTTGTGTCGCTATCATCATCATAATTATAAGTTTCATCACCATTAGCTATATCATATAGTGATTTAACAAGTAAAAAATTATTATAAATATTACTCAACTTGTTTTCATCTTTTTTAAATTCATCATAAATATTTTTTATTTCACTATATTGTGTTTTTAATAATTCTTGTAAAGGTATAATATTACTTTCCTTAAAAAAATCAATAAGCAGAGGTTCTGTCATCATATTTAATTCTGCTATATTTTTATTAAATTCAAATTTTGTTAAAAAATTATTTAGTATTACATTATCAGAATCATCCTTAAATGTAAGTCCATTTAATTCAAGTTGTGAAAGTGATTCATAATGAGATAAAACAAAATTAATTTTTTTATATAAATCGATATGATCTCTAATTTTTAAAGAAAATAACTGTTTGATATATGATTGTGTTGAGTTCATTGGATAAATAATTTGTAAAAATCTTTGTTTTATGAATTTATTCCTTTCATTTGTATCAATAATAATATAATTTTCAATTAAGGTTTGTGTAATTAAATATTTATTATACCTTTTTGCTTCATTTGATGTTAAACATTTATTTATTTTAATCTTATCAAATACATCAGAAATATCATCTAATTTATCAATATTATTATAAATAACAGAATACAAACGAGAAACTAAATTAATACCTGATATTCTAAAACATGAACTATCAAATTCATTGTCTGTTGGTAATGCATGTTCGATTGTACCATCATGAATTGCAGTAAGGTAAGCTTTCATTTGATTTTTTAACTCATATTGGTTTATAATGTTTGCACTATTAAATTCATATGTCATTATTATATAATATATTTTTTTTTATATAATAGTTAATTAATTGACTAAGAAGAAAATACTATAGTTATTTTTATAATCTATAGTAAAATTAATGGACGATAAATCAAGAGATATAAGAGTTGAAACTAGAGTAATTAATCCAGCAAAAGATATTGAAAAATTATTTTTAAAAAAAGATTATGACAAAGATTTGAAAGAATATGACATTTTTTATAAAAATTTATTGTTAAATCCTTTTCAAAAATATATTGAATTTAGAGAAAGATTAATAAATGATGGTGGTTCTGCATCATTTCCTGAATATAAAGGAACTGTATCTTTTTTATGTAAAAAAATATTTACGGATAAATCTATTTTAGATTTTCTTAAAAATGAAAGACCAATTATTTATCAACACTTGATTATTAAATTAATTTCAATTCAAATTAAAACAAAACATTTATATCCATATCATTCAACTATTAAATGTATTGAATATATGTTAGAAATATTTGACATGTATTATCGTAATAAAAAAAAATATAGTCCTTATTATCATACTTTTAGATACCATGCATATATTAATTTATTATTAGACGACAAAAACTCATTCCCTCATAATATTGTATTTCCTTGTCATAAATCAATAGGAGCAACTAGTTTAATTAAAATTAGATGTGTTCCATTATTATTATTAGGAGTTGTTAATGAGCCAGTAAAAGCAGATCAATATATAAATACGCCTTTGGATTTTTGGTCTCATGATGTTCAACATGCTAGAAGACAAATTCAAGAAACACAAAGATATTTTGATCTTTATTATAAACATATTGATTATTACGAGTATCGTGATTTATTTGGGATTAAAAAATTAGATGATTTTTATTATAAAATGTACCGATTTACATTTGATACTATTTTACCTCTTATAAGTTTAAAAGATATATCAGACCAAACAGAAAAAGCTTTAAGAAATATAATGAAAATTATAATTTTTGAAATTATTCACGAAAAAGCATGGCCAATTTCTCCTAAATCAATTTGCAGAAATATTACTCTTAAACATGATACTTTTCCAATTGATAATTTAGAGATTGTTGATAATGAAATATCTACTACAATTATTAAATTTGATGATCCAACTGTTTTAAGCAATGTTAGAGGTAAATTAAGAGCAGGATTTTATGACGATACAACTGAACCAAATGATAAAATAGTTGATCATAAATATAGAAAATCTGGAATGATTGCATTAGCATCACAACGAATTTTAAATAAATTAAATTGTTCAAATAAGGTTTCTTTAGAATACTTACTCGCTCTAACAACTGATAAAACAGCTACACAAGAATACCAAGATGTTACTGAAATAAGTGTCAGAGATTATCCAAGAACAGAAGTTGAATATCCTACTGATGAAAATCCTGAAAATTTTGAACTTTTTGAAAAATATATAATTCCTACAGATTATGGAACCAATAAAGATAGAGTGTCTAAAGTTCCTAAAGATAGAACCTATTTTAAAAAATATCTTAAATATAAATTAAAATATCTAAAGTTACAAGGCACTAAGAGGAAGTTTTAATTTCTCCTTGTAATACTTTTTTAAGATTGTCATAAAGATATTCATTATCTTTAAACATATAATATTGTTGATAACAGCTATTATTATTAAGTAGTATCTCAAAATACTTATCTAATTTTTATAAATTAAAAATAAGATTAAATTGAGAAATTAACATTAACACGATGTGTAACCATTCTTAAATAAATATAAGCCTAATAATCCTTCATTATTTTCAAAAGTATAACTGGTTGAATTAAAATCTTTTAGTTCTTCAACATTTCTAATAAAAAACACTTCACTAAATTGATTTCTAATAAGCAGAGGATATTTGAGGTTGTCTGGATTATATTTAAATTCAACACTGTGTTTTCTAAAGGTTTCTATAATTTTTTTAATTTCATTTTTATCTAGATTTTTAAATTTAAAATCATCAAGTGAAAAACTATTTTTTTTAATAGTAATAATTGTTGTTTTTTTTTCATAAGACTTATTTATTAAGTGTAATTTAAATTCATTGTCTTCTTCTAGCCACTCTAAATATTTATCAAATCGTTGTTTTGAAAAAAGTGAATCAAATGAAATATGTCCAGATCCATAAAATTTACATATATCATTATTAATTTTTAAATTTATTTTAATACAATTATTATTGTCTTTATTTACAATATTTAATTCAATCGTTTCTGTTTTGTATGTATAAGACATAATTAAAATAAAGTAATATAAATTATTTTAATTATCAATTTTTATAAATTAAAAATAAGATTAAATTAAGAAATCTACATGGACACTATCTGTTTGAAGAATATCATCCATAAATGGATTTGATTGGAACCCATCAAAAGTTGTTCTTCCTTGATATTCATCATCAAGATACTCACTATTAGCTAATTTTTCAGTATCTAAAATCAAGTCAAAGGAACCTGTTCCTCCTGGAATTACTTGACCAACCATAATTTTAGATGCAGTTGCTCTTATTTTATCTTTTTCATTAAAAATAGATGCTGTAACAAAATGATCCATTGTTCGTTCAAACGATGCACGAGCCATTGGATCCAAGTCAACACGATTTGCTCCGTGTCTGTCAATTGACACAATTTCTCCAGTATAAGTCATTAAATCAGCAATCATACTTAAATGAGTATAATTAGGAACTCCTACACCACCAGCTTTGAATGTTCTTGCAAGTTCAACAATTAAAAAGCTACGTACTGCTTCCATGCCATAGTATTTTCTAATAGTTTCCATATCATTTAAGAAAGTTTTGTTATGATTAATAAATCTATATTTTCTTATTTCACTCATATTAATTCCTGCTGTTGAAATTTCTACAATTTTTTTCTTTAAAAGTTCTCCTGATTTACTGTCATAAGAAGGTTTTAATTCTTTTGTAAATATAGCATTTGAAATTTTATCAACACCTTTCAATTTTACCGAATCTAAAATTATTTTTAAGAAATTAGTTAAAATTTGGAAGTTAATATTATTTAATCCTAATCTAATATGAATTGTTGGAACATCTGAAGTATCTAAATTAGACAAAACAACACCTCCATTTATAGATTGCCATATTTCTTTCTCATTTTTTTTCATGGTTTTAGTGTTTTGTGTCACATTATGATAATAGCTTAGAATTCTAGTTTTAATATTTAATAAAACTACTTCAAGATCTAACATTTTTTCTCTATCTAATTCAAGTCTTAACAACCAATTAAACTGATCCATATTTTTTTTTGAGTTTAGATAAAAACCGCCAGTTTGAGAAACTTGATCACTATCAATTACTTTATTTAATTCTGATTTAGATTTATCGTCGTAATAATAAATTTCAACATTATTTATTAATTCTCTTATAGTTATATGATTCATTGATGAAGATATAGTTTTTCCTAAATTCTCATTATCCTCGTTTTCATCCTCAAAATACATTGTCATCATTGGAGTTTTCATATTCTTTGAATAACCAAATATTTCTTCTAATCTAGGCACACCAGATGTTGCTGCTGATTTGCCAGCAACACCTGCAAAATGTTTAGTATTTAAAGTTAATTGAGTACAAGGTTCACCCACAGATTGTGCAGAGATAACACCAACCATTTCACCTGGCTGAATAATTGCTTTTAAAAATGATCTCTTAATATCATCAACCAATCTATTAAATTCATCTTTATTAAAATGATATTCATAAATACATCTTTTAGGTGATAAATATTCTAATAATCCTAATTTAACAATTTTTTTAGCTAGTTTTTCATCTTCATCTTGAATATGTCTTGTTAACTTATCTAAATGTTTAGCTACTAAATCTGTTTTTGGATCAATTAAAAGCTGTTCAATTCTTTCTATAATATAATCACCAGTTAAATCATATTTAAGTTTTCTTGTCTCATCCATTTCATCTTGAACCATACGATATAAGTTAATTGGTAATAAAAATCCTTCAGTCATTGAAGCTTCAAGACTTCCCTCTATATAAATATGACGAATTTCATTTCGAAGATTCTTAAAGTCCAAAGCATATTTATCATTTATTTTTTTAGAAGTTTTTGTTTGTTTACATTCTTTGTCTGTTAATACATACTTTGAATCTATACCTTTATTATCTTCTTCTAAAGAATAAAATCTATTATCAGCTTGAACTGTTTGATCAATTCCATTATCACCATAGATAAATTGTATAATTTGACCTGATGAATTTCTAACAGTTCCATCATAATTAACCATTAAATCCTCCATTGTTTTAACAAGTCTTCTTTGAATATAACCAGTACTAGCAGTGTCTCTTACTTGAAGACCATTTGCTAATCCAAAATTAAATGTGTCTGGAATTGTAAGATCATATACCTTTGGATGATTTTCAATACCAATTTTATTAATTTCTATGATTTCATCTAAAACTACATTTTTTAGAGTTTTAAAATTTCTATGACAATTAATCCATTTTTTTGATTTCATCTTTAAATTTTTACCTTTATGTAAAAGATTTATTTCATTTGAGAATTTTTTAGCCCACTGAGCAGATATTCTTAATCTATGTGAAGGTTTTATATTTTTGGTTCCCAAATTATTTTTTTTCATAATAGTTGTGTATGTTTTACTAAATACTCCAAGTCTAGAACATAGCATATTTATACCCTCAATTAATCTCCTAGATGATGAAGAAGCATCAATTGAATTTTTAGTAATAGAACCATCTCCTGAAAAATAACCATTTAATAATCCTTTAATAAAATCATTTGAGGCAATAAAAGCTTCGGATGGTATAAATTTATTTTCTGCTCTATGGCCAACTAATTTTCTTAAGAAATCTGCTAATATAGAAGAATATCCTCTAATTGTTTTTGATATTCCACCTATTTTATTAATCTTTGTTGATATATCATATTTTATTTTATGGTTTTCAAACCATGTTTTAATAAAATTAATTATATCAGAATCTATATTAGTTATTCTTACAGAATAATTATCTACATTGCCTTCTGCTATAAATAATCCTAGGAAAATACCATTTGTATTATTTAATTCAAATTTGTCTGGTATTTCAACAATACTTCTTTGAGCTCCATAAGGATAAATATGTCCAGACTTAATATTTTTTTGATTTGCTCGCACTTTACTTCTTTGAAGTGAAGCTTTCTTTGTAAAAGGTAATGTAAAATCATTTCCATTATGCATATTCCACCATCCAGATCTACAATGTTTTCTATTAACCATCTCGGTTTCCATCATACCAATTGCTTTATTATAATCAGTTCCATATATATATTCTGATTTGGGTAAATAATTAGAAATATCAATTGATTGTTTTATAACTGGAGGTTCTTTTAAAGTTTCTGTAACGGGGACATAATCACCTGTTACAATTTCAGGGGTTAATTTTTCTCTAAATTCACCTAATCTTTTACTCCAAATTAATAACGACTTGCTTTCAGTTACAGTTACAGTTCTACCTCCTGTTGTTTTAATCTCATATAATTCAACACCAGGGTCATGTCTTGTCACAGCATTGATTTTACCCCATGATACATTTCCTTGGTAATCAGTAGTTGGTATATACATATTATTGGTATCTAATAATTCCATATTTCTTTCTTTGTAATACTTAACTTCATCCTTATTATTTTCAAGTAAATTATCAACCCATTTACCTATTTCTGTATATATAGGTTCATTATTTTGAATTAAAACTATAGGAGTTTCCCATGTGACTGATTTAATTGCAGTATCAATTAAACCTTCACGTCCACCCATACTATGGAAAAAGTACTCATGACCACGTAATCCTGTTAAAAAATTATTTGAGGCAAACCCTCTGGCTTGTGGTGTATCATCGTTATAATGAAAATGTGTTAAAGCCCTACCATTTACTCGTTTTTTAGGTCGTTTACCTTCTACTGACTGTTGACTTAAACATGATACCATTTTTCCAATATTTAATTGAGACCCTTTTGCTTTTGCACCCATTGTTAGAACATGAAATCCATTATCTTCAGGTAAACTGTCGGCAGCTAACTTGTGTAAATTAGAACCAAAACTATTTAGAGAGCCTGCTAAATTAGTTTCGTAGGTGTCATACGAGATTGAATCTGCTTGATTTTCCATTTCAGTAATTTCATAATTTGTTTCTAACATTTTTTCTTGAATTTGTTTCCTAATATCATCCATTAATTTTCTATCTATAAAACAGTCTCCAAATCCCACTGAAAAACCATTAAGTAATAAGAAATTAAGAACTAATTTTTGAATATCATCAATAAACTTTCTTGTTATTTCACCTCCTTTTTTATCCCACACAAAATGAATTAATGAATTTTTTTTACTAGCTACTTTTGCTTTATTTAAATTACCATGAAGGAACACCCCATTTTTAACTTGGAATTTAATTTTATTATCTTTTTTTTCTAAACTGTTAATTCCATCAGGGATAATTGTTGAAAAAACTTCTTTTCCAGTATAAATTTTCTTTTTATCTGATACTTGTAATAAATCTGCAGATTCTGTATTTGCTAATATAAAGATTGCATCTTCCGAACTTAACTTGACATTATCTAATGATATCAGATAAGAACCAGTTACCCCGTCCTGTTGACATCCAATAATTGGATTACTATCTTTAGCACCAACAATTTGATATTTAACATTAGCAATCATTTCTAATTCTGTTCTTGTTTGAACTTCTTGAGGAAGGAATAAATTCATTTCATCTCCATCAAAATCTGCATTATAAGGCTCACACACTGAAACAGACATTCTAAAGGTATTAACATTATCTTGTTTTGCTACTTGCACACGATGACCCATCATTGATGGTTTATGTAATGATGGTTGTCTATTAAAAAGCACATAATCACCATCTATTAAATGTCTATCCACAATGTCACCAACATTTAATTTAATAGACTTTTTACGAATTCTTAAATCTATTCGTTGTATTATATTTCGACCATTAATTGTATTCTGTTTTGTTACAAAATTAGCACCTGGATATTTTTTATTACCATTTCTTATTAATTTTGATAAATGTTCAATATTTTGAGGAGTTACAATCTCAGGCACTGTTAAATTTGTTGCTACTTTTAACGGAATACCAACTTCATCAATACTTAAATTAGGATCACATGTAATTACAGAACGACCACAGTAATTTTGTCTTTTTCCCATTAAATTACCTCGAACTCGTCCTGGTTTTCCTTTTAATCTTTCACTTACAGATTTAGTTGTTTTACCTCCTGTTTTAAATTCACTTTTGGGTAAATTTGCTCCTTCATTCTCAAAAAATGTAGCTATATGTAATTGTAAAAGTGTTGTTGCTTCCGGAACTCCTGAAGTAACTTCTTGAGATGAAGTTTGTTCTTTACTCATTTTTTTTCTTAAATCATTTGACTTTTTAATAATATCAGCTATTTTTAGAGTGAGGGAATCTTCCTGAGTACTTGAAGTTAACATATCTATTTTTGCTGAAGGTCTAATTATAACTGGAGGAATAGGAAAAGTTTTAAGTAACATATCTTGAGGATTACTTTGATTATTAGCAGGACTAAATCCAAGTAAGAAAGAATCAGTTTCATTAATATTTCTTAAAATTTCATAAATTTGTCTTGGTATGAACTCCTCTCTTACTTTCTTTTTAATTTCTGTTACTTCACCTGTTTCTTCATCTGAAACTTCTTGAGATACTTCTTGTTCTAAGACAATTCTTATAGCTCCAGTTTCTTTAACTTCTTTTTTAATTTTGGGTACATTAGCACCACAATTATAACAGGAAGAAGATTTTTTAGCAAGTTCTTTAATTTCTTGAAATCTTACTTTTCCTTTTTTATGTTTTATTTTTTCATATAATTCCGCACTATTTTCTACTAAAAGTCTTGAACATCTAACACAAACACATTGTAAAATAGTTCGGAGATGATTTAGATATCCGTAATTGAAAAAATAGTCGGGTAATTCAGTGTGACCAAAATGACCAGGACAATCTCTGGTGTTTAGACCACATGTTGTACAATTTAAGTATGGGTCACATGTACCCAATCTTAAATCTACTAAACCTCCTTTTTGAGGTTCATATTTATTATAAGATTCTGCTAAATTAATACCAAAAGGATCTTTTTTTACTGCTGACATTCTCTTTGTTTCTTCATTTGATAGGATGGAGAACTCAATAGATTTAATTTTTTTGATATCTTCATGATAATATTTGGACTTGAACATTCTATATTAAACTTTATATTTAAACTTTAAATTCTATAAATCAATTTTTCTGAGATTGTCTTATTAATAAAAACATTTTATTCTAAGATTGTCTTACTAATAATAACATTTTATTCTAAGATTGTCTTACTAATAATAACATTTTATTCTAAGATTGTCTTACTAATAATAACATTTTATTCTAAGATTATCTTACTAATAATAACATTTTATTCTATATTAAAATTAACACTAATACCCCATATACCTTTCCATTGATAAATTTTAAATTCTAGTTCTCCTGATAAAATTAAAGGTTTTATATCTGATACATTTTTTTCTGTTATATTTGATACTTCAACTCTTAGAAAGTTTTCTCCTCTGTTTTTTATTGGACTATTAACGTCCTGTTTAAAACTTGTCATTATTTCTTGTTGGATTTGAGCTATTATGCTTTCTAAGTTATATCCCTCATTATTTGTAGGAATTTTAAAATTAATAATATGTTTTTTTAAATATTGTTCAAGACCAAATGGTGATTCCCATTTATTTATTAACAATGTTATTTTATTTCCTTTATCATCACACCAATAATTAAACCTGCCTATTTTTACAATCATTATTAACTTATATTATATTTAAGGTTTAATTTAAAATTTAAATATAATATTATTTTAATGTCATTTAGTAATTTAGCAAAAGATTTTTTAGACAGATGTGTTATAGAATTTAAAAAAGATAGAAATCAGATTTTTATTGAAAATGAAATAGTTCAACCTATTCTAGATAAAATCTCTAAAAAAATTACCCCGTATTTTACTATCTTTTTTATAATGTATATTCTTCTCCTAATTCTTATCGTTATTATTTTTATTATACTTTTTCAAGAAAAAAATTTATCTTAATATTAATAATGAATCTCATTATTAATATTATATTTTTATTAATTGTACTTATTTATGGTAAAAAATTCGCTAGAACCTTCTCAGATAATATTATATACAATAATCTTATCCTTATTGGAATTATTTCTATTGCTAATATAGCATATCGTGTTATTATTAACCTATATTTTAAAAAACCAGCCGTTATTAAAGATATAATTACATACTCTATGATTAGATCACTACTTGTCTTGAGTGGTATCATTATATTTAACTATATTGTAACAAATCCTAATACTTTAAAAAAATTAGGTATAACATTTGATTTTTCTACAATTTCAGGTGATTTACCTGTCGCTTTAGTATCACTAATTCCATACTTTTTGGTTAAGGTTGGTTCATGTTTATTTTATTATGATGTTTAATTTAAACCAATTTCAAACCAATAAATTTTGGGTTACTTTTACCTTTTGGTTTGCCAAATTTATCTTTTAAGAATTCAAGAAGGTCTTCGTCTGTTTCCTCCTTGTTTTTTTCTTGCCATATTTTAAATTTTTTCTCAATATTTTTTACACTGGTTGTAGTGTCTTCATCCTCAACCAAGTGAGATTTCATAAATTTTTCAAGTACTCCTTCTTGGTCTTCTTGGTCTTCTTGGTCTTCTTGATCATCTTGATCTTCTTGGTCTTCTTGGTCTTCTTGATCATCTTGATCATCTTCTACTACTTTTTCCACTTTTTCCACTTTTTTTGCTTTTTTCACTTTTTTCACTTTTTCATCTTCAACTAATTCAACTAATTCAATGTTATTTGTATCTTCATTAGTTGTTTTTTTGTATTCATTTTCAAAAAAATTTTGAAATAATTTCATAAAATCGGGATTGATCTTTGTCAACATAGATTGATTCATTTCTAATGTTAACATTAATAGTTCAACATATTTAGTATCTTCATTAAAAAGATAAGTTACCATCTTGTTTTCTTTTAAAAAATCAAATGTATCATTAGGTGACTCATTTTTTTCTTGAAGGAATTTTAAATTAGCCCATAGAAGTTTTAATACGGATAGTTTAGATTGCATTATAATATATAAAAATAAATCTTTAAAATCATTTATTTTCTCCTATATATTATATTATGACATTAATTACTAAAAATCCTATTAAAATAGTTCTAATAATAATATTGTTATTATTAGGATATAATATTTATTCTAATAATCACGGTCATCCTATTTCTTATGGTCTTATTTTATTAGGAATTTACTTGATTTTTAATGATTCTTTATTTGAAGGTATGGTAAATACAACATATGAAAACAAAGATATTGACTCATTATTAGATTTAGATATTACTAAATTATTTAACTCTTCCGATGAACCCTTATCTAAAGATGAAATTGAACAAAAAGTCACAGAACAAGTTGAAGAAGTCACTAAATCTAAATTATCACATGAAGGTTTAACAAAGGAAGCTGAACAATTAATTGAAAAAGATGATTTTATTAAAAATGATACTGAAAAATTAATAGAAAAAGGAATGTCAAAAGAAGAAGCAAATGAAAAAGCACAAAGTAACTATAATAATGCTATTATTGATGAAACAAAATTATTAGAAACTAAATATAAAAAAGCACTTGAAGAAGCTAAAACTAAACTTATTAAAGAAGCAAATAAAGAACAAGATAAAAAATTTAAAAATAAAAAAGAAATGGCATCTAAAGTAAATAAATTACGTGATTCTAGAAATAACTTAGTATCAAACAATAAAGTATTTACACTAGATGAACAACGAGAAATGGCTAAAAAACTATTTTCTGGTACGGATGAAAATGAAGATGAAGATGATGAGGATAATGAAGATGATGAGGATAATGAAGATGATGAGGATAATGAAGATGATGAGGATGATGAAGAAAATAAATTAATTAAAGAATTGCAAACTTCTAAAAAAAATAAAATGATTAAAACAGGATTAATTAATGAAACTGATCAAGTTGGAACATGTGATGCATCCATTTCAAAAGCACTTGCACCATTGCAATCTGAAATATCTAAATTAAGAGAAAAAACATCAATCCCTCCAGATGTCAAAAAAGCTAAAATTAAAAATTTCACTTTACTTGCAGAAATGTTAATAGAAAAAGAAGCATTAAGTGAAGAGGAATATGAATCAATGAAAACTAAATTAGATTCTAATGTTCTTACTTTAGACGATGCAATTGGTGCTTTAGAAAAATTTAAAAGAGCTTCAAAAAGTATTAAAAAAAATAAAGTTAGTGGTAAAAAAGATAAATGGTGGTCTGACATGAATAAATCAGAACTTCCAATGGATATGTATATACCTAAAGGTGAACATATTGATAATAAATGGTCTAATGAATTTACTATTTTAAATACTGATAAATGGACAGTTCCAATGGCAAGACCACCTGTATGTATTGATTCTACACCTAAAGATATTATGCCAATGGGAACATCTGGATATCCAATGCATCTTAAATATTATGATCAAGCTAGATATGTTTCAACTAGTGCTAAAATGGAGAAAGCAAAACATGAGTTAGAAAATGATAATAAACCAGCTGATGATATTAAAGAAAAATTTACTAATTGGATTTAAATAGATTTATCATGTATTTTAACTAAATGATAAATATCTGATGGATATCGACATTTTCTAAATTTAATATTTGACCAGATAACAGATAATTTATGAGATTCATTAGTACTTATTTTTTTATCAAGTAGCTTATTATAGAAATCTTTTCTTAGATTGAATTCATTTGTAGATTCACCAATTATTTTATACATATAATAAATATTATAATTATAAGATAATTTTATATCAATTTTTTTATTTATAGATAATTTCTTATAATTATAAAAATAACTGATAAAATAAAACCACGATAAGCAAGTGATATTGGGTCTAATGATGGATTTTCACCTACAAAAGGAAAAAAAGGATTAATGGATTTAATTGTTAATCTATGTGCTAATACCATAAATAAAATTGTTATTATAACAGGCTCTTTTAATCTTTCATAAATTCCTGAAAATAAATTTTCAAAAAATCCTCCTAGTTTATTTTGTTTATTTTTTGTATAATTTTGCTCTATTGTAGGTTTATTATACATAATTGGAGGCATATAATTATTATTTTGTGGTATTACTGGATGTTGTGTATAATTAGGTTTAATTGTTTGATGTGTAGGAAAATTATCAATATGTCCAAATCTCATTGGTGGTGCTCTTTGCATAGTTGATTGAGGTACAGATGGATGTTCTGAAAAAGTGTCATAATTAGGTTGTTGTAATTGTGAAATATCAGTTGTCATTTCATCATCAGAGTAATTCATTACTAATTAATAGATTTTTTGTTTATTATAAACCATATTCTATTAAAGCTTTTTTTAAGACTGTATATTTATTTATAATAGTATTTCTATTATATTTATCTTTTTTTTCTTCTTTCCATTCTTCTTTAGTTATTTTAGAACACCCTTTTTTTAATAAGTTTATTATATTATTAAACTCTCCTAAAGTAAAATCTCCATATATTGTATCGGTATTTTTTGTTAAAATCATTAATTGCTCAACTTTCTCCCCTATTATATCTTCTATAATTGGATTATCACCTTTAGTATAATAAATTTGTAAATTATATAATAAAAACACATCTTCTGTAAATGTTTTCCCTTCTGAAAAAAATTCTTCTAATTTTTGTTTAGGCTCATACCAAAACTCAATTTCTTCAATTTCTCCATCTAAATCTATTGTTACCCCCTTATGTTTAACTCGGGCTAATAATAGTTTTTCTAAATCTTTTTTATCACAATTTACCATTGTTAAATCAGCCGTTGTTTTTACTAACATTGCCTTCCCAAATATATGATAAATATCATTTTTTAACATATTTGCCATTCCATTATATATTTCAACAGGAAGATGTTTTAAAGGCAAATCTAAATGAATCAACTCATATAAATAAGTATTATCTTGATAAATTGCCTGTGTATTGATTGTTACATTAGAATAATCTTTCATATCTAGATACTCATATAAATTATTTCCAAAACTATCAGCTTTTATTTCGACTTTTTCATATATATCTAAATTTAATAATAATTCTTTGTAATCAGGATTACGATAATCAAAATTAGATATATCAGCAGGTTTAATTAATAAAGTATTTATTGAATTATCTTGAGGTAATAATTTTTTATCATCCATATACAAATCATAAAAAATTAATCTTTATCTTACTATATTTATTTTACTATAAATACATAAATAAATGTGATAAATTATCATCTTTTTTCTTTTTTTCTGTCCTGAATTTTTCTAATCCCTTTTCTATATCTTCTTTCATAACTATTTTGTTTAACTCTTTTAAAAAATTATTTTTAGTATGTTCCATTTTAATTTTTAACCATAACACCTCCATATCTCGTCCTAAATTTTTAAAAAGTTTATCATCTTTATTTAAACTAAAAATATTAATTAAATCTTTCTCATTAACTGTATATTTCTCGTGCTCAATTTTCCTTTTTAATATTTCTCCTAATTCTTTATTTGAATATTTATCTATTTTATATCTAAAAGGAAATCGTGAGGTTAATCCTCTATTTTTACTAAAAAACCCTTTTTCTAATTCATTTGGATACCCTAAAATTATACACATAAAACTTCGGTTTTCTGATAAATTACTTACTAAAGTATCAATACACTCTTGAGAATAACTGTCAGTACTTATGTTACTTTGATTTCCACCTAGAGAATATGCCTCATCTATTATTAAAACACCTCCTGAAGCATCATCTATAGCTTTTTGTGTTTTAATTGCAGTTTGTCCTAAATACCCACCAACTAAATCAGTTCTTGTAACATATTTTATGATTTCTTTATCATCCTCTGTTTTTTTATCATTTTTATTATTTTGACTTAATTTTGGGTTATTTGGTGTTATATCAATTACAACAGAATTATTTAACATTTTTGATAACTGTTCTAACATATTATTTTCACTTGGTTTCTTCTTACTTATAAATTTTTTTAAATAACCTAATTGATAAATTATTTTTCCTAGAATTCTTGCTAAATGAGTTTTACCTGTTCCAGGATTCCCTTCAATTGCAGTATGAAACATTGGAGGCATGTCTTCATTTATATGTGTAACCATATAAATAATTTGTTCAATTATCTTATTTTTAATTGTATCTAATCCAACTAACGATTTTAATTCTATTAATGATTCGTAGATTAAACCTAATTTTTGAATACGTTCTGGATATAATTCATTCGTATTTTTTTTATCATTTGCCATCTTTGACAAACTAATTAAATCATTTAAATTTTCTAACTTTATTAATGGAATAGCTAGTATTTTAACTTTATTATTCTCTTTTTTATCTGCTTCTTTTTTATCTTTTTCATTATTTTCATTATTTTCATTATTTTCATTATTTTCATTATTTTTATTATTCTCAAGTGTTTTTTTTTCTAAATTATAACTTAATGGATTCAAATTAAAAGGTATTTCATATGTTTTATAAATAAATTTTTTATTGATATTATTATTATTATTATTATTTTTATTATTTTTATTATTTTTTTTATTTGTCACTATATCTTTCTTAGGGTTTTCATCAAATCTATTGGGCATTTATATATATTATAAAAAAACATTTAAATCAACTTTAAACATAGAAAGTTTGACTTAAAAAGAATAAATATTTATGTAATAATGGTTAATACATATCTTTTAACATATCAAAATAAACCTCTTGGTTTATATTCAAAAATGAGTTTCTTATTTGATTTTATATTAGAAATATTTAATCTTCCAACAAATAATTTAAGCTTAATAAAATTTACTATTTATGAATATGAAGTGAATCGAGGTTATCCAATAAATACATTTAAATTTACTGGTGATTCAGGTAAATTAATTTTTATTGAAGAATCTAAAAAACGGGTTGAAATGAATAAAGAAACATTTTCAAGATTTATTAAATTAAAAAATAAATATAGTCATATTTTTGCTGTTAAAAAGGAAGAACCAAAAATAGAACAACCCATTAAACAAATAGTAACTAATGATGATGACATAAAAATACTTGTTGAAAATAAAAATAAAGTACAAAATAAATTACATGATACTATTTCAGAAATTAATAAAATGAAATATAGAAACAAACAATTTTCTAATTGGTATAATAAATTTACTACTGATGTTGCATTATTTAATAAATTTACAGAAGAATTAAAAAAAGATGAAAAATTTACAATACCTAAATTATTTGAACAAAAATTTTGTTTTTTTACAGAATTAGGGTGTGATAGTTTTACTGATTATTTTAGTAAATTTAATACTAATTCAGAATTAGATTTAGAAGAACTAGAAAATTTTTTAAATGAAAATGAAGATAAAGATGAAGACAATTTAAATTAATTATTCAAATTGTTCATTTTGGGGAAAAAAATTAAATACTGTATTATTAATTCCTTTTTTATATTTTTTTTTCCATTGTTTCAAACAAACAGTACATTTTGTGTTAGTGTTATGCCCTATTTGTTTAAACCATTCATTTAGACATTTCGTATGAAAACCATGTCCACATTCGCCAACACTAATTTTATTTAATGATTGTGATTCATTTATACTAAATCTACATATTGGGCATTCACTATTAATACAATCATAAGTCCATTTACTTACCCAATTAATTTCTACTACACTTGATGTTATAACCATATAATTATTAATTAATTAATATAATGGTTATAAAATCAATTTTTTATATTTAGTAACTAAGCCTACTAAATCATACCCAATTAAAGTATCATAAATTTTTATATCATAGTCTCCGTTTTTATTTTCAATTAATTTTATAAAAACTTGATGTGGTATATTTTTTACCTTATAAAAATTACATAAATTATCATTTTCTTCTTTTGTTATATCTATTATTATATATTTTAAACTTTGTAAATCTTTTACAAATTCATCTTCTGTATCTGATAATTTTTCTTTTAATTTTTTACAGGGACCACACCAAGGAGCTGAAAAAATTAATAAAATAAATTCATTTGGATATTTTAATAATATATTATTAAGATCATTTTCTCCTAATATCATTAAAATATATTAATATTTTTCTTCTAAATTATTTTTAATCTTCACTCTCTAAATTCATAGCATCATATGAACTTAATGATGATAAACTTTCTTCATCGTAACCACCTTTTTGTAAATCAAATGATTTAACAGAAGAACTCAATTCGTCAATTAAATTACCAAAAAATCCACCTTTTTGTTTAGTTTCTTTTTCATCATCGGAGGCATCATCATCATCTGAGGCATCATCATCTGAGGCATCATCATCTGAGGCATCATCATCTGAGGCATCATCATCTGAGGCATCATCATCGTCTTTATTGACGGAGGCTTCATCATCATCGTCTTTATCGACGGAGGCTTCATCATCATCATCTGAGGCTTCATCATCGTCTTTATCGACTGAGGATTCATCTTCATCGTCAGAAGCATCATCGTCTTTATCGACGGAGGCTTCATCATCATCATCTGAGGCTTCATCATCGTCTTTATCGACTGAGGATTCATCTTCATCGTCAGAAGCATCATCGTCTTTATCGACAGAGGCTTCATCAGAAGCTTCATCCTCATCGTCGTTATCGACTGAGGCTTCATCCTCATCGTCGTTATCGACAGATACCTCATCATCTTCAGATGCTTTATCGTGATTGGAGTCTTTTTTATTTGTAGGGTGAGATCCGCCTCCACTTAAATTTGATTTAGGTTGATATCCATAAACTTCTAAATCAGTTGGGGTTTCAGACAATGCATCAATATTAAGAATATCAAAATTTCCTCCTCCATTTTGTTCATGAGACAGTAGTTCTTTAAGTTTCAAGTACTTTGATTTATATTTTAGATATTTTTCAAGATAGGACATATATATTAAGAGATAGAAAATTTTTATTATTAATTTAATATATTTACTTATACTTTTTATTTAAAAGATTTAATAATTTGTATTTAATGGATAAATTACCCTTAGGTATAAAATTGTTAAATAAGAATGATATTGTGAGTAAAATAAAAATGGTTAAAAATATTTGTTTATTAAGTTATTGTGATTTTAATAGTTATGATTGTTTAAAATTTAAATTAATAGATGATAATTTTACAGTTTCAGATAAAGTAATTGAATTAAATTATTGGTATCAATTAAAACATTTAGAATTTGGGTATTTACTACATAAATGTGAAAAAATATATTTACCAGATGAACGTTATATTTCTATTTTTGATAAAGAACTATCAAATAAGTTTGTTTTTTATGGAAATGCAGTGAACTATTTACCACAATGTGCTTCTCAAATTAATATTTCTGATAAAATTATGCATGTTAAAAATCAGATACAGGCTAAATTTAATTTAACAGATTATACAGATATTAATAAACCTGTTTATTTATTTGGAATATATAATCGGAAAGATTTATCAGCTTTAGAAAAACATAAAAATGATATTTATATTATTTTTGGAGGGAGTGATCTTGATTATAATATGTTTCATTGTAAAATTTTAATTCCTAAATTAATAAATTTTGATAAAAAAATTAAAAAATATTATGTTATTTCTGAAAATTTAAAAAAGAGAGCAATACAATTAAAAATTCCTAAAAATAAAATAGAATTAATCAGATTAGATTTATCAATTGATAACAATATAGTAACTAAATTTAATAAAAAGATATATGTTTATGATGGCTATAAAAAAACAGGAAAATTATATCGAAGAGAATTAATAGATGAGGTTTTAAATATGTTACCTATAAATTTTGAAATTATATACAGTAGTGAATTAGATGTTAAATATAATGATATATATCAAATTTATCAAAAATGTTTTATTGGTTTAAGATTAACAGAAAAAGATGGGAATGCTAACACTGTAATTGAAATGGGTAAATTAGGAATACCTGTTATTTTCAATGGTGATGAAATAAATGCTATTTCATATGATGGTAGTGAAGATATTGTAAATAAAATAATGGATTGGTATAATATTTTAGAAAACTTATGTATGTTTGATTAAAAGAATTATTATTTTTTAAATTAATGGAAAATAAATCTTTTAATTTTGATTTAATTGATTTAAATTTTAACTACATGGGAGATATTACAAGTACTAATGAAAATAATCAAATTCATGTTTGGGTTGGATTTAAATTGGTTAATTATTGGGAAATTAAACAATATACAGGGAAAAAAATTTTATTTTGGAATGATGAATCAATAAATAAAAAATCTAATTTATTAAACAGAATTTTAAATAATTCAGAGTATATAAATTTGCCTTATAACAATGAATGTTATCAAAAATTAAATAAATTTGTAACCTTTTATCAAGATTTTAATGTATCTGATTTTAAAATTTTTACAGAATCAATTACACAAGAAACACAAGATATTGTATTAATTGATAGTTCTGTTACAAATAAATATAAAAAACTATTAACTGACTTATCAAAAATGGATTTACTGGTATTTTCTATTAATAACTATTTTAAATTTTTAAAATTGCCCAAGTTTTTAAATTTAGAAATTGTTATTAATAAATTAGCTACAAAAAATATAAAAATTTATTATGTTGGTAAAAAAATTAATTTGAACACTAAATCAAATATTGATTATTATTTTACTGATATTGATAAAACAAGTTCTGGTTTTTTATCAGTTGCAACTGATAAATCTCCCAATATAAATACACATTTTTTATATAGAAAAATGAGTGTACCTGAACCAAAATTAAATTATATTCATAAAAAAGTAGATATAAATCCAATTAAATTAACAAATAATTTTATTATTGATACAATTGAAGAAAAATCAAAAATAATTCCTATTAGAAATTTAAAAAAGTATATCAACCAAGTAAATAATAAAGAGTATCCTGATATAAATCAAATTAATAAATTATTATTTTTAATTAATGATTTACCTATATTAATTGAAAATGGAGGTGATTATGTTGATTATTTAGTTTCAATAATAATTAATTTATCATATCAATATGTAGTTTATTATAATGGGATTCTTATCAATAATAAATTAAATTCAGATGGTAGTTTAAATTACAATAAAATTAATAAAGAATTTTTATTAAAAGAAAAAAATAATAAGTGTTTTTATAATAAACTTTTTAAAATTGAAAAAAATGAATATGATTTAATTTTTTATAATATGACTGATCCTGAATTAATAAACATTTATCAAAAACTACCTTATCCTAAAATTTTAAATTCTGTAATAATTCCTCATTTATGGAAAGATGATAGAAATATAATTTCTATACCAAGTAATTTATTTTTAGATATTATAAGTTCAGGAATAATTAAAAATCAAAAAAATGAAATCATAAAAAAACCCGAAAGATTTTTTACTTTGGAACCTTTTTTACCCAATATATATAATCAATCATCAATTAAAGAAGAATTTTTATGTGATCTTGCAATAGGAATTGTGTGTAATTCAACTAATGAAAAAGTAGAAATTAATTTATTAAAACAAATTATTGAAATTAATAGAAATAAATTTAATAAAGATATTTATTTAGTTGTTTATGGTGAATATAAAGATAATGAATATTGGGTTATAAATAGAAGTAAAAATAATTTCAAAGGATTAGATATGATTATTTTTTTGGAAGAAGAAAATATATATCAATTAGATTATTTTATTTTACAAAATTTATCTATGGAAACACCTATTTATTTATCTAAAAGTAAAATTAATGAAGAATACTTTGGAATAAGTTATTCTGGATTTTATCCTGAAATAAATGATGATATTGGAAAAATACTTGATTTTAAGAAATTTTTTTCTGAAAAAATTAATAATCTTATAATTGGTCATCGATTAAAAGAAAAAGACATGGTGAACTTGTTGAAATATTCATGGAATAAAAATATTTATAAAAAATATGAGAATCAATTTGCTAATATCATATCTTTCTTAAACTCTAAAAATTATAAAAGAAATGAGAAGCTTATAAATTTATTAAATGAGGATGACGGTTTTAATTTTTATTATTCAGAAACTATTTCTAATAATAATTTGTCTCAAATTTATCAAAATGTTGAAAATTTCTTTGACAAAATTAAACATAATAAAAATATATTATTAATTTCATCTGATTATCCAGGTTATGGTGGTGCATCATCTCTAAATAATGAAATTGCTAAAATTTTAAGATTAAAAGGTCATGAAGTAAAAGAAATTTATTATATTTTTGATAGAGAACCAAATAAAAAAGAGATAATTAATAAATTTATGGAAAATTATTTTGAAGAAAAAAGTTTTTTTAATAAAGATAATATAAGGGTGACCGATGAAAATAATTTTATAAGTGATCTACATAAAATGGAGTTTTCTCCTGATTTGGTTATATTAAAAAATCATCTTAATGGAAAACCTTTACTTGATAAATTTACAAACGTCATGTATTTAGTTGCTGGAATTTTTAAGAATGAGCTAAATAAATTCTTTTATGATCTGAATAATGATGAAATTAAAAAATATACTAATAATCAGGTTATTAACCTTTTAAAAAATCCTAAAATAAAAGGTATATGTAATTCAGTTCATACACAAAAAATATTAAAAGAAACTTTCTCAATTGAAACAGAATTATCTTATGTTAATTTTATTCCAAAATATCCCCAAAAAATACCAGAAATTAATATAGAAAAAAGACCATATACTTATGGAATAATTTGTTCTAATTTTAACCGACCTATCAAAAATTTAGACAACATAATAACAGATATAAAAGAAAATTTAAAAACCACTGAGAAAGTCATTTTAATTGGAAAAAATTCTCATAAATATAGTGCTACAAATATAGAAGCGATTGATTTAGTTCCTAGTTATTTAATTGATGATTATTTACGTAAAATTAAAAATGTCATTGTTAACTCTTATTACGAATCATGTTCAAATTTAGTTATTCAAGCCAAATTTAATGGATGTAATGTTTTACGTCAATCTATTAATAATATAGAAAATTCAATTAAAATACTTATAACTTCTACACAATATCCCTATTATGGAGGTAGTTCTACTAATGCTTATAAACTAATTAAATATTTACGAAATAATAATTATAATGTTGCTGGTTGTTTTTATCATCCAAAACATTTAGATAAAAATATGATAGATCCTGAAAATTTCACAGGAATATATCAGTTAAGAGATAATTCCATTAAAAAAATCTTTATAGATGAACTTGCAGTGACAAAAACAAAAAGTTTAATAAATAATTATTTAGGAGGTTATCCTGATTTAATTTTTTCTTTTAATTATTATACACCAATTTTAAGTAAAAAATTATTTCCTTATGCTAAAAATTTTTATTTCATTGTTGGGAATCCAGTATTAACCGTTGGTACTAATAATATTATTAAAAAAAATATATCTGTTCAAACATTTTTAAAAGAACACAATATCAGAGATACAGAATATGATAAAAATATATATCAATTAGAAGAAGAAAGTATAAAATTGTCAACAGGTTTAATAATTGATCAAGGTAAATTAAATATTGATACGGTTTCCAAAATTTATCCTAAATATAATTATTTATTAAATGATTTTTTTAATTATGGGATAAATATATTAAAAGAAAATTTAAAACAAAGACAGTTAAATAATGAACAAAAAGAATATGATTTAATTGCTATATCCAGTAATTGGAACAGACCAGTTAAAAACCCAACTCTATTATATAATATATTTAAACAATTACCTCATTATAAAAAAATTATTATTGGTAAACAATCTAATATGTTCGACCATTTACCTAATACTATTACTTTAAATTTAATGTCTTATGATAGCATGTTGAGTTATTTAAGCAAATCCAAAGTGTTAGTAGTACCTTCTTTATCAGAAACTGGATCTAACACAATTATTGAATCATTTTATTGTAAATGTCAAGTTATAACGAGTAAAAATGTAGGGTATAATTATTTGTTAAAAGATTATCAATTATGTCAAGATGTTTATGATATTGAGGAATGGAAAAATAAAATTAACTTTTTATTAAATAATAATTTACCTATTCAAAAAATTAATACTGAAGACTACCATTATAAATTTTTAAATTATATTAAAACATTTAATAAGGAAAGAACACCTCGTGTTTTAATTGTGTGTGGAGATAAACCTTATTATGGAGGTGCAGGAACTAATACTTATAATATTATAAAATTATTACGTGAAAATAATATATCTAGTGTTGGATTATTTATATCTTATCAAAATGAGGGATTAAATGATCCAGAAAATTTAGGAGATATTCATCATATTTATTTAGATGATTCAATTGAGATTAGATTAAAATCCTGGAAATTAGAAAATAATTATAATAATTTTGATATCATATTTTGTAAAAATTACAAGGTATTTATTTTAATTAAAAAATTATATCCTCAAATACCTATTATTTATTCTCCATCTGGATTAAGACAAATAACAGCTGAAATATCAGGAAGAAATACATATTATCAATATTTAAAAGATAAGAATATTTCTATAATTAATAAAGATATTACACTTGTTGAAGATACAAATTGGTATAAATTTATAATGAAAAATGATAGATATCTTGAAAATTATGTTTTAGCATCAGCAGACTATTTATTACCTAATTCTAAAATTACTTGGGATATTATAACATCAAATTACTCTGAATTTAGATCAAAAACTTTAGCACCTACATATTTAACTAATATAAATTTTGTCGAAAAAAGTAATTATAACTTTTCTAAAAGAAAATATCATTTTGGTTTTATTGCAACTAATTGGAAACGAGCAACTAAAAATTTAGAACTAGTTAAAAAAATTATAGCTAATCCACAAATGAAAGAATTTAAATTTCTTATTATAGGAATGAATCATACTTTAAAAAAGACACCTAATATTACTGTTTTAAATCATATTTCACATGATAAATTAATCAAAGAATTACAATCAATTAAAACTATTATTATTCCTTCATATTATGATTCTAATCCTAATATATTAATTGAAGCTATTTATAGTGGATGTAATGTGGTTAGTAGTTTAAATGCAGGAAATTGTGAAAATCTCAGAAGAGAATTAATTGTATTACAGCCAGATAAAATTAACAATTGGATTAATTGTTTACTTAAAAGTATTACTAAATCTTATCCATTCTTAGGTCAAAGTAAAGAACATGTTTCAGATGAACTTGTTAGAATTCTTAAATATTATTCTAATCAAATAGACTCGGTTGGTATTTATAAAGTCAATCCTCTATGGGACACAACAGATAAGCTTAAAATTGATCATGATTTTAATTATAGTTGGTTGAATGAGACTAAAGATGATTTTGAAGAACATAAAGGAAGAAGAACTAATATTTTAAAAAATATTTATTTACATATGTATTCAAATATAGTTGAGAAAATGGGATTCAAACATAATCATTTTATTTTTGTTGATGAAACAATTAAAGAGTGTGTAAGATTTACTTGGAAAAATATAAATATTTGGATACTTAATACAGCAGAACAAGTCTTATCATTTAATAAAGCAAAATTTTATTTTGTTAGAGGTCATTATCCTAATTTCTATAATAAATTAATTAATGATAATGCCTATGCTATTTTATATCCAGCAACATCTCTTAAATATCAATATAATTTAATAAATAATCAAAAAATGATTAAGAGAGATTTAGAAATTAATTATAGGTTCAGACAACCAACATTATATAAAAAATTCAATATGGTTTTAGTTCATGAAGATAAAACGTATGAACAACAATATATTCATAATAAAAAAATATTATTAGAAAAGTTTGCTTTAGAATCTAGTTTTTATTATTTAGATGTGAAAGAGAGAAAATATGATATAATAATGGTTGCACAAGCTTTGCAAAAAACTAAAAATCATCAAGTAATGTTTAATTTTATAAGATATTGTTCTGATAACAAGATAAGTATTAAAATAGCCTATGTCAGTAATAAAGATATATTACAGAAAACTTATCCAAACTTTTATGAAGATGAAAATATTGTTGATTTTTATGATAATTTAGATCCTGTTGAATTAAATAAATTATATAATAATTCACGGGTAAATTTGATTTTATCAAACAGAGATTGTGTTCCCCGTGTTATTCCTGAATCATTAAACTCTGGATGTTATAATATTGCTACTGATTTATTAAGTGATGGTAAATTTTATTATGATGGAATATTTGGTGAAATTATCAGTTTAGATTTTGCGGAAGTTGAATTACTTGAAAGTAGTAATATTTCATATGTTTCTAATCCTTTCTTATTTAAAATAATCTTAAAAAAAATTAATAAAAAATTTGATCATAAAAGAATTAGTGAAGAATTTATGAATAAATATAATTTAGATAATATGGTTTGTAAAATAGTAAATAATATTTAATTATAATGAAAGTTGCTTTATGTTTTAGTGGAGGTATTAGAAATTTAAAAGATAATTTCACTAGTATTAAAAAATGTTTTTTAGACACTCTAAATCCTGACATTTTCATTCATGGTTGGTATTTTAAAATAAAGGAATTACAAAATCAACATAAAATGTATCGAGGTAAAGAAACTGATATTGATTTAGTAAGTAATTTATTGAAACCTAAAAAAATAAAATTAGAAGTTTATGATAAATTTAAAGAAAATAAATTAGCTGAAAAATATCATGTTAAAAAAGTTCAAGAAAAATTTAAAAATAATAATAAATTAATAGAATTATATCCTAACACTGTTGGAATGTTTTATTCTATTTATCAAAGTAATTTTTTAAAAACACAATATGAAAAAAATAATAAATTTACTTATGATTATGTTATAAGAATTCGTCCTGACTTTGAATTTTATACCCCAGTCACTTTTTCTACATTAAGTTTAATTAATAAAAATAATATAATTTTACCTCTGGATAATTATGCATTTAATACTATGATGTGTGATAAATTTGCTATAGGTACATCAAAAAATATGGATATTTATTGTGAAGTAATTAATGAATTAGTCCAATACATTGATAAATATCCTGAGCATTTTTGGGATGGACCCTCTATTTTAAAAAAACATATGGAAGAAAAAAAAATTAATTTATTATGGATATATTTAGATTATGAATATCATATTCGTAAAAAAAGTCAGCGATTAACAAAAGAAAAATTACTAAAAATTAAATATAACATTAATAATTTATTAATTTTAGAACCTTCAAAATATAATAATTCGTAAAAAAATAAGTGGTTAACAAAAGAAAAATTACTAAAAGTTAAATATAATAATTAGTTAATAATATAATTATTTATGGATTAATATAATTAATGCTTAAACAATTATTAAATAAAAATAACTTGAAGAATGAATTCATTAAAACGGATTTATTTGAAAGAAAAAAATCAGGCATATTTAAATTAACTCCATCTAAAACCAAACACAAATTAGAAATTGATAAAAATGTTAGTAATATTTTAATAAATAATACAAACAAGCCTGATAACAATATAAATCAAATATTAGAAAATCAATATCTTGTTAAAAATATATATTTAATAAATTTAGAAAACCAACACGAAAAAAGAATTTTAATGAAAAAAAAATTAGATAAAATTAAGTTAAATGTTAATATTATTGATGGAGTTAATGGTTACGAAAATAGAGAATTTACTAAAATATTAGAAAAAAACCCACAATTAAAAAAGTTAGGAGCTCTTGGTATTATAAAAACTTATCAAAAAATATTAGATAAGTACTCCGATGCTGAATTAAAAAAAAATCCTTATCATAAAATTTTAATACTTGAAGATGATATTTGTTTTCACAAAGATTTTTTAAAGTTAATTTCTAAATATACTATTAAAGAATGTGATATAGTTCATTTGGGTATTAATTATACCAATCTTGATGCTAATCTGCTTGATCAAATGAAAACTAAAGAATTAATATATTATAATCATAATAATATTAAAACCTATCATTTTATTTATGGAGCATATGGTATAATGTATAGTTTTAAATTTTTATTATTATTAAAAAAATACATTAAAAAATGTTATCCAATTGATGTTTTATATAATAAAATGGTAATGGAAAAAAAATTAAAGGGATGTTTTTTTAATAATGCTTTAGTTGTTCCTATTGTAAACACAAGTACCAATATGGGATTCAGGAATCAAGACATTTTTATGAAAAAAATTAAACAAAATCCTTTAGACTATGATTATTTTAATTTATCTGTAAGTTTCAATGATATTTATTTAGATTATTTATTAGGAGTTAAGAACAGATCTGATATTATGAATTATAACTCTTCTGAAATAACAGGTAATGAATTAACTAAATTAATTGAAAATAATAATAATTCATTTGTTTTTATTATAACAAGCCTCAATAATGAAGAATGGATTATTAAAAATTTAGATTCAATTCGTACTCAAGATTATCCTTTTTGGAGAGTTATCTATTATGATGACAATAGTTCTGATAATACTATTAAAATGGTTAAAGAATACATTTTAAAATATCAGCTTGAAAATAGATTTACTATATTAGAAAATAATATTAGGAATTATCAGGGTTATGGAAGGTGGATTTCTTTTCATCACTGTTATGATGATGAAATTTGTGTTTTATTGGATGGTGATGATTGGCTTTATGACAATTATGTTCTTAAAAAATTAAATAAATTATATTGTGAAAATAATATAAAAGTTTCTTATGGAGGAATGATTTATTATATTGACGAAGACACACAAACAATTGTTCATATTAGATCATTCCCTAAAGAAATAATTGATAATAATGATTATCAAAATTACTTGTGGATTTCTACTCATTTACGAACAGGAAAAGCAGAATTATTTAAATCTATTCCTCTTAATTATCTTAAATATAATGGAGAATATATAAAATGTTGTACAGATTGGGCAGAAATGTTTTGGATTTTAAATAAAAGTAAGGGAGCTCATTTACCAAATAATTTCATAGGTTGTGTTTATAATAAAAAAGCAAGTTTATTGTATGATAGTTCTTATTATAACAGAGATAAAAATGAAGAATGGAAAAATTATAGGAGTAAGGTTGAAATTAAATATAAATCTTATAATTATAATGAGTGAAAAAATTATAATAATTATATTATGTCGAATGGTGACTATTAATATGTATCATATATATCATCGATATTTTAATAATAATGATTTTGAAATTATATTTATATCTGATTATCCAGGATATCTTAATAAAAATAATATAATTTATATTGATGATGAAGAAATGAAAAAACAACAATTTATTAATATGACCACATTTAAAAAATTCTCTTCTTGGGACAAGGCAATGTTTTATTTATCTAATAGATTCTTTAATTATTTCTGGATTATTGAAGATGATGTTTATTTAAATAGTAATATTTCAGATTTTATAAAAAATATTAATTCTTCAAATTATCATGATTTAATTACTTTCTCATGGATTAAAAAATATAATGAAATAGATAATTATATCCATTTTATTAAAGGTAAAGATTTTTTTCTTACAAATGAACTAGGAGCTTCATTAAATGTATTTTGTAGAATATCATCCAAATTACTTGATAGAATATTAGAATTTAATATGAATAATAACACCTTAATATTTCATGAAGTTTTATTAATTAGTTTGTGTTATAGATATAATATGAAAATAAGTAATTTCAGAGAAAATACAGTAGTTTTATATTCAGGTAAAAGTTATAATTTAGAAAAAAAAGAATTAATTGATTTTCTAGAAAATAATAATAAAATATGTTATCATCCCTTCAAAAAATGGTGGAATTATTTATCATAAATTATAAATAATAAAAACAGTGAATTATTTATAATATAAAAGTAATAAGTTATTAACACGATTTTTTATAGAATTTAGTGTTATAATATTATTAAATTTATATATATTTATAAGATCAGAATTATTTGAAATATCAAGTCTGTTAGTGTATTTTTTCCAATTTGTTGTAATTCCTTGATAATGATAAAAAAATATGTTAAATAATGAAGTCATGTCAATAGATTGACATTTGCTTTTAAAAGTATGTACATCTAAATAATAACAGTTATCTGAATGTACTATATATTTAGGTCCTCCTTTTAGGATAGTATTTTTAGATTTAGTAAAATAATCAAAACTATAATTTTCTGATAAGTTGTTAGTTACTGGAATATGTAATTGATTAAAATAATAATTAAAACTTTTTTTTTTGGTTATATTTTTTAAACTTTGTGAATTAATATTAAGTAATTCATCAATGTCAAAATTTAAGATCCAATTATTATCACAGAATCGGTATAATGCATTATTTAAACATGCAACTTGCATAAATTTATTTTGATGACAATTAATTGTTCCAAACTTAAAATTATATGGGATAATTAAAATATTATTATTTTTATTATATTTTTCCATTAATTCTTTTTGATTTTTGCTATTATTATCAAAAATAATAATATTTTCAACACCTAAATTTTGATAATGTTTAATCCAATCATTAATCCATATTAAATTATTATTTTTTTGTTTTGTTATTAAAATTTTACCATTAAATTCAAATGTATTTTTATTTATTACGAAATTTTTTTCTAATTTATTTTTTAAAATAACTTTAACTTGATTTACAGTATTAATTTCATTCACTTTATATTTTAAAATATATGATAAATGATTAAAATCAATTGTTTGGTTTAAAATTAATTGTTTATTATTAAATAATATAATTAAAGGAAATAGTCTTTTAAAATTTAAAAGAGGAGGTCCCACTATTACGAGGTATTCATTTTTTCTATCTAAAAAAATATCATAAAATAAAGTAAAATAATCATATTGTTTTAAATCTTCTTCTGACAATGGTTTATTATCAATATGTCTTTTATTTTTATAAATTTTTCTTTTACAATTAGAACTCATAATAAAACTATTTATCATTATAAATAATAATATTTATAATTATAAATAATTCCTATTTATTTTTTTAATAATAATAATAATAATAATGAGTTATCTCTATGAATTGTACCTGTTAATAAATTTTCATAATAAAATATTCTAAGTATATTAATATCTTTAACAGATATATTAATAGTGTTTAATATATCAAAATGTTTATCTTTATCGCCAAAAACTAAACATTCTCTTTCTTTTAATTTTTTTTCTTTTGGATATGGATTATAAACCATAAAATTTAATAGTACCTTAAAATAATTGTTTTTAGTAAAGAATTTAGTATGCCATATATAATCAATTCCAAAAGCCATCAAATTATTGTTTAATCCTTTTAATATAATAACTGTTTTATATAAATAATCTTTATTTAAAATAGGACATCCCACCTCAATAAAATTAGTATAATTTACTTGTTGTGCTAGTAATCCTTTTTTATTTTGATTAATATAATAAGAGTTTTGTCCCTTTGGATGCATTGACGGTTGACATAAAGAATATTGTTTTTGACTAATAAATTCAAACATTTTATTAATTTGGTCAAAGTCCAAAGATATATCATCATCTACAATCCAAGAATATTTATAATTATCGATCAATAAATCATCATAAAAATTAACTAAATTTTGAAACTTACTTCCTTTACGTTGTTTAATTATATCACAATATTTTTTCAATAAATTATATCTAGCTTTATCATCTCCATAATATACAAATATAATATCATAATTTCTTTCTGTGCTATCACAATACCAACTTTTAAAAGCTTTGTCATAATTATCTCCAATAGATGAAAATAATAAATAATCTTTCATTATTATTAGTTATTATTTTTTTTTTGATAAAACATATGTAATAATTTTTTAAACCCTTTAGATATATTATTTTTATAACTAATTTTTTTAATTGGGTTATATATTTTATTTAGTTCATCATCAATTAAAAAATATAACTTATATGCTTCACCATAAGATATTGTAGAAGTATATTTATTTAAATAATATTGAGGATGTGATTCTTTTGTAATACAAGGTATAATAGCATAAGCATCTAAAAAGTGTTTATGAAAGTCTTCAAAATTCAAATCTTTATAATATGTTACATTTGGATGATTTTCAATATAAGATGGTATTTCATTTCTTCCTAATAATTTAATTTTAAATTTATATTGATAATCTTCTACTAAAATATCTTCTAATAAATCAAAGTTTCGTCTAGAATGAATATAATCATTATCATTAAAATTCCCCTGAATTATAAAAATAGGTATATCATTATTTGTATTTATATCATCTTGATAAGGTAAAATAAAAGGTTTTAATACAAGAGATTTTTTAGATAAACATGTTAAACTAATTGTTTGATTAAACTGTTTTTCTGTCAAATCATAAAAATCTAAATTTTCATGGATAATATTATATATGTTTTTTTTGACATCTAATGAAATATTTTTTAAATAACATGTTGCATTCACAATATAATCAAAGTTATCATTAGTCGAATAACAAATTATTATTTTTGGATATTTATTTTTTAGGTAATTTTCAAAGGATTCATTGGGATTAATTAATATAGTTATTAAACTAAAAATTATTTTAATTAATCTCGGAAATAAAATAATTAATGATTCAAGAATCTCATAATGATAATTAAAAGGATTTTTTATTAATAGTCTCATTAATAATTAAACTAAATTATTTTTTAAGAATTACATTAATAATTAAATTATTTTTTAAGAATTACATTAATAATTAAATTATTTTTTAAGAATTACATTAATAATTACATTCGTAATAATTTTATTAAAAGAAGATGATTAATATTTTTTACATTAAATTCATCTCCAAAACATTCATCACCCTTGCCCAATTCAATCCAATGAATAGTTGTTTTTGTTAAACCTATCCATTTACACAATGGATATATTGTAATATCTTTCGTCTTAATTCCCAATATAGTTTGTTCATTATTTTTTCTTAAATTTTCCAAAGCATTATGAGCATAATTAATTTGAGCCATTCGAAATTGTCTATTTAAAAGAGGAATAGATACTGATGATTTAGTAATTATTTTATTTTTACCTGTCATTAAAAATAGAAAGAGTTAAATTATAAAATATATCAATTTTTATTAATATTAATATTAATGATTTAAATTAGCAATCTATAACTAATTAATATGAAAATTGCAATTTGTTATTGGGGATTAACACGATCAACACGACAAGTATATTCAAGTCATTTTAAAAATATTTTTAATGTTTTAAAAGAACATAATATTAATTATAAAATTTATATGCATACATGGAAAACAAAAGATAACAAGCAAAATGTGTGGGGTAAACCAATTAAAAAAAATATTGATTATGATGAATATAAATTACTAAAACCTGATGTATATAAAATTGATAATCAAGAAGATTATATTAAAACTATTAATTTTAATGATTACTTTTATAAAAATATTTATGATATAATAGGACATAATGAAAACGGTGAATGGTTACCTAAATTATTATTAAATCATTTATGTGCTTTAGAATCTCAAAAACGAGTTACTAATATGGTGAAAGATGAAGACATTGTTTTTTATGTAAGACCTGATGTTTTTATAATAAATAAAATTCCACTTGAAGAAATATTACAATTTATTAAATCTTATAATAATATTATAATTTTACCAAATTTCGGACATTGGGAAGGTTATAACGATCAATTCGCTATTGTTAACGGAACTCAAAAAGAATTATATGGTTGTCGTAATAAGGAATTAATAGAATTTAGAAAAAATAATGGAAGAATAGTTGCCGAAAAATATGTTAAATTTATTGTTAAAAAATATTTTATTCCTAAAATTATAGATTTTAAGTTTAAAATTGTTAGACCATAATTTTTATCCATTCTTTTGGGTGTAGATCTTTTAATTTATATTTTTTATTAATAATTAAATTATCTCCAAACCATAGTGAAGGATAATAAACTTTTTTATTTTTTTTATTATTAAAATAAGCACCCCACCATGAAAAAGATGAATTTGCAATAATATGATGATCACATTTTGACATTAACCATAATTCTTCATAATCAGTTAATGTAGAAGGTATTATATCTGCTAAATAAAATATACAATAATTATTTAATTGTTTAAATTTTTGTTTAATTTCAAGAGTATCATTTGGGTCACAAAAAATTAAGAAAATTTTATTTTTACTATTTTCTTTGTTTATAATATTCATTGTTTTTAAATAATATTCTTCTGACAGAATAGGATGATTATAATTAAATATTTTATAATCTCCCCATCGAATATGGAGGGAATAAATTAAGTGATTTGGGAACTGATTTTGTATATTTTGATAAATATTATTAATTTTTAGTTTAATTTCTTGTGGTATAATCACATGTTTTTTAATAATTTGGTGAAATTCTTTTTCAAAATATTTATATGATTGAAAAAATCCTTGAATAAACATTGATTGGTTTATTTTAGGTATTGGATGATAATGAAAAAAAGGTTCTTGATATTTTCTAATATTTGATATTTTTTTTAATTCATTAATAGAAACTGTTTTTAAAGATGATAAAAAATTATTAAAATACAAGTTCCGATAACCATTCTGTTGAGTGTTTAAAATAATAAATTTTTTCTTTTGTTTTATAGATGTTGCTATTAATGTAAAAAGAGTAAATAATTGATTACCTAAACCATCATGTAAATTAGTGAGAATCATTATGATAATTATTTTTTTTAACTTTATAATGGAAAATAAAATTTTATTATTAAATAAACAAATAATTAAAAGAAAAAAAAATTTATTAAAGAACCCTATATATCCTTTTCAAAACAAAAAAGTAGCTTTATTATTTTGGGGATTAGCAAGAAGTACTAAATGGACTCAATCAAGTTTAAAAAAAAATATTTTAGACGTTTTGACTAGAAATAAAATTAATTACAAAATTTTTTTTCATACATATTTTATTAAAAATAAATATACAAATAAAAGAGCTGGTGAAAATAATATAATATTAAATAATGATGATTATAAAATTATAAATCCAGATTATTTCAGTTATGATTGGCAAGAAGATATAATCAAAGATATTAATTTTGATAATTACTATCCTAAAAGAGACCCATGGGGAAATAAATTTACAACTTTTAAAAATTATATTTTGGCAATGAACAGTCAAAAAAAAGTTAGTGAAATGTTTTTAAATAAACAAAATGAATATGATTATGTAATTTATATACGACCTGATGTTAAATTTATTAATGAATTAAATATTAATTGGTTTCATTTATGTAAAGAAAATTGTATTTTAACTCCTCAATTTGGAAAATATTCAGGAATTAATGATAGATTTGCTATAATGAAAAAAGAACAAGTAAAAATATATGGTTCTAGAATAGATATATTAAATGATAAAAGATACTTAACCAGTGAAAGAAGATTGTATTATATATGTAAAACTAATAAAATTAATAATATTGAAATTAATATTAAATTTCAAAGGGTAAGAGCTACTGGTAAAATTGAGTTTAGGGATAATATTCTTTTAGATTAATACTAGTTTTTTAGATTTTGTATCACGATTTATTAAATTAATAAGTTTTATTAATTTAATTTTTAGTTAATTAATAATGAAATTTAATGATTTGAAAAACAAATTTTTTATTATTGCTGGTCCTAATGTAATAGAAAGTGAAGAACATACTTTAATGATGGCTCAAAAATTAAAAGAAATTTTTAAAAATTATGATGTTAATTTTATATTTAAAGTATCATTTGATAAAGCAAATAGATCATCTATTAATTCATATAGAGGATTAGGATTTGAAGAAGGTTTAAAAATATTAAAAAAGGTAAAAGAACAAATTAATGTTCCGATTATTACTGATATTCATGAAAGTTGGCAAGCTCGTTATGTTGGTAAAATTGTTGATATAATTCAAATACCTGCATTTTTATGTCGTCAAACTGATCTATTAAAAGCATCAGCAGAAACAGGTAAAATAATTCAAATAAAAAAAGGTCAAGGATTTTCTTCTGATGTTATGCATAAATCTAAAGAAAAAGTAATAGCATTTGGAAATCCTAATGTAATCTTATGTGAGAGAGGTTCTACTTTTGGATATCATGACTTGATAGTTGACCCAAGAAACTTAATTTGGTTAAAAAGTGATACAAATTTAGTAAGTATGGATATAACCCATTGTTTACAACAACCTGCTCAAAAAATGTCTGATGGAACTATAAAAGCAGGGGGTCTAAGAAACTTTATTCCTCATATGGGAAAAATGGCAATGGCAATGGATGTAAATGGAATATTTATGGAAGTTCACGATAAACCAGACGATAGTAAATGTGATGCACCTACTCAATGGTATTTAGATAAAATGGATTGGTTATTAAATGAATTAAATATACCTAAAATATTAACTAGTAAAGAAACATGTATTTTATGTAATAAACAACTATCTGATATTACATTAATTTATGAAAAAAATATAAGAGGAGATATTAATAATACATGTAAAATTATTAAATGTAATTTATGTACTCATAAACAATTAATTGGTTTCAAAGATAATTTAAAAAAGCATTATGATGAAGATAATCAAAGTAATAATATAATAAAAACTTTTAATCTATCGCTAAAAAATATAATTGAAAAAGAAAAAATAGAAATTCAAAGAAGAATTAAATATTTAAATTTAGATAAATCTACAAACTATAATTTATTAGATATAGGAAGCGGTTATTGTACATTTGCATCTGAACTCAGTAATTTTGATAATATAAATATAACTTGTTTAGAACCAAGTAAAAAAAGAATTAATTTTGGAAAAGAAATAAATAATTTAGATAAATCTAATATAAACCTTCTTAATAAATATTTAGATGAAGATTTTGTAAATGTAAATGAAAACAAATTCGATATTGTTACATCATGGCATGTTTTAGAACACTTGGAAGAAACTGTAATAGATAAAGTTTTAATTAATATGATTAAATGTTGTAAACCTAATGGTTTAGTTATTTTTGAAATTCCAAACGGAAATGATGAATTATTAAGAATTGATAAATATAAAAAAATTAATTATATGATTCATCATTTATCCTATTGGACTGATAACACATTAGAATTTCTATTACAAAAAAATAATATTAAAAAATATGATATTTTATTTGTTCAAAGATATGGTTTTAATAATTATCTAAATTGGATTTATAACCTAAATCAAATACAGGATATGGATATGAATGATGATAATAAGAATACAGAATGGTTAAATTCAAAAATTAAATCAAAGAACACTGATGCTATACTTGTAAAAATAATTAAATAAATATAATTAATGAAATTTTTAAAATTTATTCATATCACAAAAACAGGAGGTGTTTCTATTGAAAATATAGGTTTAGAAAATAATATATTTTGGGGTCAATTTCATACTAAATATTATATTAATAAGATTGATGGTTATAAAAGAAATTGGTATCATTATGTATTTGAAGGAATATCAGATAAGATTAAACTAAAATACGATTGGTTTACTGTTGTTAGAAATCCATATACTAGAATTTTATCACAATTTCATTATGATATTATAAAAGAACGATTTATAAATAATTACAAATTAGAAGATTATGATAAAACAAAATTTAATGAACATATTAGATATAATATAAATAATAGAAAAAAACATTTAGGTCATTATATGGAGCAATACAAATATATTGATAAAAAATATAAGATTCACATTCTAAAATTTGAAAATTTAGAAGAAGATTTTAATAATCTTATGAAAAAATATAATTTAAACTTATCCTTATCTCAACATCTCAATACAAGTATTAAAATATTTAATATAAGTAATTTTGATTTTGAAACAATATCTCTAATTAATCAAATTTATAAAAAAAATTTTGATTTTTTTGGTTACGAAATGATAAAAGTATAATTTAATTTAATGAAAATTGTTTGTTTTGTTCCTATTAAATTAAATTCTCAAAGATTACCTAATAAAATGTTATTGCCGTTAGGAAATAAAATATTATGTCAACATATATTTGATACTTTATTACAAGTAAAAAAAGAAATTGATATAGATATTTATTGTTATTGCTCCAATGAAAAAATAAAAGAATACTTACCAAATAATATTATATTTTTGAAAAGAGATAAATTATTAGATACCAATGAAACTAAAGGAATAGATATTTATACATCATTTATTAATTTAATAAATAGTGATATATATTGTTTATGTCATGCAACAAGTCCCTTTATTTCGTCTAATAAAATTATAGAGGGATTAAATAAAACAATAACTGGATATTATGATTCTGCATTTTCTGTATCAAAAATACAAACATTTACATGGTATCAAAATAAACCATTAAATTATAATTTTGTTAATGTTAAAAGAACACAAGAAATAGATCCTATATATTGGGAAACAAGTGCTTTTTATATTTTTAAAAAAGAAATTTTAAAAAAATATAAAAGAAGAATTGGATTTAAACCATATATGGTTGAAACAAATAGAATTGAATCAATTGATATTGATGAAAAAGATGATTATGAATTAGCCAAAAAAATAACACTTTAATTTTTAATGAAATTTAATAATATTTTTTTACAATCATTTCTAAAATTATTTTCTATTTTACTACGTATTTTATTATTATTTATCCAATCACTTCTATTTATTAATTTAGAAGGTTTATAATAATAATTTATTATATTACCATAATTTTCTATTTCTTCAAAAGATATATTTAACAGATTATACTTTAAATTTGGATACTTTAATCTTAAATGATTATCTAATTCTTGTAAATTTTTATAATTTAATTTATAATCTCTTCTATAATCTTCATTATAAATATAATCTTCATTTATATAAACAAATAAAATATTATTTTTTGTATTATTTAAATAATATTTAAATCTTTTTATTTTTCTATTAAATGACTCAACTATCTTTACATCCTTTAAATTATAATGACCAAATCCATATTCATTATTTTTTATTGATAAATTTTCTAATAAAAAATAATTTGGACTCTTACATTCTTTTTCTAAATAATCCTCAAAATTATTTTTTATTATATCTACAATATTTTTACTATTAAAATTATTTACCCAAGAAAATGGGGTTGTCTCTCCATAAAAACTTTTTAAATTATTAATAGCAATTTGTGAAGTACATCTATGACCAATTGATAATATATAGTCAAATTTCATTATAATATAATATATTATATTATAATATGTTCATATCACTTGGACAAAATTGTGCTTCTGTTACACACTATGTTAAAAATAAAATTATGAAAAAAAAAAATGAGGGTAGATTAAGTTGTCCATTTGATTTAATGATAACATCATATACTGGATTATGTAAGTTATTTAATAGTTCTTTTGAAGATATGTTAAAAGATATTTCAGTATATGATAATATTCACAACATAAAATACAAAGATAAATACTTATTTTATTCAAAATCTTTAAATAAACCATATAACAATGATTTAATATGTAATAAAAAATTAGGTTTATATTTTAATCATGAATCACCTGGAAATCCAATTTTATATAAAACTGAAAAATGGGCTTCAAAATACTTATTTACCGAAAATAATTTTAAAAAATTTTATAATAGATATAATGATAGAATTAATAATCTAAAAAAATATATCAATTCTGCAATTAAAAATAATACAATTATTTATTTTATTCTAAATACTAATGTTACACCATTTAAATTAGTTAATATTATTAAAAATAAATATCCTACACTTAAATTTAAAATTTTGTGTAATAAAATTGATAAAGAACTTGAATATTTTTTAACAATATTTGAAAAAGATTTTTGTAATTATGAAATTATTGACGAAAAAAAATATGATTCTAAATATTCAGATAATTATGTTATTATGAATGGATGGGATAATAATAAAAATATTAATATTTTACAACTCTAATTCTCTATTATCCCTATTATTTTTTTAGCTTTTAAGATCGGAATATATTTTACTTTTTTACATTCTACTAAGAACATTTCTAAATTTTCTTCAAAGTAATAATTTTTATTTAAATCTTCTTTTTTAACAAAAATCTTATTTGGTTCTTTAAGTAATAATCTTCTTATATCACCATCAGATAATATACCTAATAATCTTTCTTCATTATCACAAAAAAAACAACAACCTTTTTTATATTTGGTCATTTCAAATAATATATTGAATAGTTTTAGTTTTTTTTCAATAAACACTTTTGGAAATTTTTCTATTAAAGAATCTTTTATTTTTAATAAACTTGTTCCTATTATTCCTGCTGGATGATTTAATTTATAATCAGTTAAATTTATCCTTAATTTTAATTTTGAAATCAAAATATTTATAAAAATTATTTGATATATTATACTATTTGTTGGGATTTTATTTATTTCTCCTCCTATTTCAGAATTTAATGGTAATTTTATTGTCAAATCACATAGTTTTTCGAATGAACTATCATCATCACAATATATTCCAATTAAATAACATTTACGAATTCTTAAAAAAGGGATTAAATCTATTATTTCTTTGGTATTTCCACTTTTACTAAATAATAAAATTATATTTTGATTTATACATCCTATATCTCCATGTAATAAATTTACACTATCTAAATTAAAACACTTTATCGATATTGATTTTAATAAATCACTTAAATGTTTTGCTACATTTCCACTTTTTCCTATTCCTAATGTATAAATATTTTTACTACTTGTATTTATTTTTTTTACTATTTCATCTATTTTTTTATAATTTATGTTATCTAAATTATAATTTAGTTCTTTCCTTATTTCTCTTATTAAATTATCCTTTGGATTTAAAATATAATCTATAAATTCTCTAATACAACCTTTTCCTCCATTTTTATTACATATATAATCTACACATTCTTTTACTTCTGTAATAGCATCATTTGGACATCCTGAAATTTTAACTTTTTTTAAAATATCCAAATCATTTAAATCATCTCCCATATATCCAATATCTTGATATGATAAATCTAACTCATTTAACCATTTATTTAAAATTGTCATCTTATTAGCTTTTCCAATATACCATTTGTCAAATTTTAAATGGTCTATTAAATTTTTTAATGATTTATTATTTATTATTATATTTTTATAAGTATTAAAATTTGATAATAAACCAATTTTTATATTTCTATCTTTTAATAGCGACAAACCTTTCCCATCTTTTATATTATAAGATTTTAATATATTATCGTTATTATCAAATATAATTTTACCATCTGTAAAAACTCCATCAAAATCAAATACTAATAATTTTATCATTATAAACTAAGTTATAATACTTTTAAACTTATTTAACTCATTGTTAAGCTAATATTTTTATTTTTACAATAATTAATAATATGGTTCTGTATTTGTAGAAGAACATTGTTAAAATAATTATGTGGTAATTTTTCACTTTTAAAAAAATTATTGTATTTATTACTATTTAAAATAGCTATACCATAAGTATAAATTTTTGAAGGATTAATAAATTCACCTATAAATTCTACAGATGTATTTGATGAAGTTATAGCAACTTTTAATGATATATATTCTTCTAAACTTATTTTACTTGTTCGTAAATTGTATACTATTAATTTTCCAGTAAAATAATTTTTTATTTTGTTTATAATCATAGTATAATTTATATTTTTATTAAACCCTCCATTTTTATGTGGATAATATGGAATTAAAATATATTTTAAATTTTTTAATTTATTTAATATTATTTTATCAAATGATTCAATATCATTACAAACTAACAAATCACAATCATCAATAAAATTAATGGTAGAATTAACACAGCAGAAAAAATCTAATTTATTTTTTTTTAAAACTTTAAAAGTTGGTCCTTTCCCAAATACATAACATTCTTTATCTTGATATTTTTTAAAATAATCAATTTTATCAATCTTTACTAATTCCATTAAATAACTAAATATAATAACTAATAATGGAAACTTAAACTTTTGTTATTTTAAGACACATTTCTAAACCTGAACAAAATTATTGTTCAGTGTTATAGTTCAATTAGAAAGTTTTATTCTAATAAAATAATAATAATAGATGATAATTCTAATCATCAATTTATAAAAAAAAATATTTTATTAGAAAACACAGAAATTATCCAAAGTGACTTTCCTGGTGCTGGTTAAATTTTACCTTATTATTATTTTCATAAATATCATTGGTCTGATAAAATAATATTTTTACATGATTCCATGATATTATTAAATAAATTTGATACAACTAAAATTAATAATATTACAGATATATCTTATTTATGGTATTTTAATAATTATAAATGGGAATCACCTTCTATTTTAGATAAAATAAAATTATTAAATAATGAAAAATCAATACAAACTTCCCATAATAAAAAATTATGGTGGGGATGTTTTGGGGTTTCATCTATTATTACTTGGGATTTTTTAAACAAATTACAACAAGAATATTTGCTATCTGTTGCTTCTCTATTCTAAATAAAAATAATTATTATTTCCGTAGAATTCATGATATACCAAATAATTGGGATATTTTTTATCAAGATTTTCTTCTAAAAAATAATAAAATTACACAGTGGGAAAATAAATGTAATGTCTTAAAATTCTGGTCTGGAAGATAAATTTCTTAAACCCTCTTCAAATCTAATCTCTATTTCCCATCCTAAATCTTTTAATTTTTGATTGGAAATATAATATCTTTGATCATTAAATGGTCTATCTTCTACATATTTAATCCATTTATCATAGTTTTCTGTATTTTTAATATTCTTGATTAACATCTTGGCAACATCTAACACCGAATATTCCATATTCTCATCACAACCTATATTATATATCTCTCCTATTGTTCCATTTTCTAAAATAATTTCAAATGCTTTAGCGGTATCAAAAGCATGTAAAAATGCTCTTACTTGATGTCCAGAACCTTGGATAGTTACCTTCTTATCTTCTTTTAGTAATTTAATAAATTTTGGGACTAACTTTTCTGGATATTGGTTAGGACCATATACATTATTTCCTCTGGTAATTATTACTGGTAATTTAAAAGAATGATTATAAGATTGTGCCATTAATTCCGCTCCTGCTTTTGTTCCGGCATATGGATTAGTAGGACATAAAATAGAGTGTTCTGTTTTATGTAGTTCATCTACATTTAACATACTTTCACCATAAACTTCATCTGTGGAGCAATGAATAAACCTTATTATTTTATTATATCTCTTAGAAGCTTCTAACAAATGATGAGTTCCTAAAATATTATCATAAGTGAAGGTTAAAGAATCATCAAAAGAATTCTGAACATGAGATTGTGCAGCAAAATGAACAATATGAGTAATACGATATTTCTTTAGAATAGATAATAAATCTACTTTGTTTAAATTACCCTTGATTAAATGATAATGATTTGACTCTCTTATTTCTTTGTCTACATTATTTTCATTAGCACAATAATACATAGCATCCACATTTATTATATTATATTTATCTTTTTTACCAATCAAATTAATAAAATTAGAACCAATAAAACCACATCCTCCAGTTACTAATAAATTTGTGTATTTATGATAATGAATTTTATATTCTTTTAATTGTTCCCTAACACTTGTTTTGATATTTTTTATTTGAGGTAATAATCCTTCTAATTTAGTAGTATCTAAATAATTATTACTTCTATCACTTGCTAATGTTTTTCTTTGTTCTTCTTCACTGAAATTATTCCAAACAAAATCCGGATCTACTATTTCCTTAAACATACTCAAAATTTCATTGTGAGAAATTAAACCAGGATTAGTAAAATTTAAAGTTCCCGTGTGTTTTTTTCTCATTAACTCGGGTATTAAAGGTAATAATTCTGGTAAAACTGTTATTGAATTTGGAATAGAACAAATATTCTCGTAAGTAGTAATCTTTGTTATAAAATTTCTAGAATTTGGTTTTTCAGTTATTGGCATTCTTATTCTTAAATTTAACACGGTATCATCTAATAAATGCATTAATTGATCAGTATATCCTTTCACTATTGAATATGACGAACCAAAGAAATTAGGACGATTATCTTCTGTAAAACTATTATCAAAAGAATGATTTTCATCATATTTAAAAATACAACCCGTTCCTAAATAGGTGTAATGTTTATTATATTTTTTGGCAAGTAAGGCTAGTTGAATTGGTGAAAATAAATTATCCCTAATATTATCAACTAATTTACCAGATTGTTCTAAATAATCAATAGTAGTAAATTTTTTATCTCCAATTAAACCATGAGTTCTTCCAATAAAAGATATAATATGAGTTGAATTAGAGGTTTTAATTTCTTCTTCTAAATTAATTAAATTATCACATCTCACCTGTCCTAAGCTATATTCAATTTGTTGTAGTTGGATGATATTAATAAATTGTTGTCCAATCCAACCTTGATGACCATACACAAGAACTTTCATTATTAAAATTATTATAATGAAATTTCTTAAACATTATTTACTATATTATTCCACCAATAATTTAAAGTTAATTTTTCTAAAACTTTTTGTCTTAGTACTTTATCTTCAAAGTATTTTCTTTTTTCTTTCAAAAATTTATCTAATAACTCTTCTGTTAAATCTTCCCATTTATTAATATAAACAACTGGTAATTGAGAATAAGCCTCATCTAATGTAGAATGTTCAATAATAGGTATTGTTCCACAAAGAATAGCCTCCCAGCATTTTGGTGACGGATCAATCCCTCCACCATTAACACATAAAACAAATGTAGACTTTTTCATTTCTTTTAAAAAATTAGGATTAGAAAGATTTGGGAAATAAGTAACAAATTTTTTCCATTTTGTTTGACATAAATTAGAAACAATTTTTCTTTTATTAAATTGCTCCCCAACATGAATTCGATGACAACTTAATACCTTATTTATTCTATTATCTAAATTAATAGGATTTAATACCTTATTTATTATATTATCTAAATTAATAGGATTTAATACCTTATTTATTCTATTATCTAAATTAATAGGATTAAAATTAATTAAATTTTTTATTAAATGATAATTATAATATTTTAATACACCCAAAGGTAAGGGTGATAACTTAGGATGTAAAGTATCTAGATTTTCTACCCATATTCTTTTTATTTTAGAATGATTAATTAAATTTTGAATTAGATTTTGATTCTGACCATAAAAATTACCTCTACTATCTCCATTTCCTGAAGGAAAAGTATAATCTTCTGAAGCAATAATTAAGATTATCTTATTATCGATATGCGGTAAAACCTTATTATAGAAAAAAGGGATTGTTATCTTTCCCTGGTAATTACTTAAAAATATAATATTGGGTATTTCTTTTTGTTTTAAGATTTGGTTATGATGAATAAACCAATCACATCTTTTTGAAATTCCTATTAAATCTTCAATTTGATAAATATTTTTTTTGGGTAATCGAGTGTTCATTATCTCACGATCATTCATTATTAAATAAAGTATTATTTTTTCTTAATTCAACAATCCAGGTTGATAAAGATGATTTTAAAGTAGGAATAAAATATTCACAATTTATTAAATTATACATATCAGTTAAAGTATTTAATATTAATGTATCCTTATTAAAATTTGTCATATGTAATCCTTTAGTACTTGATGGTGGTACAGTAAATGTTATAATTGGTTTATTTAGTTTTTCCTTAAACTTATTTATGGATAAATAATCGTCGGTTGCTAAATAAATTGTAGTAATTTGTTTTTCTTCAATTAAATTATTTATTTTTTTTAAAATTTTATCAAAATTAGATTTAATATCAGTGTTCCGAAAATGAACTCCTAAAATATTATTGTAGGATGATAATTTCTTAATTTTATTTACAATATACTTCTTACATTTAATATATTTCATTTCTTGGTTAATTCCACAAAATCTAGTAAAAAATAAAAATTTTTTGTCAGAATTATTTGGAATTAAACTTGCATTTTTATTATTAATAAAATAGTTTCCTTTATTAGAACTGGTAGGTCGTAAATTTAATAATTTTTTTTCTTCTTTGCTAAAATCACCCAAATCTTCTATTACATTAAGAGATGAATCAATATGAAAGTAATCAAAAAATTTTTTATTAAAATATGAATGATTATCTACTCTAATTATTAAACTACGATTTAGTTCTTCCGCTTTTTTAATACAAAATGCAATTCCAGTTAACATATGAGTTAATCCTCCTGAACCCAAATATACTAAATATTTCATTAATTAACTATAACTTTTTTTATAAGATATACTAATTTATAAGATATACTAATTTAAAAAAATTTACAAGTAGTTATTAATTTAATTTTTAAGCAAATAATTATTAAATTCTATGGTAATCTTATCCCAGTTTGAATCAGCTATGATTAATTCACTTATTTCTTCTTGATTAATAGGTTTCTTTGAAATTTCTTTGATTGCTTTAACATAATTATCTACCGTAGCAATCCCTTCTAGTAAAATACCATTTTTTACTAGATGAGAATTACAAATATTTTTTTCACACACAACTTTTAATCCATAATAACAGAATTCTAATACTTTAGCATGTCCTGCTTCACTCCTTTTATTTTTAGGTCGGGAAGAACAAAAGTCAATACCTATATCAGCATATTGAACCCATTTAGTTTTATCTTCATTAGAAAAAGGAACATGAACAATAACATTAGATGAATTATAAAAAATAGCATCTCTTAATGATTGTAAATTGTCCATATATTTTATTATAAAAAAATTTTAGATAATAAAACCATACTACAACATCGTAATACTGATTTTGAACATTCTATTATGGACTTATTATTATGCAGTTTAGCTAAAAAATTTAAAGGAACAACTAAAAGCAGTTATTCATCCATTATAAATAAATTAATCAAAAATAAGTTTATAAATAAAATTTTAATACCCAAAACTTAATGGGAAGTCAAATTTCAATTAATGATAAAATTCGTGAGGAATTAAAAGAAAAAATTAAAAAGTCTCTTATAAATAAAAAAATTAAAAATATTAAAAACAAATATAATTCAAATAATATAAATCCTGATGATATTAAATTAACTATAAATTTTAATTAATTGTTCCAAAATGTTAATTATATATTTCTTATGATGCACTAGTCTTTTTACATAAATTTCCATTAAATATCTATTACAATTTTCTGGTTCCAATTCAGGTTTAATACAAAAATTTGACTTATATTTAATAGATGGATTATTATATTGTTTTTTATCGTATATAATTAAAACCGCATAATCATGGGTTACATATATACAATTTTGTCTAATGTAAGGAGTTACCATTTTAGAACCTCCAAAATTTTTGGTTATGTCAGATGATAAAGGTTGTAGAGTTTGTAATTCTTTTATAAAATTAATTAAAAAAGTTTTTTTTTCTAAATTAGTTGTTTTTGTGCTTGAAGGAAAAACAATTCTATATTCTAAAAAATTACCTTCCGGTAAAAAATTATTATCACTATGTTCTTCATTCTCCAAAATATAATCATGACCAATTTCACTTAATTCTAAAATTGTTTCAGAATATTCATTAAAATATCTATTGCTAAGTTTAATATTATTTGTATTACAAAATGTTTCTAGAGACATAAAGTAAAAATAATATAAACTTTATATATATAAATTCAATTTTTTAATAAATTAACTATAAAAATGAATTAACTTGTCGGTTATATCACTAATATAATCTTTATGATGAACGAGTCTTTTTATATAAGTTTCCATTAAATATCTATTACAACATACAGGCTCCAATTCAGGTCCAATATAAAAATTAGATAAATATTTAATTGTCACATTTTCTGATTGTTCTTTATCACATATAATTAAACTACTCCAATCATATGTTTTAAAAATACACTTTTGTGTTTTATACGGAGATGTATTTTTTGAAGCTCCAAAATTTTTAGTAATATTGGCTGTTAAAGAATACACAGTTTTTAATTCCTTGTTAAAATTAATTAAAAATTGTTTTTTATCTGAATTATTTATATCTTCATTAGAAGGAAAAACAATACAATATTCTATAAAATTATTAGGTAACGAAAATCTATCGTTAGGATATGATAGTCCAACATTATAAGCCGATGATCTAACTTTACAATGTGGAAATTTAATATCAGAATATGATTTATTTTCAATTATATGATCATGCGAAATTTTATTTAATTTCAAAATAGTTTCTGAATATCCATCAAAATTCTTAATGCTAAGTTTAATATTATTATCAATACAAAATGTATCAAGAGACATAAATTATAATAATAGTAAATAATAATAAATAAATTCAATTTTTTAATAAATAAGTATTAAATTCCTCTGTAATTTTGTCCCAGTTTGAATCATTTATAGTATTTATACTTGCTTTTTCTTGATCAACTGATGTAGGAGTTATTTTCTTGATTGCTTCAACATAATCTTTTACAGTTGCAATCCCCTCTAACAAAATTCCATTTTTAACCAAATGAGAATTACAAATATTTTTTTCACACACAACTTTTAATCCATAATAACAGAATTCTAATACTTTAGCATGTCCTGCTTCACTCCTTTTATTTTTAGGTCGGGAAGAACAAAAGTCAATACCTATATCAGCATATTGAACCCATTTAGTTTTATCTTCATTAGAAAAAGGAACATGAACAATAACATTAGATGAATTATAAAAAATAGCATCTCTTAATGATTGTAAATTGTCCATATATTTTGATGATAAAACTTTTATAGGACAATCGGGTAGTTCAAATCTACCAGGAAATAAATGCAATTCATAATCATCACCTAATTTTTTCATAATATCTCTCATTAAATATAATATTCTACCACCATCTACTTTAATTCTTCCCATATAAATTAATTTAATTTTTGGTTTATCATAGTCTTCTAATTTTAAGGTATTATGAGCTCGATTTTTTAAAGTAAAGGGAAAAGCATGTAAGGCTAAATTGGGTTTTAATCGATAATAATTATCAATACAATAATCATGATTAATGGTATAAGGGTCTTTTATGGAAAAATCAAAAGGTAATGTGTTAGGAACTCCCATTCGAGAAACAAAAACTTTTTTATGAATAACATTAGCAACTGGTTTACCAAATCTTTCTTCAATAATATTAGTAGAATATAATTTATATTCAATAGTTTGAACAAATAAAATATCAAAAAACTTGGCTACAAACTCAACCCAATTTATTTTATATTTATTTCGAAAAGTTTTCAAATAAAAAGCGGAATAAACCCAGTTTAATGAATCACTTTTAATTGCTAATTTATGGTTATTATCTCTATTTTCATTAAATATCCAGCTTTTAATTAATGGATAAGTATCAAGAATATCTAAAAAATTATTTTCTCTAATTAATAAAATTAAATTAATAGATAATAGAAAAGATTCTGTAAGTTCTTTATCATTAATAAATGTTAATTTATCTTCTTGTAAAGTTATACCAGTAGTAAGAAAATAAACATGATTAGAATCAATTTTAGATAAACCTTTTGCAAAGTAATATCCTTTAGTCAAAGAAAAATGCTGTTTAATCTGTTTATGATAATCAGCAATATCATTAATAACTAATATTTTCATTAGTATATAATGTAAAAATCTATTTAGTTGAACCAAATTTCTTAATAATAATAATAAAGAGTCCTAATAATAAATAGTTAAATTAAATGATATTAAGTTATCGCAAGAAACAAAATTAAATTTAATAATAAAAGTTTAAATTTAATTTATATAAATTTAATAATAATGGAAGATTTAAAAAAAGATAATGAGGAAAAACAACAAAAATTATATATTTTAAAAAATTTTAATCGTTTTAAAAAAAATAATCCTGGACTAGATTTATTTACTAAATATTACCAAAATATTCCTGAAAATCCAGAAGATTATTTTAAATTATTAAACCAAAAAACTTATAATGGTTTTATAATTTATTGTTTGAATAATTTAGATAAAGTAAGAAAACAAGAAATTATTTCAAAACAAGATAATTTTTTAGGTAAATTACAGGTTATTTACTTAGATTCTAGATTAATTCCTCATTATGAATTCATTATTAGAAATAATATGTTAAAATTACCTCAAGCAAAACACACCCTGTTTGTTGTTAAAAATAATAAAGAGTATTATATAAAATTAAATATTAAAAATTTGGAAATTAAAATTTTAGATATTGATATTACAGAAATTAATAATTATAGTAAGTTATTAACTAGTAAAAAATTTTGGGAAGAATTAGAAGGTGAAAAAATATTAATATGTCAAGCAGATTCTATTATTTTTTCCACCAATATTGATAAATTTTTAAATTACGATTATATCGGAGCTCCTTGGTTAAAACCGACTAGAGACAATCAATTATTCCAAGGCAATGGAGGTTTCAGTTTAAGAAGTAAAAAAATAATGTTAGAAATAATTAATAAATTTTCAATAGATAAAATGCCTAATTATATGAAACCTATTAAATTTATGAATAATCCTGATGATATATGTCCTGAAGATGTATATTTTAGTCAATATATTTTAAAATTAGATAAGGTTAATTTACCTAGTTATGAAATTTGCTGTGAGTTTAGTATGGAGACTATTTATCATTCAAATCCATTCGGAGGTCATAAATTTTTTAATTTATCTTGGACTAAACTATTAGATTATGAAAATAATAAAACAGACATTGATGTTTATGATGGTGAAAATAGGATTATTAATTATTTTGGTCAAAAATCATTAATATCAATTATTAAATGTCATAATAATGAATTAATAATTTCACAAAAAGGTAACTACTTGAGAGATAAGTTTTTAAATTCTAGTATTGGTGTTAGGTATATTAAAGATTTAGATAAAGGAAAAATAAATTCAACTAGAAAAAACAAAGTACATTTTAAAAAAGTTTTAATTTATAATAAAAGATATGATTTTAATTGGCGACATTTTTTAATAGAAACTTTTTTTGATTTAGCATTTACTTATAAAAATCATGAAATTAAAATAATAATTAGTAAAAACAGTCCAAAACATATTTATGAAATTTTTACTATTTTAAATATTACTAATTATTACGAAATCGATAATAAAACTTTAATTACTTGTGATGAATTAATTTATTCGCCAAAATTAACTAAATCTACCAAACAGAAGTTTCTAGATAATTTAATAAACACATCGGTTAAACTTGCTCAAATGAATAATAATAAATCTTTTATTAAATTATTTTTAACAAGAAAAAATACTAATAAAAATTATCGTTATGTTTTTAATCAAGAAGAATTAAATAAACAATTAAAAAATAATAATTTTTATTTCTTTGAAGGCGGAACAGTACCTTTATATCAACAAATTGCTTTAATCAATAATGCTAAATTAATTGTTACTCAGATTGGAGCTAATTGTGATAATATTATCTTCTGTAATAAAAGGTGTAAGTTTAAAATTATTTATTCTTATAATTGTAAGAAATGGGCAATAATGTATAAAGAATATCGACAATGTAAATTATTATATTGTGGAAATAATTATCAAGATAATGGTCAACCTGATAAATATAATTGGAATTATACCATTGATTTTAGTAAGTTTAAATTTTAGTTTTATATTTTTATTAATCTATTTTTAATTAATGAAAATAGATTTTGTTTTAACAGCAGGAAATCTAAATCACCATTATTTACAATTATTTCCTTTAATTCATCAAGTATGGAAAAAAAGATTTAATTTAATATGTAAATTAGTTTTAGTAGCAGATGAAATACCTAATTATTTAATTAAATTTAAAGATGATATTATTTTATTTAAACCATTGGAAGATTTAAATAATATTTTTGTGGCTCAAGTTATTAGATTATTATATCCTGCTTTATTTCCAGAAAAAATAATTTTAATAACAGATTTAGATATTTTACCAGCAAAAAAAGACTATTTCTTAAAACCTATTGAATATTTACATAATGATACTTTTGTTACTTATACCGATAGATATAAAAAACAAAAGATGTATGCTATTTGTTACAATGTAGCTAAAGGAAGTGTTTTTAGAAAAATGTTTTCAGTAGAAACAACGGATGATATTATAAATAAATTAAAAGAATGGTATCATCCAGAATATAATGGAAAAAAGAATTGTTTAGGATGGTATACTGACCAGAAACAATTATTTATTAATTTTGAAAAATATAATGGCTATAAAATAAGTTTGAGTGATAAAGATATTGGATATAAAAGATTAAATAATCGTGCACGAGATAAAGAATATATTATAAAAAATTTTGATGAAATAATTAAGAATTTAGAAAGTTATAGTGATATTCATTGTATTAAACCATTTTCAAAAACAAAAGGTGTATTAAACAAAATGGTTAAGAAATTAATAAAAAAGTAATTACTTTAAAAATACAAAATATTTAATGCTAACAAACTATCTAAAAAAATTACTTTATCATAAATTATTAGAATATCTATAATTATTATTAAAATAGTTCATCATATATTTTAGTTAATGAAACTAGAACAACAACAATTACACTTTTCTAAATTATATCTTAATCGGTTATTGTAATAGGTGAAACAATAAATTATCAATCTCAAAAAAGCTTAGGGATGATATTATTATAATAAATTTATTTATAATTTACATTTTTTAAAAATATAACTTAGAGCTTTTTGATAAGTTTGATGTCTTACTTTTATTTTTGTCTTTTGAGTATTTAAACTATAAATAATTTGTTCCCAATCATATTTATCTTCTTTAATATACTCTATATCTAATTTAGATCCATAAATATGTTTAATATATCCATCAGGCGATACTACTTTACATCCTGCTTGATTACATTCGACACAACTCAAACCTAATGCTTCTTCATGTGTTACACAGAAGATATCTGATGAACAATAAACTTTATAAATATTCTTAAAACTTGTTGCTTTTAATCTCTCATAATGTTTAACATCTTCTATTTTAGTAATAACACTGTAACCATTTTTTACTCCAGTATTTATTTGGATAATTTCGATGGGTTTGCCTTTCCAAGTTTTTTTAAATTCTAATAAAGATTTTAAAATTAATTTAGTTTTATCATTTTTAAATAATTTTCCATTAACATCACCATAATATTCATGATCTACTAAAATCCTTATTTTAGTAGAATCTTGTTTCGGAACTAACTCCTCTCCATCTGAAACTAAATTTATTTTACATGTTCGTTTTTTTGTTTTTCCAGCAAAAAATAATAAATAATCTTCTTGGCCTTGAATTTTACTCGTTGGAGCTATAGTAAAAATTTTTTCAGTAATTTTGCTTCTTAATATTTTTAAATTATCTTCTTTCATCAATTTTATTCCTCTATTATAAAGATAAAAACAATGTTCATAAGTATCTAATTTATTTAAGTCAAAATGAGTATCTACACATTTTAAATATAAAGAAAAATTACATCTTTGAGCAAAAGATATTAAATTTTTTTTAAAAAAATATCCATAAACTGAAGAAATATTATTAAGTCTATCAGTTTTATTATTTTCAATATCATTTCCATATTTACAAATAATTAAAACTTTCATTATAATTTAAAATTTTAATTATTTTAAGTAAACTTTATTTTTAATATATTCTTACATAAAAAAATAATAACTAGTATAATATGAATACTTTATTTGATAAAATAATTTTTATTCATTGTAAACACCGTTTAGATAAATATTAACATATTCAAAATTTTATTAAAAAATTTAATTTAACTAATTATTTTATTTTAGAAGCTACCTATTTACCTAATAATGGTGCTAAAGAATGTTCTCATTCTCATTACCGGGCAATGCAATATTGCCTTGATAATAATTTAAATAATGTTTTAATTTTAGAAGATGATTATTGGATAGAGGATGAAGTATCTAGTGTCAATACTAGATTAGAAGAAATATTTAAAATAGAAAACTGGGATGTAATTATGTTAGATTGGTTTTTAAATGGTGTTTTAAAAAGAACAAAATATTTTAATGATAATTTAAGAACGAGAAATCATAAAAAATATGGTTTTGTACTTACCAGTGCTTATGCTGTTAATAAACATTTTTTTAAAAAATTAAGAAATACTTTTAAAGAATCTTACGATAGGTTTTCTGATATATATAACCATAAATTACATCGAAAATATGCTTGTGATAATTATTGGATTAAAATACAAAAAGATAATTGGTTTATAATTTATCCAAAAATTGGACTACAAAGTAAAAATTTATATAGTGATATAGCTTTTAATCGAAATTAGATTAGAATAATCAAAAATCTAATTCTATTTAATGTTTTATCTTATTAACGATCATAAATGTGGATTTGTTATGACAAATACTATTATAAGAAGGTTTAATCAACAAAATTTTAAAAATAAAGATAACTTACTTATTAAATTAACTATGAGACACATGTCAATTATGTGGAAAGAAAATAAACCAGAAAATAAATATATTTTAGTTGTTCGACATCCAAAAGAAATAATTATATCTGGTTATTTATATCATAAAAAATGTAATAATGAAGAAAAATGGGCTTTAACAAAAAATTATAATTATTACGATATTTGGTTAGAAAGAAATCATTTTGATAAGAATATTTTTAATGATGATTTTTATAATAAAAGTTTTTTTTCAGATGAAAGTGGAACATATCAAAATAAATTAAATAAAATGGAACAAACAGAAGGAATAAATTATGAAATGAATAATGTAGCTTATAACACCATTATGGGACTATATAATTTTCCCAAAAAAGATAATGTTATGATAGTTAAATTTGAGGATTTAATTTATAATCTTAAAAAAACCTTAAAAGATATTTGTATATTTTTAGATATTGAAAATGAAGAACATCATAACAGATTATTTATGAAATGTAAATCATCTAATATTTTAAATTTGAAAAAAAAAAATAAGTTAGATAAAAATCATACAACTAATTTTAATTTTGATAAAGAAAGATGGAAAAAATATTGGAATAATGAAATAGATACTGAGTTTAAAAAATTATTTCCAAAAAATGTTATAACTAATTTAAATTATTAATTATAATAATGGAACAATTATTAAAAATATAGTAATGATTATACCAGCTAAATTTAATTATCAATATAAACATTAATTTTATATTTTTCAATTAAGTATTTTAAAAATAATCCATACATAGTATTTCCTCTTGTTTCTATCCATTTTAAATCTTTCATTCCTTTAAAAAATTTTTCTGAATGTTTTTCCCATAAATGTAATGAAATTAATTCTTCTGGTATTTTGTTACATTTCCATCTAAAAATATCTTTTGTTCTAAACCAACTAGGATTAAAAAATACATCTGGTTTTTGTATAGTAACTAAATTTTTATTTTTTTGATAAATTTGATAAGGTAGCTTAATAGAACTTTCTCCCCATCCATCTGCCTTAAAATGATCTTCATATTGATTTAACCAAGTTTTAAAGAATTCACTATGAGGTTCCGTTAACATAATCGCATTACAAATGCCTTCAATTTTATTATTTAATCCATATTCTAATCCTAAAACACATTTATTAGATAATAAATGATGATATGGTCTAATTGAAATAGTATCAATATCCATATATATTCCTCCTTTTTCTAATAAAATATTCATTCTTAAAATATCTGCTTTATGAGCAAAATGTTTTATTTTTTTCACCCCAATATGTGTAGGTAAATCCACTTTTACTAATTCTATATATTTTTTTATTTTATTCCAATATTTACCAAATGGTTCATAATGATAATAAAAATAAATTTTTTCAGGTTTATTTACTAAATAAGTACTTAAAATTGACATAAAATATATAAAATGAAATTCATCTGTTTGTTTTTTTAAACCAAAAATAAAATGAATAATATTAGGTATCATTACTTAATATTATTATTTTAAATATACAATTCGTATTTCTTAAGTTTGATATCTTATTTTTTTATGATCTAAATTTAATTAAAAATCAAATGGAAATTTAAATATTGTTCTGATATTTTTGAATCCCGATATTTTAATATTTTTTCACAATAATTTTGATATTTATTATTATCTAGTTCTAATATTTGCTCAAAAATTTTTAAAAAATTTATTAGATTATTTTCATAAACTAATTTATTTTCTATAAAATAAAATTTATTAATTTCATTAAATTTAGTATCCATTATTATTGGTTTTCCAAAACTTATTGCATAAGGTAAAATTCCACTTATTCTATCTTTATAATAACAACTATTTTCTTTGAATAAAGTTATTATATAATCTATTTTATCTATTAAATTTATTAATTCATTTGTTGCTAAATTTTTTTTAACTATAACATTTGGATGATTTATTTCAATATCTTTTCGATGAATAAAATAAATAAGATAATTATCTCTTTGGGGTAAATGTTCTAACCATTTTAGATTTCTTTCTTTGGGATTTCCAACTATTAAAAATTTAATTATTTTATTATTTAATATTTTAATTGAATTTTTTGGATTGTAATAACTATTAACTAAATATTTTTTTTCATTAATACATCTAGTATACGGTATTACACCTAAACTTAATACCTTAATATCATATAAAATTTTTTTGGTCAAATGATTAAAAGTGTAACATTTATTTATCATTTTAATAAAAACACCTTTAGAAAAAAACTTTTTTAAATGTATTTCGTCAACAAAAATAATTTTATGAGCTGTTTCTAAATCTCTAATATGATGTTTAGGTGATTTATAATTAATTTTAATATTATCTCCAAAACCAAGTAATTCACATAAATAATCTAAATAATTACCTTCAGGGTGTGACCAATCATAAATAATTTTTACTTGATAATTTGCTTTTTTAATAAAAAATAATAAAGAACTTAGTATTTCAGAATGATCCCAAGATGGTTGGATTATAACAAATCGCATTAATTTATAATATTTAATTTTTTATTTAAAACTACAATAATCAATTTTGGTAAGATTAACTTATATCATTTTTAAACTCATCCCAACCTTTTGGATGATATTTCTTCATAATTTTCATCTTATATCTATTATATTTACTTAAATAAGCATCTATTAATAACATTTTATTTCCTTTCAATAAACTTTTTAAATTAAAATCTTTATCCTCTCCTGATTTTATATTTAACCATTGAATATCAATAATCTTTTCTCGTCTAACTGTACTCAATCCATGAGAACATCTTTTCCCTACAATATCACCAAAATCACATTGTTTCTTTTGTTGAAAATACTTTCTTATTTTATCATCCGAGACAATCTTAATTTTATTTAAATCATATTCTAAAAATTTTAATTCGACAGGTTGAATTAAATGTAAAATATGGTCACATTGATGTTTCTCAAAACAAAACTTTAATATTAATAATTTATTTGGATGAGCTTCATCATCTGCATCATGAAATACTACAAAATCACTTGTTGAATGTTTTAAACCTTCTTGTCGTGCTATACCTGGTAACATTTTGTCTTTAATTTCTATAACATTAATTTTAGCTTGATAATTTCCTAAAAATTCTAAGTTTATTTTATTATCTTGAACATTATTTAATACAATTATAATATTATAAATTAATTCTTGATGATTAAAAGAATCTATTGTTTTTTTAATATTACTAAAATGTGAAAATAAACATGGTATAATTATATCAAACATTATTAATAAATGATTTAATTAAAATATAAAACTTAGATTTATATTTTACAAGTTCCTCCTTGAATAGTAGGATTAATTTCAATAAGTGGTAATTTATTGTTAATTTTGTTCTTACTGCAGGTAATTTAAATTATCATTATTTACAACTATTTCCTTTAATTCATCAAGTTTGAAAAAAAAAGATTTAATTTAGACTGTTATTTAATTTTTATAGGAAAAAATTTGCCTGACTATTTTAATTACTAATTTAGATATTATTCCAGTAAAACATTCTTACTTTATTAGTCCTTTGGAAAATATAAATCAAAATACTTTTGTTACATATACCGACAGATATATAAAACAAAATATGTATGCTATTTGTTATAATGTAGCCACATGTTCAATTTTTGCTAATTTATTTCAATTTAATGAAAATAATAGAAATATTGAGGGAATTAAACAATAGATAAAGAAAAAATAATTAAAAATTTTAATAAAATTATAATGACATTCACTGTATAAAACCAAAATATAGTTAAAAAATTAATTTAATAAACTTATTTTTTTTTATTACTCATTAATATTTCTATATCATTTAATACTATTTCTTTTCCTTGTTTTTTTATAAATCTATCTAATCTATTATCATTTTCATAAATATGATTTATTACAATAAAAGCATTACTTTTATTTATTATTCTCTGTGATAATCCATGATTATGATGTACATGCCCATAAATATTATTATCATTAATTTTATGAATTTTACTTAGAAAAATTCCTAAACTTGAGTATTTAATTGGAACTAATATTAATTTTTTATCTGAGACAAAATTTAAAAAATATCCTCCCTTAAAACTAATTATTTTATCATAACAGTTAAATTTTTTAATATATCTCTTCAAACTATGATTTAAATCATAATTTATCATATCATCATCATCTAATCTGGTTGTTATTATATAATTATTACTATCTTTATTTATTAAATACATTTTTAACCATTCATTTGATGATAATTTTTTTGTAATATCCCATTTATGTAAATAAATATAATTTTCATTTTGTGTCAAATATATTAGTTTGTTAAAATATTTAATTGGAAGGTTTTCATCATATAATATTATTACTTTAAAATTTTTAAGAGATTGATTCTTTATAGATTTTAAACAATAATTTTCAAATAATTCAAATCTAAAGTTTAATCTATTTTCATCAAATAATTTACTAACTTTTGTTTGAAATTCTGGAGAATTATTAAATTTAACTGAAAATCTAATTATTATAAAATGTTCCATATACTATTACTTATTATTTAATTATACCTTATTTTAAAATACTATTTAAATATACCTTATTTTAAAATACTATTTAAAAATTCTGTTCTTTTTTCCCATATATGATTTTTTGCTACTTTAGCATGACCATTTTTTCTTATTTTTTTAATTTTTTCTAAATTACCATTATCCATTAACCATTCAATCTTATTTTCCATGTTTTCAGGTGTACATGATATATAATCTTCTCCATCTATAAAACCTAAAGTTTCAAAATCTTTTTTTGTATTTGGATTACATGCAAACAATAAACTACCCGAACCTAAAATTTCAAAATTTTTTGCAAGAATATAAGGTCTGCTCTCATTTGCATCACAAACAAAACTAATTAAATAATTATTTATGAGCGAATAAAACTTTTTTCCATATATTCTTGTTTTAATATCTTCCTCATTATTTGCACGATATCCATTCAACTCTGGTTTTTGATAATGAATAAAATTATTTTTTTTTGATAACTTTAATATATTATAACGATTTGGATAAGTTTTTTTATTAACTCTTCCTGTTACTAGAATTTTATAAATAGGAGAATCATGTATTGGTAAAATATATCTTGCTGAATGAGGAAACCATACTATTTTACTAGATGGAATCATTGGATAAAATTTATTAAAACAATAACCATAAGTAGCAAATATTTTATGAACTGAACTAAATGATGATTATTTATTCTTTTTTTTTTAATAAAACCTCCTGTATGTAAATCATCAATAATATAACTTATTTTTATATTTTTGGGAAGTCTAAAATCTTTAATCTGAGATGATCCCGTAATTAGTAACAAATGGTCTATTTTTTCTATATTATTTTTATCAAGTAATATATATTTTTCTATATATTTCCAATGATATTTTTCAACAAGCAAATCTAACATATCAAATAAATGTCTTTTTGAGTAGCTAAAATTTATCTCTTTAATAATTAACTTAACCATTATTTATTAAAGAGATATTTATTTAAATTACAGTTAAGTTAATTATAAATTTAGTTTTTTAAATATTAATCTTATTGCTTTAAAATATGTTTAGTTTAAAAGTTTTTATTTTTGTTCATTTATATAATGAATTATTTATATGGAGATTATATACCTATTTTTATAACTGTTCATGATAAAGTGGAACAATTAAAAGTTGTTATTAAAAGTTATGAAAAAAATATTGGAACACCTATTAAAATAATATTATTTAATCATAATACCACATATAAACCTTGTTTAGAATATTTATCTCTTCTTAAAAAAAAAGGATATGTAATTTATGAACATTATGATGCAAACCCGAAAGATAAAAAATACGGTAATAGAATTAGAAAAAGCAGAAATAATAATTTAATTAAATCAATTGCAAATTATATTTTAACTAATCAAAATGTTAATTACTTTGTTGTTACAGACACTGATATAGAATTATTACCAAAAACCACTGATATTTTAACATTATATGTAAATTATTATCAACAATATAAAAATATAAATATTCCAATTGGTACTTCACTTAAAATAAATGATATATCAAAAAATTATCATCAATATGATAGAATGTTAAGAAGTGAATTACCTCATTGGGGAAAAAATAAAGAGCTTATTTTAAATTTATGTAATAAACAAATTAAATGTTATAAAATACCGATTGATACTACCTTTAAATTATATCATAAAAAATGGTTAGAAACTAATCCAGAAACACTTTATTCTTATATTGCATTAAGAACAGATATGCCCTATCAATCTAAACATTTAGACTGGTATATAAATAAAAGTAATATTACTCCTGATTTAATATATTATTCTAAATATGATAAACAATCTCATTATAAAATATAATGTTTATTAGTTAAAATAATCAATAAAGTCTAAATATTGTTCTGTTATTTTAATATTTCTATAATTTTTTCGTATTCATTATTTTTAATTAATTTACATTTTTGTATTACCTTTATTAATTTTTTAAACATCTTAAATGAGGAACAGGTCCTAAATGAAATATTTTTATATCATATGGAATTCTCCTAGATATATGATTAATAGTGCAAATTTTATCTTTCATCTGTATATTAATATTATTTAAAACCCCAATTATTTTATTAATTAATTCTTGATGATTAAATGAATCTACTATTTTAATAATGGCTAAATAAACACGGTATGATTAATTTAAACAAAAAAATTTTATTATTTTTAATGAAAATTGCAGTTGTAATGGCAAATATTAATAATTATGAATATTATCGAGAATTTCCTGATATACATAATAAAGATAAAATTGATTGGTATTATTTTACTGATGCTAATATTAAATCTAATTTTTGGAAAATTATCAATACTAATCAAATTGATAAATTAAAAAATATTTCTTCCAGATTAATTGTTAAATATATAAAAATAAATACCCATCTATTGTTGCCAAATTATGATTATTTTTTTTGGATTGATTCTTCTTTTTTAATTTCTAATGTAGATATTGTTAATAAATTAATGGAATTTTTATTCAATAAAACAGAATTAATTTTATATTCTCATAATTGTAGATGGAAAGAAAAAAAATTAAGTTATGAAGTTGAAAGATGTTCAAAACTTAAAAGTATTAATAAAAATAAATTACAATTACAATGGGATTTTTACCAAAATTCTGGATTTCATAATAAAAGAGGGTTTTTATTTTCTAGTGGTATTTTTTTAAGAAAAAATAAAAATAATATTAATAAAATGTTTGAAGAATGGTATCAACATAATATTGATTATACTACAAGAGACCAAATTAGTTTACCATTTATTTTATGGAAACATAATATTATACCAACAATAATTATTAAAGAAAATATTAATATAAATACTCTTGTTGGTAAAAAAAAAATGAAACCTAGAAAAAATCGTTAATTTCATAATTTTTATATTTGTCTATATTAAAATTACTAAATAACTTATTATGATAATAATCATAATTATTAAGAACACATTTAACCATTTCTGGTATGTTTTCATATTCACAAAAAATTACATTTTTTTTAAATTCATACAACTCATTATTAACACCATTTTCTGTAATAATAATTAATTTATTTAACACATAGGGATTAATACGTATTTGTTCCAATATTTTATAGTCAGACTTATAATGACAGTTAATTAAAATTTTAGATTTCATAACCTCTATATCTCGATCCACACCAAATCCAATTATATTTTTAATAGGAATATCTAATTTTTTTATTGTATTTAATAATTTATTACGTTTAGGTGAATTATTTCCAATCATACATACATAATTTTCTTTTTTAGGAATTTTTATATTTAAGTTACAATAATAAAATGGAAAAATAATAGAATTTTTAAAAAATAATTTATTTTCCTCCGAATAATCTATAATTTTATAGTGTCTTTTATAAAAGAATCTTATCATTTTAGTAAAATTTTTATTTTTTCTAGTTAATTGTTCCGTATTAATTAAATAAGTTTTTTTACATGAAATTTGTTTAATGAAAGAAAAAAACTTTTTTCTATAAATAAACACCTGATGTAAAGGATAACATATAACAATATCATTAGCTGTTATATCATCTTTTATAATATTATTAAAATTGGATACAACAAAATGATATTTTAATTTTTTTTTAATATAAT
>Ga0222632_1000068_pt1 | contig 95902 bp, 85 predicted proteins | sample AntAcemetageno46_FD_179828 | JGI IMG/M metagenome (GOLD analysis project Ga0222632, IMG submission 179828) | Saline water microbial communities from Ace Lake, Antarctica - #46 | ecosystem: Environmental > Aquatic > Non-marine Saline and Alkaline > Saline | place: Antarctica: Ace Lake | collected...
GCTTTACCCGAATAAGGCATTATGGCATTTTAAGTAGCTGCTGGAAAAAGGAAAAGTTGCCCCATCTACAAGCCACCTTGGCTATTAAAAACGTAGTCGCCATAGTCCGGAAACAACTGCTCTTACATCGCCAATGCCCCAGCTGTAAATTAGGTCAGCTACACACCATTTTACTCTTTGATGCACGCGGACCTCCACAGAAATGGCAATTATTACTAAAAAATGAAAGACAGATTATAGGCAAAAAATAAAACGGCTAAAGCGGTAAGGACTTCCTATGCCTAAAAATCAGAGTTTAAAACCAGAGTTTAAAACCAAAATGCCCCAAATACCCAGAAAACAAGACCATTGAAAAAGAATGCCGCTTAAAAAAGGGCTGCATTAACAGCCCAACAGAGATTCTTACCCCATTTTCTCCACTCCTAAATCAGACCCAGAAAATCGCTTTCCCCATAGGAGCAAAATGGTCGCTCCGGATCCGTCAACAATGCATTCATTTTTGGCCTATCGGCAAAACGAATGCTTAGTTATTAGCCTTCCGTTATTCTTTATTCCCCTTTTTATACGCATTGATTAATGGAATCCATCTGCTATCACTATGCAAAGAATTAAGATCAGAATCATTTCGTGTTTGCTCATATCTGTCTTTTTTTGAATCAACCAACATTTGTAAATATCCAAAGGCATTGTCAGCATCTCCGGTCAGAGCATACATACAAGCAATATTATATTCATCTCCTTCATCAGTTTGTTCTGGATATTTTTTAAAAGCTAATTCATACCTTTCAAGTGCTTGTTTAAACTCTTTTGTTTTATATAACTTAATAGACTCCTGAATTAACGCTTTGAATTGATGGCCATATAAGGTAAAAAGGGCTCTTGTTGTTGCAGCATTCCAAACAGTACCATGATCTTCGCCTTCAAAAATGACTTTTGATACTTGTATGTTATCATTTGTTTTTAAGGCATCGTATAATTTTGTGCCCGATTCTCGGAATTGAGAATCCTCTAAAGAACCATATGAAATAAAGACTTTCAGATTTTGTGTGTTTTTCACATTTTTCAAGAAATCTGGATTCTTCAAAATAAAATCATCACCACCATACTGAAGAGAAGGACTTAAAATGGCTAAGCGGTTAAACAATTCTGGTTCTTCTTTAAAAGCCCAAGTTGTAAACAAACCTCCATAAGAATATCCTAATAAACCTCTATCATTTGGATCGGTTCCGTAATTATTTTCCATATGTGGGATTAATTCAGTTTTAATAAAACTTAAAAATTTATCTCCACCATGAATAGTATCCATTTTATTTACAGGAGGTATATAATCACGCTCTCTTATTGCTTTATACTGTCCACGGATACCCGGATTGATATTATAAGAGATTCCAACCATTACGAATTGTTCAAACTTATTAAATAACATATTATTCTTTGCGAGTTCATTCATGCCCCCTGAAGTCCCAAAAGCATCCAAATAAAAAAGAACAGGATATTTGATATTTTCTGGATCAAAGGGATAAGGTAAACTGATTTGCAATTGGTAATCCTCTCCAACAATAGATGAATGTAGCGTTTCAAGTTTGGCTATAGGAATGCTTGTCATCTGCGCAAACAAAAGAGGGGCTGAAAAGAGAAAAGCAAGTGAAATAATTGATTTTTCCATTGTATTCATTCTTTATGAAGTTTAACCGCAAAATAAAAACCGTTTTCAATGGGATTTATTTAGCCCTTAAAAACAATTGTTATTCTAAAGTTACTTCAACAGGTTCAAATAACCAACAATTAATTTCATCTAGAATATTATTAGATGAGAAGAATGCCGCATCAAAACCTCTTTCACTAGTATTAGGTGCTAAGCACATGTAATTTAGGTTGAAGACGTTCTCGTTCAAATAGCCAATATGAGGGTATATCACTGTTTCTACAGTGTCTAATATTTGATTATTGTGGAATGGTCCAGTGAAATATTTGTTATACGCAAAACCACAGACGTGAAGAGTCCGTATCATGATAAGAAGTGTAAATCGGTAATGTCTGATCGGAGCAGTTTTCTGTGAAATTAAAAAATATCGTGTCTAGATTACCTGTGCTAAGACTAGAGTCCATTTTGACAGTATAGACTGAATTTACTTTATGATAGAAATAGATTGTATCATTTTCAAATTCAGTTTCTTCATCCATCCTAAATGAGCCGCAACGACCGTAAGTGCCCGCATTGTCACTAATTAAATAACTTCCAGAACCAGGTAAGTTATACTCTTTATAGCTAAAATGATAAGAGCCATTTAGTTCGAAATACCCATTGGCATCAGTATACGTTTCAAAATATGCATCCCAATGTCTATACTCTATATGGAAATTGCTTAGCGGAATGTCGCTACATGGGTCGTAACAATATCCACTAATATCAAAGTCTCCTGAATATTGTTCTTCACAAGACAACAGCAAGAAAGGGATTAACAATAATAAAATTCGTTTCATGATTTAAGATATTGTTTCTGACGTTTCGTGTATAGTGCGTATCCCGAAGGGTATGCACTATACATTGTTGTGTTTTCGTGTTTTATTTATTCAATTTCTTTTATTCCAATTTCCTTTAAATATTCATAAGTCCTGTCATAAAACTCCTTGGGTCTTGTGTGGTCAATATCACTACTCTCAGGAATAAATATTACCATTCCTTGTCTTGCCCTCGTTAGAAGAACTCGATATGTGTTTTTCAGGTATTCCTTATCAATTTCCTTGTTGATATTTTGCCATTTAGTCCCTTTGAAGTTCTGATATTTCCAATATGTGTTATTCATATAGAAGTTACCACCCCAAGCAACACATGCCCAATCTATTTCTAGTCCTTGAATATCAAATTCAGTAGCCACTTCCTCTAAGAAATATGAAGATCGAATATCTTGGCTATTATTTAGAAACCAACTAGGTGCGGATATTTCATTTTTCACATCAATACCTAAAGGACGAAGCCGTCTTGCACCAGAAGAACCTATTAATCCTATCCTTTCAGTACCCTTGGCTTTAAGTCTAAGCCATTCTTTTGCTTTTTCAAGATTTCGAGATACAACAATTGGGTATGAATTTTTTATTTGAGAGTAAATACGTTGTGAGTTATCAATTTTGACATTGAGTAACTCGTGTATGAAATTAGACAGTTGTTCTGATCTAAACGATCTTACAGAGACGGCAAGATGTAATTCGATTTCACTTATTCCATTTCCAACTAACCACTGCCTTGATTCTTCAGATTTTAAGTAATTATCGCTTTCCAATATTGAATTGGAATAATGAATGTCCCAGTCAGGGAAATGATTCTTCAGTGAACTAACCCATTCTTCCAATCCTGCTTCACCCGTATTTATTTCCTGTCCACCACCAATTAAACAAACTATAGTACACCAATCAGAATGTCTATTCATTACATCAATCAGAAATTCTGGTTCGGATTTGTTAAAATCTTCAACTCCCTTTTTTCTTTTCATGAATGAACTAACTTGGTGATTTGTCCAAGCTCTTTGAGCTTCATCAAAAACGACTACCTTTTCAATTGGAGCTTTATCTGAAAGTAAATTGTCATCTCGAAAGTGATGAATGTTTTGAATGAAGGCATTTGCTTTAATTGCAGCCTGCTTCTTGCTCAGCTTTTCGCCATTTTCTTTTGCCGTTAACACTTCATCTCTTGTTAACGCTTCTCTTAAAACATCAACTAGGGGTCCATTCCCAGATAAAAAAACTGCATGCTCATCTTCATCAGTTTTCATTCTTTCTACCGCTATATTCAGACCTGCCAGGGTTTTTCCCGCTCCAGGAACACCGGTCACAAAACAAATTGATTTAATTCCTTTTGATTTTGATTTATCAATGACGGAATTAATGCACTCTGCGGTTTTAGACAGATTAATGGTTCCTGAGTCTGATCTAGTTATTTCTTTGACATTATGCCCTTTGTACAGAGCTTGAGCGGCTTCTACGATTGTAGGTGTTGGTTTATAAATAGAGTTCTCCCAATATTCAATATCAATAGATTTACTGTTGTCCTTTAAATACTGTTTAAGTGTCTCGGCTAAATCAAATCGATTAGATTTAGCAGCAGATTTATGGGCTAGAACCTGATTATCCTGTTCAGCAACACTTGCCGCATTTGTGGCAACCAAAACCGGTATGAGTTTAATATCGTGGCTTCCTTCGTGGAAGTTTTTCAAATCAATGGTGTAATCAATTACTTGTTCAATTGCATGTTTTTCATAACCACCATCTCCAACTTTAAATTCGATTATGAAAGCAACATTATTTATGATTACTATATTATCAACTCGCTTACCCATTCTTGGAATTGCAAACTCAAAATAAATTTGACCATCAAATTCAGTTAGTTGATTTTTAAGAATCGTGATTTGTTTACGCCATGCATTTACTTGTAACTCTTCAAGTGTCCTGTTGCTATGATTGGCGGTTAATTCACCCAGAATACTCGAGTCAGGATCTAGTAAAAAGTCTTGTATGTTATTCGAGTAATAGGCTCTTTTCATAAATGGTCTTCTTGATTATTTCGGTTTTTTTTGCATGAAACACAACATCCGTATAAACCCAGCTTCCCACACTTATTACGTTTATATCGTATATATACGTAGGTCTTTTTTTAATTAAATGTGATATTTGAAATTCATACATCCAAATTATCTCTAGGGCTACTTTCTTCCTCATACAACGTATTCTGTTGTCTTGTTCCGATTTCTTACTGAGCAGAATGCCAGCCCAAAAAATCCGAAATCGAACAACAAACCAAACACTTTTAAATTCCCTTACAATTTAACATTTTTCTTACCCCAGCAATGGTAGGCTCTAAATTTTTTCATTAAATCTATAGGTAATCTTTCATCCCATGCCTTGCACTCTATTCCCCCTATATCCTTTAAACTGTATACCTACTTCTATGGAGCCTCCTTTTTTTAGACTGATTTCTTCGAACAGGTTTTCCATTAGCCCCTATTTCAGTTTATTTACTCTTCCAGTGTTCAGGACTTCCTATGCCCAAAAACCAGAGTTTAAAACCAAAATGCCGCAAATAGGAATCAAGAGCATAGAAAAAGAATACCGCATAAAAAAAGGCTGCATTAACAGCCCAACAGAGATTCTTATTCAATCTTCTTCCTAGATCAAAGCCAGAAAATCGCATTCCTCATAGAAGCAAAATGGCGGCCCCTGATCCGTCAACAATCCATTCATTTTTGGCCTATCGGCAAAACGAATGCTTCGTTATTGGCTTTCGTTTTTTGCGAATTCTATTAGAGGCTTCACATTCCCATTGTCCGCTTCCCTCAAGGCATTTATATACTTCATTCTTATTTCATTGGCTTTAACCCTATTTGATTGATGCCAAGTAAATAATTCTTCGTGAAAAATAGACTCCATAATTATATCAGCCATCATTCTGGAATGCCTTCCATTACCATTGGGAAAACAGTGAATTGAAACTATTCGATGTTTAAATCTAATAGCTATTTCATCCGGTGAATAGGAATTATTTTCAATCCAATATTTTGTATCATTCAGTAATTTTTTTAATTCAATTCCTATTTGGGTCCATCTGATGCCAATGTTTTTTTCAGACGTACGGAATTCTCCAGCCCACTTCCATACATGGCCATACATTCTTTTATGTACGTCTTTTACAAATTTTTCAGTCAATATTTTCTCGGATTTCAATTTAGCATGAATAGTCCATTCTACCGCTTTTTCAATGTTTAGCTATTCAAATTCGTCTAGTTCTGCTTGAGTGGTAATCGACTTAATTTTCAGGCCTTCCTTTTCTTCTTCTTCTAAAGGAGTCTGTCCTTCTTCGTATTTTAGTTCTAATCCCATAAAGATTTTCTTACCTCTCTTTTTATTTCATTAGCAAGATCCTTAATTGTTTCATTTATTTTTTCATCTCCAATTCCTTGGTCCTCTAATTTCATGTTTTGATTGGTCCTCAGAACTATTTTTCGGGCCAAGCTTTCTGATTTTATACCAATTAAATTATCAATGGACCCATCATTTGGAACAAACCCATATACAAATCTCATGTCTAATGCTTGGCCTACATCTCTCAATTTGTTCATGGTTATCTGACCTGAAGCTTCTCGTTCTTCAATTTTTTGTACAGCCCCTTTGGTCATTTTAAGTTTGGCCCCTAACTGATCCCGAGTCATATTAAGACTCGTTCTAATAGTATTTATCCACCCATTGGTGGGAGTCAGGACCATTGCTGAATCTTTAAATTTCTTTAATTTTTGGTCCAGCTGTTCTATTAGAAGTTGTTTTTTGTTTCTCATCGCTCTTTATATAACATACGTATTTGTATAAAAATACGAACAATAGTATACTAATATGTATTAAAATAAAAACAGAAGAATACTTATATGTATAAACAACACACAATAAGCATACAAATCCGTATGTTTTTACCATTGTAAAGTCCTTTTAAAATTAAAGCCAACTTGGGGATGTATGCAATTAATTGCACTTATCCTCCAAATACAGCAGGATATATACATTAATATTACTGGATAAGTAAATTCGCTCCTAAACTATCCCCAGCGGGATTGCCTTTTTGAATCCTTAAAAGAGCAAAGCAAAAAACCAGCTATTAAACCCAAGAATACCGTAGAAATCGTTCATCGGTAGAACGCCCTTCCAAATGAACCGTCAATATCCATTAGGGACGGACATTGTAGTGAAGATTTAAATCGCGAAAAAGCAGAAAGTTTCGTTTCGAAAGTGCAGTATTGCTAGGGTGAGAAAGGAAACGAAGTATAGCAGATGACTTGAAGCGAGTGAAAGTTGAAATAGCTGTTCTGGGCTAAATCCAGAAAAAAAAGAAGTCTTTTCATCTAGGGATTCTCTCCTTCCATCTGCTCTTTTATTTGGATAAGCAAGAAGAAAAGTAAACGGATATATCTACTCTCGAAAAGAGATTCTATTCAGGTCGTCTCAACCATTTTTGACGAAACACCTGACCGTCGCAATGTAGTTCTATGCTATAAACCCCCACTTCTTGAGGTGCTTGAAGTCTTGTGTCTCCCTCTTCCAATTCCTGTTTCAGAATATGTGCCCCTTTGGCATCGAGCACATTCAATGTCGCTTTTCCTTTTCCTTCCGGAATAGCAATCCAGATCTCGTCTTTGGTGAGTTTCAAATAAGAAGATATGCTCCACTCTTTGCTCGAAAGACTCATTGCTCCTGCTGCAATAGGATAATCTGCCCTTAAACTATAGGCCAAATCTTTTACAATTACGCTCTTTGCGTCTGCAGATATGTCTAGGCGCATCCAACCAAAATGGGTGCTGTCACCTATTTCAAATCGGAAGCCCAAATACTTATCTACGGCACCCCCGTTCCAGGGTTCGTTAAACGGATTGGCACCATCTATTGCCATGGCAAAGGTTCCACCATTTAAGAAATTCTGAGATGGCCCAATGGCATCCATCATTTCGAGCATAGATACATAATCGTAGCTGCCGGGCTGGCTTCCCACAAAATCATTTTCCAAATTGAAGTACCCTCCACCGCGCACCCTTCCAACATCGTAAGAGCCGCTAATAGCTGCAACAAGGGTGTCTTCAGTAATTAAAACAAAGTCGTCTATCGAATCGCGATCAACGTCAATATTGATAAACTCCAAATTTCCTTGAAGCTCTAAATCCGGATCAAAATCAAAATATTCAACCTGGGCTTTTGCCAAACCAGAAGTAGCAGCACCGGCAATAGAAAGGTAAAGCGCTAGTTTTTCTTTATTCATAATTACGTTTCGACTCAAGGTGGACAAAGTTCTGCATTTCAAACTGAAGCTTCCCTATGCAATTTCATAGTTTTTAAATCGCTCGAACTTTCGCTTTTGGAACGGCGCATTCTAATTGGAATTGTTCTATGTAAAGGAACTTCGATATAAGTTCTGATCCACAGCACTCCATATGGAATTCCATTTTTCATTCTCCCCTAAAAGAGCCATTAATTCTATTTCTACTGTTCTGTCTCCTTCCATCAGTTTATGATGGTCTATCTCTATATAATCTATATGCGGTTGACTTTGCATCCAGTTCAATGCCTTGGTTTCCTGACTTTGAAGCACATTGGCAAGATGCAATGGAAAGTCGCGCAATGCCTTGGCTTTGTCTTTTCCCAACATCACTTGCTGAGAGATCAATACTTCCGTTATTGGGCGTTTCATGAATACCACCTTATACTGTTGCCCAGAAGGGAGATGCGCTAATAAGGGTGCTACTACTTTCACCACCTTGCCCTGGGCATTCTTTACCCAGCCTTTATTTCTCGTTAGACTCTTTACGGCTTCAAACTCATAATAGCCTTTCGGATTAGAATCGTCCGCTTCGCGCTTTTCGTCGGTTAAAATCTCAAAGCCTGCCTTATGCAGCATCTGCATCATTAAGGAGGTTCCAGATCGAGGTAAGCCCGAAACAATAATAACAGGTTCTGCCTGTAAAATGGCTAAACGTTCTTTTAATACCTCTGCCTTTTCAGTCAAATCCAATCGGTCTTCGTACAATTCGATTAAAAAGTGCACCACTTTGGCATTCGACGGATTCATCATAAGCGCCAATTCAAAAGCCTGTGCACTTTGCTCCCACGCTTTCATTCCTCTTAAAGTCTCGCCAATATGCATATGGGTAATTGGCTGAGAATACAGCTGCTCTATACTTTCTAAAAGGAAATCGATTGCCTCATCGAAATGCGCTAGACGCAGCAAACAAAATCCTGCGCCAGACAATGCGGTTACATTATTCGGATCTTGCTCAATGACTTTTCTATACCATTGAAGCGCCTCATCAAAGTTCAATTTTGCCCTATACACTTGGGCAATTTGATTGAGAATATTCACCTCGTTTGGCGCAATGATCAATAGCTCTTTAAACTCTTTTAAGGCTTTATTCTCCTGACTCCTAGAAGACGCTACAAGTCCTTTTAAAAAACGAATTCTGGGGTTCTTCGAAAAGTCATCGTCCAACTTATCCAGCACATTTACCGCTTTTAGTTTGTGGCCCAACTTCAAATAGGCTCGTATTAGTCGGTCAATATATCGAATGGCGGTAGGGTCTTCTTCTAGAATGCGTTCGAGTGTTTTGGCTGCTTGTCGGTACCTTCCTCCATCTAAAAGAGAAAGGGCATAATTATAATCGTTTTCACGAAGCACGCCTTCAATATGCTTGCGCTTATCTCCTTTTATAGGTTCAATATACCCTAGTTCTTCAAGCTGTTTCAGTCCTTCAAAGCTATCCTGTCCGTCATCCTCAAATCCGGGCATATGCTCTCCAGACAAGCCCGGAATTTCTTCCCAGCTATCTACATACTTTGGTTCGGTCGGATTTTCAAACGCCTGCACCAATACACTGCCTTCCATATCAGACCCAATGGGCAATCCATATAGGTGCAATAAGGTAGGTGCGATGTCTAAAAGTCGCACGCCAAAAAGAGTTTCGTTCTTTTTTACCCCAGGTCCACGCATCGCAAAAATGCCAAATTGTCTATGTTCGTGAGCCGGAGCGGCGGGTTCTTTTGGAAGGCGAATGGGTCGAAGGTGGTCGCTGTGAAAACCATGATCTGAAACAATCATAACGGTAGTATCCTCACCTGCCAGAGCCAAGGTGCGCTCGAGCATCATATCGTGAAAGCGATAACCGGCTTCTACAATATGCTGGTATAAATCGAATTGCTCTTCACCTACCGGTTTTAGTTTAGGTGGATGGAATTTCATTGCCAAATGGCAAAAATGGTCTATCGCATCGTGATATACGGCCATAAAATCCCAGTCGGCATTCTCCTGTAAATAGGTGGAAGCATTGTGAATACTAGAAGCGTGAGAGAGTATTTTCAATACGCCATGCAGCACCTTGTCTTTTTCAAAATCGAGTTCGCTCAGTTTGGGTAAGAAAGGCAAGAGCATTTCAGCCGTTAGTTCGGCAGTATGCGTTCTCAAAGAAGAAAGAATATCCAATAATTCGGGTGGGTGGATGGCCTCTTTCTCTAAAAGCCAATCATCGGGATGATTTTCACTTCCTTTCTGAAAGAAATTAGAAACCATTACTCCGTTAATAGGTTCTGCCGGATGACTGGGCCACCAACCCACTACATTTGACTTGAGTCCGTTCTGATTGAAGATATTCCAAACCGCCTTCACCTTTCGAGAAGTGCTATTCATTTGCCTCAAATTGGCTCCGTCTGGGGTAGGCTCAACAAAGCCGTGAATACCGTGCTGCCAGGCGCGTTTACCCGTTGCAATGGAAGTCCAGAGCATGGGAGAAAGAACCGGCTGAAGAGTTGCAATATTGCCACTCACTCCTTCGCTCAGAAACTTTTTGAGGGTAGGCATAGCGCCCTTTGCTATCAGAGGTTCAATAACCTTCCAATCGGCCGCATCCCAACCAATAACGAGTACTTTATTTTTTCTTAGCATTCTTTCTTTCCTCAGATATTCTTTTGTACTCTTCTTTTGAAGGTATTGCAACGGGAAACTCTTCCCTCCAAATCTGTACTGCTCTATACCCAAAAGCTAGAACAGCTAGTGCTCCTTGTGGACCTAGAGATCGAACCATCTGACGCAATGATTCGTCTTGAACTGGATTCATTTTCATGGTCTAAATATAAAACAGTGCAGAAGAAAGATTTTGGCAAATTGGAGTTGGAAAGATCCGTAGAGAAAAGGCTTTGGAAAGATTTGATTCACAACGAATCAAGAGCGCATTGAAAACTTTCTTAAAATACTGAATGCAAACTAGCTATCCTTTAAATACAAGAGGTAGCGGCTATTTTAGACCTCTGAATTGGCTTTTCAATCGCATTCATTCCAAAACTAGCAAGTAAAAGCATACAAGGTATCATTAAAAGTTCTAATTTCGCAGCCAAATTCAGGCCCCGTCTAAAGGGACCTCGTTCAAAGTTTAAAAAAGAGCGAATGGCACAAGTAAAAGGCAAAATTGCCCAAATTATCGGACCCGTTGTCGATGTTAAATTCGATACAACGGAACATACACTTCCAAACATATACGAAGCGTTGGAGGTATTCCGTGAAAACGGTCAGTCCGTAATTCTTGAGGTTCAACAGCACATTGGTGAAGATAAAGTACGTGCCGTTGCGATGGACAGTACCGATGGCTTCACTCGTGGACAAGCAGTTGTTTCAAAAGGATCTCCTATTATGATGCCCATAGGTGAGGCAATCAAAGGTCGTGTATTCAACGTTGTTGGAGGAGCGATTGATGGTCTTCCCGAATTGGATGCCAGCAAGGGATTGCCTATACACAGAGACTCTCCTCGCTATGAGGATCTTTCTACGGCTACTGAAATTCTTTTCACAGGAATTAAGGTTATTGACCTTATTGAGCCGTATGCGAAAGGAGGAAAAATTGGATTATTTGGTGGAGCCGGTGTAGGTAAAACTGTATTGATTCAAGAATTGATTAACAATATTGCCAAAGGCCATGGTGGTCTTTCGGTATTTGCTGGTGTTGGTGAGAGAACGCGTGAAGGAAATGACCTTCTCCGCGAAATGATCGAATCAGACATTATAAAATACGGTCCAGAATTCATTAAGAGTCTTGAAGAAGGCGGATGGGATCTGAGCAAGGTGGATGTAGATGGACTTACTGAGTCGAAAGCAACTTTCGTTTTTGGTCAGATGAACGAACCTCCTGGAGCTCGTGCTCGTGTTGCCTTGAGTGGTCTTACTCTTGCTGAGTATTTCCGCGATGGCGATGGAGAAGGCGCAGGACGTGATATCCTTTTCTTTATCGACAATATCTTCCGTTTCACCCAAGCAGGTTCTGAGGTATCAGCACTACTTGGACGTATGCCATCTGCAGTAGGATATCAGCCTACTCTAGCAACAGAAATGGGAACTATGCAAGAACGCATTACTTCCACAAAAAACGGATCTATTACATCTGTACAGGCGGTTTACGTTCCTGCAGATGACCTTACTGACCCTGCTCCTGCGACCACATTTGCGCACTTAGATGCAACTACTGTATTAAGTCGTAAGATTGCTTCTTTGGGTATTTATCCAGCGGTAGATCCATTGGATTCTACTTCTAGAATTCTGTCTCCAGAAGTTGTCGGAGACGAGCACTATGATTGCGCGCAGAGAGTAAAAGAAACACTTCAGAGATACAAAGAGCTTCAAGATATTATCGCCATCTTAGGTATGGATGAATTGTCTGAAGAAGATAAGTTGATTGTTCACCGCGCTCGTCGTGTTCAGCGTTTCTTATCTCAGCCTTTCCATGTTGCAGAACAGTTTACAGGAATGAAAGGTGTATTGGTTGATATTGCAGATACCATCAAAGGATTTACAATGATCATGGATGGTGAAGTGGATCAATATCCTGAAGCAGCATTCAACTTAAAAGGTAGAATAGAAGAAGCTATTGAAGCGGGCACTAAGATGTTGGCCGAAGCAGAAGAAGCTTAAAACAAAGCCCTATGACTGTAGAAATCATTACACCAGAGCGTTTGTTATTTATGGGGGAGGCTAAGGCAATTCAGCTTCCTGGTAAGGATGGCTCTTTTCAATTGCTAGACAATCACGCCCCACTTATTGCAACCCTAGCTAAGGGCTCTATAAAAATGGATCTTGCAAAGACTTTTGAAAGAACGGAGACTACCTCTCCAAAACTGATCTCTGAAGGACAAACCCTGAAGGTAGACGTTATGGGCGGTATAGTTGAAGTCAGCGCCAATAAGGTCATTGTATTAATGAGTTAATTCAGCTTACAAACAATTTCGAGGACACCCCAGGGTGTCTTTTTTTATTATGAAGAAATCCTTTCTCCTCTTCTTGGGAAGCCTTTGTTTCCTGTCTTCGCTAAACGCTCAAATTGTGCTAAACGAAGCGGCTGCTCTAGCCAATTTATACCTCTCTAAGCAAGCAGAATCGGCTAGCGTTATTACTATTTCTAGAGCGGAAATAGACAATATGCCCGTTCAAACCATAAATGAAATACTAGAATATACGGTAGGTCTAGATGTGCGACAAAGAGGTCCTTTAGATGTGCAGGCAGACCTCAGCTTAAGGGGAAGCACATTCGACCAAGTCTTGGTGCTGCTCAATGGTCATCCAATGAATGACCCTCAAACAGGGCATCACAATATGAATTTACCTGTTTCAATAGATGAAATTGAAACAATAGAGATTTTACATGGCGGTGCATCTTTGCGCTACGGTCCCTATGCTTTTGCGGGGGCTATTAATTTCATTACTCGTTCTAGCCTGAAACCAGATAGAACAACAGCGGAGGCGCAAATTGGAAGTTTTGGCTACTATCAACTGAGAGCAGGTATTCAAAAGAAATTCGGAAACCATGGTGTTTCACTCCATGCTTCAAACAGCCATTCCGATGGATACATTGAGAATACCGATTTCGATCAATTTCAAATTCGATTGCAAAGCGATCATATTTTCCCGAACTCAAGAGCTGGAAGTTTGCGCTTTGAAGCAGGCTTTATCTCGAAGGCTTTTGGCGCTCAAAATTTCTATACAACTTCCTTTCCTACTCAATTCGAGGCTACTAAAACGTTTTTTACGGGTTTGCAATGGACCAGCAATCCAAAGGAAAGCAATTGGGATTTCAGCTCTAGAATAAACTTCCGAAGACATTGGGATCGCTTTGAACTCTTTAGAGAAACCGACGGACCTTACCGCTATTCGGATGGGTTATTCATTAATGGAAATGATACAGTAGCCCCTTGGTATTCTGGACACAATTACCATAGAACCGATGTTATTGGAGGCGATTTCCATATGACTAACACCAATTCCTTTGGAATCTCTGAATTGGGCATAGACCTGAGATACGAATCTATCTTGAGCAATGTATTAGGCACTGAACTCGATGAATCTATTGCTGTCGCCTCAGATGAAAGAGGCATGTACCTGCGTGGTGAAAATAGGACAAACAGCGGTATCTTTATACGTCAAAGCATTCCTTTTGGAAAGACAGGAGAGATTAAAGCGGGCGTCCGATACAACTATAATACTCAATTTGATGGCGCTTTTCTACCTTCCTTGGAAGTCTCAACTGCCTTAGCTGCTCAAAGCGAATGGCGACTATACACTTCTTATAATCGAGCCTTCCGATTGCCTACCTATACCGATCTCTACTATCGATTAGCTGGGGCACAGGGCAGTCAGGATCTTCAAGCCGAATTCAGTAATAACTATGAATTAGGAGCTAAGTTCCGAAGTCAAGATGGTCATTCAAACATTCAAGTTTCCCTCTTTAGAAGAGAGGGACAAAACCTCATCGATTGGATTATACTTCCAGACGATACCAGCCAAACTTTGCAAGCAGCAAATATTACGGAGCTCAATTTAAATGGATTGGAATTTGATTTCAGAAAGAACAATCCAAGTAAATCAAAGAAAGCCCATTGGACTCAGCTTGGAATTTCCTTTAGTCCAATTATTCAAGATCAAGGCGATTTCAATTTCGAATCGTTGTATAGCCTAGACTACCTTAGAATGAAAGTCTCGGGAGACGTACGATGGTCGCTCCCGTATCATCTGAATTTTAGTTTGAGGTATCTCTTTCAACAGCGGAATGGAAATTTCTTCCTTCCAGGTTCTAGCGTACCACAAGCCTTTGAAAGTATACATACTATAGATGCTCGCCTCGATTGGACGCATAAGGCGGTGCTGATTTATGTAGATGCAAACAATCTACTCGACAGAATGTACGTAGATCGAGCCAGTGTAATACAACCTGGACTTTGGGTACGAACGGGAATACGGTATCGACTATAAGACCTACTTCAACTTCGGATTATTGTGATGTCTTTCGTGATCTCTTTTCTTCTTCAACTCCATTTTGGCAGTAAAGGAAGCCTGTAAATCTGTATTGGTTTGGTTTGCAAGACAGAGAACCACAAAGAGAACATCTGCTAATTCTTCTCCTAGATCTTTTGATTTATCGCTTTCTTTCTCGCTTTGCTCACCATATCTGCGGGCAATAATTCGTGCTACTTCACCCACCTCCTCGCTGAGCTGGGCCATATTGGTAAGCTCATTGAAGTAGCGTACCCCATGTTCTTTAATCCATGAATCTACTTCTTCTTGAAGTCTACTTATTGGCTTAGCTTCAGAACTCATAATCCTATATTAAATAATTATTCTTTGTTTTTACTATCCATCCAGATAGTCACTGGACCATCGTTTACAAGGCTTACCTCCATATGTTCTCCAAAGATGCCTTGTTCAACAATGATATCCTTCTTTCTAAAAGCGCTTATTATCTCCTTATATAGATTCAGAGCAAAATCAGGTTTAGCCGCCTTAATAAAACTAGGCCTATTTCCTTTCTTGGTTTTAGCGTGAAGGGTAAATTGAGAAATGCACAGTAATGCACCTTTCTGATCTAAGAGACTCCGATTCATTTTTCCTTCCGAGTCTGAAAAAATTCGCATGTTTGATATCTTCTGCACCAGCCAGTCAATGTCTTCTTTTAGGTCGGCATCCTCAATACCTATAAAAAGAACGAGGCCAGAATCAATAGCACCTACTGTCTTTTCCTTTACAGAAACAGAAGCACTGCTTACTCTTTGAATGAGTATTCGCATAGTATATCGAAAGACTGATTTCTTTAATAATTGCTTGTCAAGAGTATAGAAATGCCGAATGTATTATTTATCAAATTCTCTTTATCTACATTCGATAGAAAAGAATATTCATCGGAGGCGATAGACATAACCGAAATCACATCGTACTTATTCTCTTTTGCATATTCGAGGGTTCTATGGGCAAATCCGATAGAAAACTCTTCCATATCATCTTGGATATTTTCAACGGATATTCCCATTTCCTCAAAGTACAAAGCTGCTTTACGCACATTGTCTCGCGTTGTGCTGCTTACCTCATTCGAAAAACGTTGAATGCTATAAATTCCTATTTCTGCACCACATAATTTTGCTAGCATGGCAGAAGCCTTCACTTTATTATCAAAATGCTCATGACCGCCAAATGGAAAGAGTATCCTCTTAACACCTCCTTCTTTTACAATTGCATTATCTGGAGTTGCTAAAAGAGGAACACTTGATTTTCTCGCAATTTTCAAAAGGTCTGCACCAAAGAGCGACTGTCTTAAGCCTTTCGTGCCATGCGTTCCTATTAAAAGGAGATTGTATTCTGGTTTAGTTGCCTCTGCGTTTATCTCTGAAAAAATACTGCCATCTCTACAAACAGTATTGCAATCGACTCCCCATTTTTTTGTGGTCTCTGCTGCTATTTCTTTTAGATACTCATCTAACTGATCGATTGTTTTTCCATTCTTTTCCAGCAATTTGGCTGAATTAGAAGCCTTAATATGCAGTAGGCTTACACCCCATTTTCCAGCAGATGCAATTTGCGCTGCCTTTTTTAATGCATTCTCGGCGGCAGGACTAAAATCAGTGGCTACAAGAACTCTTATCATGATAAATACTTAATTAGGCTAAAGGTGCAAAGAAAATCTCAACCAATGTGCGATTGGAGTGATACGAACCACATATCAATCATTCCCTTTCCTTTTACCTCTATTTCTCCTCTACTCTCGAAAGCAAAAATTGGATCGTCACATAGGCGTTCATAAATAGACTGGCTCAAATTTACCTTTCCTGCCATTCCATTGCTCTCCATTCTACTTGCCGTATTTACCGTATCTCCCCAAATATCATATTGAAACTTTTTTACGCCAACAATTCCGGCTACTACAGGACCTGCATGAATCCCGACACGCATTTCAAAGGCTTCCTTGCCTTTTTTATTGTTCTCTATTTTGTGCTGAATAACAAATTCTTGTATTTCTAGCGCTGCCAAAACGGTATTCTTAACAGAGTCTGTTGCGGGAGTAGGCAATCCGCCTGCCGCCATATAGGCATCTCCAATGGTTTTGATTTTCTCGACATTATACTTTGTCATTATGGCATCGAAAGCCCGAAAGCAAACATTTATTTCTTCTACCAATTCGCTTGCGCTCAAGCGAGCAGAAGTCTCTGTAAACGCTATAAAATCGCTGAAGAGAATAGAAACCAAATCGAAATTACGTGCTTTGGCCTCTCCTTTTTCCTTTAACTCTTCTGCTATTTCGGCAGGTAAAATATTCAGCAATAAGCTCTCCGAACGATCTTTTTCTATCTTGAGAATATTGGCTGCCTTGCGGGCGTAACGCAAGCGACCATAAAATCCAATGGCCAATAAAATGGCCAATACACCAGTGCTCGAAAGAACAATCAATCTGCTTCGGCCTTGGGCTCTTTGCCTCTCATTTTCTAATTGGAGTTCTTGTTCGCGAGCAAATAGTTGAAGGCTATCTGCCATTGCCTTTTTCTCGAAGGTGTGCTGGTATTCTTGCTTGATAACAGATCGTTGATTGTCATCATTCAGAATGCTATCTATCATACTCTTATGTAAGACATACATTTCGAGCGACTTTTTATACTGCCCTTCATCCCTATAAATCTCATAGAGATCAAAAGCAGAACTTTCAATGGCTGAGGGAGAACCCAGCTCTCTGGCAAGATTCAAGGAACGCTCTAAAAGAGGTTTTGCAGCAGCGTATTTAAAAAGGTTCTTTTCAACCCTTCCCATTCCGTTCAAGGTGATGGAAATGCCTTCTACATCATTTACCTGTTCACGCAACACCAAGCTTTTTCTAAAATACGCTTTTGCTTCCGCATACAGCCGTTCTGCCGCCACTCTCCTTCCCTCTTTCAAGGCTATATCGCCATAATTGGCTTTAACAGTTCCCAAGGCATGAAGACTATTGGCTATGCCCTTTGTTTGACCCAATTCAGTGAAATAGTCGAATGAAAGTAAGGCGTACTCTTCGGATTTCTCAAACGCACCAAGCTTATCGTAAATCATGGCAATGTTGCCTGAACAAAGTGCCTTTCCATTTAAATTGTCGAGCGATTCATAAAGTGCATAGCTTCTTAGCAAATAATCGAGTGCGTGCGGAAAATCGCCCATCTCTCGATGCAACAATCCGATGTTGTTTAGAGAACCGGCTATTCCAACTGAATCTTTTAGGCGCTCATTAATATTAAGTGCTTCATCGAAAAACTCGATTGCCCTTCCATGTCGTCCACGAATGGCAAATGAAATTCCTTGAATCTTAGCAGCCTCCGCTAGTAGGCGTTCTTCCTTGGCTGATTCAGCGAGTTTACGCGCTTCACTTGCATAATAAAAACCACTATCCGGCTGAGAAAAGAGGTATCCATATTGGGCTAAGCGCATTACAGCTTCTCCTCTTAAACTATCGCTTTGCTGATCATCCATCCAGACTGCTCTTAGCGAATCTAAGTTGGGCTGAGCCTGAATTGTATAGGATGCTAAGACAAACAATATGCTAAATAGCCTCATAGTAACTACGTTGTATTCCTGATGATTACGTCCTAAAGAATGTTAAAAATACGGAATTCAATAGGAAACCGAAATGCTCTTTACACTGGATTGTTGTTCCCTTTTAAGCTGCGTTCTTAGTTGTGGCGCATCAGCACTTCTATGTCCGGCAATTTAAACTCATCTTTATAGTTCTATACGTTTAATGGCATTATATTATGAAGTCAACGCAGAACAGGTTTTACTTTTACCCTTGTTTTTTTGCTCTGCTTTTCTCATTATGGATTCCTTCCTATTTAGAGGCGCAATCTGAGCTGCCTTTTTACTCTTGTCCGACCGCTTCATTGAATAGCGAATTATCGAAACTCATTCCAAAAAAATGGTTTGCTCTCGATTCTAGTTCTGAGGAAAAAGGAAGCATTCGAAGGACTGTCTACAACGAAAACGGCGAGCCACTTGCTGGAGCAGACATTTTCTTGCGCAATACCACCCAAAAAGCGATTAGTGATGTGGCTGGCCAGTATCATTTTGATGCACTAGAGCCGAGAAGCTATTCTATTTCTGCGATGCACATCAATCGATCTGCAGCATGCAATTCAACTTCTGTTGATATAGAAATAAGCAATCATTATTTCGGCCCGAATATCCTTCTTAGTCGGCTGGAAGAGGAAGTAGCCGAGAAACCCATCGTCTACCTATATCCAGAGCGAAAGCAAGAAGCTAGAGTGAAGCTCGATTGCGATGGAATTCTTAATCATACCTTCCCGAAGTATGACAATGAATGGAAGGTTACAACCTTGCCAGATGGCACGCTCTACCCTTCAAACGAAAGGAGTTATTATGCTTTGTTTTCTGAATGCGTACCCCATTCTGCCTTGGAAAGCCTCAATAGATTTCTCGTTAAAGGATCTGAAACCATCGATTTTACTGAACAGAAATCAGCCCTTCTTGGCTTGCGCGAAAGAGAAACCAATGCGTTTATCCTCTATTGGCTTCCTAAGCTTGAAATCAATGCATACCACTTTATTCATTTTTCTCAAGATCAGTATATTCATTCGTGCCAATTGGATGTTGAGCCTAATCCCGATGCGCAAATACGGATTATGATGGTGTATAAGCCATCGAAAAAATCCATTGCTTTTGAAGAACGAATACTTCCACCTAGACCGAAAAGAAAAGGCCTCAAGCTCGTAGAATGGGCAGGAACCTTAAGTACAAACACCAAAACGGCTTACCAATAATTACCTAGAATGAATAGTATTATTAAGTTCTCCATCCTCTCTCTCTTTTGCAGTTGCGCTATGCTTTCAAAGACTGATAAAGAATTCACCCCAGAATTATTCTCTTGCGGATGCTATCAGGAGCCCATACAAGTTCAGCCCATACAAGTTGAGCGCATATATAATTATGTGAAACAAAAAACAGCCGGACAATCCAGTAGTCAGATTGTTGGAAATGTTTTAGGTGAAGATGGAATGCCAATTCCATTTGTTTCGGTTGCAGTAATAGGCACCACAATGGGAGTTATTGCAGATGTGGAAGGACATTATATCATTGAAAATGTGCCATCGGGTTTGTACTCTTTAGAATTTTCAATGTTGGGCTTTAACCATTGTATTATTCCAAACATTGCTCTAGAGGAGCGAACATGGGTGGAGATTATTCCTGTTCAGTTATGTGCTCCTCGGATTCAGCTTTTAAAACCGGTACTCTATTTATATCCGACTGAAACAAGCGAAATTGAAGTGAAACTGAATTATGAAGGAAGGCTCGAACACACCTATCCAAGGTATGAAGAGGGATGGAAGATAAAGGCCAATCCGGACGGAACTCTATTGGATGCTAAGGGAAGAAGCTACTATGCTTTATTCTGGGAAGGCGCACCTTATGAATCGCTTAGCATGCCCAATGGATTTATGGTTGCCAAGGAAGAGACCATCGATTTCTTAGAAAAAAGTTTAGACCAATTGGGATTATCTGAGCGGGAGGCAAATGAGTTTATTATGTTTTGGCTGCCTCAACTCGAGCAGAATGCCTTTAACTACATACACTTCTCTACCTCCGAATACGAAGAAAGCTGTGTATTGCAAATTGAGCCAAGGCCCGAAACTGTTATTCGAGTGATGATGGTCTACGAAGCCTTAGATGGATGGAAAAAAGTGAAACAACAAAACCTTCCACCTAAACCAGAACGCACAGGCTTTACAGTGGTTGAATGGGGAGGAAGTGTATTTCAGTTGAAGAACAAAACACTTTAGTATCGGTCTACCTCTAGATTAGTCGAAAGAATTCCACCAATACACATCGGATTCTGCGGGATCTTTTATCATGAGTTCTCCGAGTCTAGGCATGGCAATTTTCACCGATTTATTCTCTGCTTCCTTGCTGAAACGAAGCACGGGTTCTTTCCACTGATGCAGAGCCAAAGTGAACGCACCCCAATGAATGGGAATGCTGGTTTTTGCCTGCACATCTATGGCTGCCTGAATACTTTCTTCTGGATACATATGAATGGCATGCCATAGCGCATTGTACTGCCCGCACTCCAAAAACGCCCAGTCGAATGGACCTAATCGCTCTCCAATCTCTTTAAAGTGGGGTCCGTACCCTCCATCTCCACTCCAATAAATCGAATGTTGTTCTGAAGTGAAAGTCCATCCGCCCCAAAGCGACTTAGCTCGGTCGGAAAGTCCTCTGCCCGAAAAATGCCTTGAAGGAACGAAGTGCGCCATTACCCCTTCTAGTTCAATTGAATCCCACCAATCGTATTCTGTAATAAGTGAATCTTCTATTCCCCAACGGAGCAAATGCCGCTTTACTCCCAGAGGAACGCAGTACCGCCCTACCCGGCCTTTCAACTTTAAAAAACTGTCGTAATCGAGGTGATCGTAATGGTCGTGCGTTATAAAGACGGCATCAATTCTGGGAGGAAGTTGATCTATTATAGCGAGGGTGCTATCTGTATATCTGGGCGTTCGGAAAGGGCCAACGGGTGAAGAATCGGAGCCAAACATAGGATCAATCAAGAGATTGAGTCCTTGCATTTTCATTAATCCAACCGAATGACCAAACCAAATAAACTTAAACTGATGTGTATCTGCTTCCCAACGGGCTGCTGGAAAAGAAATCATGGGTAGCTTTTGCTTGGGTGCTCGTTCTTCCCTGCCTTTAAAATTGGCGGCAATTAAACCGGGAAGCTCGTCTACTCCCAAATCCATTAGGGTTTCAATCTCGTTTTCGAACTGTTCTCCACTCCACTGAGCAGATTGTTCAAAGCGTATTTGCTCCTCTTTAGAAAGGCTGCCTCCGAATTGAGGATTGAATTGCAGATATAGAAAAACGCCAAAAATGAATAAGGAGATAGCTATACCGAAGTACAACAAGATTTTTTTAAAAGTCTTCATTAAACGAACATAAAATAGAGGCCGCAAAGGTCGCTCTTTCGCATTCGTAAAGACCGTTTATTTGTTTGGATCGGCAATGGGCGTAAAAACCAAGTCAACCTTTGTGAGACGCATTTCTTCGTTCAAGCCTTCCTCATTTATATAGCGAATGTGCATCTCATCGGGATAGGAAGACATAAGCGAAACATAATCGCAGAAAGTCGCATTCTTATTGAAAACAAAATCGTTTAAGGCAACTACCTTTTGATTTGGCCTTAAGCCATTCTGTTCTGCCTTTGAATTTTTATATACTGACTGGATGTAGAAAGAAGTATCGTGCATCACTCCCAAGCTAAAGCCCATGCTTCGATAGTCTTTGGGCGTATTCTTCTCTTTCTTTAAATAGAGTTTATACTGATCCCAATCTATAAGGATCGTATAATTCGCGAGCGCTTTTAAACCGATTAATTTCGAAGTTCCAGAAGAGACTTTTATATTCTCCAAACCTAGACCTCCAATCGAAAGGGAGTCGATTATCGCAATTTTCTCCGTTTGCATGATTCGACTGCCAGAAAGACCCGATTGCGACCAGCCTACTTCCGTGGCAATAGCCGAAATAGCCTTGCTTTCTTCTAGCGCATTAAAGGAATGTTCAGGTAAATTTAAAAAGCCATTTGAACCAAAGTCGAGCGTAATATTTCTGACCTTCAAGCTGTCTATTAAGAGATCAACGAGTACGTTAAACTGCATGTCTGTTCTAAAAGGGATGGCCGTATAATCCTGTATCTGCGAAGAATCTATAGAGCTAAACAATTCCACTTCTTCCTTCACTAAATCAATTTCCCAATTGCAGAAGCGCATGAGGTTCGATCCCACTATACCGTCTATTTCTAGACATTCAAGAATGGGGTTTGCATTGAAATCGGCTACAAATGCGGTTTGATCTAGAAAAGAAATCCCGCCAATCTTTATCTCATCGATCTGAATGTAATCTATGGCAAAGCGATTGCCATCGGTATCTACCATTTTACCTGAAGATATTTGCTCATAACCCCATTCTTTTTGTAGCTCCTTTGAAATGCTGGTTGGCGCGCCCGAATCAAATAGGAATAGGTATTCCTTTCCTTTCAAATATACCGGCAAGAACAATAATCCGCCTTTATTCGTGGCACTCATTTTCTGGCGAAAAGGAGTCTCTTGCACCTGGCCCTTTCGAAGTGCCTTGCTCCAATGCATGGAGCATGAGCTGAACAATAAACTAAAGAGCAGTAGCGAGCCAAACAAAGGAAAAAATTGGGACTGTCTTTTGAATATTGTTTCTTTTACCATCTCCATTCTTTGCAATTTAAATAAGCAACATCCCTATTCAGAAGTTCCTCCAAAATACCCTTCGACTCCTCTTCAAATCTTTTGGGAATAATGATCGACGTTCCACTAGAAACATCCACAAATAGATGGTCTGGGGTTTCCTTTACACTTTTAATCTCCTCTATCTTTAGCAGAGCCGAGCCCGTTTTATCTTCTAAGGCCAGGCCTTTATCTTCAAAAACCAAACTCGATTTTAATCCGAAACGCGCGCTATAGTGCTCGTCTATATGTTCGGAATAATGCTTCTTATACCTCCATTTAAAGTAACGCGGATAGGCCGCTAGCAGAAGGAATCCGCTGAGCAAATAGGCAATGGCAAAGCCGTTGTTTCCAGTAAAGAATCCGAATAAGCTCAAGATAAAAAAGAGCGCTACGATATAGGCTCTTCCATTGCGAAGCTTCTTCTGAATTCGAGCAGAATGATCTGCTTCGAACAATTGAAAAGCCAAGAAGTCTTCTCTCTCTAAGGTGATCTCACGTTTCATAATGCCAAATCCGTTGCAGCGAAGATAAATGATGGAATTGGAGAATGCTACGCTGGACTGGCAAGGCTTACTTGCGGATAGCTCCCATTTATTGAGATGATACCTATACTGGAATCTATCATATCTGGAATACGAATAGTGGATTCTTTGGGAGTCTTCTCAATAAAAAAATAGCTTCGATACCCGACTTTATTGCCAGCTCTCTTGACGAAGAAGCTCCTTACTCTTTCTTTATTCTAGAGAGCTACAGAAGCGGAATTTCGAAAGTGTATACGTCTCTAATTCATATTGACTATTATTCGACTTTCTATACAATACGATCGAACCATTGGGGGGCTGCAAAGCTTGTTTTGCTAAAAATGGCGATTGACTCAAGGCCTACCTTATTTTTTCTTGACCTTCGGCATGGATAGTCCACATTTGGAGTGTTTGAAGTTGATGCTTTTAAAAAAGAATGGCTCAGAATAGAATAGCGTAAAGCATGCATGAAATCATTCCGATAAAAATTTATTTTCGCTTGAACGAATCACATGAAAAAAGACATTGACATACCGGAGGTGAAAGATGTTTTTGTTGCTGCTTTATTTGAAAGAGACGCAGACAATGAAGCGGTTTGGAACATCTATTTAATAAATAATAAACCCGAGCTTATTGAGGCAGTAATGGTAAGCTCAAAGGGTTATGCTGATTTAGATGGCAAAGACTTGCGTACCGCCGTAATGCGCCACTCTATTGGAAACCTATCTGGCAAAACGGCAGTTGTAATAGAGCGTATTGACAAACAGGTTTTTGAGATTTACAATGAGTTTTGGGTGACTTTTTTTGAAAATGGACGTGTGATGGATCGCAAATTTATCTTTGGCCCTCACACCATTGATATCCGTTTTTCAGAAACACTTCCTATACTTGCTGCAAAAGGTATATTGGTTAAATAACATCTTGCCAGCTATTGGTGAACGGATACGAACAAAGCCGAATTATTCATTTTCGTGTCGGACAAGAACGAATCTATTGTAGATGAATCTAGGGCGGTGACTCTCCAACTATAGGGAAAGCGATTTTCTAGATTTGATGTAGGAAGGAAAGGATTGAGTAAAAATTCATTAAAGGCTGTTCTTGCAGCCTGTTTTATGCAGCCTGTTTTTATACATCATCAAAAGATTTGATTTTGGTTCAAGTTCTTGTATTTGAGGTCCTTTAATCAAAATGTAAAAGCTTCGATCAAAGAATGAATTCGGTGACCTAAATCATAGAGAAAAATAAGGTAGATCGCGAACGTAGAAAAGGGAACCAATCATTAAATCTAAGCTCACGAAAAAGTTGATTCTTTCCTTTCTATTTGTGTCTTTTGCAGCGCTCTAACTCAGCCATCAATCAAAGATTATCGTTCGAGAAGGTGCGAGTGGAACAGATACCTACACTTCTTTAACAGCTGCTTTCACGGCATATCAAGACGCTGACTTTTTGTATCTACCGGAAGGCGTATTTTCGGGAACTTTTACGGTTCCTAAGAACATCTCACTAATGGGTATAGGGAATGGCGTTTTGGCTAATTCCAATAGGACATCTACAATAATTGACAAGCTCAATAATAGCGGTGTTTCTAATGTCTCTGGATTATTGATAAATAGCAATATCCATTTGCAGAATAAAGGTCATATACCAAAAAAGAAGATTTACTTCGGTCTTCACTTCCAAAATTATGTCGGGTAAAACAGTTTTAACAATAGGGATTCTAGCCCATGTAGATGCAGGGAAGACCTCCATTACCGAGTGCATGCTGCATCATTCTGGAGCAACAAAATCTCTGGGTAGTGTAGATAAAGGTTCGGCCATTACAGATGGTTTAGCCATGGAGAAAAGCAGAGGGATTTCCATTAAAGCATCATCCGTACATTTCTCTTGGGAGGACCGTATATTCCAGTTGGTAGACACCCCAGGCCATATTGATTTTTCAGCTGAAGTTGATCGATCTCTTTCTATATTGGATGGTGTAATACTAGTGGTTTCCGCAAAGGAAGGCGTTCAAGCCCACACCCTTAACCTATGGGAGAGCTTGATAGAACGAAAGCTACCTATCCTTGTTTTCTTCAATAAAATTGATAGGGATGGCGTAGATGTAGAACGTGTCTTTTTAGATTTTCAAAAAGATATAGGCGCTGCGCTTTTCGCCTTGAACTATCCAGACGTATCCAATCCAGACAAGCCCAAATTGATATCGTTTACACATTGCGGTACGCATATAGACTCCGCGATACTTGATAAATCGATGGAGAATCTAGCCGAATGTGACGAGACTTTTCTTGCACATTATCTCGAAGGAGAAACATCTGATTTAGAACAAATTTTAGAGAAAGGAAAACAAAATATAAAAGCAGGAGCACTTTATGGTTCGATCTTCGGCAGTGCCAAATTAGGCTTGGGCATAGAGCAATTGTTAAACAGTATTTCAAGCTTAATACCACATCCAAAAAGCTACCACACAACTGCCGCAGCAAAAGTTTTTAAAGTGCGTTTCCATGAAAAAAAGGGACGGTTAGCCTACATAAAATCGTACGGAGGTATTCTAAAAAGCAAAGAGGTTATTCGATCTCAACAGCTGGAAAAGGACATAAAAATCAATCAGATCTTTAAAGCGCAGCTTGGAGATTTGGTTCAAGTTTCTGAATTACATCAGGGAGAAATAGGCATTATTACCACTTCTGAGGGTATACTTTCTGGAGACATTTTGGGTTCTGAAAACCTTACTGATCCCTATTCGAAAATTAGCAAGACTGTACTTGGTGTCCAGGTGATAGCCAAGGACGAAAAAGAGTATCAAAAACTGGGAGAAGCCTTGGAGATCCTCAATGTTGAAGACCCTATATTAGATTTTAAATGGTTTAAGGAAGAAAAAGAGTTTCACTTAAAAATTTTAGGTTCTATTCAAACTGAGGTTCTGAAAGAAAATTTAGTCCAACGATGGTCGATTGAAACAGAATTCCACAATCCCAAAGTGATTTATAAGGAAACCCCTTCTAAGTCAGCTGAAGGCTATGTACGTTACTGGATGCCAAAGCCTTGCTGGGCCATTATGACTTTCCTAATAGAGCCAGCACCTCTGGGTAGTGGCGTTTCATTTACTTCGAAAGTGAGAACTAGCGACATTAGCAATAAGTATATGAACGAGATCAAGCGCGCCATTCCTTGGTCTCTGAAACAAGGTATTCATGGTTATGAAGTCACTGATTTATCTATTACACTCATAGAGGGTACTGAACATACCGTGCATTCAAAACCCGGAGATTTTTTATTGGCGACACCAATGGGTGTACTCAAAGGATTAAAAAATGCCGGGACAGATCTTTTAGAACCCATGTATGCTTTTGAAATCAAGGCCAATCAGGATTTGTTAGGGCCTGTCTCGAGTGATTTAAACCAAATGAATGCTCAAATAGAATCTCCTGTTTTCGATACTGATTTTTTCATCATACGAGGAAGAGTTTCAGTTGCGGCTGCCATGAATTATTCTATAAAATTCAATGCTACAACCTCTGGGAAAGGACGTCTTAAACTAAGGTTGGATGGCTATAGAAAAACCACCATTACCGATGATAAAATCAGAGGTTATAAAGGTGTTTCACCTCTAGATGAATCTCAGTGGATACTGCATATGCGTGGCGCCTTTAAAGCAGACGAGCGCTCATCTAATTGAAAATGGATTGTCTGTTTCAAGCAATCGCTTGATACTATAAAATAAGGTTTGCAAAGACCTAAGTATTCGTTCTGCTGATTGGCCAAGAATGATCTATTGTTTACGAATCGGCTACCGTCGTTTTACACCTATTGAGAGTATCATACCAAATCAGAATTAAAAACAGCTTCAAATTGTCACAACTGTAGAGAACTCTTTTAATTGAATGAATGTTAAACACAAAATAGCTTCACTGACCCCATAAGCTTGCGTGCACATCTACCTCATCAATTGGGAGTAGCAATTATCTAAAATTGTTGCCTAAAAAGTATATTAGCGCTATGAAAAATATTGAGTTGAGATTATCCATGGTATGGATAACTATTTTAACAACAATACTGTCATCATGCAGTCCTTCCGTCTCTACAGAGAGCGTTGATGTGGAGTTAAAGCTTAGTGGGGAAATGCTTTTCGAAGGAGCAAATTCACTTCAATACGCAAACGAAAGCCAATTGGCTGATCTGGCAGGAACGGTTGGAACGGACAGCCGCGCACTTAAAAAGGTAATTGTTTCCAATGTGCTTATTGAGCTAAATGAATCATCCAGACCCATTACGGAGAGCCTTCTTCTTCAAGTTGTAAGCGACAATCAAGAGCTAATAACAATTGGGACTTTAAATCCGCTTACAGCAGGTACGCAGTGTATACTTTCACTTGCTGAGAATACTTCCATACTACCTTATCTAAAAGACTCTGGTACCACATGGGTACTTGATCTGAACATCTCAGAAGATTATATAGATGAGATGATAGTCAAGGGTACATTAACGCTCAGCGTAGATTACATACCGAACAAAAACTAAAATTATAAACGATGAAGTTGAAATTATTTATTGGATTTATTGCGCTTGCATTGCTCTCGTTTTCATTTGCAGGAGAATTTGCAGGAGAAGGAGATGAAGAAAAACTGATTGGTGTTTGGCAGCCCAGTGACGGACGAAGCTATGTGAAGATTGATAAAATCGGAAATAAGTTTTTCGGCCGAGTGGTTTGGATGAAAGAACCGAACGACGACAAAGGTGAACCAAGATTGGATATCAATAATCCGGATGAGTCTTTGAGACCAACGCCCTTGAAAGGATACCGAATTCTAAAGGATATGGTTTATAATGCAGAGGATGGCCTTTGGGAGGATGGATCCATTTACGACCCCAAGAATGGGACAACGTACAATTGCAAAATTGTACTCAAAGCAGACGATCAATTAGAAGTGCGCGGTTTCGTTGGCACCGCTCTTTTTGGTCGAACGGATGTTTGGACCCGTCTCGTTAAGAAGAAAAAATAATGTGATTTAAGGACTGGTATAAGAAATCCCAAAGGTGAAATACAGCTGGTTCTGAAGGTCGTTTTCAATAAAATACGGTTCGTCACTGCCAAAGAAACGCAGGAAATCCCCATCCTGATCTAAGTCAAAACTATAATTAATTCGGTATCCCGCTTCTGCACTTAGCCAGAAAAATCCAGAAATTTGCCTTTGGTAGGTCAGGCCTGTTCTTACTTCTGATCTTCTCAATTCTACTGCTTCCGCTGCCCAGAGTTCATTTAGATCGGGGGCATACGCTTCCGCATTTTCTGACCAATCGTTTAAAGCATACGTGGCCCCAATCACCGTGAATCCTGCTTTGAGTAAACTCTTTGAATTAAAACGATACCGAAGAGCTGCCCTTGCAGGAAGAACTGCTTCTATTCCCCATTTTTGGTTTTCAAAGGTGTGGTAATAGTATATGATCGGCACATAATTTAAGGCCCCACCCAGATAGGTTCTGGAAATTCCGAAGGCATACATCAGTCGATCATTTGGTTTCCATCCGTAAAGCAAAGAGGCCGGAAGGCGTAAAGCGTTGTCTGTTTGAATATTGTTGAGCGCATAGTCGCCATTTAATTCAAATCCAAACTGGCCTAACAAGAAAGTCTTTTCGTTTAAAGGCTTGAAAATGGTGAAAAGTGCCCCCATTCTCGTGAGGCCATTATTGTTGAGCGTTTCCAGAAGGGGATGTCCGTTTGATCCCTCGATATTATAGAATTGCCTTTGGTAAATAAGGTTTAGATTGACAAGAATATTGTTCCTAGAAACAATCGGAAGGTTGGTCGTTAATGCCAAACGCTGGCTTTGATTAATTGCAGCATTCGCTGAAATATCAACGCTTTCATTCGCTATAGGAGTACCAGCAGTTATGGATTGTTCGGGCATGAAATCATAAAAAACACCGACCAGAGTTGTTGGCGATTGTCCCAATACTTTGTTAGTGCAGAAAGCTTTTGCCGGTTCCGTAGCGAGTTCAAACTCCGAGAAATCAAACTCTTCTTCTGCATTAGTGCTATCTACTTGCGAGAATAGAGCGCTGCTTATCAAAATTGAAATTACAAATAATTGAATTTTTTTCATGCTCTCATCTGTCTAAAAATAGATTGTGAATTTACAGTAACCGGCGATAAATTATAGGAAAATCAATTTTTATTAATCCAATTGATCTCAAAAAAAGGACCTCTCATCTACTATCAATAGGCTTGAGCCCACACTAGCTCCAACACGAAATAACGCATTATATAGCCCAAGGTTTAAACACTAGGCTATTATTAAGAAATAGAAAGCCGTAGGGTCAAGCAACATTGACTGTTCAATTACTTCAACGCTATTCAGACTGTTTTCAAGCCTTCTCCGTACCGAGCATTTTGGTGCAAAAGCATAGTCCTTTTACGGAAGTTCTATTTTAGATTCAGAAGTAGGTCAGCTATTGGTTTGCAGCTATTGAATACGTTTAGAAAAAAGGCTTAGCAAGAGAACTTCAGCTGACAGGATTAAATAATAAAATTAGAAAACATACTTTCAAAATAGCAAAGGTGTTTTCTCGGAATTGCTATTGTGCTATACTCTTTAGCAGTTTCAATAGACTCTGGTGATGAAAAAGTGCATTTAATTTTGCACAATTACCCAGTCATTGTCTTTTTGATGGTAGTCATTAGTTCCTTCTTAGTTGTGCTCTATATTCAGATTAATAAAAGGAAAATTGCAACTCTTTCAAATCAAATTAAAGATCTGTCTAAGGGGTAGCACTCCCTATCTTCTAGACCAATGATTTTTAAAACATACTTATTTTTTGATTGGAAAAGAGGTCTATTGTTTTCTCGATTCAATTCGTCTCTTTCTTCCATTGTTTCTCTTTGTGCTTTTTTGCTAATTCATAATGGAGCATCCTTAGACATTCAGGCCTATTTGGGTTTTTGTTATTACGCAAAACAATACGGTTCGTATTTTCCTCCTAAAAAGAGAGATCAGAAGACTTTAATTAGCACAGGAGGGGCAGATCCCCGTTGCTTCAACTTTAAAATTCTCAATTGAATAACCTGGAATATTTAAACCAATTAGATTGACTGCTTGAACACAGCTTACCGCTTGACAGCAAGTACATTTAAAATGAATGTGTTTATGATTGTGATAATCTGATGAACAACTATTGCTACATACGGCATAAAAAGTTTCATTCTCATCTACCAAGGCTTTGTGAATTATCCCATTTTCCATTAAGACATGAATGGTTCGATACAATGTAACACGGTCAAAGTCACGAAGTGCATTCTGAATTTCAGAAAATGGAATGGCTTTGTTATAATCTGAAATAACAGCAAGAACTTCCAATCGAGTAGAAGTAGCCTTTAATTTCCGCTCTCTTAATAGATCCGCAAAATGCGTGTTTTCTGCCATATCAGAGGATTTGTTAAAATGAAACGTTTAAACCCAGTATCACGTTAATGCCCAAGTCATCCGCAAAATATCTTTGACGATTGAGATAGTTACGATAGGCTGCATTAAGCACATTTTCAGCTCTTAAGAACAACTTTAATCTTAGCTTACGCCATTGCTTTTCAGCTGACACTTTGAGACCAAGCAAATAATAGGACTCAGGTGGAGCAATAAAATCTTGTGATGGAAGAAGGTTCTTTTGCTCAAAGACAAAGCTATTATTGATTTGAAACTCTACATTTTGAAACTTACCTAATTCCGGTATCTGATAATTTAAGGCTGCATACAGATTGTTTGAAGGCATATAAACCAAAGGCAGCTTATTGGTCAGGTCATATCCATCTAGGAAACTGTATTTTCCAATTATATTAAATCGCTCCGTTGCCTTATACGTTGCCGTTAAATCAAATCCGGCAAGTCGAGCATCTGTTTGTTCATATTTGAATACTGGAAAGGCTCCGCGTATGGTTAACCTAATTTCATCTTGTGGATTGAGAAAAATATAATTATCAATATTCTGATGATAAAACACGCCTTCAAAGAACAAGGCGTTCCCTATTTTACCATTAAGTGATGCGGTGTTTTTAATTGATCCCTCTCTATTAAGAGTTGGATCTCCTTCTTCAATTCCGCTTACCCCTTGATGTAATCCATTACTATACAGCTCATTTACTTCTGGATTTCTGGTTGCATATCCCAAATTATAGGCTATTCTCCAGCCATTTTCAAATTTGTGCTTAACTCCAACCATGGCACTGAGATTATGATAGTCATTTTCATATCGGATAATTTCTCTTGGAAGACTAATAGAAATAGCCGCTACATTTCTATTTTCAAAATCATAGCGGGCACCAAATTCAAGGGTGGTATTCTGAATGCTTTTAGTCATGATGCCAAATGCTCCATACTCTTGAGCAATATAATCTGGAATAAGAGGTAGAATACCTGTTTCTGGTAGGTTGGAATTATCAACCCGATTAAATTGAACACCACTTTTTAACACCCAATTTCTTGGTAAATAGTTTTGGTATTTAGCCTCTACAGAATTTGAATACTGTTCTAAACTCAGAGCAGGAATATCCGACTTTCCGCTTCTTCGCACATCAAACTCCTTTCTTAGATTGTATTGTCCGGCATAGGTAATATCAATCCACTGCTTCTCTCCTATGTTATACTTTGTGTGGAATTTCAGTAAATGATGATTGACTTTTTGATAGGGTGAACCAATAGAATACGAGAAGTTATTTTCCGTAAAAAACGGAACGTCACGTTCAAGCGCCTCTTCTAAATCAGTCAGGTTACCAATATGAGAACCCCTTAAAACACCAATCTCAGCATTAAAAGAGCTGATGTACAAATCGCTGAACCACTTTTTAGTCCATTCCTTTTCGAGTTGCAAAGCTATGTTCGCCTCTTGATTGCCTGTATTTCGAAGGTAGTATTTAGATGTTCTGCCATCCCCTCTTTTTTTAAGGGTTCCGACCATCCGCCAAGCGAATAATTTACCGTATTGCTGTAGTTCAACATTGAGACCATTTCCAAAGCCATTGGTCTCAAAAAAGTAGCGCCCCTCCCCATGCAAGTGTGGGTCGCGATCAATTTTTGCTGGCTCCACCAAAACAACACTGCCCAATGAATTCCCTTGATATTCAAGCGCTCCAACACCTTTAATTACAGTAATTCGATTGGCTACTAAAGGATCAATCTCAGGACTATGGTCTGAACCCCACTGCTGTCCGCTTTGTGCAATCCCATTATTTAAAATGGTCAGTCGGTTTCCATAAAGTCCATGTACCACAGGTTTAGAAATCCCACTACCATTTTTAATGCTGCTTACGCCTGAAATACTTTCAAGCATTGTAGCTAAGTCCTTGTCTAAGTTTTGCGCAATGCTTTCTGAATTAAGTGCCTGATTTTCCTGGGTGGTGCGCTTCCCCCCTTCTGTCAGTATCGCCACCTCGTTTAAGAGTAGACTATTGTGATCTAAAAACACACTTAGGCTTGTATCCCTTGAAATATTCAGGAATAAGTCTTGTTTTTCACAGCCTATATGACTAATAGAAATATGATATGTACCAGAACACATCGGTTCAATCTTGAAAACCCCAAGACTATCTGTAAGCGCTCCTAATCCCAACTCCTTAACATATATGTGAGCAAATGAAATAGGCTTATTTGTACTCAGATCATAAACAAACCCAGCAATTGCCAAACTGCAGTCTTGAGCAGAAGTGTGAAGGGGAATGAGCAAAATAAAAAAATAGAACCTAATAATTTTACTCAACAACTACATCAAAAACAATTTCTATGTCTGTCTCACCACCCGCATTTGTAATGTCTCCTATTGAAACTCCAGAAGCGTTCTTATCTGGTTCATGCCTCAAGATTACTGTCAAGGATCCAGCACTTGCTCCATTTGTGGTGATCAATGTGGACAAGCCTATTGGATTGCCATTGGCATCCATATCGTCATAAATAATATTCATCCCATCAATAGAAGTTTGAAAAAAGAATTGGTGTTCTTCCGCTTCATTTTGCACCTCCTCGGTGATGTCGAGTGCAGGACTTTCCAATTCATTTAATAGTTCCAATGATCCAGTATAGGTCGTATTGGTATCCAGTATTCCTCCTGAAATAGTAGGAGCGCTGCCGCCATTTCCATCTAAATCTTGAAAAGAAAGAACAACCGTGTTTCCAACTCCAATAGGAATTAAAGTAAAATTGAGCGTTGTAATAACCTCCTCTTCGTTTGGAATAATAGGATCGTCCGGTTCGTTTTTTTCACAAGATGTAACGAAAAATAAGGGCAATGCTGCCATCGCAATCCAAAGAATGAAATTTTTCACAGTTGATTTGTTTAATGTACCAATGCCCCAAATATACGCTCTTATTGCAACGATGTTGCATTTAAATTACGGATTTTTCAATTTACCGAGCGAACCCCATTGCAATCTAGCGCAGCCATACCTTTACAATTTACAAAGACTGGCTTTGACCAAAAACTCAAACAATCAATATGAATCCCAAAACGACAATAAGGATAGGCCCTGTTTTTGGGGCGGTATGTATCTGACTACGATAGACATGATAAAGTTTGGTCAACTATATCTACAGAATGGGAAATGGAATGAAGAGCCGGTTTTAAGTGAAGATTGGATTAATGGCTCTCTTAGAAACTATAGGAATTTAGAAAATACGGCAGATAAGAATGGCTATGGTTATTTGTGGTAGCACCAAGCATTACCAAGTCAATGGAAAGACCATTCGGTCTGTAGAAGCAAGGGGTTCTGGAGGTCAATATTTTTCTAATACCGGATTTAAATACCGTCGTGCTTATTACTTATGGCAATTTTAGAAACGGGAAATTTCAATAACCTGAACTCATTCTGGAAAAATATCTATTCCCCAAAATTCTGAATTGAAGTAAGCCAAGTATCCGGCAAAAATAAAAAAACAGTCAAATTCCGTTCTCTCTAAAATTCCCCACAAAGTCAAAAATTCAAACAACGCTTTGCACTTTTGATTTAACCTATAACTCCATTTTGACTTCCAATTGAATCAAATCAATTCGTATGATTACACAAACGTAAATTAACTGGAAATGGATATTGACTCTATTGCCCATATTCTTGTGTGTGCAAAACGGAATAACTCCGAGCCCATTCGGTCTTTACGTTTCAGCTACAACAATCTTATTAGAGATACTGGCGGCGCTATGTTTGCCCAAAGTCTCTCTTCTAATGTCTATGAAATTGGACTCGTTGATTGCGGCATGGGTGATAAAGCTGGAACTGAAATTTTACGCAGGATGAAAGAAGCATCAAATCTTCGAATGATCTGTATTGAACAAAATAATTTCTCTGATAATCTAAAATTGAAACTGAATATTTTCAGAGATCAAAATCCGAACATTATGGCAGTCTACTAACCTGTTTTTCCTATAACAGAAGAGAAATTAAATCCCAATAGGCTCTGAAAATAATAAGAGCCTAGCGATCTACTGAAAATGAATCGAATGAAAAAATTGAGCTGGAATTATTCTTTGCGGTTTTCCCGATTAGCGCTATTTTCTGTAACTAGAAACTCGTTAATTACACAACAATCGAACTTCTTGAACGTATTTATACTATTTTGAAATTTGAAAAATAAACGGTCTATGCCTAATCTTGAAGTAGTCTATGAAACCAACGATTATATAGTCGTAAACAAAATGGCTGGGCTTATTAGTGAAAAAAGTCCTTTCGAGGATTGCACTGTTGAGACCCAGGTTTTTGATCATCTCTTAAAAAGCAAACGAAAGCCCTATGTTGGAATAATACATAGACTCGATCGCGTGACAAGCGGCGCCTTGATTTTCGCCAAGAAAAAGAGCATTCTTGTGGAATTCAACAATCTATTTAGCCACCGAAAAGTTCAAAAAACCTATTTAGCAATTGTCAAGAAAAAGCCCATAAATAACACAGAAACCCTAACAAATTTTATCGTCAAGAATAATTTGGAAAAAAGAGCCGATATAGTTTCAATAAAATCCAAAGATTCCCAAGAATGTGTTCTTTCGTATCAAGTGATTGACCAAAACGAATTTGGCTATCTCCTAAAAATAAAACCAAAAACAGGGCGGTTTCATCAAATAAGAGCGCAGTTATCAAATCTAGATTTACCTATTATTGGAGATGGAAAATATGGTTCAGATCAAGAGTACCTCCCTTTATCTATTTGTCTTCATGCCTGGAAATTAAGCTATAAAGACCATGTTTCTCAGGAATTTAAAACTTTTGAAGCACCATTGCCCCAAAACGATTTTTGGACGTTCAAGTCAATCTAAATTGAAAGTCGGCTTATATTCACAACGACTCCGGATTTATTGCAACCTTACTTAGCAATCAGTATATAAAGCTTTTGTTATCTGCATTTTTGTAAGCGCAAAGAGGTCCATGACCTTGTACTATTCTATTTGCAAGCATGTAGTCATTAAAAACCAAAACGGTGTCAAAAATGAAAGCTTCTATTCGTAGAAAATATGGTTCTTCGAGTCAGATAAAAATTGAGAACACTGAAAAACCTATTCCAAAAGGAACGCATGTATTAGTTAAGGTTCATACGACCACAGTGAATAGAACGGATTGTGCAAACCTTACGGCCAAACCATTTATCATGAGGTTTATGCTGGGAATTCTTAAGCCGAGAAAAATAATATTAGGAACGGATTTTTCGGGTGAGGTGGTATCATTGGGAAAGGATGTCAAATCATTTAATATTGGCGATAGAGTCTTCGGTTTTAATGATTTGGGTTCCGAATCTCAAGCTGAATACATAACAACAACCGTAGAAGCGTTATTTCTTATTCCCAAAAAGATAGACTATAAAGAAGCAGTAGCCAGTTTAGAAGGAGCCCATTATGCCTATTCTTTCATTCATAAGGTGAATATTCAAGCAGGGCAAGAAATTCTAATTATTGGAGCAACGGGAGGAATTGGTTCCGCTCTATTGCAGTTTGCTCGACAATATGACGTCAAAATAACAGCGGTATGCAATACCAAAAACATCCAATTAATACACAACTTGGGTGCTGATAAAACATATGATTACACCAAAGAAGACTTTATGGAATATCATGATAAATATGACTTCATATTTGATACGGTAGGCAAAAGCACATTTGGAAAGTGTAAGTCCTTACTAAAGGAAAGAGGGATTTATATATCTTCAGAATTGGGACCCTATTTTCAAAATATTTTTTATCCAATATTAACTTCAATGCTGCCTAAGAAGGTGATCTTTCCTATACCCTATAGCAATCAAAAAACGATACCCTACATTATTCATATTTTGGAAAAGGGATTGTTCAAGCCGATAATAGACCGGGAATATCCTATGGAAGATATATCAAAAGCATACGACTATGTCTCTACAGGAGAAAAAACGGGGAATGTAATAATCAATATTCAATAGAAGCAGAATGTATTAACAATCAGCACTATAATTGGACAAAACTACTGCTTCACTCTCTCTATATATGGGCGAAACCATTATGTCTATGCATAGTTTCAGACTCTAATTGAGCTTTGAAGTTTAATGCATTCTAACTTTCGAAAGACCGCAATGAAATAAAATTTCCCAAAGCCTATTTCACATTTATCCGTTTAAAGCCGAAAGCATCCTTTCTCAATGAAGAATCTCTTGATCCGTTTTCTTTGTTTTGTTCCCTTTCATTCATTTGATGCATTCAAACCATCTCAGATTAACCAAATACATCATGGACACTTCCATAAATGAAAAACGACTGAAGCATACTAATTCTTGGCTTAGCTCTTGCTTCCGTTGAACAATCTTTATCTGACATCAACAAAAGATTGAGGCTATTGCAATAGGCATCGGATTTCAATCATGCTACCAATGGTTTTTCAGGCCTTCCAATACTTGATCTCCATGGTGCCATTGCATCCGCATTATTTCTGTATGACCGACTAAAACTTAGGTGGCAGAATGATTTTATTTTTTTTCAGGTCCCAGCAATCCGTATCAACGCAGGCGCTCCCTTTTAAATGATGGCCAAAATGTAAATACGGTATTTGATTCTACCGGAGAAGTAATATCGATTGAGGAAACACCCGAGAAACCTTGTATTCATATCGTGAAAGAAGCCTGCTGCTGTGATTAGTATACCGAATGCGAAATACCGACTGATCGAATATATCGGCTAATAGAAAACACCATTCGCTTCCATAACAACACCAAAATACGTTTAGATGAGGAACCAAAAGAGTTGGAAATCAGAGGGATAATTAGAACCACGCCTGAAATAAAGGATAATGATATAAAAGACGACTGCTTTGGTACTACTATTAAATGAAATCACGGCATCCGCTAATGTTCTATATTCATCCATCACCAGAATTGAAAAAGCACTTTGTGAAACAGTCTAAGTTCGTTCTCCTTATCATCGTGTTTTCGCAGTTCTGCTGCACCTCTCTCTGGTTTGCTGGAAATGCGGTCATTAATGATCTTATTCTAGATTTTAATCTAGAATCTAATGCGCTAGGGCATTTAACCTCCGCTGTTCAATTTGGCTTTATTGTAGGCACTCTTATTTTTGCTATTTTGACTATTGCCGACCGTTTCTCACCTTCAAAGGTGTTTTTGATTAGTGCTTTGCTTGCTGCCTTGTTCAATTTGGGTGTACTATGGAATGCAAATAATCTAGCCAGTTTACTTTCGCTTCGCTTTCTTACTGGCTTTTTTCTTGCCGGCATATATCCCGTTGGAATGAAAATAGCTGCAGATTACTTTGAAAAAGGCCTTGGGAAGTCATTGGGCTTTTTAGTTGGCGCATTGGTTTTAGGCACTGCATTTCCTCATTTACTCAAGGAAATGTCGGGTACGTATCCTTGGAAATCAGTACCGATAGCCACTTCCACTCTTGCGGTAATTGGGGGGCTATTCATGCTGCTTTTGGTGCCCGACGGTCCGCACCGAAAACCGGGACAGCAAACAGATCTATCTGCCTTTTTTAAAGTGTTCGATAAGCGCCAATTCCGTTCTGCCGCATTCGGCTATTTTGGTCATATGTGGGAACTCTATGCCTTCTGGGCATTTGTTCCTATCATGCTCAAGAAATATACTCTTGACCATCCTCAGAGCCTTTTCAATATTCCAATTTTATCGTTCCTAATCATTGGCATAGGCGGGTTGGCCTGCATACTTGCTGGCTATCTATCGCAAAGAGCAGGAACAAAACGAATCGCATTCATTGCGCTACTATTATCCTGTGGATGTTGCCTGATTTCTCCAATCATCTTCGCAAGTGGAATGGAAGGCTTATTCATTGGATTTCTCGTTTTTTGGGGGATGGTGGTCATCGCTGATTCACCTCTTCTTTCTACTCTTATAGCTCAAAATGCTTCATCAGAAACTAAAGGCACGGCGCTAACCATTGTTAATTGCATTGGATTTTCAATTACAATAATCAGTATTCAATTTATTCAAGGGATGGCAGCTTGGACAGATTCTAATAGCATCTATACTCTTTTAGCAATAGGCCCCATTCTGGGTTTGATTGCCTTGGGAAGAAAAAGCACATCAGTCCGTTCTTCAAAAGCAAAACGGGTATAATAGCTCCCTTGGACAAGGCTGTATTTTATCCAAACTCCATCAACTCCAGATTAAAATCCAATGTTCTTTTTAGTGGAAGTCCAATGAAAATGGACCGATATAAATTAGAATTTATGCATGGTCTTTATCCCCCTTTTAAACAAACGGCTATCGATTGGAAACGTCTCGATGCAAAACCTAGCTAAGAATTATCGCTGCAAAAGAGAACCGCTATTAAGAGCTTCAGAGTACAACAACTGGCGTGTTAACTATAAAGAAGTGTGCGCATGCATGATCTAATTGCAACTGCCATTTGCGAATAGAGTATGGAGATTATTGCTTCTCTAAAAATTACAGGATTTACAAAACTGAACCGTGATTTACCTGCTCGTCTCAAAACATCCATTCTACGAACAGATCTAGACTTTGGATAGAGCAAAAATTGAAAAAATGAAGCCAATTGAGCAAAAAGCCTCCGAATATCTCAGAATTCAAAAGATAATTCATGGGCCATTTCCAACAGGAATAATAAAATATTTAATAGGATTTACAGTCCTAAATAGTTCAAAATGAAGTAATAAAAACTTCGTTCATTTTAAATTAAATAGCTTTTTAACAAAACCTAAACATTTCACAATTTCTTTTTGTTTAATCATTTCACACAATACTTAAACAAAGTGGAACATTTAAAAATTGCAAGCGACAACTACGTTGCTTTTACGTTCTTTATTGGAACGATGGCTATGATGGCTGCCTCCGTATTTTTCTTTTTTGAGATCAATAATACAGCCCCGAAATGGCGAACGTCCGTTCTCGTTTCTGGACTTATTACATTCATTGCAGCCGTTCATTATTATTATATGAGAGGCTACAATCTCGAAACGGGTGACTCTCCTACTTTTTTCCGTTACGTTGATTGGATTCTAACCGTGCCATTAATGTGCGTTGAATTCTATCTGATTACCAAAAAAGCGGGTGCGAAAATTGGCCTATTATGGAAATTAATCCTTGCTTCTCTTATAATGTTGGTTACAGGTTATATCGGAGAGACATTAGACAGAGACAGTAGTGTTCTTTGGGGTATTCTTTCGGGTGCCGCTTATTTCTACATCGTTTACTTAATCTGGTTTGGAGAAGTTGCAAAACTTGCTCAATCAGCCGGTCCACAAGTTGCAAAAGCTACCCGTATTCTTGGATGGTTTGTTCTAGTTGGATGGGCAATTTATCCTTTGGGTTATATCTTAGGAACTCCTGGAGGATTATTCGGTATTCAACTTGTAAGCGATCCTGCAGCGGCTAGTCAAGCTATGGATATTGTCTACAACATTGCTGATGCAGTGAATAAAATCGGATTTGGTTTAGTCATTTATGGACTCAGCAGATCTGAAGATTAATTCAGACGATAAGCACATGAAAGGGATGGTATACTCAATGTTATACCATCCCTTTTCTTTGCTCTCAACTCAACGGAAATGAACGAATCCGGAATTGATAATCAACATAAAAAATTCGATTTCCTCTTTGTCGGCTTAGGTGCTGCAAACTGTCTTTTGATTCTAAGGCTGCATGAAAAAGGCTTGATCCTTGATAAAAAGATTGCCATCGTAGAGCCCAAGAGTAAATCTACCAACGACAGAACTTTTTGTTTTTGGTCTGATGAAGATGAATGCTCAAAACTAAATCTCAAGACATTAGTAAGTTATAGCTGGGATCACATAAAAATCAGCGGAATTGACAAACAGCAAATCCAGCCACTTCATTACTTTCACATCAGAGGCATTGATCTCTACAATGAAACAAAGCGTATTCTTCGCGATTGTGACGTTGCATTCTATACTTCCATACTAAAAGAAAATCCAGAAATAAACTTAAACCATTACACCATTAAGTGCGGTAATGAAACATTCTCTGCAATTAAAGTTTTTGATAGTCGTCCACCTTCCTTTTTAAAACCTTCTAAGCAGCAAAGCCATTTGCTTCAATCTTTTTATGGCTGGAAAATTAAAACTGCTTCAAAGACATTCGATACTTCCACCATGGTGATGATGGATTTCAATGTCCCTCAAAATAATTCTACTCAGTTTATCTACATCCTTCCTTTTACAGACGATACTGCACTTATAGAACTAACCCGATTTGGATCTGAAAAAGTAGGGCAAGACGAAGCCCAATATATTCTTCAGCATTATTTAGAAGCGCAAGGTGTTTCGTTTGATTTGTTAGAAGAAGAAGAAGGTGTAATTCCTATGTCATCAGCAAATATGAAGACAGATGACTTTGGAGAGAATTGGATCAATATGGGGGCTAGGGCAAATATGCTGAAGTCTACCACTGGATATGCTTTTCATGCAATGGCAGAAGATGCCATGGTCCAGGCGGAGGCCATTCAAAACGATCAATTACCCAAAAGAAAATCCAGAAAAGACCGATTTGCTTACTACGATAGATTACTTCTTAAACTTTTAGATGAGAAGCCTGAAAATGGCAAAATGATTTTCGAAACCCTCTTCAAAAAAGTGCCCGTAAATATGGTTTTGACTTTTCTTCGAGAGAAAACAATCCTATCAGAAGAGATACTGATTTTCTCTAGACTACCCAAAAAGTTATTTATACATGCCGCTATAAAAGATGTGCTCTTACGAATTAGCTCCTTTCCCGTATTAATCTGGCCATTTCTATTTACCCTTCTAACACTCATTCTATCTATCCATAATTTGGAATATGTTTCCTGGGGCCTTTTAGCCGGTGGTTTTTTATCTGTCGGACTTTCTCACGGCGCATTGGATCATTTAACATCAAGGAAAATAAACAATAAGAAAGAACTGCTCTATTTCGCATTGCGCTACTTATTCAAAAGCGCTGTTTTAGGTTTAGTTTGGCTGCTTATTCCAGATTTAGCATTGCTTATTTTTATTGCCTATTCGGCATGGCATTTTGGACAAGCCGATTTTAAAGAATGGCATTTAAAGCAAGGATGGCAAACTTTCCTTTGGGGATTTACCGTTTTAATGGCCATTTTATTTTTTCATTTTGAAGAATTGGACTGGATACTCCAGCAAATTCCAAACTTGAATTCCGTACAACTACTACAAAAAATAACAGATACTCAATTGGTATCATTTCAAGTCCTAATAATTGCTTGCGGACTATTTCTAGCTGCTGTAAATAAATCAAAACAGATATTCTTTACGTTGGCCTATTTACTCCTATCTAGCGGATTGCCTTTGCTCGTTGCGTTTGGAATCTACTTTATTGGACAGCATAGCATACATGGTTGGCGACACCTTTTAAAAGGCTTGAATGAGTCTTCTTCTAGTTTATGGTTAAAGTCGCTTCCGTTTAGCATTGGAGGAGCCTGTATTATTCTCTATTTTTTGCTTTCGGCAGGCCTAAATTATACGGGTATGTTTTTCATCATTCTTTCCTGCTTGAGCGTGCCACATGTCTTTAGTATGCATCGGTTTTACTCTAGAATAAAATCCGATTAGCACCCTATTCAATAGCTGCCAATTTTTTAATCCGTCTTGGAAAGAAAAAATGAGCAGAATTCATCATTCATAAGAAAACAAGAATGCTCACTGCTATGCGTGGCTACAAATTGCTTTTAAGCCAAAAGACACAAATGAAAAACACGCCGTGCTAACAGACTTAAAAATCCGAAAGTGCCCCAGTATATATTGGAAAATATTTAAGCGATTAAGAACAGCATGATGGTCATTATTTTATAAATAATACATCTATAGAACATTTTAGAGACGATATAAGAAAGACTTTTGAAAGTGAAAATGTGAGCATGTCTCCAATGTTATAAAATAAACTGAGAGACTTTCTCTTCCAATCTGAGTTGGATAATTATTTAACTAAAGTCAATCAGATTATGACTTTAGACAATTACTTAAACTCTCTAGGAATAGAAAATATTTTATCTGAAAGCGATGTTCAATCCCAAAATTTTGAGGAGAGAATTAAAGGGCATTTAATCGTTTTTGAACATCTCATTCAGGGAGCAAAAAACCATTAGCATATGCGATCAAGAACCTTCAACTTAGAGTTTAGATTCAATGGCTTGGCAAATGAATGGATGACTCAGAAAAGCGCCTCCGTATTGTTCATCATACCCCATGCCGACATTCCTAGCCTTTCGGTTGGAAGCAAAAAAACCAAAACGAACCAAAACGAAGTATATGCGATTGGAAATGAAAAAAATCATTTAAAAGGATACAATTATGAATGCATTTCATCTGGCTTTTAAAGTGAAAGACATCGCCTCTACGTGGAAATTTTATATAGAAATATTAAACTGCCAAGAGGGTCGGTCTACCAATACATGGATGGATTTCAACTTTTTTGGCAACCTATTATCCGCTCATGTAAGCGATGATATTCCAGCATTAGATTATTGTGGCAATGTTGACGGAATTAGTGTGCCCATTCCTCATTTTGGATGTGTATTATCTGTCGAAGAATTTAATGAGGTTCAGAGAAAGCTAGAAATTGCCCATATAGATTTTGTTATAAAACCGCTAAAAAGATACGAGGGGAAAGCAGGCGAACAATTCACCATGTTTGTACTCGACTTAAGTGGTAATCCGCTTGAATTCAAATATTTCGTTCATACGGAGGAGATGTTTTCAGTTTAATAAAAGATGAATCCTATGAATAAATTGACCCCATCTCGCACACATTTTACACTCGTCCTTTTATTGGCAATCCTTTTTAACTCCCACAATAGTTATGGCCAGGCATATGGGCAAAATGGCATGGTAGTATCTGATAATCGGATGGCATCAAAAATAGGGACAGACATATTAAAAAAAGGAGGGAATGCTATCGACGCAACCATCGCTACGGCCTTTGCCCTTGAAGTCACGCATCCGCAAGCTGGGAACATTGGCGGAGGTGGATTTCTCGTTTATATGGACTCTTTGGGCAAAACCACAACCATTGACTTCCGAGAAAAAGCCCCCTTGCTTGCTACTCCCGATATGTTCTTAGACGATACTGGAACGCTCATAAAACGAAGTAATCACAACGGCTTAAAATCAGTTGGTGTTCCTGGCACTGTTGCAGGATTGTATTTAGCGCACCAAAAATATGGCTCACTTTCTTGGAAAGAATTGGTTCAGCCATCCATCGATCTAGCAGAGAATGGTATCGTTCTCTCTTGGACACTTGCCCAGCATGCTAAAACCATCCAATCTGGTTCAGGACCTGAATTCTTAAAAAATTACTATAAAAATGCGCAAGGAGAACCAATCCATTTTGGCGAAGTATGGGTGCAAAAAGAACTGGCGAAGACTTTAAAACGCATTCGAGATTATGGCCGAGATGGGTTCTATAAAGGAGCTGTAGCCCAAGAGATAGCTGACTTTATGAAAGCGAACGGAGGAATAATAACACTTGAAGACTTAAGCAAATATGAAGCGGTTGAGCGTGAAGCCATCAAAGGCACCTATAAAGAATATGAAATATTTTCGATGCCCCCACCCAGTTCAGGTGGTATTGCCATTATAGAAATGCTAAACGTAATGGAGCAGGCCAATCTTGATTCCATCCAATTCAATTCTACTGAATATGTCCATTTACTCACGGAAACCATGAGAAGGGCTTTTGCCGATAGAGCCGAGCATTTGGGTGATCCTGATTTCAATGTAGATATGCCTCTAGATAAACTGCAGTCAAAGGACTTTGCCAAAATGAGATATGACAATATTGATTTTAGTCAGGCTTCAATTAGTGATTCTTCGAAATTTGGACAACTCTATGACGGCACAAACACAACGCATCTGTCTATAATAGATAAAAATGGCGCTGCTGTTTCTTTAACCTATACCCTAGAACAATCGTATGGATCTGGATTGGGTTCTCCTAAACTTGGGTTTTTATTCAATAATGAAATGGGCGATTTTAATCCTCAACCTGGATATACGAATAGTGGATGGCTCATTGGTACAAATCCCAACATCATTCAGCCCGAAAAAAGGATGCTTTCAAGCATGAGTCCAACAATTGTAGCGAAAAATGGAAAGCCTTACCTGATCATTGGTAGTCCGGGGGGAAGAACCATTATCAATACTGTTTTTCAAACCATTTTAAGCGTAATTGAATATGAAATGCCCCTTGAAAAAGCCATTGAGGTTATGAAAATACACCACCAATGGATGCCAGACCAATTGACCTTCGAGAACGACTTAATGTCTCCCGATACCCAAAAAGCATTAGAAAAAATGGGGCATGAATTGAATGGAACAAAAAAATTAGGTCGGTTAATGGGGATTTTAATTCCAATAAATATGGATGTCTATATTGGTGCTTCCGATTCATCAAGTCCTGATGGTGGAGCTGTGGGATATTAATCCAGATTATTCATACTACGTCGGGCTATTTCCAAATCAACGAATATTTATGCGGAACCGATTTAGGACGCGAAGGTTTTAGTCAACCTCAACAGAAAGGATTTGGAATCTCTAAAACCTCTTTGCTTAGATCGGAAGAATTTGATCTGAGAGTTGAAAGCTTGAAATGCTTATTCCTAGCCCTAATGGGAAGGAAAGCAAGAATACGCTCTTTCGGATAAACCATAGTGGCAGATTCGTTGACCAGATGCTCTATTCCACAATGAAAATCTTTTTGATCTATAGGTCTCGTTCTATACGAGTTTCATGCATTTTCGGTTCGTGCATATTGCATCCTTGCATGGAGTGACTCTGCTATTAATAAATTAACGACAAGCATTTTTTAGATTAAGAAGGCCTAAAGGATAGATGCAGATCGCTGTGCAAGCTGCCTTCTCCATAGAATCCCATTCATAAATGAACGCACTCCTTTATCCATTCACTACTTCATCCAACTCAAGCCAGCGCATAGATTTTTCATCTAGGTGGCTGCTTACTTCGCCCAATTCTTTTAGATAGGCTTCTAGCTTATCGAAGGCCAAATCTGCATTAGCTAACAATTGATTTAGTTCAAGCTTCCGACCTTCGAGTACTTTCACCTCTTTTTCAAGTGTTTCAAATTCGTGTTTATCCTTAAAAGACACTTTGTTTTGATTCTTCTTCGGCTTAACAGCGCCTGCTTTTTTTGCCTGTTGCTTCTTCAGCTCCTTTGCGGCTAGTTTGTCTTGCTCTATTTGCCACTCTCTATATTGAGAGTAGTTGCCCGGAAAGTCCTTGATTTCTCCATCTCCTTTGAATACCAAAAGATGGTCTACCAAATTATCCATGAAATAGCGGTCGTGGGAAACGAGTAATAGACAACCGCCATAGCTTTCTAAGAAAGCTTCTACTCGCTCCAACGTTAGTAAATCGAGATCGTTTGTTGGTTCGTCTAGGATTAGAAAATTTGGATTCTTGATTAAAATATGCAGCAAATGAAGTCTTCTGCGCTCGCCTCCACTCAACTTAGAAACAAAGGTGTAATGCATATGCGGTGGAAACATGAACATCTCTAAAAACTGCGCTGCTCCCACTTTTTTACCGTTGCTGAGAGTAATAAACTCGGCAACTTCTTTTAACGTCTCTATTACCCGCATGTCCTCTTTTAAGTGCATGCCCTCTTGGGTGTAATAACCCGTTACCATCGTTTCTCCCGAACTAATTTTCCCAGAATCTGCCTCCATGCTTCCGGTAATCATATTCAAGAAGGTAGTCTTACCACAGCCGTTGCTGCCTATCATACCCACGCGCTCGCCTTTGGAAAAGCTGTAGTCGAAGCCCTTTAAAATAACTTTATCGCCAAAGGACTTATATACCTTTTTCATTTCCAAAACCTTCCCGCCCAGCCTACTCATCTTTATGTCTAGTTGAAGCTCAGCTGCCTTATAACCGCTATTGGCTTTGTCTTTCAAATCATAAAACGCTTCTATTCTCGCCTTCGACTTGGTCGTTCTAGCCTTTGGTTGCCTGCGCATCCAATCTTGTTCAGACTTCAAGCGCTGCTTTGCTTTATCAATTTCAGTTTGATTCGCTAATTCACGCTCTTCTCTTTTCAATAAAAAATAGGTGTAGTTGCCATCGTGGCGATACAATTGACCATTGTGTAGTTCTAAGATTTGATTACAAACTCGATCTAAAAAGTAGCGATCGTGGGTAACCATGAGCAAAGTAATATTGGCTTGGCTTAGATGCTTTTCCAGCCATTCTATCATTTCTACATCCAAATGGTTTGTGGGCTCATCTAAAATCAGCAATTCTGGATTGTCTAAAAGGACTAAGGCCAGCGACAGTCGTTTTTTCTGACCTCCACTCAGCTCACTAATGCGTTGATCTGTATCGTAAATCTCGAATTTTCCAAGCAATTGCCTAAGACGATCTTCATAGTCCCAAGCCTGGAGCGCCTCCATTTTTGTGGTAATTTCTTCTAAAGCCTTTGCGTGCTCTTTTTCATTCTGACCAGCCACATTATTGCTGATATTTTCATATTCTGTTAGCAGACCTCTAAAGAGCGAATTGCTCTTTTCTAGGACTTGATTAATGGTGAAGTGCTCATCGAACAAAGGCTGTTGACTCAAATAGCCAACTCTTACTCCATTGCGTTTTACCACTATGCCTTCGTCTGCAGGCTCGTTTCCGTAAATAATTTCGAGCATGCTCGATTTACCCGTTCCATTCTGGGCAATCAAGGCCACCTTATCTCCTTTGCTCAAACCAAAACTCAGTTCTTTGAATAATACACGTTCGCCAAAGGACTTGGCAATTCTATCAACCGATAAATAATTCATACTTTTAATTAAGACAATGCCGATTCTAGCATTCTGCAAAGGTGCAATCTAAAAACACTCCTTCTCGCGCTTTCTACAATTTGGATTAACAAGCAAAATCTACCAAAGAAGAATACCTATGAAACCATGCAGACTCAATCGATCTTCAAGAACAGAATAGCATTAAAAACCACAGAGCGATTGTGAAGTGTTTTAACAAGCTAAAACCACGATCTTCACTCAGTCAAATGCGCGCAATCAATACTGTATATACAGAAAACGGTCAGAATCTGTATACAAACACACTGTAAATCATGCCTTCAGAAAGAAACATAAAAGAAAAAGTTCGGCTGCATATTCGAAATAAAAATCGCGAGAAATATGATTTAGGAGCACTTTCAACTTCCACCCCTGATTTAAAGCATTTTATTATACCCAATAAATTTGGTGTGGAATCGATTGATTTTTCAGATCCAATAGCTGTAAAGTCATTAAATAAAGCCATTCTACATTATTACTACGGTATTAAATATTGGGAGTTTCCAGACGGAAATCTCTGTCCTCCTATACCTGGAAGAGCAGATTACCTCCATTATATAGCCGATCTATTGGCCAAAAGTAATTTTGGCAATATCCCAAAAGGGAATAAAGTCACCTGTCTGGATATTGGTCTTGGAGCAAGCTGTATTTACCCAATTATTGGAGTTACAGAATATGATTGGTCTTTTGTGGGTTCTGATATTGATTCAAAATCGATTGCCTCAGCTCAAAATATCATTGATTCCAATTTGCAGCTTAAAGATAAAATTGAATGCAGATTGCAAGAGAATCCAAACGGAATTCTGAACGGAATTATTCGTCCGCAGGATACCTTTGATGCCGTCATTTGCAATCCACCCTTTCATTCTTCTGTTGAAGAAGCTCAGAAAGGTTCCCGAAGAAAAATTAAAAATCTATCCGGCAAAAAAATGAAAACACCCACACTCAATTTTTCAGGAGTGGGCAATGAATTAATATCTGAGGGTGGAGAATACGCGTTTATTCATGCGCTGATTAAAGAAAGTGAATCCTTCTCTACCAATTGTCATTGGTTCTCAACTCTCGTTTCAAAAGAATCTAATGTTAAGGGAATTCAGCAGTCTTTGGAAAAAATGAAAGCCAAGCAGATTAAAATAATTCCTATGGGTACCGGGAATAAGTCTAGTCGGATTGTCGCTTGGACCTTCTTTTCGGTCGAAGAACAAAATAATTGGAGAGAAACCCGATGGGAATCCGATGATTCGGATACCATCTAAACCCAATAAACGCATCCTCTTAAATCGATCTTTCAGAGCAAACAAGGCAGAGAATAATCAATAGATAGGAAGTGCTAGGATCCGTCTCTACACCAATGCCAATAATTGCTTAATCGCCGATTATATATGAAATCTCGTCCTACACTCATTCGATATTTGAAATCCTTTTCAATAGCGAGTATCCTTCTAATGCAGTCTTGCGGAGAGAAAGTCTCTTCCTCAAGCACAGAAGATTTCTGTTCCAATATTCATCGCGACAACAGCATTTCTCTTTCCCAAGAGTTGGAAAGCATCTCCGGATTAATGGATTCTCTCACGGGTGTATATGTTCTTGAAGATGGAAGTGGATCTATGGTAGCTCGAGCCTGGCTCAGTGAATATGCAGAAAAGACCATCGACATTCAATATTTCATTTTTTCGATGGATAATGTTGGTCTTATTGCCTGCGACTATTTAATACGAGCGGCAGATCGTGGAATTAAAATTAGAATCATTGTAGACGATATAATGGTCGATGCAGACATTGAAGACATCTTATCCTTTAATTCTCATGAGAACATATGTGTTAAAATCTACAATCCCGGTGTGAATTTGGGTAAAAACATCTTTGGTAAAATCAAGAAATTTACAAGTGATTTCAGGTCGGCTAATCAAAGAATGCACAATAAGACCTTTACTGTAGATGGTAAAATAGTAATTACGGGCGGACGGAATATTGCGGATGAGTACTTTGATTATGATCATGAATACAATTTTCGCGACCGAGATATTCTCTTATTGGGCGGCGAAACAGAAAAGGTTAATCGCTCTTTCGAAGAATTCTGGAATAGTTCTTTGAGTAAGGATGTAGGCGATATAATAGCGCATGATTCAATCGAAGTCTATCCTGCCAATCGATTTGATAAGCTGCATGAATATGCTTGCAATCCTGAAAACTTTTGGCCTCAGGTGCGAGAGCGAATAGCGAATCTATCTACTGCATTTGATGCGATAAAAAAATCGGGTAAACTCGTTTGGCTAGAGGATGTTCAATTCATTTCAGACCTCCCTGGCAAAAATGCTGGACAGGAAGGTTTGAGCGGCGGCGGTGTATCCACTACTGCTTTAATTGAACTGGTGAAAAATGCCCAGTCTAGCATTGAAATACAATCGCCCTACCTTATTACCACAGAACTCAGCCGAAATCTATTCAGAGAGGCAGCAGAACGTGGAGTAAAAATTAGGATACTCACAAATAGTCTTGCTTCTACTGATAATGTGGAGGCATTTAGTGGCTATCAAACCGATAGAGTCAAACTGCTGGAAACGGGCATTAGGGTTTTTGAATTTCGCCCCGATGCAGCAGAGCGAACCCGAATAATGACAGGCGAACTGCAAGAAACACTAGAGCACAAACCCATTTTTGGACTGCATGCAAAATCGATGGTGATAGACAATATTACAAGCGTAGTTGGAACCTTCAACCTCGATCCTAGAAGTGCCAATCTGAATACAGAATGCATTGTGATTGTTCAATCCAAAGAAATAGCAATGGGTATCTTAAGTGGAATGGAAATGGAATTCCTTCCAGAAAACTCTTGGGAAACAACCCTAGATTTTAATCCCGATTCTGAAGTAAATAGCCTTAAGCGCATAAAAACTTGGACGCGTAAAATCCTTCCAAAGGAAATTCTATAAGTCCATTGATTCTATCCAGATTATTCAATAGCTTGACTTTAAGTCTATGTATTTACATTGAACTCATTCTATTCCTCAAACCTCTAATCCAAGTGGTGTTTTACCCTCCTTCCTTTAAAAATAAAACAGAATGGAAAATGAATCTGTAAAAGAGGATAGCGTATTGTATGCACTGCAATAGTCCACTTTCTGGATTGTATGGTTCAAGTGGTGGACAAACACAAGAATAGAGACGCATTAATGGTAAATACATTCTCTCTGAAATTAGCCGCGTGCTAAACTTCGACAGAGGAATTCTGTATAGCATTAAAGAATTACTACTCCGCCCAGGATTGAATATCGGGAGCTTTATTGCACGAGACCGGAATCGCTTGGTGAAGCCCATTCTATTTAGTATCGTCTGCTCTTTCTTTTATACCATCGCTCAACAGGTTTTTCAGTTTGAAGACGGGTATATTAACTTTTGAGATGAAAAAGAATCGACCACCAAACTGATCTTTATTTGGGTCTCCAAGAACTACGGTTATGCCCATATTCTTATGGCCCTTTTCATTGCGCTCTAGAATAAGTTGTTCTTTAGAAAAGCAGGATTCAACATTTTTGAGATCCTGATTCTTTTATGCTTTGTAATTGGAATAGGTATGTTGATCTTTTCTTTCTTCGGAAGAATAGACCGCCTACTAAACATAAAGAGTATTGATAAGACATTCTTAGTGGGTGTACTCTATATCTCTTGGGCCATTGGTCAATTCTTCGACAAGAAAAAATGGTTCAATTATCTAAAAGCATTTCTTGCCTATATTTTAGGCATGATTACGTTTACCCTTCTGGCTATCCTTGTTGGTTATATCATTGATTTATGAACCCATACTATTTTTATGGCGGGGCCATCCACTCAAAGACCCTCTGTCATTCATCTGCTTTTCAAGAGAGAAAACAAATCATTCCCTAATCCCTTTAAAAGAAGTTCAATTGAGTTTAGAAAGCTATACTGAGATTGCTGAACAAGGGAGAAATCAAGATGCAATAAGCCTAGGAAATTGTTTGGTAAGCCCTGTATAAAAGTTAAGATGCGTGCTTTTAATGCCTTTTACAAAGACAAAATGGTCTTTAAATTTGGTCGTTTAGAAGTTCACTTACTGCTAAAGAAATATCTATGTTCTGTGAGCTGGGATCCATACGGAAAGAATAGACCCATGAAAGACTGGATTCAAATTCCAGCCGATTATTCAAATGAATAGCTTACACTCGCAAAAGATGCATTGCTCTTTGTTGACGAACTACAGAATAAATGCGCTTAGATTGCCTATTTAAAAATGTGTGGAATTCAAAATTGAGGCATTGATTAGGCCCAACTCTATATAAAATGACAGAAGAGAATAAAAACGTAGTTCGAATAAATAAATATTTCAGTGAGGTTGGCTATTGCTCCAGAAGAGCAACGGATAAGCTTATTGATCAAAAAAGAATAACCATAAATGGAGTGGTGGCAGAGAAAGGAGATAAGGTGTCTCCGGAGGACGAGATTCGACTAAATGGGAAATTGATTTCTGCAAAAGAAACAAAGCTCGTTTACCTCGCTTTCAATAAACCTAGGGGTATCGTTTGCACCACAGACACGCTTAGAGAGAAGAATAATATTATTGACTACATCAATTATCCCGAGCGCATTTTTCCGATCGGAAGACTCGATAAAGACAGTCAGGGCTTGATTCTATTAACCAGTGATGGAGACATTGTAAATAAAATTCTTCGCGCACGAAACAATCATGAAAAAGAATATATCGTAACGCTAAAGCAATCTATCACTCCATCGTTTATTCAAAAGATGGGCGCCGGTGTGCCCATCTTAGATACAATAACGCGGAAATGCTTGGTTGAAAAAATAGATACCTTCCGCTTTAAAATTACCCTTACACAAGGACTAAATAGGCAAATAAGACGGATGTGTGAGTATCTCGGATACAGTGTTCAAAAATTAGAACGCTATCGCATAATGAACATCGACCTTGACTTAGGCTTGGGAAAATGGCGCCATCTAACTACAAGCGAACTCGATGAAATCAATAGGCTTCTCGCAGATTCTTCTAAAACCTTTGATACTTCAGAACAGACTGAGCGATAATACACGCCGCCTCTGCTGTTTGGAGGGAAAAGATCGATTGTCTCTTTGCCTTATGGCGGTATAATCTTAGATGGATCGATGCCTGCCGCACTTCTAAGCCTAGTTCATCTTATTGCTCCCAGGCATCTTTTAACAAAAAAGAATGACAGCAACTTTGACTATTAGCCGTTTATCATGCGGAAAACTCCTCAGAAGAGAAGCTTCAAATATCCAAATACCTGCAAAGCAATATTTAATTTGTACATGCCTGCGATCATAAGACGAAGCCCTTCGAGTGCCCAATAAAACCGTGCACCCTCAACGCCAAACCAAACTCCAAATAGTTAAAAGAATTGCCATGAAAAAAGGAATGACAAAAGTGAGTGTAATGTATCCGAATGGAGAGAATACTACATTCGATTCAGACTATTACTCCAATACCCATTTACCTCTGGTTGCCGAACTCTTGGGCAACGCTCTTAAAGCATCATCGGCTGAAAAAGGCATTGGTAGCATGGAACCTGGATCTCCTGCGCCTTATGCGGGTGTAGGAACCATGTATTTTGATTCAGTAGATGATTTTGGAAAAGCCTTTGGCCCAAATGCAGAAAAAATATTGGGAGATCTACCCAACTTCACCAATATTCAACCGGCTATTCAGATTAGTGAAGTAATGTAAGATCCGTTTTCTGAGATATGGATTCATAGTCTTAGGAAAAGACCAATTCAGTTTAACCTAGAATATCCATTAGGCATCGTAATAAAGGTTTAAATAACAAATATCAGGACCTTTCGTATCGAAAACGTAGCACCGCTGCGGTGAGAAAAGAAACGACTTATTTGAAACAAATTAAATCTGGAATAGATACTCTAATGGATATTCTGCGTTGAATCATTAAAACATCTAAACCTATGTTTCAATGACTTCCTTTAAAACCATTCTTCTAAAAGCACCTGAATACTATTTAATACTCCTTGTTCTCATTGTTGGACAGTCGAACACCTTTTTCATTCATCCCATTGCACTGCTTCTGGCTGGAGGATTGATTTTACAGATCATTTATAAAAAAAGGATTTCAGGGCTTATCATCGCTTCAAGCTTTGCAGTGATCAATATCTATATGCTCTTGGCATTAATCTCAGAATTCAACGAATTCCCCGCCTTTACAGATAAAGCTCGCAATTTATTGTTGATAGGATTGCCTCTTTTCTCTTTAAATATGGCAATCGCCAGCATGTTGTTCTATACCTATTCCATTCAAGACCGATGTATTAAAAATACAGTGGAAGTCCATTGATATTTTGATGTCGGAAGAAGAATGGATGGCCCTAAGAATGGTGGTATGACAGAATACTTCTTGTCTGCAGTTCAGAAACCAAAAGGAAGGTTTCAACAACAATAGGGTAACGCTTGCACTTTGCCAAATAGACCCAATAATTGTTATCTTCTCACAACTGTATTCTAGACAGATCGACTAGAAAATTAGCCCCAATAAAGCCATTTTAGTATATGATTCCAACGAAAGCCATTGCTCTCTTTAGCCTCTTTTTTGTCAGTATCAGTTGCAATCAGAAAACAGCTGTTAAAACCGACCTGGTTCCGAAAATAGAAAGCATTCAAACAGAACAGTACGAATTATTCATCCCTCCCATCCAAGAAGGCTTTCTTATTCTCTTTCCTTGTTTTCCCTGCGACGCAGCCAATACGAAGGCTGAATTCGATATTGTAGACGATGCAATGGCGCATAATATTGCCGTATTGCTAATGAACTTCAATGAACATCTTTGGCTCTCGGAAGATGAAAAAAGCAGTTTGGAGGAAATCATGCTAGACGCAATGGAAGAGAACCAGATCAACTCAGAAAACAGCTATATAGGAGGATTCTCCGGTGGGGGCAATGTTACTCTTCTCTTGGGAAATTATTTGAAATCGAAGAATTCGCCCTTGCAACCCAAAGGCCTTTTTATAGTCGATTCTCCCATAGATCTTCTTGGATTATACGAGAATGCCCAAAGAACCATTGCCAAGAATTACTTTAAAATAGCAGTGGACGAGGCCGAATGGATTGTCAATATTTTCGAGACGGAATTTGGAAAAGGAGATACGGCAATTAGCCATATTCAGAATACATCGCCCTATACATCACAGACCCATTTCACCAAGAATCTCTCAGAACTAAAAAATCTTAGTTTGCGTTTCTACTCTGAACCCGACACTCTTTGGTGGAAAGAGAATAGGCATGCCGAGTATGAAGAGATGAACGCCTTTTATATTGAGCAGCTTGCGGCAGATCTGGAGAAACAAAACAATGGCAATAGCATTTCCTATATTCAAACAGTAAATAAAGGCTATCGCCTAAATGGTGAAAGACATCCACACAGCTGGTCTATTGTAGACAAAGAAGATTTAATACGCTGGATTTTAGAGGAGTGAAATCGTTTCTGAAGCAGCTTCCTCGGATTAATGGGTATTGGAATAATAACAATAATGGGATTGTATTAAAAAAACAGTGCCCAATAACTAAGAATTCGTTCTGCCGATAGGCCAAAAATGAATGCATTGTTAACGCATCCGGGGCCTTCATTTTGCTCCTATGAGGGAATCCATTCAGGGTTTAATTTGGAAAGGATGCTCTAAGTAGCGGTGGAGTTCTACATTCAAGATCAATGGCAATAAAGGGGGAAATAGGAATAGATATTTACTTCTCTGAATATCTCTAAGCAGATTTAAGACGAAAAATAACAGAATGTAAAAAAGACAATTTATCGACTGAAGACTCTTTTAGGGCTGTGTGGCACTTTTTGAAAGAACACTATGAACTTTCAAATAATACAGTTGATCTTAGTGACATATTAAGTGCTTCTGAATCTATGGATTGGAATGAAAGTGGAGTAAAAACGACCAGCCAACAGTGGAATGGGCAATTTCCCGCACATTTCATTTTGCTTAGCCTGAACCATACAGATCCTCATTAACAACGCTCGAAAATAATAATTAAATGCTCATTTAATGGCAAATGACGTCCTGAATGCGAGTGAAAATAGATTGAGTTGAACACCTAAGAAGAAGCCTGATTTTAGGAATGGAAATGCATATCTCCCAAAAGGGATTGTAGGCCCTCCTTGCGCTTTTTAAATTCAAGCCCATTCATTCTAGACCAATATTCTGTTGCTATTTACGTATCGACTTTACTAATTTTCCGATACTCAATCCTTGTCCCATAATTGAAAACAAAACCACTATATAGGTGACTACAATGATTTGATTCCCGAAAGGATAATTGCCTAAACTCAATGCCAATGCAATAGAAATACCTCCACGCAAGCCCCCCAAAGTCAACACTTTCACTGTATTAAAAGGAGACATATCGACCTTGTGCTTCAACAGTGAATAGCTTGAAAAAACAGAAATAAAACGTGAGACTAGAACAATGGCAATTAAGCCCAAAATAATCGTGCTTGTATCGAATTCCAATAAATGCACTGCCATACCAATAAGCACAAATAAAACACCGTTCAAGACTTCATCCAACACTTCCCAAATCTCATTCAAAAGATGAATAGATTCAGGCGCATCCGCTCTATTGATATCGAGTTTATTGCCAATAACCAAACCCGCAACTACCATTGCCAAGGGTCCTGAAACGTGAATAATACTTGCAAAGGCATAGCCAGTCATGCAAATGGCCAGACTAATAATAACCGTAAGCTGTGGATTAGAAGAGCTCTGTTTAATAAAGAGGTATCCGAGATAACCCAAAGCCAGTCCATACAAAAGACCACCAACGGCTTCTTCTAGAAAAAGCAAGCCGATTTCTGAAACTACTGACGCGCCCTCAGTGTGAGCCATTGGAAGTAATAATAAAAGTCCGGAAAAAACCACCACACCAATGCCATCGTTAAACAGCGACTCACCTTCTATTTTCAACTGAAGGCTTTTAGATATAGAGGTTCCTTTAAGTATGGCCAAAACCGCTATTGGATCTGTTGGTGAAATCAATGCGCCAAAGAGTAGGGCATAAATAAATGGGAAGTCGAGGGACATCCCTTTAGCAGCAAAATAAATGAGCGTTCCAACTACAGCGGTAGATATTAAGGTACCTAAAGTGGCAAACAAGAGTACAGACCAGCGTTCTTTTTTTAATTCGGAAAGGTTCACATGAATAGCTCCTGCAAATAATAAAAAACTCAATAAGACATCAAACAATAAGTGCTCAAAATCCGCATCGTAAACCAAGGTGCAGAAAAAGTCAAACATCGCTGGAAAAAGAGGCTTCATAATATAGAGGGCGCCTACCGTAACAAGGCTCAACATCATCAAGCCAATGGTGTTTGGCAATTTCAACCATTTGAAATTTATGAAACTAAAAACGGCAGATATGCCGAATATGATCGCAAAAGACTGTAGGATCTGTAAAGCTGGATTTTATGACGCCTAGGTCAATAATGGAGATTCTGTACCAATCTAGATCAATATTTTGAGCTTGGGTACTGATTTTCACTCACCTCCTCTTTAAATTTTGCAAGCACCGCCCAATGAGTTCTGCTTTGTTCTGGGCAGTATTCATCGTTTGGATGGCTTCATTGAATTTTTCATCCAAAAAAATAGCCTTTTACTATTCCGAATAGTATGGCCACAGACAACTCTATTGGCGATTCTACTTGAATAGTAATCTACATTGTACTAGGCATTTAGTGTCCAAATTAAATTGCACATATGCCTTTTGAGCAGGTTTGTGATTCCATGACACACCTTCAACCTTCTGTCCGCCTTCTAAAAGCCCTCGGCAGGATGATCATCAGCCTTGACCAATAGGGCGTCCTCAATATGTCTTTGATCCTTCTTCTGACTCTTGTAGTAGGCTGCTGAGCGGCTCATCTTCAACACACGGCTGCCCTGCTGATGCCGTAGAATTCCTCGCTCTCATTGATCAATTGCTTCATGAAATAAGGCATTCTATGGGTAAGCAGGAGCATAATTATCTTCTTGCTAATGAAGTTGAACTGGATGAGGGTTTCTCTGAAATAGTACCAAACAGAGAAAGGAGAGATGACATTGCATTAGAGTTAAGGAATAATGATGGGAAATACAAATCAGTAAAGGGACTACAACAAGCAAATAGAACAAACAATTGATATAAAAGCAACCGCTACAACAGATGGTGCAAACAATTATAATGATATAGGAAACAGGCTCAAAGACCATAATGCTGTAGTGATAATAGATAAGAAAAAAGCAAGTAAAATTCTGCCTTGGGTTCATATAGCCATAAGCAATGCCAAGAGATTACCATTAGACGCGCATCATTTTATTGGTGAGGAATATCTACAACCTTATCTCGATAAATTCTGCTATACGTTTAACAGAAGATACTTCAGTTCTGTATTTAATAGTGTCGTATCCACTGCTATATCTTATAAATGGAAAGCGAATGTGTAACTAATCCGATAGTCATATAACCCAAACAGTATTAAAGGGCAGTTTAGCCCAGCGTTGTAAAACATTAAATGAAAATTCATAAAGTGATAATAACCATATATTTACAATTACTATGAATATGAAAAGCTTTAAAATAGTAGTTGTCGCTTTGTTAACGTTAATAACTAGTTACGCATCTGCACAGTTTTGTACATCAGATACAAGGTTTAGTGAAATTGATTTTTTCTCAAACACTCAGATCGATTCACTAAAAAATGTCACCTACGGAAACGCCTTAACGTGGGCTGGAGCTTCCGAAGATCTTTTAATCGACTATTACTTTCCTAAAAGCACAATCGATCCTATGCCAAGTAGACCCTTTATTTTAGTAATTCATGGCGGAGGGTTTATTGGAGGAGAAAAAGAAAGTAAAATATTAGAATGTAAAGAATTGGCTAAAAGAGGTTACGTAGTTGCTACTATGGACTATCGTCTTGGTTTTGATCAAACTGATCCAAACAATATTGTGAATGCCGTATATCGTGCTCAACAAGATGTGAATGCCGCTTTACGATATACCGTAGAAATTGCTCCTACATTAGGAATTGACACATCATGGATGTTTACGGGCGGAAGTAGTGCTGGGTCCGTAACTTCAACATTTACATCCTATATGCAACAAAGTGAATGGAATTCAGGTCAACCTAGTATTGAAAATTTACTGGGTCCTTTAAACAGTTCAGGCAATAATTTAACTCATACTTTCGAAATTCATGGATTATTTAATCAATGGGGAGCTAGCCCCGCTGGTAGCGCAACTCCAGACGAGTTAATACCTACGATATCATTTCATGGTGCTTTGGACAATAATGTGCCAATAGGAGTAGGTCAATTTGGAATGGAAGGATCACAACTTATTCATGACAAGTTAATTGCCAATGGAATATGCAGTGATTTCACTCTTGATCCACAAGGAGGTCATGGAATATATCAAACTTTAGCAGGCGAAAAATTTATGATAAATCGAATAAGTTGTTTCTTTAAAAGTTTGTTTTGCGATAACTGCTTCGATTTTTTTTCCACGCAACAAGTATTTGCAGATTGTTCAAGTACTCTAAACCTTACTGAATCATCATTGCAAAATGAAATCGCTGTTTATCCTAACCCGTTTAAGGATCAATTGAGTTTTAGGAATCTGAATGGAAGTGAATATTTTTATATATATACTATTCAAGGCCAAGTTATTTATGAAGGAAGTGACATCCAATCACAGAATTTCTATCAATTTCCTTCAGGCTTGTATTTACTTCGGGTGCTTCAAGAAGATCATCAGCAGATTTTAAGGTTATATAAAGATTAAATTCATTCGATGGTTGTTCTTATAAAAGCAGCCGATAATCGAGTAGGCGGCTCCACCCTCTAAATAAAGGTGCGAAGTGTACCTCTCACACCACCGGTCTCGTATAAGGCGGTTCGTTAAACATGATATACTCTTTGGTAGTGATTAAGCAAAGAGAGATACTTCCTCTTTTCCAAACGGGCTATTGTTATGGTTGTTCTGAGCATTGGAATGCAAGCAAGTAAAGGTGTTGGGGCGTTTAGGTGTGGATGGCATCTTTGTTTCGATTCCTAAAAAAGGAGCAGTATACATCTTGATCTGTTTTCTACAAACTGAAGAAACACAAACAGATAGTTTTCAAATTTATACTGTCTTTGCTTGCGTTATATTGACTGATACATCCCTTAAAAAAATCAACAAATAGAGACCATTAGATCAATTTATAGAGAAATTCAATTTCGCAATACACCGCTTCAAGCTGGATTTTGAAATAGCGAATACATTCAATTTGAAGTATAGCAAAATATTTACCTCAATGCTTAATTTCGCATGCTTATTTATTAGCCCCTATCCAAATGCTCTATATTCTCAATAAAAGTCTCGACCCTTATTTTAACCAGGCAACCGAAGAATATTTACTTAAGAATTTTGTCGAAAACGTCTTTATGCTTTGGCAAAATGATTTCACCATAGTAGTAGGCAAGCATCAGAATACTTTGGCGGAAATAAATGTGGAGCATGCAAAGGAAAGAGGAATCAGAGTGGTGCGCCGACTTACTGGCGGTGGCGCAGTATATCACGACTTGGGAAACCTCAATTACACTTTCATAATGGGCTTTGGCGAGGAAGGGGCCAAGGTGGATTTTAAAAAATACAACCAACCGATCATTGATGTTTTGGCTCAGCTAGGAGTGAATGCTGTTTTTTCAGGCAGGAATGATATTTTGATTGATGATCAGAAATTTTCGGGAAATGCCGAGCATATTTACCATCAAAAGCAACGCGTATTGCATCATGGTACGCTATTATACGCATCAAAAATTCAGGATATATCCGATGCCCTAAATGTAAATCCTCTCAAGTTTGAGGGGAAAGCTCGGAAGTCCGTGAGCAGCAGAGTCACCAATATTTCAAGCCACTTAAAAGAGGATATTGGTGTGGTTAAGTTTGGAGAACAAGTGATTAAGCATATCACTACCCTATATCCAGAGGCTGTTCCTTATACACTGACCCAGGCAGATAAAATGGCTATTCAAAAACTGGCGGATGAAAAATATAGCCAATGGCATTGGAACTATGGTTACTCCCCTAAATACGGCCTAAAAAAAGGATTGAAAACACCTGGAGGTCATTTAGAGGTACATCTCAATGTTGATAAAGGCTTGATTACAGACGTTGCCATCTATGGAGATTTCTTCGTAAACAAAGATTTAGAACCCCTGATTGAAGCGCTGAAAGGACAGGAGCATCGCCAAGAAACATTTTTAGGTGTACTTAAGGAACTGAAGAGTTCGGAGTATTTTAATAATGTATCGGAGGAAGAATTGCTTGAAGCCTTTTTCTAGCAATCTAAAAAAAGGCCTTGTTCGGATGCTGTTGCTCTTCAGCTGGTTTTTTCTCCATTTAATGAATTTCCCACTCAAGGCTGCTTTTTTTCGGACTTAGAGTCATCCTTCAAACCAATGGGCATGGAAACCAATCGCGCAGCATTACCGCAAAATGGCAATGGTCAGAGAATGGCGGGAATCCATAAAACATAAAAAACCGCCTCAGCGGTTTTTTAGTAGGCAAAATATCCATTCTCTAATTTATAAACTGATGTATTGCAGCTGTTGCATTGTCTTGATGCACAGTATTGTTTAGACTAGGAAAAAAAGCAGATTGATCTACAACAGGACCTGTCACTTTATTTTCTTGACTTGCATAAAAATGCCCACTTTCAAAATCATGGTTCGATATGGCTTCAACATATCTACTTGCGCCTTTGTCCACACCATGAACCATTCCCATTAAAGGCATAACGATGGGCATCATAATATACTTAAACATGATTTTATTAAGAATTGGCATTTCTTCGGTAATGGAAGTTCCGCTAGTGGCACCTGGGCTCATAGAAATAAATTTAACGGAAAGGTGTTGTCTCGATAAGGCAGACATCCACAATGTAGCTACATATTTCACATGTCCATAAGCCTGGTTGGGATCCAATTTGGGTCCAAAATATTTCCCATCCAAAATACTGGCAAACTCATTTACAGATCCAGATTTTAAGGCTGGCCTTTTCATTCCCATCATTTTAACGCCTGCTACAGCTTCAGAACTGGCTAAAACCACAACCTTGTTTATTTTCTTTCTCTTAAGAAGTTCTTCTACTAGTACAACGTGACCTAGCACATTTGTAGCCGCTAGCATATTCATGCCAGACTCCATTTTCTTTTCGGGAGTCCTACCACCCATTCCCCCAGCATTTAAAATAACCGCATCAACAGACTCAGTCAAATTTTCTGCGGCTTTCTTCGCTGAATTTTCATTTGACACATCTACGAGTAAAATCTCGAAAATCTTCTTTCCTGTTTGGGCTTCTAACTCCCTTTTAGCCGCTTCTGCTTTTTCAAGGTTTCTACAGGCCAGAATTATTTTTTGTGTTTCCGGCTTTAAAGCCAACTGACGTGCCGTTTCTTTTCCTAGTCCTGCGTTTGCTCCTGTAATTAAAATGGTCTTATTCATGGTGTTTGGATTCTATTTGTACTGAACGGTACAAAAATAGTTATAATTTACCGACTGGTACAAATAAATTCTTGATTGTATATTTGCAGCAACTTAAAGTTGAAGAAAGACATATGCCACGCGTTAAATTATTTAATGAGCAAGAAGCCTTAAGCAAGGCGATGCTGCTCTTTTGGCAAAAGGGGTATAATGCCACTTCACTAAGCGACTTAACCCAAACCCTTAATATTGGAAAAGGAAGTTTTTATGACACCTTTAAAGGCAAACGTCAGCTTTTTGAAATGGCTTTTTCTGCCTATCGCATTGCCAATATAGAAATGCTTGAAACAATGCTGGCTTCAGAAACGGATGTGAAAATTGGAATTCAAAAGCTACTGGAGGAGTTGGTGAATCGTGGATTAGCAGATGAAGAAAGAAAAGGGTGTTTTGCTGTAAATACTTCCGCTGAATTAGCCAATCGCGATCCTGAAATTAAAGCGATTTTAAGCGAGCATAATAAAATGATGCACGACGTGATCTATGGTTATCTAAAGAACCATTCTTTTAACAATGGCATTACTGCAAGCCAGGCAACAGGCTTATTAATAACCTTTATGACTGGCTTGAATTCAGAATTAAAAGTGAAGGACAAGGCGTCTGAAATATTACCTTCTGTAAATGCATTAATGGTTTTATTCTAAAAGCCTAAGCGCTTCCTTTTTACTGAGCACTGCCCATTCTTTTCTGCTAACAAAAAGAAATAATACTCTCTGGATTTGTTCCGCTGTATTCTCTCAAAATCCAGCCAATAGCTCGGTTTATGAAAAATTCTTTAGAGCCTAAAGTCAATGGATGCACAACTCCTGTATTTCCAGATTTTGTTCCATTGTTGTTTTTACTTTCCAAGGCATGATAATCTGATTTTGACCTCAAATCACCTCCTAAAAAAGTGTAAACCATGTCCCTTTATCGTACCCTCTCTAAATTAACCCAAACTCTAGGTAACGCAGCACAAGTCAGATTGTGCCTGCTGCTTAGCCAAAAACAGACATGCCATTTAAGAAGCAATTCCCTGCAGCTTTATCTCTTAGATCAAGGCTCCATCGGTCTATATCATTCTGTTGACTTTAGCTTTATTACTGCCCCTTAGCGCACTCATTATTCGTCAAAAGCAGGTATACTGAAAGGGTAAACTCCAATATGTTTTTGGTTATTCCTTTTGAAATTTTTGTTTGATTATAAATTCTGTCGGCGATAATTAAACCGATTCTTGAAAAAGCTCGAAAATGAGCTAAATCACTAAAATTCAAGTAAAAGGCGATTTCTTTAATACTGCGATTCGTATGAAAAAGCAAACGTTTGGATTCCAATAGCAATCTATTTTGAATGCGCTTTGCTGCGGATTTCCCTATTGTTTTTTCTAATTCTTTGTTTATGGCGATGCTGCCGAAATTATGTTCAGCGGTATAACCGTGAACGCAGCCTTGACCTTTAAAATTCTTTTCAAGTAGTAAATAGAATGATTTAAAAAGTTCGTTTTCCGTTCCGTTAATGTAGCGACTGTTTTTATCTTGAATAATGTATTGCCCTTACTTCGTGAGTATAAAATGAAGGCGCTTGTCTCTTACGAAATCTGTATTTTAATTCGGAACGAAAACAATAACTCAAACCATGAAAAGTGAAAGGAGCTTGCTTTTTATAGAAACAAGAATGATTTAAAGCCCTAAACCAATTCTCAAATTTTAGAGCCACTGCATCGCAGCAAAAAACCAAGGTCTCTTAAAGGCCTTGATAAAATTGATTCTATATCAAACAATAGTGTATACCTCTGATCCTTAAGATCTAATAAAATAGCAGTATTATCTTAACCCTTCTCATTCTATATAGATTGGTACTCTTCTGTTGATATTTACGGTATCCCTTGTGAGACAGACTTAAGTTCTTGTTTGCCAAGTACATAAATCTGTCTTTCTGTACTTTGTACTTCCATCAAAATTATTGGCAAATTGCGTGAAAATATTCAGCCGCATTTTTAGATTCGCAACGTATTCTGTAACGAAATAATAATACGTGCGTCCTATAGATATAAATCAACAAGCAATCATTATGAATGAAGAAATTTTAATCCCCTTATCGCTATTCGCCGCTGTATTTGGAGTTATCTACGTCTATTTAATGACACGAAACAAAGAGCGCATGGCATTAATAGAAAACGGAGCCAGTGCCGAATTATTTAATAAACCCATGAAAGAAGGAAAGTGGGGTTTGAAGTTGGGTATAATGGCTATAGGAGTGGGAATAGGTATTGTTGTTGCCAATCTTTTTGTAGCTGGACGTATATTAGAAGATGAAGTCGCTTTTCCTTCCATGATTTTTCTATTTGCTGGTATTGGCCTAGTGGTTAGTTACTATTTATCGATCGATAAAAAATAAAAAACCCGTAGCTAACGCAAATGCTCAAACAAGAAGATCAGTTTTATATTGATAAAGTATTAGCAGGGGATTCCTCTGCTTTTGCTGTATTGGTTGAGCGCCATAAAAACAATGTCTTTAATATCTGTATTAAGATTCTACGCAATAGAGAAGAGGCAGAAGAGGTGGCACAAGACACTTTTCTAAAGATATTTGAGAAGCTTGGTAGCTTTAAAAAAGAAGCCAAATTCTCCACATGGCTGTTTCGTATTGCATACAATACCAGTATTTCTCAACAGAGAAAAAGCAAGGTTAAACAATTGGATATAGACCATTCTACCGTGGAAACATACTCGGAGGATGCCTTCTTAGAAAGCCTGAATCTAGAATCGATTGAGGAACGTGAAGGGAAATTAAAATCTGCCATTGCTAAATTAGACAACGAACAGCAGCTATTATTGCAGTTGTATTACGATAAGGATATGTCTATAATTGATATGGCCAAAATCACCCGTCTCTCCGAGAGTAATATTAAAGTTAAAATTCACCGTGCAAGACAACGATTATTTAAATTAATGCAAACGAAAGAGAGTACTCAGGCAAAAACAGCATAGCATGGATAAAGAGGATAAAAAGATAAAAGAGTTGCTGAAAGGGAATTTTGATGAACCTACTCCATCAGCAGATTTCACCAAAAATATTATGGAACGTATTGTTTCAGTTGAGGTGCAAAAGGAGCAGAATGAATTTGAATATGTTCCTGTAATTTCAAAGCTTGGATGGATATTCATAAGTGCACTATTTATGGTCGTTGTCTATTTAGGAATTATAGGTGGCACAGAAACTACATTAAACGCATCCCATTTTGCTCAATATTGGCAGTTCGATTCTTCTCTATTGAATTCCCCCTTAACCCTGTTTGCCGTCTTGAGTATTTTCTCCTTGCTTATTATAGATCGCCTTCTCGTACGATTTAAAATGACGTAACTCTTTGAAGGAAATATTCGCTTTCCATAAGTTTAAGTCGTTGGCTTTGATCGATCTATAGATATTTCAGTTCGGAATTTTTGGATTTCTTTCTCCCGTTTCTCAATCGTTTTTTCATCGGCTCCCTGAGCTAGCCATAATTGTATTTCCGTAGCATTTTCAATAATTTCTTCGACTGCTTTAGACGTCTCTTTTTTGAGACTTTTTGTTTCCCATTGCGCAAGAGCAAGTCCAAAAAAAGAATTGTTTCGATCCTCTGAATCTTGAAGGTAATCCTGAAAGTCTTTCTTGATTTGTTTGGATATATCCACTGGATTCACAGCTCTATTCTAGAGGTCAAAGAAATGGGAGTAGCTATTCAATGTGGTCTCGTTTCCTGTTATTTTAGTATTCCACGTTCCCATTTTCTCCTTTTTATACAATTAGGAGTCTCCGCAATAACCCCATACTTAAAACTTGCTCAGTCTCTTTGAAGCAAAAAACGGCCTAGGCTGCCTCCAAAATATACCTTTCTGGAGAAGACCGAGAATAGCGCCTTCCTACACCTGCACTTAAATCAACTGAAAACGGTCCGAATAGGAATAAAATCGATGGACCTCGTTCCTTGGGGATTCGCAGTCATTACTATTGGCCCTAAGATTTATATTGTCCGCGGCAATTTACATATCCTGATGTTTCGATGGACTTTACTTAGACGGTTTTCCTTGCTCTTTGAGCTATCGATTTATAAACTTAAAACGCTGTTTTAGTTACCTCAAGTAACTTGAATTTGCGGTTTAAATATAGAGGTGTGCTTTACCCAATTGGTCTTTTTCGTGGTTAATGGACAAACGAACATTCCTAAATACTTTTTGTTTTGCTATATTGAAGCAATTTTACAAGAGTACTCTCAAAAAATGCAAAAAAAAGCCACAGTAATATGAGCGCTAGGTCTATATCGTCTAGAGCAGAAAAATTACTTTTTTACCTATTATCCAATTGTGTAAAAAACAAAAGCCGCCACATTATTCTAATGAGGTGTTTAACTGCGAAGGAAAAGAGAGTTGCTGTTTTTTTAAAGGGAAGACTGAGCTCAAGAATATAATAATGACAACAAACAAGGAATTAAATATTCTTGGTACTGCCTTAGAGTCTTGTTGCGATAATCCTGCAACAGGCTATTTTAGGGATGGCTTTTGCAGAACTATTCAAGAGGATGCTGGAACGCATATTTTGTGTGCTGTTGTAACTCAAGAATTTTTAGATTTTACAAAGTCTCTCGGAAACGATCTTTCTACTCCCGCGCCACATTGGAATTTCTCGGGACTTAAAGCAGGCTCTAAATGGTGTTTATGTATTTCTAGATGGCTGGAGGCCGAAAGCGCGGGTAAAGCGCCATTCGTAGTTCTTGAAGCAACACACAAAAAAGCCTTAGAACATACAACTTTAGAATTATTACAGAAGTATGAGGCCGTTGTTTAACACTAGATTCGATTCAATGATTAATCACAAAAAAGATATAAAATGAAAAGCTTTATTTTAAAATGGTATCCTGTTATTTTAGCGTTTCTCTGTTTATTGTACTCCGTGGGACTTGGAGTAATGGGTTTGAAAGAGGAGGCTCTCTATTCAGCACATTGGCCGGGAACAATATTATTGTTCGCAATAGCAATTAGACAAAGAAGAACAACATGAATTTAGGATTTTTTATAGTAGGTGGTGTGATATTCGCTTTATATATGGGACTAACCTTTTACAATATTATTTACTCAAATCGAAAACAAAAGGAGGAGGATTTTCGAACGAAGAAGTAAAATGTCGCTTTTTATTTAAATGCACTTCGCAAGAAGCTTTAATAAAGTGGTTGAATAATTTGTGAATATTCCTTTTTGCCTATTTTCAATTTGTTTCTACTCATTGTAAGATCACAAAAGCGAGAGTAGTCGATCAAAAGAATTTTTAGGCTTAGATCGAAAAGAGAGAAGAAGTAAACTCAAAAGGAAAGGGAGTTTTAAGAAAATAAAATGCAAGCGCGTATTTAATTTCACTGGGCTCACAGGGCAGCGGGAAGTTTTCTCTTTTCTCCAATAATAAAGTATTCAGGCAGCCTTGAAATCGCTTCCGATTTGATCAAATCAAATCCTTCTTTTGTTATGAAATTCTCTAAGTCTGATTTCTTATAAAAGAATATTTTCGGCACAATTCTCATTTTACTCAGCAACCACATCAATAAGCGTATACCGCTTTTTTTCTCCTTTAAACAGACGGTTGAGGAAATGAAAATGCCCTTTGGTTTCAGCAACGTATTAATTCTTTTCATAAGAAGCGGCATATCTTCAATGTAATGCAGAACATTAAATGATACGATAACATCGAACGTATTTTCCCTAAATCTGTCATCAAAGATTGTCGTCTGGCTGTACTTTACATTTGATATTGAATCGTCTTCAGCTTGTTTTTTCGCACTACGTATCATTCCTTTTGAAAAGTCAATGGCATCCATTTTTTGCACACTGTTTGAGAGCTTATTGGTAATTGCTCCAGAGCCACAACCGAAATCGAGGATGTGGTTATCCATCTTCAAATGTTCTTTAGTACACTCCATAATTTTTAATGCAGAACGGCTTGGCTCCGAATTCGACATTCTTGATGTTCGATCGAAAAATCTTTCTGATTTGTTCATATAGTGTGTCGGCTTTTTATAGGTAACCGAGTCTTCGAGTGAGGTATCATTCTTGTTTGATTTTGATTTTCTGCGCTTTCCTTAATCGGTCATGGGTACGCAAATCAGACCTTGTCTTTCCATTGCTACTTGAATATGTTGCTCTCCTATATGTAATGATTCCACCCGAAGAACATTGTCTATATCTTCATTGTCAATGGACCATTTCAGAATAGAACGCTCCGCATTCAAGGTTTTTGCTGCCAATCCCATTTGGATTGTTGTTTCAATGTCCGTAACATAAATCCAAATGGACGTTTGAGTTGCGTTGGTGTGCCTCTTCATTATAATAGATTATTAGGCGTGCATTGATAAAATTACATTTCCTCTTTTTCGGCCTGAATCAACATATGTATGGGCAGCTTGGATTTGATCCATGGGATATACACGATCAATTATTGTCGATAATTTTTTGGATGCTAGCATATCTCGAACTTGAATGAGATCATGCATTCTTTGTTCCTTTTTACGTATTCCAGTTGCATCGAATTTCAACTTCTTCTTTGTAAATGGAGATACAAATAGCATGTTTAGCAATGCCGAGAAACGTAAGACAGGCGTTAGGAAAACACCGGTTTTGTTTAGGTTCTTCTTTGTTTTGAAATAGGATAATTTACCTACCGTATCGAAAATTACATCGAATGTTTCCGAACTCTTTTCTAATTCATTCTTTGTATAATCAAGCACCTTGTCTGCACCGAGGTCTCTAACCATTGCCTTGTTCTTTGTGCTGCAAACGCCTGTTACTTCAGCTCCAAATTCTTTAGCCAGTTGAATCGCCGCTGTACCAATACTGCCAGAAGCGCCATTGATTAAAACCTTTTGTCCTTTCTTGATTTCTACTTGATCTGTAAAGAAAGCGAGTGCCGTGCATGCTCCATCTAAAATCCCTGTGGCTTCTTCGGAGCTTACATTCTCCGGTTGAATTACAATGAGCTCATCGGACGCCAAACATATGTACTCTGCATAGGCACCACAGTCTAGACCTGTTTCAGCCATAACCACATCGCCTGGTTTGAAGTTGGTTACCTCAGAGCCAACGGCTTCAATAACTCCCGATAAATCTGTTCCCGGTGTTTTAATTTTGGGCTTGGTTAAGCCTAGAAAAAGTCTTCCGAAATAGGGCTTTCCTTCACGCATCATGGTACTGGCTGCTGTGATTGAGGTGGCCTTAATCCGAATGAGAACTTCATTTGCTTTTGGACTGGGTTTCTCTACATTTTCAATTTGGAAAACCTCAGGAGATCCATACTGGTTTGCTATTACTGCTTTCATATTTTTCGTTCTTAATATGAAGCAAATGTGTGGCGAACAAAAGTGTGGAAGGTTCTAGTTTGCAAACCGGAACAAACTTGAAAGTCCGAATTTATGTGTTCTCTTTATTCCAATATGCTTTCGGGGTAATCCCTAATTTCCGTTTAAAAAAGGTGTTGAAAACGGTTTTTGAATTGAAGCCGCTGTCATAGGCTAAGGCCATTAGGGTTAATTGATGAGAGGACGCATCACCCCGTTTCGACTTAAAATCCTCCAAGCGATACGTATTTATATAATCAGCAAAATTTTGTCTAAATCCCTCATTCAGTAGTTGAGACATATGGTTTGGCGGGAGGTTCATGTATTCAGCAAGAGATCGCAACGAGAGTTCTGGATTCAGATAGAGCCTATCCTCATCCATTAATGCGCTCAATCTGTTTTTATAATGAATGAGCTCTTGGTCTATGAATAGCGATTTTTTATACGAATGAATGGGTTCATTCGAAGGGGAATCACCGAGAATTTCCGAAATGTATTTCTTGAAAGAAGGATGGCCATGCAGCGGCTTTGCCAATGGCTCCGTTGGAAGCAATAAAACCAAGGGAAAATGATTTTCTATTGCCTTTTTAATGTATTCCAATGCCGCTTCTAGATTATTCAATTGTGCATGACAAAGAATTAGAAAATTCATTGCATTTCCTGCAGAGGGTGTTTGAAGAAATGATTCTAGTTTAGCAATGCCCGTTTCTGTTTTGGCCGTATTTCCCATCATTGCATGTGCAATAGTGGTTCCTCCCAATTTTGGGAGATATCCGCTATTGTCTTCAGCTAGGTTATTGAAATACCTCAAGCCTTCTTCGTACCGTCCAGACAATAGATGACATGCACCCATATAAACCACTGGAAATGGTAATTCTGGCTGTATAGCCAAACTGCGAATAAAATAAGGAAGCGCAGTATCATACTGTCCCATCATATAGAATAGAAAGCCTTTATAGTTAACATTTACCGAAGAGAATGGAGCCAATTCTAGTGCTTTATCCAAGTATTTCGTTGCCGCATCTAGCTTTCCTTCAACAGTAAGGAAATTAGACATTGTCAGGTACATATTATCGGTAGGCCGAATGCTGATTGCATTGTTTAGATGGATGTATGCTTGCTTCAAATCCCATTTTTGCCAACAGCTAATCCATGCTAGATTTAGTTGTGTTTCAGGAAGGTCTTCCTTTAATTCTATGGCCTTTTGCAAAAACGGCTCTGCTTTCTTAAATCCCTCATATGCAGGAATAATGCCCATGGTACCCATATAAGCATAGCCTTGATTTATATCTAAATAAGCCAGAGGGAATTCAGGGGATTCTTGGATGACTTCTTCAAATATTGAAATGGCTTTAAGCGTGCTGGAGTAATCCAACTTCATTAAATGAAACCTACCTTTCAGGTATTTTTTATAGGTTTCAAAAGGAATAGCATAGGAGTCAACCAAATGCTCTTCCAAATCGAAATGACCAAGGTGTTCTCGTAATTTATCTGCAATAATTAAACTGATCTCATCCTGAACAACAAATACATTCTTAAGATCACGATCAAATGTTTCCGACCAAAAATGAAAATCATTTTCAGCTTCAATTAATTGTGCGGTTATTCTAGCCAAGGTTCCAGACAAGCGAATACTTCCTTCTAATATGATGGAAACATTTAACTGCTTTGCAATTTCAGAGATTGTGCTATTCGTTCCTTTAAAGGAAAAAGACGACGTTCTAGACGTGACCTTAAGCTCCTGAATTTTTGCAAGCGCATTTATAATTTCTTCCGTGATGCCATCCGAAAAGTACTCTGCATCAGAATCGGAACTCATGTTTACAAAAGGCAGAACCGCTATAGCTTTATTACTTTTCATTGAGAATAGATGGAGGGTGTACTTTGCTCAAAACAGCTCTGTTTAGTTTCATTGCTTTCGCCTCCGTATTTTAAATACACAAGAGTAATCGGTCGTTTCAATGCATTTTTTATCTGTAAACAGAATTTCTTTATAGATAGAGTCTGTTCTTTGATTCGAATCTAAGGGAAGTCTTCACAATAGCCCCTTTCTTAAAATTTGCCCACGCTCAGGATGCGACTCCCTGCCTAGGCAGCCTCTAAAATAGACCTTTCTGAAGAAGACAGAAAACATCAAATTCATCTTTCTGAACTTAAATAAACCAAAGCAGAACCCAATGGACTTAAAAAGTCAACAAGCCGTTTCTAGAGTCCGCAATCCATACTCTAAACCTAGTTTTGAAAGCGCATTCTAAAAGCCAAAGCATGATTTTCTCATGAATTATCTCTCCTTTAGTGTAAATCACTTTCTTTTTCGCAAACCCAAATTTTTCGGGTGAATGTTGATTTCCCTCTTTTCTCAACCGTGCAGGTATCCGTAATTTTCAGTCCCGATTTTCGGATTACAACTTCAATATCTGATATAGAAACAATGATTATTCGATCGGCCAATTTCGCCGATGATTCAATAATGTTTGATGTTATAGAATCATTTGAATACGAATACAAATTATAGGGCAGATCCACGATGGCGGCATCGTACTTCGCTCTCAAGTCTTTGACATCTGAACAATATACGTTGGCTGTATAATTATAATATGCGAGATTCTGTCTTGCGTGATTACTCGATCTTAAATTAATATCGCATCCTTCTATATTGAATCCGGAAAAACACGCTTCCAACATTACTGTGCCAACTCCACAACAAGCGTCTAAAAGCATAGGGGTTTTATTTCCCTTGGATGCAATACTGACCAGCGTTTTAGCAATATTCATATGTATTGAATTGCTAAATGAACAAGGCTTGCTCTTATGCTTAAGCCAATCGGAATTCTGCTTAATAAAAGTGCCGAAATACCATACACCTTTGTAATTGGCTATTGCGTATGTTCTAGATGGCGCAGTAAAATTGGGTTCCCCTTCTATCCGATAACCAACATCTTTTAATTTTTTAAATCTTTCGATACGCTCTGTAGAATCACCATCCAAAATCAGATATTCCACTTTAAATCCCTGAATATGAATGTCTTCTTTCTTGATTTTTAATAAAAGATCCGAATAACTTTCTGCAGATAAAATGAGCTCAACTCTATTTCTAATAAATGGACTGATAGAAGGGTCTACTTTGATATTCGAGAACAGCAATTTATTCTTTTCTTCTTTTTCAAAAATCTGCCTTGATTCCAACCGAGATAATTCCTTGTGATGATAGTCGTAATTAAATGAATAGAGATAGCCGAGCTCAGGGGATTTTAGTGACACGCTTTGTGAAATTATAATTATATCGATTTTCTAAATAAAAGCGAACGCCTAGCAATCCAGTTGGCAAAGAAATTTCACTCCAAGCCTCCTATAGAATCCCAATAGACGCTATCCTTCTCTCGGCTTTTTTGCGCGAATCAAAGCTATTCGGTTTAGTCTAGGAATTGGCCAATATTAAGATAACGCATTATCCAATTATGCCTCATCAAAAATCTGTAGCCTAAGCCTTGCGATTGCCCAAATTGCGCATGCCTACATTCCCGTTTCCCTAATTCCGGTTGCTCTATTTTATATATGTTTTTGTCTTTTTGGATGGGGATGAATCCAACTGCTGCATCATTCAATATTCTAATCCTGTAAATGAGTTGGGAAACACTATTCTTTTATTACTCTGAATAAGGCTCTGTCGCCATTACCCATAATTTCAATTGAGTAAATACCTATATCTCCTTCAATCGATAGGTCTATTTTATTCGTTGAGCTATAACTCTTGCGCATTAATTCTTGACCTAAGGCATTGCGAATAACAATACTTAAGTCGGTGTATTCTTTGCCTAAAAGAATCTGTATTGGTCCAGATGTGGGATTAGGGGAAATACTAAATCGACTGCCAAAAGAATTTTCAATAATGCCGATTGAATTTATATTGACACATATTGAAGTATCAATACACGTATTCTCTCTTAGTTCAACCGCATACATTCCATTCACTGTAGCGGTGAATGACGCATTGATTGCTCCAGAAATAGGGCTGTAATTATTGGCGCAATCTAGCCATTGATAGGTGGCAGCAGTATTGTTTGCACTTATTGTAATCCCAGTGGTGGTGGTGCTTACATCCGAAACAGTATGAATAACTAAGCCTAAGCTAACCAAGCTATCGCAACCATTCGATGCTCCGCCTGAAATGGTATACGTAGGTGTGTTGGTGCTCGATGTATAGCTATTGCCGTCTATCCATGTATAGACATTGCAAGCAGTAATACTATCTAGCCCTGCCGTACTATTATTGATCGTTAAGCTCAATGAAACCAAGCTATCGCAACCATTCGATGCTCCGCCTGAAATGGTATACGTAGGTATGTTGGTGCTCGATGTATAGCTATTGCCATCTATCCACGTATAGGCATTGCAAGCAGTAATACTATCTAGCCCTGCCGTACTATTATTGATCGTCAAGTTTAACGATATCAAGCTATCGCAACCATTCGATGCCCCACCTGAAATGGTATAAATAGGTGTATTGGTGCTTGATGTATAGCTATTGCCGTCTATCCAGGTATAGGTGTTACAAGCAGTAATGCTATCTAGCCCTGCCGTACTATTATTGATCGTCAAGTTTAACGATATCAAGCTATCGCAACCATTCGATGCCCCACCTGAAATGGTATAGATAGGTGTGTTGGTGCTTGATGTATAGCTATTGCCATCTATCCAGGTATAGGCGTTGCAAGCGATAATACTATCTATAAATAAACTGCTATTGTTGATGGTCAAGTTTAACAGAACCAGGCTATCGCAGCCACTAGCCGCTCCGCCCAAAATGGTATAAATAGGAATAGTGGTGCTTGCTGTATAGCTATTGCCATCTATCCAGGTATAACTGTTACAAGCAGTAATAACATCTGTACTCGTAGAACTAGGGCATTGACTGATTTTATGGATAAAAGCATCCGTTCCTCCTGCCGAACTAAGGTTAACATTTCCAATTCCGAGGTCAAAGTCTGCGGTGTTTTCGAATGTTCCTATAGTATAAATAGTGCCTATGGCATTGGCGGTGATGGAATTACCTACATCATCATCTAATCCACCCAATTGGATGGCCCAAACAAAATTTCCAGATGCATTTAATTTCGAAATAAAAACATCCCTATTCCCTGATGCTGTGAGATTCATATTTCCCGCACCGGGATCAAAATCTGCTGTGTTTTCAAATATACCCGTAGTATAAATATTGTCTAAGGCATCGGTAGTGATTGAAAACCCTCGATCGTCGCTGGTTCCACCCAATTGCTTCGCCCAAACAAAATTTCCAGAAGGATCAAATTTGGAAATAAAGATGTCACGACTTCCAAACGAACTCAGATTGAACACACCCGCCCCAGGATTGAAATCTACTGTGCCATAAAAGTAACCTGTTGTATAGATATATCCAGAGGCACCAATAGTAATAGATACACCTAAGTCTGTATTGGCTCCGCCCATTTTTCCCGCCCAAACGAAATTTCCAGAAGGATCGAGTTTAGAAATATAAATGTCAGATAGACCATTCGAACTGAGATCTAGAATACCCGCTCCTGGATCAAAATCTACGGTGTCTTGAAAAGCGCCTGTCGTATATACATTTCCAATGGCGTCCGTGACGATAGAAAAACCATTGTCAAATCCCGATCCACCAATATGTTTTGCCCATAGAAAATTACCAGAAGGATCTAATTTGGAAATATAAATGTCACGACTTCCAACTGAGGTGAGATTGAATGTGGCTGCACCAGGATCAAAGTCTGCCGTATTGTAAAAAAATCCAGTGGTATATACATTTCCAGAGGTATCTGTACTAATGGAATAGCTATAATCGAGACCGGAACCACCCAATTGTTTTGCCCATAAAAAGTTTCCCGAAGCATCCAATTTGCAAACAAAAATGTCGCGACTTCCGCTTGAAGTCAAGTTCACTATTCCGGGTCCTGGGTCAAAGTCTACGGTATTTTGAAAGTATCCGGTGGCATATACATTTCCCATGTCATCGGCCGTAACGGATAGCCCTTCATCATTGCTTACTCCGCCCAATTGTCTTGCCCAGACAAAATTCCCTGAAGCATCTAATTTGGAAATATAAATGTCAAGTCCTCCAAAAGAGCTAAGGTTAAAAGTTCCTGTTCCCGGGTCAAAGTCTACCGTGTTTTGAAAATATCCAGTGGTAAACACATTTCCAGCACCATCTGTGCTAACCGATACCGCTTTATCGCTGCTCAATCCGCCCAATTGTTTCACCCATTCCAAGCTTTGTCCATTCAGGCGCAAAGTTGTTGCAAAGAGTGTCACAAATACAATGAATCGATATTTCATGCTATACTTCTCTTAATTAGAAATCAGTAGCCAATTTAGCGCCCTTAAGGGTAACTGATCTCTACTATTTGCTCAACAGTGCCTTCGCACTCATTCCCGTTTTTTTAAGACACCATTATTAATATTAGTATAAGTGTGAAAATTCCAACTACAGTTGTAAATCTTCCCATTTGTTTTGATTTGGTCCAACCTGCTAAGGCAATCAATGTTGTCAAGGACATAATTCCTAAAAGAAGAGTCATTCCTCCAATTAAAGATGAAATTTTAAAATCTACTTCTGTAACTTTAATGGGAAATCCATCCGTTGTCATCATTAAAACTTTTGTCATAGAAAATACTGAGATCAAAAAAAAGCTAGCGGCTAATACTGCAGCTATCATTATAGTCCTAAACAAACGAGTGTTTGCATCAGAAACCAAAAGGTTTGCAATTACCGCTATAGAAAATCCACCCAATAAGGAACTAATCACTATCATTTGATCCGCAACCTTATTCCAATATTCCAATGACATTTCTTCCATATTATTTAGTCTTTTTATTTAATTATGTTGATCTCTCTTTATGATTCAGTTTTGCTTGCTGCCAACAATTTGCTATTATCCATTACAGATGATATCTAAGCAGATATGAATGCTCTTCGCTATTATAGGTACTACTTTTTATTTATTTCAAGTTGAACGAATGCTTCTTTCTTATGGGTTTTACTCTTTTATAATTTTCTGTATTATTTTATTCCCACCTTCCACTTCAAACTGAATATGGTAAATCCCGTTTGAAAAATTGGATAAATCAATTTCATTTAATGATTTTAATACCCTAATATTTTGGCCAAATGAATTACTGATAGTTATTGCTCTAATTTCAATCATTTCGTTTCCTCTAATTGAAATAATTCCATTGGTAGGGTTAGGGTAAAAAGAAATATTTAGATTGGAAAGTTGGGTGCTTAAACTCAAAGTGCCACAAGTATTTTGAGCATCATAAAATGATGAGTTTGTGTCAATATTGTGCCAATTTGTAGTGCTATAACTTGCATCATCAACATATATGCAATTTAGATTTGAGTTATGGTTAACATCGAAATAGCCAAAATTTGTGTTGTTACCATTTGCCCCGTTTAAATAAAACAATAGATTGTCTTCAGCGATTAAAATTACTAGTGCAGAGTTTGTAGATATATCGAGACTATCAATTTGATTATTACGGCAGACTAATGATTCCAACAAAGTGTTAGCTGAAACATCTAAAATTGTGAGTTGATTCTCACCACAGCTCAAAGATCTCAATGAAGGATGCGCAGAGACATCAATACTATTTATGAGGTTGTTAGAGAAATCTAAATTAATCAGATTCGTATTTGAAGAAATATCTAAACTTGTCAGTAGATTATTATAGCAGCTTAAATCAGTTAAGGACGTAAAAGCTTCAATTCCAGTTAAATCGGTAATGTTCAAATTGGCGCAACCAATTGAAGTAGAATTAATTGCTTCACTTACTTGAATTTCATTATCCTGATTCGTGTTGATCCATATATCGTTTAACAAGCATGTTTTGAAATTGCTATCTGGTATATTAACAATTTGTGCTTCTAGTCTAATACCAATTAAAACTATGATAAGTAATAATCCTATTTTTCTCATAACTGTTTGGTTTTTATTGACAATTACCCATAATGTTTGGCTGAACCTCGTTTTAATGAAGTTTAGCTGATATTGAACGAATCCTCCCTTTGGTCGGAAGCCTTTCTCCTTTTGATTAAAAGTACTCGATTTTTTTACTTCAACTAAAATCAAACACAATGGCAGACCAAGACTATTCTCAAGTAGAGGGATTTAGCCAGCTCCAAGACAAATTAAGGTGAAGCTGTTCTATAAACGCAAAAGCTACACACCATTTCAATTCTGATGCACGCCGACCTCCACAGAAAGGACCATTATTATTTGAAAGTGAAAAACAGATTATAGGCAATTAAAAAACGGCTGAAGCAGCTAGGACTTACTCTGCCTAAAAACCAGATTTTCAAACCAAATTGCCGCAAATAGCAAGTAAGAGCGTTGAAAAAGAATACCGCAAAAAAAGGCTGTATTAACAGCCCAGCATAGATTCTTATCCCATCTTCTCCTTCCTAAATCAAAGCCAGAAAACCCCTTTCCCCATAGGAGCAAAATGGCGGCATCGGATCCGTCGAAAATGCATTCATTCTTGGCCTATCGGCAGAACGAATGCTTAGTTATTGGGCTTAGTTTTTCTTTTAAAATATTCTCTTAGAATAGATTTACCAAGTTGTGTAAATTCGAAAACACCATTGTCATTAGATTTTTCTATAATGTCAAATGCGAGATAGTAACTAAGTATATGACTAGGTGTTTTTTCTGAATCTATTGACCAACCATGTTGAATATAATCCGCAATTAATTCTAAATGACTTACGGCTTCTTCATTGTTAAAAAACTCTTCAACCGCCACTTTTTCTATAGCCGAATTATTGGGTTTGATATCAGAACTAATAATGTCTGAACTAGGAGTGTTAATCTGATCTAACAATTCAGTGTTTTCATTTTTTAAGGCTGCTATTAAATCTTCTTTGTCTTTGATGATATTTTCAAAACCCTCTTCTTTTTTGGAAATTTCTACTCTTAACTTCATCGATTGTTCAACAGTAAGAAGCTTGCTATTTTCACTTTTGTTTTTGTAGTTATTTTTTTTGTTATCAAAAATCAACCATAATCTATATGACTGTAAAGCAAGCCAAGAGTATAAAGTGAGTATGAGTAATGTCGATATCAAAGGGTAAATAACACCATTGTAGGAGTTCAAAAGGTTTGTTTCGATATACTCAAATTTGGTCATTTCTAGTTCAGTACTTGTGGTCATGAAAAGAACTATAACTATTTTCCAATTCCATATTATCCAAGTAAAAAAGAAAGTGCCAAATAATGGACTAGTGGTTCTTTCATACAGTGTTGCACTAATTGACTTTTTAATATCGTCTATCATTTTGGTATTTGTGTGTTAATTAAGCCCAACGTTTAGTGTATGGTGTCGTAGCATCCCGCAGGGTGCTATGCACTATACATTTTGTTGTGTGTTCGTGTTTTTATTTATTCCTTTTAGCGACATAAAACAACTAATATTTTTTGTTATTTCATATCCACTATTATCAAGTTGAGTTTTGCTTGAAGAAAAGTACACTTGCTTTTTCCCTCTTGTAACCGCTACATAGAAAACGCTTAATTCCTCTAAGAATTTAGTTTCATTTTCTGAGGTGACATTTAAAACACAATCATTATTGCTTTTACAACCATTACACATTCCCCAGTAGTTAGGAAAAGAATCCTTTTCCATATCAGGAATAAATACATAGTCCCATTCCAATCCTTTAGCTCCATGAACAGTAGATACTATAATATTTGAGTCTATAAATTCTACATATTGTTTGAGACCATAATTTTCAAAAGTGTCTTTTACTAAAACAATTTTTTCATCATTAGATATAAAGGAGAAGTCAATAAATATTCTTTCCCAGAAAAGTTCTAAAAGATTTATAACGGCATCAGTCAACGAAGATTTATTTTCATTATAAATGGCTTTAATTTTTGATAGATGAATTTTTGCAAGCTTTTTTGAAACTCTATTATTTGACTTTATTAATTCAATGAACTCGAATAAACTTGTCCTATGAAACTTTGTGTAAATAGGGTCTTCATCAGAAAAAAGCCCATAAAAAAATGGAATATTATTATGGTTTAGAGTATCAATTATTCTCGAAATATTACTACCTCTCTGTTTAACCAAAATGGCAACTTTTGATTGTGAATTATCTTTAATTAATTCGAGAGATTTTTTTATCACATACAATGATTCTTCATTCTGATTATCCAACAATTGGTGTTGAATATTTGCATCTTCTTCAATTATTGGTAAAGTTGGATTTTTTGCATTACTACGTATATTTTTATCTAGCAGAAGCATTTCAGGGTTACTGGCAAAACGATAGTTTTTTTCTAGTTGAACCTTTCTAAGATTAAATTTAGTGGCTGATAAATCGAGTAAATTAGGGATTGCACCAATAAAACCATAAATCCTTTGTAGAGAATCACCCAATAAAATAACATTAGTTTTTTCAGTAATTAATTTTTTTAGAATCCAATAACTCAAGGTGTTTGTGTCCTGATATTCATCAACTAAAATTGAAGTAAAGAATTTTTGATAAAACGATAATATTTTAGGGTAATCATTAAACAGCTTAATTGTTAAAGTCAAAATAGCGTTATATGGTATTACATTTCTTGATAATAATTCGTCTATGACTATTTGGTTATACTGTTCAACGTTATCTTTAATTCGAGTGTAATTAAGGTTCTTTAATCCGGTATTGTACTCAGAAAGAAAGAGTGCGTTTGGGTAAGATAACCCTTCGGCTTCTCTCATAACCCCTTGAATATTGCCATCATCCACTGATTGAATATTGTCAATTTTCGCAAGATTTTCGTGTAGTAGATAACCATATTTCTTCAAAACTCTTCTAGAGAATCCATGGTAGTTTGAGACAAATAATTTATCTGATATTTTTAAATCAATATTTGACTCTCTTAGTAATTCTGGAACTTTTTGACTTACATCCTTTTTGATTTTATATGCAGCATTGACACTAAATGTTAGTGCCAACAATTTTTTCGGGTAAGGAATTTCCCCCGTTGCAATCATAAATGCAATCTTACTTACTAGAGTATTTGTTTTGCCGTATCCAGCTGGAGCTTCTACCAATAATCTGTTTCCAGTATCGAAAACGATTTCTAGTTGTTTTAAATCCCCTTGATGTCTTTTTTCAATTGAAGATTTTATTTTATCTAAAGGATTATTCATTCTGTAATAATTCTTTAGACTTTGTAAATACAGTTTTGTATACCTGAGGTATTTCATCAAGCTCTAAACTATCACTTATGAATTTCCCTAGAGGGTATCCTTTATTACTGCCAAACCAAGCCAAATAAAACACTTTAAGATTATTCTGGTCAGTAACTGTTATATCGGAAAGAGTTAAATTTTGAGTAAAATCAGGTAGACTTAAATTATAAATTCTATTGCATTTATTTAGTTTTGAAAATTGGATTGTTGCCTGTTCACTTTCGTAATCCTTAACAATGTCCCGTAATATATTTTCTTTCCCTACTTCTACTAAGCTAACTATTTCCTCTTCAAAATCTCTTTTGTCAGTTATGTATAATGGGTGCGTAACACTCTCGGCATCATCTTTATCTCCAATCCCAACAGCTTTAATTTTAAACTTAGAAACTAGATCAATAAGGATTTCAATAGTCCGAACCTTACCTCCTCTAGTTTGAATCACTCCAATACCCAGGTCATCTAAATTTACACCTGCTTTATTAGCGAAGGTGTCAAAACTCCCTTCTTCTGAATCACCTTCAACAAAGATTACTGCTTTTGAAAAAAACGCTTCTTTAATAAATGGAAATCTTAAATATAAGTGATTAGATAATTGAGTAGAAAGGTTTAAGTCTTGACCAGAAATTACTTTTGTTTTTTGATTTTCGTCTGTGTAAAATCTAATTATTTGCTTGTAATCATTTAGAATAATGCTTGGTGAATGGGTAGCAATAATTATTTGTCCGTTAATTTTATCAATGTCAAATAATTCTTTAATTAGCTCTTTGAAATTTTGATTTTCATTACTAATCACCTTTGTCAAATACTTAATCAAAGACCTTTGCATATAAGGATGTAGATGAATTTCGGGTTCATCTAAACCTATTAAAAGTGATATCTCTTTTTCGTTAGTTTCTTCATTTTCAAATATTCCTTTATCTCTACGTTTATCTAGGATAAACTGAATTTTTTCTAAAATCGATAATGTAACCAATATCAAAAACTGTATGCCATAACCAGTTCTATTGAGAAGATTACCATTGGAGTCCTTTAAGGTTATCATATTAGGTAATAACCTTTCTAGGTCATCATCTACAGTAGCATTAATGTTATACTCTTCAAATCCTTTAATTTTTTTTAATTTGGAATTAATGTCACCTAATAATTCAGTTAATTTTGATTCGTCAATAAAGTCGGAAGAAGTTTGTTCTTCTGTTTCTAAATATCCTTTAACTAAATTCACTAAAAATTTCCCTGCACCTCGACCTTTCTCAAAGGATATTTCAGAGATAGGATTTCTTATAGAATCGTAGTAGACAAAGTTTATGTTTTTTATTAGTGATGGTAAAATATAGGTTCCCGTTTCTGAGTGATGGAACTCTAAGTTGTCATCTGGCGAAAGTTGAGTGCACCAAATATTTATTATTGATGAATCTTCGATATCAAATAAATCTTCAAAATGCCCAAGTTCAACAGGTGTGAGCTGTAATTTCAACTCAATTTCTATTGGATTTTGAACAGTTGAAAAATCATCGAAACTGAAAGCTCTGCTATTGAATAAAATATTAAGAAGTTTTAATGCATTTGACTTTCCAATATTATTTTCTCCTACAATAAAATTACATTCTTTATCAAACGTTAATGAACAGTCGTCAAGGTTTCGGTAATTGTTAATTTCAATTTTTTTTATTATCACTGTTCTTGTTTTTTGTCATGACACACAACATCCGTATAAACCCAACTTCCAACGTTTATTGCGTATATATCCGTAGGTGTTTTTAAGTAAAAACAGATGTTTTTTTAATTAAATGTAATATTTGAAGTTCATATATCGAAATTACCTATCGGTCTAGTTTCTTTCACTAGACAACGCATTCTGTTGTCTAGTTCCGGTTTCCTCCGAAGCAGAATGCCAGCCATTAAAATCCAAAATCGAACAACCCACCAAACACCTTTAAACTGCAAGCACAATTTAGCATTTTTCTTACACCAGCAATGTTGCGTTTCAAATTTTATACTTAAATCCATAGGCAATCATTCATCCTATGCCTTGCCCCCTATTCGCCCTATATCCTTTCAAGCTTTTGATGTTGTACTGCTTCGCATTGTTGTTCCCTTCCGCCCTATTGATGTTCCCTTCTACCACATTGATGTTCCCTTCCACACCTATTGTTGTTCCCTTCCATCCTATTGATGTTCCCTTCCACGCCTATTGATGTTCCCTACTACCAGATTGAGCTTGTCTTTCTGCTTTTGATCTTCTGCGGCCTTTCAGAACGGAAACTTCCTGCCTTTTTAAATCCGAATTAGGTATTCCACTTCGCAATGAAGATTGAAATGGATATGCATCAGCACTTTCAATGAGAAGGTCTCAGACCGTTTCTTTAGAACTGAAGAAGAGCGACCTATTGGAAACCTGCTTAAACGGCAATCTATTTTTAAAAACCTATTTCGGTCTTAGCTCATGCCAAGACGGTATAAAACAAAAAAAAGTCCCTTCCAACAAAATGGAAAGGACTGCAATAAAAAGCTAGAAGAACTCTTCTTGAAGAAGATTTACTTTTTCTTTCTGGGTATACTGAAGCCAAGCATGATACCAAAAACATGGGAGTCTAGATTGGGTACATGAGAATAGAATACGTTAATGGGAAGATTAATATGACCGCTTCGGAAGTTCTTGCCAACCGCCACTAGTAGACCGGTACTTAAGCCTAAGTTTCCTCTACTATCTATAGTAGTCACTTCTTTATAGCTCCCTATATTTTCTAAGTCTATGTTCCAATTGCCTGAATTATCAAAATATCCCTCTTTCGTTCTTGAAAATCTAAAAACTGGACCGAAAGCAAAATCCCAACCTTTATAGCGAAAACCGTTTAAGAGTGTTAAACTTGGGGAAGCATATTTCGTTTCAATTCCGTTGATTGCAACAATGGTTTCTAGAAGTACTTGAAAATCGCCAGAGCTGATATACTGAAACTCATATTGATACCCAAAAACAGTAGCAAAAGGACTTGAATTATATCCTCCTTGGTCTTCGCTAGCTGTCAGCCGATCTGCCAAGGGTCCAGTATAAAACTGCATGCCGAAACGCGGCCCACTTAATTTTACTTGCTGTCCATCTGATACTACAGGGATTTCTACATTCTTTAATCTTTCAGCAAACTCTTTATTAACCTCCAAGCCAAGAAGGCTGCCTAAAGAAAGACGCGTCATAATAGATATATAATTCTCGTCCCTTATATACTCCTTTACATCCGACTTAATGATTTTATCGTTTTTCACGTCTATTAAACGCAGTATATACGTGATCTTATTGCCAAAGGCTTGCACAGATCCGGAGAGCATAAAATCGGCACCAATTTCTTTTCCAACAGAGACCAATTCAGATTTTCCAAAAAGACTTTCAGGATCAATTCCGCTTTTCTTTAGCGTATTGTTTACATCGTATTTATCTAAAACCTCATACTTCTGAGTCTTTTCTAATTCTAGTCGCAGCAGGTTTCCCATACTTATATTGTCTAGAGAAATATCTCTTGTATCTATGCTCACAATTGCAATGCTTTCTAGTGTGTTCTGCGCTTTTAGACTACCGCCTGCAATACTTGCGATAATCATTGCCGATACTAAAACGAAATTTTTCATGGTCTTTGTTTTTGATTGAGAGGCAAAACTATGCGTACCCTATAGACGGCTAAAACGGCATTATCAGGCACTTTGCAATACGAATCGCGTTCTATGCAACTATTGAATTCGCCTTCCTTATTCTTGAAAATATTTTTGGTATTTCGTGCAAATGCCCTTCTGTTATTTGCGATAAATAAGAATACTTTTTTTCTGCCTTGCGTTTTTTGCAAAAAGTTTATTCTGTGAATTATCAAGAAAGTCTGATTCAACGCATCCAAGCGAGTATACCAAGCGGGCAGTCTTTGGCGCCCATTTTAGCAGACCTACTCGAGGTAAGTATGGATAGCTCCTACCGTCGTATGAGCGGGAAAACTCTTTTCAGTTTAGACGAGTCTATGCGCATTGCCGAGCATTTTAATATTGCCCTAGACAGTCTTAAAAATCCCAATCAATTAAATGCTTCTATCCGCTTTACCCAATTAGATTCTACTGTTGATAGCTTTAAAGTATATCTGCAAAGCCTTTTACAGAGCTTAAAACAGATAGAACAGGGAGTGGACAGCAAAATGTATTATTCGTGCTTAGATATTCCCATCTTCCAAAATCTTAGTCTACCCAATTTGGCGGCCTTTAAAATGTTTTATTGGATGCATGCTGTAATGGAGGTAGAACCACTGCAAGGCAAAATATTAGAAAAAGATACCATCAGTCAGGATATGATTGATTCCGGCAGAGCTATTTATGATCAATATTGCAAAATTCCTTCTATAGAACTGTGGACCACCAATACGCTAAACAGTACACTAAGGCAAATTGAGTACTATTACAATGCTGGATTTATACGCTCTAAAGAGGTGCTATTTGATATTTATGTCGACTTAGAGACCCTTATTGATAGGCAAGAGCGCAAGGCAGAAAAGGGCAGTAAGGTAATAGACCGCATTGCCGAAAAAAATGAGAGGCACAATTTCTCGCTCTATCAAAGCGACATCGAACTCTCTAGCAATGGCGCTTTAGCCATTGTAAATGGAGTGCGAATCTCTTATATCGGACATCTTACCTTCAATACGCTCATTTCTGATCATCCGCAACTCAATGAGATGGCCTATAATTGGTACGACAGATTGATGCGCAAATCAACGCTTATCAGCGAAGTAGGCACCAAGCAACGCTATCAGTTTATAAAGCATCTTAAAAATCAATTAGCAGAAAGCCGAGAAAGGGTACTTGGTTGAGAAGATTGCTCTGCTTCTATTGGAATTTCTGTTTTAAATAGTGCTTGGGCTGGTTTCTCCCGCCTATCCAAATGCACAGGAGTAATCAATAGGTAGAAATGTCTGAGGGCAGAAGGTGAATCTCAAAAAGAAGTTTGAAGAAGCCTATATACAAGCCAAAAAATAGGAAAAGATAAATCGGGCTAAGAAAAAACCCAAGCATTTGTATTTCAAATGTTTGGGTTTTGTGTGTGGAGAATATCGGAGTCGAACCGATGACCTCTTGCATGCCATGCAAGCGCTCTAGCCAACTGAGCTAATCCCCCATTGACGTAATGGCAAAAGTAAGTGACGAATGCCACTTAGGCAATAGTCTATCTTTTTTGCTGAAGTTTTAAGAAAAACACTCCTTAAGGCCCTCCTACCTTTAAGAAAAGACCAAACACGATGAAAAAAAACTACATCGCTATTCTCGTTGGTTCCGCTTTAGTGGGCTCCATGTTAACACAGGCCAATTCATCGGGCGCCTATTGCTGGAAGATCGGGTTCGGAAGCCAGTAATTCGGCCACATGTGCTTCTTCCGGATGTCATTCAGGTCCTGCTTCTGCAGTCAACCATGCGGTAAGCATTCAATCGAATATTCCGGCGGACGGATTTGTGCCTGGTACAACCTATCAAATAGATGTTCTGGTAAACGACCTCAACAATACGGCCAGTCGCGTTGGCTTCACAGCCAGTGTAGAAGATGGTATAGGCAATCATATTGGCAGCCTTGCAGGCTCTTTTAATGCGAATCTAACCAATGGAAATGCCAATTTTGTTACAGATGCAGGCTCTGCCATTTCTTTACCGAATATGGGTAGCTCTTTCCGATTCGATTGGACCGCAACCTAATGCAGCTACCCCACCTGCTTCTGTAAGAATATATACAGCCGTTAACTTTTGCAATGGCAATGGCAATACCTCAGGAGACATTGTTCAACTAGCCAATGAAACTATCGCAAAGTCATCAGGCATAGGTCTAGAGGAGACTGAACTACATTTTAGTAGCTATCCCAATCCAACCAATGGTATTCTCAACCTTCGCCATTCTTCCGATGTCAATGGAGGAGAATATCGCTTATACGATATGAGCGGGAAGCTTGTTTTAGATCAAAAAATCAATAGTCAAGAAGGAATATTAGACCTCAGCAATCTCAAGCAGGCATCCTACATCCTTAGCCTTGAGAAAGAAGACAAAAGTCTGCACAAAGAAATAATTCAGAAGAAAGATTTAACCTGAGATATTCAGGTTAAAATAAAAAGGCTCCCTCGGGAGCCTTTTTTTATTCAATGATCTCAATAGTTTTAACAGGCAACCAACCTACTTGGCCGTCTGACAGGCGAATCTCCTGCCATTCTTCTATCCGTTCTTCTAGGCTCAACTCGGTACCTTCATGCAATACAAAGATATCGGGCGCATTATTATCTGGCGCCGATCGCACATAAACATTGTCTGAAACCACAACGGCTTCCCGCACAGAAGAGAGCACTCCGGTATACAAGGCCCAACACAAAGTCGCGAATATTGCCAAAATGCTAAAGAAGCTGATGATGTAAATCTGACCCGACCTTCTTTGTCTCATCCATAAAATACAACCGATTAGTATTCCCCATAAAGAGAAGGATAGCAAAAGGGCAAAGCCGGTATGTCCCAGCCATTTCGCCAGATTCATAAAGTAGCGCTCCACAAAAGGAATGGGTACACTTTCAATTTCATCTACTCGCAAAGAGCGTGTAAGTTCTAGGTTGAACTCCGCATCGCGGTGTTTGGGGTCTACTCTCAACGCCATGCGATAGGCCCAAATAGACTCTCCCAATTCGCCCGAACGGAAGTAGGCATTCCCCAGATTATAATAGAGGTCCGCCGATTTCCAATCTTGCGCCAACAAACTATCGTAGGCAGCAATGGCCTGACTATAGTCTTCTTGCTGATAATATGCATTGGCTGTGTCGAAGGCGTTTTGTTGAGCAGACAAACTGCCCGAAAATCCAATACTTAAGAAGAAGGCAATGAGGGCTATTTTCAAAGCACCTTCTAACTTTTTAAGTTGCAGCAGCAGACGATCCTTGATCTTGAGATTAGACGCCATAGGAGAGTAATGCATAGCTTGAATATCGGTTCTCAACTGAAGCAATTCTTGTATTGCCTCTGCATCTACCTTAGAATGCAGGAATTTTTGTTCAATTTGCTCCGCGGCCATCTCCGAAGCCTGCAGGCCAAAGCGCTTGCGCAAGTACTGCTCTAAGATTTGATTGATTTGGTCGGATGCCGATTTTTCTTCAACGGATTGAATCCTCCCTATTTCTTTTACAGCCAAACGATAGGCCTTAGATGCCGCACGTTGATGGCTATTGTGCTGATTCTTTTTCTGAAAAGAGCGGACAATCAGCAGAATGATAAAAATCAGAATGGGAAGAGCAATATTCATCCAGCGCCAAATGGCCAGAGAGTGCTCTCCTTTCTTGCTCCAGCTTTCCGTTTCAGTGGCAATAAAGCGAATGTCGTTCTCTAAGGTAGTAAGAGACTGCTTTTCGGCTGAGCCCACTGAACTCCCACTTCTGCCTGGAGCAGAAGCTCCCCCTATTACTGTAATTTCTTGCTCTTCTGTGCTTAGCTGGATGTATTGTTCTTTGGCTGGATCGAAATAGGCCCATTCTAAGGACGGAATCTTATACGTTCCTTTATAGCGAGGCACCAGCAAATACTCAATGTATCGCTTGCCTTCAATGCCTCTATTTCCAATACGGATTTCATCTTTAACTACCGGATCGAAAACTTCGAACTCATTTGGAAATTCCAATTCAGGAAGTTCAATCATCGATAGATTTCCCTTTCCTTTTATGGTCAAGCGCAAGCTGACGCTTTCATCGGCTTCTACTTCTGACTTACTCAGCTCCAATGCCAATTGAAAAGAACCTACCGCACCATCAAATTGGGCAGGCTTCGACTTCATTGGCAACGATTTTATCTCAATAGAAGGAGGAACTACCGATAATTGTTGGTTGAAGATCTCTCCAGCGGGTCTTCCGAAGATATCGCGTCGATTCGTTCGAATAATGGTTGGAACAGTACACTCATAGCTTCCTTCAATCTTAGCGTTGGAAAGTTGAGGGACAATAAGAATACGATTGAGAACGGCTGTATTGTATCGGATGCCGTTAACGACTTCCTTTCCATAGCGTTCTTTCTCATCTAAATCGAGCTTTTGAAGGTAATACCCTCTAAACTCGGGTTCTCGTATGGCTCTAGGCTGGTCAACCTCCTGATAATACAATATATAATCTAGCACAATAGGTTCCCCTACATAGGCCTTGCGCTTGCTCGCAATAATTCGAATAAAGGCAGACTCTTTGGCTTTCGAAGCTGGGCTTTTAGGCTGAGCCTGTCTTTCACTCGCCGCAATAACTTCGATCTCAAGTTCTTTGCTTTCAATAAACGCACCATTAAAACGAATTTTTGCAGAGGGTACTTTCAGGATTCCTTTACGGGTGGGCCGAAGCGCATATTGGAAGCTCTGGTTCGAGCGTATTCTACCGTTCACAATAGAGCTTTGAAAGCTTCTATTGGGGCCAGATAAAAGCATGAAGTCGGGTGCAAAGTTGGGCGTTTGAAATGCCGAGCCTTCACCCTCTATGGTATAGCTAACCCTAAGTATATCTTCAGTAGATATACGGTAGCGATCTGCTTCAGCAATAAACTGTACCTGGGCTAGTACCCAAATGGGTAAGCATAGTAAAAAGGCGAAAACACTTGTTTTCATTACCAATCTTTCTCTGTTTTCTTTTTCGGCTTCTTTGCCTTTTTCTCTTTCAATTTCTTTTGAAGCTTTGCTTCTTGTTCGTCGAGAACATCTAATAAGCGCTCGGCTTCTTCTTTGTCCAGCTCTCCCTCGTCCTGAAGTTCTTCATCGAACTCATTCCCTTCATTGCTTTCCTGCTCTTTTTGTTGTCCGTCCTTTCCGTCTTGTTGTTTATCGTCTTTATCTCCTGATTGAGGTTCATCTTCTGGCTTCGGCTCTTGGGGAGAAGAAGGCTTATTGTCTTGCTGCTCTTGCTCTTCTTTTGGAGGAGGAACTTGAATCCTTCTCAAACTCTGCGCTAGATTATACCTTGTCTCTTCATCGTCTGGATTCAACTTCAAACCCTGCGAGAAGGCCTGCGCAGCCTCTTTGTACTTTTCATCCTTATAAAAGGCATTCCCTAAGTTATGTAAGCTGGCAGATCGTTCTTTATCGTTGCTCGCCTTATCGTAGCTTTCTTTAAATACTTGCAATGCTTCTTCAAATCGCTCCTGCTTATAGAGTGCATCGCCCAAATTAAAAGCAGCATCTGCGCTCTCGGGTTTGGCCTCTACTCCCTTTCTATAGGCTTGTTCCGCCTTTGCATACCTGCCGTCTTTATAGGCATCATTCCCCTCTCTTAGACTCTCTCCATACTTCGGTTGAGCAAGGTTAATAAGAGGCAGTAAAAGCAAAACAACTACTGTTTTTGAAATACTCTTTCCAGCCATCTTGTTTTTTTTTCGATTAAGAATACATCCACTAATACGAGTAAAAGAGCCAAACCAGCAAACCAATAAAATTGGTCTTCATAGTCTGTATACAATCTCGATTCAAATTCGGTTTTCTCCAGTTCAGTGAGCGCTTCAAGCAAGGCACTAACGGTTTTTTTATTGTCTTTTGATTGGAAGTATACTCCCCCTCCTTCAGAAGCCAAATTGCTTAGAAAATCGGCATTCAACTTCGTAATCACTTTATTGCCCGAACCATCTTCTTTAAACCCTAGACTTCGGCCATAACTATCTCGTATGGGAATGGGACCCCCCCGCTCATCTCCTATTCCTAGGCTAAATATGCGAATGCCCTTTTCTGTTGCTATTTTCAATCCACTATTGAAATCGCCTTCATGATCTTCTCCATCCGAAATAAAAACCAATGCTTTGGAATGCAAAGACTCCTCACCAAACATTTCAATAGCCAAATCAATGGCTTCATTAAAAGCGGTCCCCTGACTACTGACTAAATCCGTATTTACTTGTGAAAGGAACAGACGAGCCGCGGCTAAGTCAGATGTAATGGGCAGTTGCGGTTGGGCTTCTCCTGCGTAAACAATAATCCCAACCCGATCGCCCCCTAGTCGATCAAGGCATTCAGAAACAAACTGACGCGCTCTACTGATTCGGTTCGGACTTACATCTTCTGCCAACATACTGTTGGAAACATCAATGGCAAAAAGCAAATCGATGCCCTCTCTCTTCATCGTTTCAACCTTGCTTCCCGATTGGGGATTGGCTATGGCAATCGCCATTAAAGCAAGAACTATAAGGCTAAGAATAGCCTTAAACCAATTGCGCCTAATTGATACATGTGGGGCAAGCATCTCAAAGGGAGTTTTTAGTCCCAATTCCGATTGAGTTCGTTTCTTCCACCAAGCCGCATAAGCCATAGCTAGCAACAGTATAGGCAAGGCTGACAACAGCATCAGATATTGAGGTAATTCTATTCTTTCCATTAGGCAATACCCCTTAAAATGGCAATTTTGACAAATCTTTCGAAGAAGAAGAGGGCAAATGCCCAGAGAACAAAGGGCCTAAACCACTCTGTATAGGCGTAATAACGAAGCTCTTCTACTTCCTTTCTCTCAAGGCGATCAATTTCTTTGTAAATCTTCTCTAACGACTCATTATCTGTTGCTCGAAAGTACTGCCCACCGGTTCGCTTTGCGATACTCCGCAAAAGGTCTTCATCAATCTCTACGGGAACGTTTCTATAAACCAAATTTCCGCTAAAGTCTCTTGACACAGGCATGGGTGCATTGCCATTGGTTCCCACACCAATGGTATAGGTTTTTAATCCAAATTCTGCCGCCAACTCAGCCGCTGTAATAGGATCTATTGTACCTGTATTGTTCACTCCATCCGTCAGCAAAATAATCACTCTTCCCTCTCCCGTACCTTTCCGCAATCGATTTACCGAAGTAGCCAATCCCATTCCTATGGCAGTACCATCTTGAATTAATCCATAGTCTAATTCTTCTAGACTATTGAGCAAAATCTTATGATCTGTGGTAATGGGGGTCAGCGTATAACTTTCTCCGGCATACGCAACAAGACCAATTCGATCGCCCACTCTGTCTGCAATAAAAGTACGCGCCACCTTCTTTGTTGCCTCCAGGCGATTGGGTTTAAAGTCGCGTGCCAGCATACTCGCTGAAACATCAATGGCCAATACTATATCTATTCCTTCCGAACTTCTTTTCTGAATATCCACTTCTTTCTGACGAGGTCGAGCGAGTGCTATCACTAATAATATAATTACCGGTATGCGCAATAAGGGTAAATACTCCGCTAAAACACTTTTCCAACTCTTGCTCGCATAAAGAGGGGCTGTTTCTGAGAGTCTAAAACTGGGCATATAGGTGCGCTTCACCTTCCAACGAAAGTAGAAGGCAGGAATGGCTATTAAGAGCAACCACAAGAAGAAGGGATACTGAAATTCAAGATTTTCCATCGCTCACTTTTGCTTGTTTTGGATAATCCCTGATAATTTGCTCCAATAGTTCTAATTCCGATTCAGCTGAACGGTTGATCTGGGCTTTCTCTGCATACTTTGCAAAATCGGAGGCCAATAAAAAATTGCGCAAATTGCGATCGTCTTCCGGACTGAGATCCAATTTTTCTAGAGAAGACGCCAATTCAGTCCCCGACATCTCTCGGGCTTGGATGTGTATTTCGTCTTCGAGATACAAACGCAGCACATCGGTTATTTCGGTATAATAGAGTCTAGCTCCCATTAACCAAGTCTCGCTCTGTCGAATATCGACCAATTGCTCTAAGGCTCTTTTTCTTGGTGGAATGGGCGGATCTAGTTTAGCAACAAGGCTTTCTTTCAGCGGTTTGAAGCGCTTCCAGAGAAAATAAATTCCAACGAGCAAGAGCAGAATTCCGAGAGGAATTAAAATCCAACGGACATAATCAAAAGGCGCTTTTTTGGGCCCCTTTATGTCCATCAACTCTACTTCAGAACGAGGGGGAAATCCAACATACACATAGGTAGCTTCGCATCGAAGACTATCGGAACTCAGCTTAACGGGCGTGAAAGAAAGCAAGTGATAACCTGAATCGTAACGGGTCATTTCTAAGCGGTATCGCCAAAATTCACTTTTGTTTTCAAGAGCACTGTCTCCATTCGATTTTAAAACCACCCAAGTGGTGTCTTTGGCAATCGGAAGCTGGGTAATATTTACCAATGGGGCAACTGAAATCAATTCCACTCGCAAAGGCTCTCCAATCAGTATACTGTCTTTCTCAATGCGCAGTTGCAAGCCATTCTGGGCAGAAAGAAGACTTCCGAACAAACAGAGAATAATGATTTTTTTCATCTCTTATTCCTCTTTTTAAAGAATCCGAGAAGAGCGTGTGTATACGAAGTGCCGAGTTCTACTTCCAATTGATCTGCACCTGCAGAGCGAAAGCTCTTGGTAAAATACGAATCGATGGAACGCATCCAAAGCTCGTATTTACGTCGGATTCGCGCAGAACTAAAGTCTACCCAATATTGGCTTTGTGTTTCGGCATCAAACACAGGAATGACACCCAGGTTTGGCATTTTCTTTTCAAAGGCGTCCTTTAAACGGATTCCAATCAAATCATGCTTTCTAGCCGTTAGGCTCAATGCCTTTTGATAATCTGTATCGAGATAATCTGAAAGTAGAAATACAATTCCCTTCTTTCTTTGCACCGCATTTAGGTAATCTAAGGCAACCTTGATATTTGTCTTTTTGCTCTTTGGCGTATACTCGATCATTTCTCGAATAATGCGTAAAACCTGAGACCTTCCTTTTCTAGGTGGAATGAAGCGCTCTACGCCATCGCTAAAAAGCAATAGGCCCACTTTATCGTTGTTCTGAAGAGCTGAAAAGGCGAGTGTGGCACTAATTTCTGTGGTAATCTCTCGTCTTAATTGACCTTGGGTTCCAAAATCTCCCGAACCGCTGATATCGGCCACAATCATGAGAGTCAATTCTCTCTCCTCTTCAAATACTTTCACATAGGGTTCTCTGAGTCGGGCAGTTACATTCCAATCAATGGATCGAATATCATCTCCATATTGATAGGCACGCACTTCACTAAACGACATACCTCGGCCTTTAAATGAGCTGTGGTATTCGCCCGAAAATAGATGATTGCTCAACCGATTGGTTTTGATCTCTATCCGACGAACCTTTTTTAAAAGTTCTCTAGTGTCCATTCTTTACTATTCTCAAGGTACCTCAACGGCATTCAGAACTTCAGTAATAATATCTTCTGACTTCATGTTTTCGGCTTCCGCTTCGTACGTTAATCCAACTCTATGACGGAGAACATCCATTGCTACAGCGCGCACATCTTCCGGAATAACATATCCGCGATGATTGATAAAGGCATTCACTCTTGCCGCCTTTGCCAAATTTATACTGGCACGAGGAGAACCACCAAAGCTAATTAAGGCCTTCAGCTTACCTAATTTATATTGCTCCGGATATCGAGTAGCAAAAACGAGGTCTAATATGTATTGCTCTATTTTCTCATCCATGTATATCTCATGAATGACATTTCGTGCATTTTGGATTTGATCTAGAGAAACAACCGATTTGATCTTTGGTTGCTTTGCCTGAATTTGCATTCGTATGATCTGCCTTTCCTCTTCCAACTTAGGATAGTCGAGCACAGTTTTTAACATGAAACGGTCCATTTGCGCTTCAGGTAGGGGATAAGTTCCTTCTTGTTCAACTGGATTCTGCGTGGCCAATACTAAAAATGGCTTGGGGAGTATATGCGTTTCATCGCCAATAGTTACCTGCTTTTCTTGCATGGCCTCTAACAAGGCACTTTGAACTTTCGCAGGTGCGCGATTAATCTCATCTGCCAAAACAAAGTTGGCGAATATGGGTCCCTTCCGAACATGAAAGTCTCCCTTGTGCATATTATAGATTTGTGTGCCAATAAGATCGCTAGGTAAAAGATCAGGAGTAAACTGAATTCTAGAAAAAAGAGCATCTACTGCTTCAGATAAACTTTTAATGGCTAAGGTTTTTGCCAAACCTGGAACTCCCTCTAGAAGAATATGCCCATCGCCAAGCAAACATATGAGCAAACGATCAAGCATATATCTTTGCCCAACAATTGCTTTGCTTAATTCCATGTGAAGAAGGTCAATAAAAGCGCTCTCGCGTACAATTCTTTCATTCAGCTCCTGTACATTTATTTCTTTTTCTTGTGCCTCCATGAATTATTAAACTTTAGTGGTTACAAAACAAATAGAAGTCTTAAAATTATGTCGTTAAATGTCTGTTAATTGCCAACAAATTATAGCTGTATCGAAAAGTTTCATTCCGATCTATGCATTTCAACTTTCAAATCACAACATTAACCCCTTGAAAAGAGTTCTGCGCTATTGTTTTTTACTTCTCTTTTTCCTTCCCGCTGGGTTTTCATTATCCGGCACAGTTAATGGAGTATCAGACCTTTCTAATTATAACTTCTGGCGGCAAGGTGGCGCTTCTTTAAATGAAAATTGGAATCTTTTTCCAAGTGTTTTCATAGACCCTTCTAGGACTGATACCCAGGGTAAAGAAGGGCAAATTAACTTAACTGATTTATGGAATAATACCCCATCAATGGGTTCAAAGTGGTCTGCAATGGGATTCGCATCCTATTCGTTAACGCTTTATATGCCCAAAGACCACCCAGAGATGGGACTAAAGATTCCAGAAGCGTATACTGCTTATCGACTTTATATAAACGGAAAATTGATTTCAGAGAATGGAGTACCGGGTAAAACAGCTCAATCTTCTGAACCAAAATGGATTCCGAAAATCATTCCCTTACAACAGTAGTCGTTGCACAACCCCTCCCAAATGAAAATAATTGATTTAACAAAAGCCCTTAGCGGGCTTTTTGTTTTTCGGGCTAGGGCTTTTATGAGCAAAAACTAGGTGAGGCAAATAGGTTTAAAACG
>Ga0222632_1000069_pt1 | contig 94768 bp, 104 predicted proteins | sample AntAcemetageno46_FD_179828 | JGI IMG/M metagenome (GOLD analysis project Ga0222632, IMG submission 179828) | Saline water microbial communities from Ace Lake, Antarctica - #46 | ecosystem: Environmental > Aquatic > Non-marine Saline and Alkaline > Saline | place: Antarctica: Ace Lake...
CGCTGGTCCAACCACCGTATCCACTTTACAAGCCTCAAGTGATGTGTCACTTAACGCCAATGTTGAAATAGCAGAACATTTATTGGTAAAAGGCGATGTATCCTTAAATGCGTTTGTCGACGTGTCTGATTGTTTGAATGTCGCTGGTCCAACCACCGTATCCACTTTACAAGCCTCAAGTGATGTGTCACTTAACGCCAATGTTGAAATAGCAGAACATTTATTGGTAAAAGGCGATGTATCCTTGAACAAGGATTTGTACGTTGATGGTGAAACACGTTTGGTAGGCACAGTCACTATTGATGGGTCTTTGAATGTAAATGAGTCTTCTTATACTTACACCAAAACGACCATAAATAGCGTAAATTTGGATGTAAGCGATAACATCATAAAAATAAATGTAAAAGACATTTCAAGTAACCAAACTACCAATTTGCCTTCTGGTATTATGGTTCAAGATTCTAGTGATAATGTATTTTTTGGTTACAGTGGACGAAAAGAAGGTCAAGAACATAGTGATAAATTCATCATTACAAAAACACATTATGATGAAAGCGCACAATCCGATATATCGTTGTCTTACGATGATTCAATTGATGTGTTTATGAATGGTTCATTAGAAGTAAGTGGAAATGTAGTAATAAAGGGTTCATTAGAAGCTGCTTCTATGGTCGGGTTTGCTTACCAAGCTTTAGGCGAAACGAATGATTTATCGGCTGGTGAATTTCCTTTTGCTTATGGTGCCGGAGCATATGACCAAGATGAAAATTTTGGATATCCCATTTTAATCAAAAGTGATTTAGTAAAAGTGGGTCTTATGTTAAGCGATTTATCGATGGCTAGTGGTGATGCGTCTATAAATGATGTAACGTTTGAAATAAATGGTACATCCGTGTCATTCGATTGGAATGATTTGAGTGGTTATTGTGGAAAAACGACCAAAACATATCCAACCAAAGACGTACAAATACCTTTGGATGAAGGAGATATGGTAAATGTCGAATGTACATCATTGACTTTGAATAATTTTCCTACCAGATATGATGTAGTCGCCGTTCAAAAAGCGCGTATAATAATGAAATTTTTAACTACTTAAATATATAATTTATATCATGTCAATGATAACCATTGAGATGATGGGAGGTCTTGGGAACCAATTGTTTCAGATTGCTTGTGTTTTGTCGTATAGTTTGAAATATAAAAAAACCTTTTATTTTGAAGATAAACTACCAACTCGTAATGACAGACCCTTTTATTGGGACAATTTACTGAGTTCACTAAAAATATTTTTAAAACCATCTATTCGTTTACCAATATACAAAGAACCACAATTTCATTATACTCCAATACCTTATATAGAAGAATCATTCAAGTTGTGGGGATATTTTCAGTCTTATAAGTATTTTAAAGAACATGAACAATCTATATTCCGTTTGTTAAAAATACGAGAAACTCAACAAAAATATAGTCCAACAAATAAGGTCTCTTTGCATTTCAGGATTGGGGATTACAAAGATATACAAGAACATCACCCACTATTGACGATGGATTATTATAAGAACGCAATGAAACAACTTATACGCGATACGCAAAAGGATAATTGGAATATACTTTATTTTTTTGAGGAAAAGGACGCGTCTTATGTAAATGAATATATTGACCAGTTGAAAAAAAACTATCCTAAACTAACGTTTGAATCAGTAGACCATAACTTAAAAGATTGGGAACAAATGATACAAATGAGTTTATGTAAACACAACATAATAGCAAATAGTTCATTCAGTTGGTGGGGGGCATATTTAAATCCATTTGAACCAAACGTATATTATCCTAAACAATGGTTTGGTCCAGCACAAGGTAATAAATCTATGAAGGATTTGTTTCCTTCTCATTGGAGTCTTATACGTTAGAGTTATCTACTTCATAATTATTTGTAGATTTGGATACTTCTTCAAATGATATTACAGGTTCTTCTTTGCGTTTCGGTGATTCGTGTATAGACTCTTCTTCGGTTGCAATAGAACTATCGTCATTATTCGACAATGGATAAGGCATATGAAGTATATTATGGTTTTTTTTACTGGAACCGTCATCGCTAATTTGTATAATTTTTTCACCTTTATTTACTAGTTCAATATTTTTAAAATAGGTTTGTTCTATTTTCATAATATCAATTAAATTTCTTTGAGACATTTTCAAGTATTTTTTGCGTATATCGGGATAAACACTTGTTTCTAATTTTTCTAAAGCGTCATTGTATTCTATCATAATTTCGTGATCGAGAATATCGTGATTTCTACATTTATTCAATGTATTGGTCAACAAGGACGTAGACTGAATCAACGTTTCCATTTGTTCAGGGAATTTCTTGAATTTTATTAAGGCGGAAATAGAGGCAATAATAGAAGATAACCCAATAGGCACCAAGGCTACCAAATTATTATCCCATCCCATTTGTATTTTCATCGATTCAAACATACCTGTCATTAGAGACAACACAATAACACATTTATTCCAATCGTCATTGTCTTTTTTTAATTGTTCATGTGCCAAACTCAACGCATCTCGTTTTGCTTTCAAGTCATTTATTACTTCGCGAATATTATCTTTTTCCATTATATATACACATTAGAAATTACCAACACCTTTTGTCACGCATTTTATGAAAAGTCGGTTCCACCATAGAAACCGATTTGGTATTATTCATTAACACCAAATTATTTATATTATAAAACGTTTGAAAAGGTTCCTTTAGTTGCTCATACAAATTCATAATCATACCATCATGAAAGTAAAACCGAGTTTCGCTACAATTTTTTACGCTTGTCTCCAAATGTTCTATAAATTTGTAATAATTGGAATTCATTGCGGACTTGTCTAAATTTATCACCTTTCACAGATTTGTCATAATATCCTGATGTGCTATATAACCAATTGGTTAAATTCATAATTTGTCTCATAATAATTTGTTTTTCACCTTCATTTAATTTGACGTGTTTGTATACCCAATTTAAAAAAAGTAATCCAGATTCGGTCATACCTAGACGCACGATTTTACTCATTTCGTATTATACTCGTAAAAATATATACAATCAAATAGTTGAATATATTATGTCTGATAAAAAATATATCTATTTTGAACCAAGAGGTCGTTTAGGAAACGCATTATTCAGATATTTTGCTATTGTATTAATATTACAATATAATCCACAATTTTCATATGGTGGTATAAATTTACATAGACGTATTGCTACCAGTTTAGGTGATCATTTGTATAAAGATATTATAACAAATAATCATTTCGAATTATCCAAAATAAATAATAATATATCATTTGGTGGATATTACCAATTTCAAGAGATTTCTAATTATAAAGATCAAATTAAATCTTTTTTACATAATAATCAAGAACATATAATTTATAATTATCCCTACGAAGAATTTAAGATTTCGGATATTATTAATAAACCGGCTATATTAAAGACCTATAACATAGTACTACACATTAGATTGGAAGATTTCATTGAAAATGGAGAATACATAACATGTGATAATATTATCAGATTATTAAATAATCTTACACCTATTTTTTTTCATAATAGTACTACAGCAATTGTTGTGAATAAACCAAAATCATCGTTTGAATTAAATTATATCGAACAAGTTAAATCATGGTTTAGTGACAACCATATTTCTATCATTATCGAATCGAATGATATACTAACTGATTTTCATATTATGAAAGAAGCCAATAAATTAATATGTAGTAATAGCACAGTATCATGGTGTGCGGCATTATTATCAGATACTATAGACATTTGTTATATGCCAGATTATAAAATTAGAACAGATAGAACTCATCAAACACTTAAGTACCCTATAAAAAATACTATTTTATACTCAATATAATAAATAATTATTTAAAAAAATATACTACATATTATATATAAATGAATAATTTATTTGATGTAGTTATTTGTGTCGGTCCAAATGACAACGACGTGATAGAGAGTATGATTCCGTATTCCAAAAAGAATATAATTGGATATAGAAATATTTACCTAGTATGTGCTAATCCAATAATTAATATAGAGGGTACTATTACAATTGATGAAAAAATATTTCCTTTTAATATAAATGATTTAATTCAAAAATTTGGTAAACATAATAGAAACGGTTGGTATTTACAACAATTGTTAAAATTTTATGCAGGAAACGTTATTCCTGGTATTTTATCAAATTATTTAATCGTAGATAGTGATACACATTTTCTAAAACCAACCTCATTTATGGATAGTGATGGTAAATATATATACACAACTGGTACTGAATATCATAAACCATATTTTAATCATATGAATAAATTACATCCATCGTTAAAAAAAGCACACCCTTGTTCTGGTATTGTACATCACATGATTGTTAATAACAATATTTTGAATGAGCTAATGAAAATAGTAGAAACGAATCATAATACTAATCCGTTTTGGAAAATATTTATAAATATGGTAGATCGTGTTGATTTTCCACATAGTGGAGCTTCTGAATATGAAATATACTTTAATTATATGAATATATATCATCAAAATGATATTATAATTAGAGAATTAAATTGGAAAAATGCATCTAGTATAAATGATAGTAATAAAGAATGTGATTATGTTTCCATTCATTGGTATATGCGAAGATAAACATTGACTTTATGACATGTTATTATATTACAGTGACATGAATAAATAATCGTTATGAGTTCCATCCCATCCAGGATTATCTTCTTTATTATAATTTGAAAAATTACAACATAATTTATAATTATTTTCAGTTAAATAATTATGTATATTATCAAAATTTACATTGTATATTTCAATTAATAAATAGGTTGGTCTATACTTATTTAAATTTAATCCTTTTAACACTTCGAATTCATATCCTTCAACATCTAGCGATAATAAATCTATATTCTTTACATTTACTCCATCTAATATTTTTTCTAGAGTAGTTACTGATATTTCTATATTAGAATTATCGATACCCTTTTGTCTAATCCCATCTATTGATGCCATTAAAGAATTATTACCAAAATTTCCTTTTGCTGTATTTCCAATATAATCATTAGATACACACCCTTTGTTTATACATATAGATTTTGGACGATTCTTTACACATAAATTATATCCTTTTAATGAAGGTTCAATTAATATTCCTTTCCAGTTGCGATAAAATTCAAAAAATGCGGTATTACTTTGAGTTAATCCATCATTACCGCCCAATTCTATATAAAACCCATCTTCTTTTTGGTTAAATAATTTATCTAATAATTTATCAAAACATTGCTTTTTATTATTACAATGAGAAAATGATTCCTCCATATGTATATTTACATATTATTTAAAAATAATTCAATATATATATGGATATAATTACAGGAGAAAAAATACAAAATATATGTGATTATTATATTGGAACAAATCGTGATTTTAAATATAATCCAATCATTCGGGATCAAACATCAAAACATATAAATATTGATAATTTCAACATAGAATATATAAAAACCCTGAAAATAAATAATATATTTTGTTATACTCATATAATCGATAGTGAAATTATAAATTTACCTACTCGTATTTATGATTTAAAAAATATATTATCGAATATTTCAACCAAATTTAATATATTTCTTCATAATTCAGACGGTTCATTTAAAAAACAACATAAAAGCTTATTAGAAATTTCTAATGTGAATAAAATATTTACTCAAAATTTATCCATAGAACCAGAAGAAAGAATTATTCCTTTGCCTATTGGCATCGCTAATAGTATGTGGAGTCATGGTAACTTAAATATATGGAAACGCGTATTAGAAACTAATATTTTGGTAAATAAATCAAATTATATCTATTTTAATTTTAAGATTACTACAAATATAATCAAACGAAAGAAATGTTACGATACAATCATATCTAAAAAAATACCTAATCTGCCAAATACCGATTATTTAAATTACCTAACTATTTTATCTTCCTATAAATTTGCAATTTGTCCAGAAGGAAATGGACTAGATACACATCGATTTTGGGAATGCCTTTATTTAAAAGTGATTCCAATTTGTTTAAAAAATCATATAACCGAATATTACAGTAAGAATTTTCCTATTGTATTACTGGATGATTGGACTGAATTAAATATAGACAAAATCAATGAAGTATTTGAACACGCCAATTGGGATAATCATCATATGTTAAATTTAGATAATTATATGAATTTTATTTTATAAAAATTGATTTTTCCATAATTATTAACATAATATAAATGAACATGAATGAGCAAATAATCGAATATTATAACGAACATCATCCTGAAAAACCTATTTCCAATATAGATGATATGCCTATTCCAACTGAAAATATTGTTAATCTTATAAAAATGTTTATTGAACATAAAATAGAAAATATAGAAAATCCATTTGGAATTTGTAAGGTAAATACCGTTTTATTGGATAAAGATACTATTCTTCCAAAGATTGAATTGTCTTTGTATATTGTGAATGAAACTCTTTATAAACTTACTATTGAAGAAATAAATATAGATGAACTTTTGGAAAAACTAGGTATACCTCTCAAAATAGCATGGTTCTTTTGGGAATATGGTTCTAGATATGAAACCGTAAAAATGGATGATGGAACACACACAACATTATTTAAACTATATGCTTATCAATGGTAAATGATTCATAATATAAATATGGAAGAATTGAAAGCAACCATCTAGATACACGTAAAATGATTTGGTTATTTTTCATACCATTTTCTTAGTCAACCAGACAAACATACGTGATGTAGATAAACTTTTACCACAAGAAACTTATAAATCATAGAAATATCAAAATAAATTAAAATATCAGATACAATTAAATCATTATGATATTTCTCAAATAAAAAATAAGAAATATTTTATTTTTATATTAATTTATTTTAGTGTAAAAATTGAAAATTAATTTATGCATAATAAATCATATAATGAGTTGCCAAAATGTGTTGTTCCAAGAAAATGTTGCTCCTACCACATATTTTCCCTTAAATTATTTAATTGAATATGGAAAGCAATTATGGGGAGAGTTTGAATATCATATGGAAGAGGATATTATTGAATATATAGAAATTTTTCAAGAATATCTACCAAATCATATACGCTTGTTCAAGGATCACTGGCAATTACATCGTCTTAGTTCTACTAATCAACATACATGGTTGTTCATGGTTAAAATAAAAGAAAATGTATCACATGAAAGTGTCACTCGTTTCAATTCATCTATAAGAACTCATAGATTTCATATGTATGGACGAAACGGACTTATTTATGAACATACTGATTTTCCGACAAATCCAAATGTTTTGAATATTGCGACATAAAAAATATTTATTTTTGTTGGAAAATGATATTCTTCTATTATGAAGATGTTTATTATAATCCAAATTATTTTGTATCATATAAAATCTTTTATAAATTGTTGATACATTTTATAAAATTTTTCTTCTATGCTTATTGGTAGAGTTATTATATTATCTAAATTATTATACTTCATACAATTATTTTTTATAGAATATGACCATAAAGGATTATTATTTTTATGATTTATAATAATATACAGAGAATCTTTTTTGTATAAAAATTCATTTATATAATCATTCAATTCATCTGGTATATTTAATACTATCTTATTCTTAAACATTTTATGCAATGTCACCGATATTTCATAATTTGTTATTGAACATTTTTTTTTCATTATAAATGATTCATCTATATCTGAAATATTTGTAGAATTGATTTGTTTTAATATTTGTTTTGATAACTCCATTTTGTATTGTATATTATCTATTATTTTATTCAATTTTATATCAAAAATATATTAGGATAAATCGTACCAAATAATGTATCTAACTAATATTCATTATAATTATATTGTAGTGATAACCAATTCACCATTCAAATCTAGTAACATATCTCTTATATTTACAATAATTAGCGAACATAAAAATGTATATCTTTTTATATTGAAAATATATACAAATCAAAAAAAAACATTTTTACAATAGGATATTCCTTATTATTATATGTTGATTTTTCTAGGTTATTTTTTTAAATTATAAATCCTTTTATATAATTGTTTAAATACATCTACATCATACATTCTATTTAAAGATTTTACTCTAAAAAATAAAATATTGGATATATCATCTGGAACTTGTTGATTAATATCATTCATTATCAACTCATGATAATTTGTAGGTAATGATATAAGTGGTATTCCTATTCGTTTTAATATATCTGATATAATTACATCGTCATTGCGATTATTATTATATACATCTTTATACAACGTATAATCACATAATTTTAAAGCATTTATTTTTGATAATATTATAGATGTACCACTGATAAAAGTATTAAATGGCCTATATCCAATAGCTATATTATTGTTATCAAATATTTTAGTATCTATTAACCTATAAAGGTTATCTAAATTATAAAATGAAGATAAATTTGTTCTAATTACAATATCATAATCATAGTTATTATTTATATAATTTAACGATTCTATTGTTTTTTTTAATATACCTGGAATTAATGATTCTTTACCCCTAACATAAATGTTATTTTCTTTTACTAATATACTATCTGGAATAGATTCATTTAACTGTATAAAAAAATATTTTAAATTGTGACTATCTTTATATAGCTTACAATATGAATTTATTATATATTTCATTTCATTATAACATTTATTATCTTCACTAGCAATAATTAAAAGAATAATATTTTTCATATTTAATATATTAAATATAATATATTCATTTTTTAACATTTAATGTTGTTTTTATAACACCTTTATTTTGATATTCTGGTAAATTTATATTAAATATATGATTATTCCTACAAAATATAAATAAACTATTTAAATTTAATACTTCATTTAAATCATTACACGTAAGATTTTTATAATAATCTTGCATATCTTTTAATCCAACCGATGTTCCATATGAATCATGAGGAGATGTTCTTCTAGTTCCATGTTCTGGTCTTCCTGTGGATGCACAAGTAAATAAAAATAAACCATTCGGTTTAAGTATATTATAAATTTTTAGAAATGATTCTTTATATTCTGGATCATGCTCAAAACATTCACTAGATATAATAGTATCAAATGTATTATTTTCAAATGGTAAATCTTTTGTTTTTGATACAATAGTTACATTTTTTGTCATAACAACGTCATTCCCTTCATATTTACAATTTTCAAATAATGAACGATTATTTCCATTTATATCTCCGGAACCTACATCTAAAACTGTTTTATTAATACAATATTCTTTCAAATTGTTTTTTATAAATGTCAAAAAATCTATAGCTTGAATATGCATATATATATTATAAAAAAAATTTTAGATTTTTACAATGTATATGTAAATTAATTATTGGAACTTCATTATTATTAATAATAATATATGGAATTTTTTTATCATTCTCATTTTTCCAAATAAATGTATATTTTGAATAATCTATTACACAGGTTTCATTGACAAATCCTCTAGTATCACCATCCTGATTTCTTGGATCAATACCACCTAAGTATTGTCCAATTGCCGCCGCATCAAATATTGCATCATAAAATTTAAAATTTTTTGTTATCATATGTGTTACATCATTTTTATTATCTTCTATAAATATTGGTAATGTATCTACCCAATCACCCAAAGCATAATAACAATTTGAAAAATTTTCCATATCATTTAATTTTGGATTAAATATATCTAAACATTTTTTTAATATATTGTGATTAGGAATAAACATGAATCCAGGAATACATCTATCTTTAGAATCCATAGTTAATAATAGTTTATTTGTATTGTGAACATTATCTATTTTTTTATATATTAATACATCATTTTCAATATGAATTATATTGGTTATATTATATTGTTTCATATATTCGTATAGTGCTATAAATCTATAAGAAGTCAATTTCCAAAATCCATTTCTAAAAGTATTACTCATAGTAGAAATAACATTTACATAATCATCTATTAAATCTTCTATATTTATTACATGATTCTCTTTGAATAAAGGATTAAACTTTTTATCGGTTATAATTATTATATCACTATAACCGTGTTTTTTTAAATGGTTAATATTGTCAAATATATAAGATTGTAAATTATTCAACATAACTAATACAATTTTCATTATACAACTATAAATAACTTATTTATATTAATTTATCTATAATATCCATCCTAATTCTGTGCCATTTGTCTCGCCCACCTTCACCGCCATTGTGAGTCACTTGATTATCGTGTAATCTATAATGTAATAAAACCTCGGGAAAATTATAAATAAAGTCATATGTTTTTAACATACGTAATTCCATTTCAAAATCTTCGCACATCTGTTTTAAAGTGGGGTCATAATTACCTATTTCCAACATAGCAGATTTTCGAAAACATAAGGTTGGATGATTTAGAATCCAGTGCTTAGGGTTTTCTTTGTAACTTTTCCATAAAATAGAAGGATGATTGGTTACCCCTTTGTTATTGTTTTTGTCATCAAACATTTGTATTTGACCACCACACATATGAACCTCTTTATAGTTTGTCATATAAATGAATTGTTTTTCTATACGATTGGGTACCATAATGTCATCGCTATCCATTCGCATAATTATGTCGTGACTACATAGTATTACTCCTTTATTCGATGTAAATCCCAATCCTCGATTACTATCATTTTCGGAATAAACTACTTTGGTAAATCGTGTTGTTTTTTCAAAATGTTGTAAAGCGTGTTTTAGAATCTTTGTATGGAGACCATCTGAACCATCGTTGATCCAAACCAATTCCATATGAAAACACCCTTCTTGATGTTTTATGGAGTCTAAACATTCTTTTAAATAAGTAGCTTTTGTATTTAAACTAGATATTAATATGGAAACATAGTCTTTAGGACATTGAAATTGGTTTGGTAAGGACATCTGGTTCATTTGTTCATAATTTCTTTTGGTAGAGCCCCATTCTTGATATGCATAAATTTTTCCATGTCCTTTGTATTCTGCGCCAGTACAATGAATCGGTAAAAAAGTATACGATGGAAATATAGTCATATCATCATATTGACCACTATTATACATTCGTGTTAATAATCCGGGTCCCACACTTTGCCAAGCCATTAACCCAGTTTTATCATAATCCACGCAGTTTTGTTTGATCCATTCAATGGCTTCTTTCACTAGAGGGTGTTTGGGTGGAAACCCCATCGTTCCAGTAGCAATCAAACCCTTTCGTAATGTTTCGTGTTCCCATCCAGCAAAGCATTTACAATTCATTAATACGTCGTCTATTTTATCGACGCAAATAGAGTCTGCGTCTAAAAATACACCCCCATATTCATACAAAATTTCCCATCGAATAATATCAGCTTGTCCATTGATTTCCTTCATTTCGGCAATTCGATGTTTACATTCCAATGTTATTTTGGATTGTATAAGACGTTCATCCCATCGTATATATTCAAAATCAGGATTCATTTGTTTCCACGTATCCATATGATTGGAAGGAGGCGGTTTCGGACCAATCCACAATTGGTGAATAATCTTAGGTATAGTCATTTATATTATTATAAAGGACTATTTAAATAGTAGCATATATATTATTATATGTATTCTATATTGAATATGTTATGTATTGGTCTTTTTTCATCATTATCTTTATTTAATCTTGTAAATGAAATGCCCCTTAGAACAATACTACTCACCTATTTTATTGTCGATTCATATAATAACAAATGGGATGTAGTATTACATAATATGTGTTATTCTATATTTACTATAGTATGTCCTTTTGAATATGTACAAAAAACGCTACTCTTTGAATGGAGCACATTATTTTTATTATTGTATAAACAATCATTACCCACCAAAGAATTATTTGTTGTATCGTGGGTACTTACACGACTTGTATATTGTCCCTATTTATGGTTTACTTTTACACACGAACATTATTTCATAAATCATTTGAGTATTCTAATACATGGATTGCATTTTCATTGGACGTGTAAAATAGTAAACCCTAAAATAAACACTATGTCCGGTTATTCTTCTATGTTGTTGATGCTTATACCACTTCACCGATTAAATTATGAGGTTTCTTTACAAACTTATTTGATCCTATATCTTCAAAGTCAGTTGAGTTTTTATCATCATGTGTTTCAGACCGATTTACTTTTGAGTTTAGATACGTGTATGATTATGTATATTTGTTTGGATTATTTGGACATATATCCATACATTAGTTTATTCTATGTTATATATAAAAGAGTTGGGTCAATTTGTTTTCATCGATATGTGTTTGTAATTGCGGTGTCTAAATTATGTTATGTTTACAATGAAGTAATACCTTATGTAGTGATAGGTATTTATGCTTCAATCTATTCTTACCCCGCATATTGGCATATATGCGCAGGCGTTATATTGAGTTATTGTTTTTATGAACAGGTGTCTAATTCAAACTTACTAAACACATAGAATGTAATACACGATGCAAAAAATAAGTAAACAACGACATAATTAAATTAGAAATAAACAATGGAATTAATTTTCTATCATTAGAAAAGGAATATAAAAGAGCTATAACATTGGTAATCACAAAAACAAGGGCTAAAATCATTAAAACCAAAAATAAATTACAAAAATCGACATTCAAAGGTCCAAACAAGGTATTATATAGATCCATATAATATATAGTATATTAAAAAATAAAAGAATGATATAAATAATAAAATCATATTGTATTATGTGTGGTATTATTGCGTGTTTAGGGCATAATGCTTCGCCATACATAATAAACGGGTTGAAACAACTTCAAAATAGAGGATACGATTCTGCTGGATTGTCTCTAATTCATGAAAACAGTTGGATTGTTCATAAATACGTGTCAGACCATTCGATTGAACATTTGGAAAACATAGACTATCCTATGTCAATCAATGGTATTGGACACACTCGATGGGCAACTCATGGTCCTAAAACGATCGAGAATTCGCATCCACATAAAAGTTATCATAATACATTTATGGTCGTTCATAATGGTATTATTGAAAATTATAAATTATTGAAAAACTTTTTAATAGATAAAAACTATGTATTTTATTCACAAACCGACACCGAAGTCATTGCGAATTTATTGGATTATTATTATGGACACACGCATAATGTAATGGATTCTATTGAGAAAACTATACAATCAATGGAAGGTACTTGGGGATTATGTATTCAAGTATTAAACGAACCCAATAGATTGTATTGTGTGAGACACGGAAGTCCGTTGTTGATTGGTAATGGTGGTAATTTTTCTCTGGTATCATCTGAATATAGTGGATTTTGTGGTAAAATAAATAAATATATAGAATTAGATTCGAATGATATTGCTAGACTAGAATATATAAACGACGCAATAACTCTTATCACGAAACAAAATTATACTTTACGAGACATTCCTTTGGAAATGTTTACAGAATCATGTGCCCCTTATATACATTGGACACAAAAAGAAATATATGAACAATCTCTTACCATATGGAATGTAACCAATCATGGTAGTCGTTATAAAAAGGACGGAACAATTGTTCTGGGTGGTTTAGACAAAGACCAATTGTCTAACATAGATCACATTATTTTGTTAGGTTGTGGTACATCTTATTTTTCAGCTTGTATTGGGTCAAAATATATGAAAAAATGGTGTCAGTTTACAAGTGTTCAAGCAATAGACGCAGGTGAATTTACCAAAAAAGATATCCCAAAAAAAGGAAAATGTGCATTTCTAATGGTGTCTCAATCCGGCGAAACCAAAGACCTACAAAAATGTATTGAAATGGTAGAAGGACATATTACGATTGGAGTGATCAATAAAGTGGATTCGGCCATTGCTCGGGAAGTAAATTGTGGGTGTTATTTGAATGCTGGTCGTGAAGTGGGTGTAGCCTCAACCAAATCATTTGTCTCACAAGTGACTTTATTGTCTATGATTTCTTTATGGTTTTCGCAACTACAGTGTGGTATTCAATCATATCATTCAAAAATAATTCAAGATTTAATCCGATTGGCTCGTGATGTAGAAGAAACACTGAATCTAAACATGACCCCTTATGTAGGTTTATTTCATCAACATTGTTTTATTTTGGGAAAAGACTTTGATGAATATACGGCAAAAGAGGGGGCATTAAAAATAAAGGAACTCTCTTATATTCACGCCGAAGGATATTCTTCCAGTAGTTTGAAGCACGGACCCTTTGCCTTGTTGGAAGAACATTTTCCGGTCATTTTGATCGCACCTAGAGACAAACTTTGGCATAAAAATGAAAACAGTTATCAAGAACTAAAAACGCGTGGTGCAACTATACTCACCATAACTAACGAAGTTATAGAACGAGAAAATACAATTGTAGTATCCAAAAATAAAACGTATCAATGTATTTTGAATATGATTCCATTACAAAAATTAGCATATGAATTAGCTATTTCGCGTGGATACAATCCTGATAAACCGCGAAATTTAGCAAAAGTAGTCACGGTGGAATGATGGACGTAAAGACATCTTCTATAGGACTACGACACATCGGACAAGTGTTACTTTTTTGATACCATTTATTAATACAATCATAACAAAAGGAATGTTTACACAAGGTCATAGAATTGGCGTTTGTCTCCATACAAATAGAACATTCAGTGGTTTCAATATCTCGAAAGATTTTTATCAGTTCGATATGATACATAATGTAACCATCTACCAATTCATATGAATAATTGGGATATACATTACATAACCAGTCTACTATTTCATAGTCTTGATGAATACACCTTTCCTTAAAGTAAGCATGATTGTTTTTAAATATTGGGATAGTTTCGAGACTATGTAACCATCTTAAGGTATCTATATGATTGGCATTAAAAAAAGATTTACAAATTAGTTTTTGGTTCAAAGCATTTATATAATATATCCATTTTGCTAAAAATAATCCTTCTTTATATTCACACGCATATAAAAAGGCATCTTCTATGTTAGCTATTTTATTTTCTATCATTAAATTATAAACCACTTCAAAGTGTCCATTTATACATAACCAATAAATACATTCGTCGTCTATATTGAATGAAGAGTCTATGTAACCATGTTTACAAAAATATTGAGCTAATTCAGGCGGAAAACACTGGACTTGTGAAAATAAATATTTGACAATGTCTAAATGCATGGTATCAATGGTTATCAAATATTGTAACATAATATACATATGATTTTTTTCAGCGGATTGAGACAAATATTGGACTATATCAAAATAACCATACAAACAGGCTAATTCAAAACCAATGCGTGTTATTGTATAATTCGTACATTGATACTTTTTGACTACATCTACATAATTTTTTAAGCACGCATTTATAAAATATTCATCACTTACTTCATCATATACATATCCATTGTATTTCATAATGTTCATATGTTCTTGATACATGTTGTATTCTATATAGTATTTAAAGTGTGTCAAATACCAACTCATAAAAGAGCTTTTATTATCCACCACATCGCGACTTATAATGGAAAATATATAATTATGATTGATATTCGAAAATATTGATTTATCCAACGTATACAACAATTGTAATGTTTTATAAGAATGTTGTATAAAACATTCGGTTATATTTATATCTTGTATCAAGGTTGAGTCTAAAGATAGAAAATAATACGATAAATCATACTGATTGTATGTAATTGCTTTTATAAAAAAGGGTTTTAATGGTATATTTGGATAGCATGATAATAACTCTTTTACAATAGGCAAAGTATCATAATGACATAAATAATACATACAATCCATAACTAGACCCTTATTTATAGGACAATGTTTCATAAGAAATAATATATTATTTTTTTTATGGTTGAATTTACAATAATGAATTAAATGATGCTCTTCTAGTACTATATCATAATGTTCGAATACATATTGTATAAAACACCATGGACTAAATAAAATAACTTCAATGTACCATTGTGGGTCTATATAATGTAAAACCTCTTTGTCTCCATTTTGAATGAGTTGTAAAATAGAATGTTTAGTTAATTCGATATGTATATGATTGTTTTGAATCCATTGTAAAAAAGGGATACATGTACATTGTAATGTTGTCCATTTATATATGTTATACAACACAATAGCATCTTTCCAATGTCCATCACGTAATAAACATTCCATTACAAAGATAGGCGTTTCTTGTTGATACAGTAAAATATTTGTTTCTGTAAGAGAATTCAATTCAAATATATTCATCTATATAATAATACAAGGTCTATTTATTATCCTTTTGGCTCACTAATTTTTAGATATTTTATGAACAAAGAAATATAGTCGCCTGCTAAATAATAATAGATAACTTTAAAATGTTTTTATTGAATAGTTCGATACATTTGTAGACTTCGTTCACGTGCCATAGTATAATCTATAATAGGCAAAATATAAATATCCGGATCTCCGTGTAGATCCCATTGATGTATTTCATTAGGAGGAACATCATTTAATTCAGGAATCCATTCTTTGATGTAAATACAATGTGGATCAAAACGCTTACTTTGTAACCACGGATTAAACACTCGCTGACTATATGGTTTTGTATCAATACCAACGGATGAAACCCATTGCCAATTACCATTGTTGACACATGGGTCATAGTCGATTAATTGTTGGGCAAAATATAATTCTCCTAACCTCCAGTCTAATCCGAGCAAACGATTCAAGAAATTAGAGACAATTAATCGACCACGATTATGCATATATCCAGTTTTATTCAATTGACGCATACACGCATCCACCACTGGAAATCCTGTTTCCCCACGTTTCCACCATTCCAAATGCTTTTTATTATTTACCCATTTTATTTTATCATATTTCATTTGAAACGCTACCGATTTTTTTAATAGATTGGGGTAATAATAGTTGATGTAATAATAAAATTCACGCCATATGAGTTGAGCCTTCAAGTTTTCATCTTTGAAATGATGATATACTTCGCGTATACTGAGACAACCATATTTGATGTAGGCCGACAATTGGGTTGTTTTGATGCTCAATTGGTCTTCGTAATCTATGTTTGTGTGAAGATATTTCAATCCACTTTTTCGTCCTCCTTTGACGTTGTTATGTGGATTATATGTATAATAATCTAAATTTGGACTATAATAAGATATATGTTCGAGTGGTTTATGATATATCAAATGTTTCAATGGATGATTTTGTGTATTAGGTATAGAGTGTTTGAGTACATTATTTTTGAATGGTGTATATACTACATAAGGAGAACCATCTGTTTTATTGAAACGACCGATTGGACTCAACAAGTAATCTTCTATTTGGACGCAATTTATGTTTTTTTTCGCACACCATGAGTCAATACTTTGGTCACGTTCTATAGCATAGGGGGTATAATCTTTATTGAATACTATGTTTGAAATTGGAGCGGTTTTATGAATTTTATTTAATACCTTCAAATTGTCTCCATAGAAAATATGTAAAGGTATATGGTCACGAAGTTCTTCCAATGATTCACAAAGAAATTGTAAGCTATTATTGGAAAGATATTTATTTTTTTTGATTTGTTCAGGAGTAAATATAAAGATAGGAATAATATGGTCAAAGTGTTTCATAGCATAGTTTAGACCTAGGTTGTCGAAACTTCTATAATCTCGGTGAAATATAAATATGGTATACATAATATATATTTTATCTTTATTTTAATATAAAATTATGACAACTAAAACTACTATTATGATGGTTCCGTGTTCTTATGGAGAAATCATGGATAAATTAACTATTTTAGAGATTAAATTATCTAAGTGTATAGACGATTCTAAAAAAAAAAATATACAAAACGAATACAACGCTTTGAAGCATCACAAAAAAGAAACCGAGCCTTTGCGAAGTTTATTTCATGAATTAAAAAATATCAATACTCTTTTATGGGATTGTGAAGATAACATACGACTAAAAAGTAAACTTCGGCAATACGACGAAGAGTATATTTCAATTAGCGAACATATACATCAACACAATGACCAACGATATTCTATCAAGCGAAAAATAAATCAACAATATCATTCGTATATAACCGAAGAAAAGATTTACAACTTAATATAATGACCCTTGGACGTGTTATTTATGAAGATTACAAAAAAAATATACTTCTAGAAAATTATAGTATATATTACAAAGAATGGGATAAAAATCAATTTGTAGAGTCAATCATAAGATGCATAGACGAAAAATACAATATATTAATGTATCGCGAACCTGACCATCACGATAAACTTTTATTGGATACTATAGAAATTGGAGACAAAGAGGTGTCATATACATCATATAAAAATAGCAAAACACTGGCGCATAAATACGAAGAACGACATTTGAATAACTTATTCACCATTATGTTATATTTTCGACATAATACGATTTGTCAATATTTGAATATAGTCAATGACTACGAATATAAATTACATCATTATGTAACTTTTTTTGATATGGACAAATCCATAATCGAACAAGTTTATTTTCATTATAATATGCTTTTGTTAAATCAACAAAATTACACTCAACCTATGTATAGCATATATATGAATCCAGTAATTGTACGGAATTTGAATATTGAACCTAAAACGATGGGATTCTTTCAAAAAGAAGACATCCATAAAACATTATTGATTTATATGTCTGGTGGAATTGGAGACAATATTATGTATAGTAGATTTATAAAACAAATTGCTCAAATGAATCATAACATTATTTTTTTAGTGTATGATAATTTGTTTTGGATATATGAGTATATATATCGTGATTGTCTCAATGTTGACGTAGTCCCTTTTTGCGACCGAGGTAAAATAACCAAGTTTGATTATCATTGTAATGTATCTTATTTACATTATGCTTTAGAGTTGGATTACAAAGACATTTATATAGATTATTTTCCAGAGTTACCAAGTTATCCTGTAGATGTATTACTATACACCAAACCTATAATGGTGATCAACTGGAAAGGAAATAGTGATAATAGTCATGAACGTCATAATAGAAGTATTCCATTGTCAAAATGTATTCCATTGTTTGAATGTAACCATATTCAATGGATTACCATTACACAAGACATTACTTCAGAAGAACAACTATTGTTAGACCAATATAATGTAAAGAGTTATTCCTTAGACCAGTCGGACGAATCTTTTCGCTATAGTATTAGTATATTGAAACAAATACAAGGAATGATTACTACAGATACATCGTTAGCTCATTTATGCGGAACCTTAGGAATAAATACCTATGTTTTATTGAGTGCTGGATGCGATTGGAGATGGACAAAAAATAAGACTACCAATTGGTATCCAAATGTGACGTTGATACGCCAGTCTAAACCATTTGAATGGAACTTAGATGAATTAATCCATTTATTATAAAGAACATTATATATTCACTATATATAATGTATCTAGTTCAGCATATATTACTGCCATATATTGGACAACAAAAAATATATTTTATGATATACACCTTATTGAGTTTTATGGTGTATACTATTGGTTCCATTGTAATACCCCGTATTATCACAGAATTTATAAATGCTGGACATAAAATAAATTCGTCTATATTTTTGAACCTATTAAAAAGTGGTAATATGAAAGGTATACTTTATTGTTTGGGTATTTTATTTGTATTATTTATTATTTTAGATTATTCAAAAAATAATTTAGAAAGTTATTTACTATTTCATTTTTCATCTGATTCCAAAAAAAAAACTATAAAACAAATTTTTTACAAATATACAAAAAATTATAAGGAATTATCGGAATCCGAAGTCTCTTGGATGATACAACAAATTTATGGAACCATACGTTTTATTATTAGATATATATTTATAGATCTTATTCCGTGTATTTTTATGTTTTTAGCTATAAGTGTTTATTTTTATAGTTATGATAAAATAGTTGGCTCATTGTTTGTAGGTCAGTTTGTGGCACCACTTATGATTTTTTATATATATCATCCCGAATTATTAGATTGTTATTGTAAATCGGATACAGAAGCTATAAAAAACAATAACTACATTGGAGACAAAACTAAAAATTTGATGAATATATTGTTTGACAATTCGGTGGAAAGTGAATTAAATCATATTATGAAAAAAGAAGACGACCACTTTAAAATTATAACTAAATGTTATCATTTGAATAATAAAGTTTTGTTTATAAATAATATTGTATTTTATAGTGTATTTTTTTTGATACTTTATAGATTATTATATAAGGATAAAAAAATGATTAGCAATATTTTGATTACTTATTTGATTTATAAAGGAATTCAAAGTAATTTTTTACATAATACATTATATCAGTATTATGGTGTTTCAAAATTCATCAAAATTAATCGATTCATTGAAGAAATGGAAACGAACGAATCTTGTATTCCAATACACACATTCAAAGGTATAAAACTAAATAATGTAAGTTACAAATACGATGAAAAATCAGATTATATTCTAAGAAACGTAAATATTCATTTTAAGCCGGATAAACTCAATATATTGATGGGTAAGTCAGGATCTGGAAAAACGACCATTATGAAATTAATTATCAAAATGGCTAACCCAACCAAAGGAGACATCTACTTAGACGATACGAATAGTAAAGATTTATGCAAAACAGACATTCGAGATAATATATATTACGTCAATCAACGAACCATTTTATTTGATGAAAGTGTATTGTATAACTTACAATATGGAAACAAAACTTCCAAAGAAGATATGATATCTTTGCTAAAAAAACATGATTTGTTTGATTATTATGAAAAATTGGAATATGGTATAGATACTCCTTGTGGTACAAACGGATCTAGATTATCGTTAGGTATGCAAAAAATAATTATGGTAATACGTGGTATATTAAAACCCAATAAATCTATAGTGATTTATGATGAACCATTGACCAGTTTAGACCAAGAGACTCGTAAAAAAATAGTCAAATTAATTGTCAATGAGACAAAAGGTAAAACAATCATTGTCATTACACATGACCCAGATATCTTACCATATGCTGACCATATCGTTCGTTTGTAAACCTTTTTTTAAATTTATTTTTTTAAATTCACCATCTACTTCATCGTGTGTGATCATAATGATGGTTTTACCACGTCCGATTTGTTTGATAGCTTGAATGACCATTTTTTTATTGGGTTCGTCCAAAGATGCTGTGGGTTCATCCAATATAATAATAGGCTTGACCCGATATAATGAACGTAACAACCAAACCAATTGTCGTTGACCGCCTGATAATAGAGAACCATCCCGACCAACTTTTTGGTCAAGTTTTTTAGTAAAAACGTCAATATTCATAGATTCTAGAGTTTGTATGATTTGTGTTTTACTAGGTGGACGTTTCAATCCATATACTATATTATCGTATAAAGTTCGGTTAAATAATTTTGGACTTTGTGGAATATACATGATGTGTTTCGACAATTCGTTGGTAGACAACTCATTTATATTTATGCCTCCAATAGTAATGGTTCCCATAGATAAAGTCTTATGTTTCATTAATAATTTAATGATGGTAGTTTTACCAGAACCACTTTCACCAACAATTGCGATTTTTTCACCCTTTTGTATTTTGAATGAGACATTTTCTAGTGAGTAATGAGTTCGGTCGTATTTATGGTAAATGTTTTTGAATACAATATCACCATTTTTGAATATTTGTTCACCTACTTTACAATGATAATCTTTTGGTATTTCCTTATTGAAAAATTCGTTGATATCATAAATTTGTCCTAAATTGTCTGATAAAGAACGTGATACAACGCCAATGGAATCGCACATAGTAATCAACAAAAGAACCACTTGCGAACATTGGAATAAATATTGTTTGTTAATCTTTTTATTCAAGTAATCCGTCCAAATCATATAGCCTAAAACAATACCCATCATAAGATTCATTAATTTAGTCATCGTATCATAAGCAATAGAAAAATTTAATGATTTATAATATTCATAGTTATAATGGTGTAAAATATTATATAAAATAGATTTTTCTTGGTTTATATTTTGAAACGATTGAACTACACCAATGTTTTTTAAAGATTCGCCTAACTTTTCAAACGTATCGTCTACATGTTCTTCCTTTCTTTTATTGATGTCTGTAATGTGTTTTATATTTATAATTTGAAACGCAACCATTGCTAGAAAAAATCCTAAAAATACAACCAAGTATTTTAATCCTAATTTAATATAAAAATAAAAAATGCCTATCATAAATCCAAAAAAGACATGACAAAATTCTTCTTTGAATGATTTCAAAGCACCCTGTAAAATCCAGGGCATTTTCGATATTTTTATAATGATTTCAGTAATATTTAAATTTTCGTAATTACAATAGGAGTTTTCATAAATGTAATCATAAATACGTAATACAACAAATTCATAAAAATGTGGTATGAGTCTCCACGCTAACCAGTTGATGAAAATATGTAAAAAATTAAATGCGGCAATAGAAGCTACAATATAATATAAATAAACTTTTTTGAAATGAGTATAAAAATGACCGATACTTTCAGGCAATATTATATTATGAATAAAAGATGCTAATGGTATCAATAATAAATAAAATAAATAATACACCTTATTTTGTAGAACAAAATCTAACAAATAATGAAAAATATTTATCATTATAAGTAGAATATATTTTTTTACCACTTCGTTTTTTTTACGTTAATTTTAGGACCTTTCTTTGATTTATAATCACCTGGATTGTATACATCATCTTCTTCGTCTGAACCAAGATTTTTAGACAATTCCCAAAATTCTTTGGATCCTAATTTAAAATCCTTGTGATTTTCGGCTCGGTACCAAAAGATTTGTTCTTGTAATTGATTTGATTTTACATTATTGTCTATGACCAAGCATTCATAATTTTCAGTACATTGATCCATGACTTGGCAAAAGGATTCAAATGTAGGAAACATACCTGCATAATTTTCATAAATACGTTTTCGATTAGCGATGTAAGGTTCTCTCAATATGAATACATAATCAATATTTGTTCTTAGTGTTGGTGGTATACCTAACGGATATTGCATTGTAATAATAAGCATGACCTTCCAGTGTCTACCATTCATAAATAATAAACGCATCATTTTGTCGCGTGCCCATCCGTTGTCATATAAACAATCATCCAATATAACAAATGCCCTTGCGTCAATCGAACTTTTCTTGTAGGTTTCGATTTGCTTATTCACTTGCTTGATGACGGCTTTTTGTCTTTTCAAAACGTTTTCAATGATACCTGTATTATATTCATCGTGAATAAATAATTTAGGCACATGACACGAATAAAACCCATTACCGGCTTCTGTGCCAGAGATTACAGTACCAATAGGTATATCTACGTGATGAAATAATAAATCCCGAACTAAAAAACTTTTGCCAGTGTCTCGGCGACCTATTAACACCACCACTGGTCCCTTATTTTCATTTTTTAAAAAGGTAATACGTTTCATATCAAACTTTCTAAGATTCAGCGTCATATAATAATATAATATAATTGATTATACGTGAAACGACGCAATTAGTTTAAAACACTTGATAAAAGTATATATAAAGATATAATGGAAAACTCAAATTATAATCCTATATTGGACTATTTTGAAATAAACTATAATCCTCTAGTAGAAGACTATAAAGATAAAGTAGACTATAATAATCATATTATAACCATAGACCATAAAGATTATAATTGTTTTATGAAAACTATTCCTTTAGTGGATTATGTTAAGTTATTGATTGGAAAATATAAAAAATATGAATTATGTGTATTACCTTCTAAAGAAAACAAATGTAATAATATATACGAAGAATATATACACTCTATACACAATTATGCTTACGTAGATAATTTTTTTTATATGCTATCTAGTAGATTGTCGCAATTCAAACATAGTATAAATGTATACTATAGTTTCATTGGCATAAAAGAAAATTGTGAAATCAATATTGTGGATGATTTTGAATATTTATGCGATTCAAATTATTTCAATGAACATTTGAACAAATCCTTTCGATTTAAGGACCAAGATATTCATTCTTTATTTTCGAATTTAAAGAAACCACCCATTGAATTAAGCGATGAAATTTTAGAGGTTGAATATGAGACATTAGACGATGATATTCAAGTAGTGGAAGAACAATTACAAGAAATAACAATAGATTTAATACATGAGAAAGACCTATCTAACGAAAGTTCTGATGAGCAAGAAGACAATAGTGACACAGAAAGTATTTCATCGGAGGAAGATGACGACGAATGTTCTTCTAACGATGATCATTCATCTCAAGACAATGACGAAGAATCTAGTAATACTTCTTCAGACGATGATAGCATTATGGATAAACTTATATTAGTAATTGATAAAATACCTTGCCAACATATTATGTTAGAAAAATGTGTAGATACAATGGATAGTTTATTTGAATCCGACGATATCAATATCGAACAATTGACAAGTGCCATATTTCAAATAGTGCTTATGTTATATGTTTATCAAAATGTGTTTGAGTTCACTCATAACGATTTACATACAAACAATATCATGTATGTTGAAACAGAAGAAGAGTTTTTATATTACAACATAAAAGGGCAATATTATAAGGTACCTACATTTGGAAAATTATATAAATTAATTGATTTTGGTAGGTCTATTTATACTTATCAAGGCACTCGTCTTTGTAGTGATAGTTTTTCTCCAAATGGAACTGCTCACGGACAATATAACTGCGAACCTTTTTATAATGATCGCAAACCAATATTAGAACCAAATTATAGTTTTGATTTATGTCGGTTGGCGTGTTCTATGTTTGATTTTATAATAGATGATTTGAAAGATATAGATACATTTCGAAAAATTCCGATTTATGATATGATCATCGGATGGGTTTATGATGATCATAATAACAATATATTGTACAAAAAAAATGGCGACGAACGATATCCAGATTTCAAATTATACAAAATGATAGCCAGAAATGTGAATCAACATATTCCTGAAAAACAATTTGACCATATCGCGTTTCGTTCTTATAAACAAGATAATTTGGAACACTTTTTAGATATAGATAAACTGATTAAAACGAAGGTTCTCCTGTAAATATTTGTGTCTTTTGTTCTTGTACTTTCATATAATAATCTTTTAGAATAAATACTCCTAAAATAATAATAAACAAATAAAACGATTCCTTAAAAAATAATTTGTTTTGGTTTTCTATTGGACTTGATCTATATAAAAATTGTTTCCATATAAAAAAAATCACTGAAATAATAAGAGATATATAAATATATTCATAAGGTACCATTAAAAGAATAATAGGTTTTAATTATTATTCTTTTACGAAAGATTTATAATTCTTCTATGTCTAAATGAATATTGTCTTTTTCTAAATCCTCTACATTTATTTTAATTTCTTCGCCTATGTTTAAGTAATCTTTAGTTATATCAGGATGAAAACGAATACTATTTTGTTTTTCAGATGAATCTTCTATTTGGATAATATCCGAACCAACAAGTTCATCACATACTTTGATTTCATCCACAAGTTCATCACATACTTTGATTTCATCCACAGGTTCAACACATACTTTGATTTCATCCACAGGTTCATTGAATACTTTGATTTCATCCACAGGTTCATTGTATACTTTGATTTCATCCACAGGTTCGACCTTTTCTTTTTCTGATTCAGGAAGTGGTTTATTTTCTACTACTGTTTCTACCTTACTGACATCTACTTCTTGGGTTTCATCGATATATTGTCTCAGTAGGTTTTCCACTGGAAGATTATCTCGAATGGTATTCATAATGCTAGTTTGGACTAACAACTCAAATTCTCTATTTCGGCGTTGTTGTTCTAAAGGAGGAATGTCTATTTCAAACAAGTAAATGTTTGAGTACAATTTTCGAGCAATATTGATATAAATTTTATGTAAAAATATAGTAAAATCGGGAATGTCTATATTTATTTTTTTATTTTCACTTCCAACCCTTACACAACTTAGTAACTTCAATTGTATTATATGAACACAAGTAATCAAATCTTCTAAATAGGAACACTTTGACTTTGCAATAATGCGGTCTTTTTCAACTTGTATAATATTCTGATTCCAATTTGGAATACGAGACAATAAATTTTGATATGTCATCAAATATTTATCAGGTTCATCGTTGGTTTGACATAATTGAATAGCTTCATTGAATATAGAACGAAACCCATCAATAATATGAGATGTAATCAAATTAATCAATAAAATGGACCATTCATTTTTAGAGTCATTCAGTATATTTGAAGTAAAGTCATCCATAAAAAAGAATAATATTTATATTTCTTTATTATTACGAAAAAGACACACTAAATAAAATAAACATAAACGTTCGCTTTTGAATTGTTTAGTCCATGAATTAAAGTTACATTCTACATTATCCTTCAAAAAAAGTACCAATTGGTCAGCATAAATTCCATTCGCATATAATTCTTCCACTACAATATCAATTGGATTGTTCTTTTCTAATATTTTTTTTATAGATGAATTGACCACCTTTATTTTAGGAGGTTCGTCCAAAACATACACAGAAATAAATCGCGAACGTATTGGTTGTAATAGTTTGTCTTTGTCTTTGGTGATTATAAAAAAACGAGTAGAATGACTATATACTTCAATACTTCGTCTCAAAGAATATTGAGCATCTACCGTCAAATATTCCGCATCATATAATACAATACTCTTGAACAAAATATTTGGAGACAATTGTTGTTTTGAAAATAATTTTATATCATCTCTTATGTTTTTTATACCTTTCGAGGTACCACAATATAATTTCATAATATATTTATCAGACAACTTAGGTGGATAATATTGTTCGAGGTGTTTTATAATGTCTTCTTTCACATTTCCATAAAACAATATATGAGGTATATTGTCCTTGAACTTATCAAAAATATCCATAGTTAAACTAATATATTACTTTATTTTATATGATATTAAATGATATATACATTTCATATCAACCAGTAAATAATACTATTTTGAAAGAAGCCATGATTCATTGTTACAATAATATTTGTTTTTCAACGTTCCCTTACATAGATTATAATACACCTTTATCCAAAGATACCATTACAAAGTATAATTCAGGAAATTGTATTGCTATGTCTTATTTTGTAAAAGGTTACTTGAAAAATAATTATAACATAGATAGTCAACAAATCGTGGCCTCTGTTCCCGAACATTTTAGAATAAAAGGGCAAGATGAATTATGTCACGTGGCCTTATTTATTTGTAAATCTAACAAAGAATTTTATATTGTAGACCCAGCATTTTATTTCTTAGATCCTATTCATATTAAAGACGATAAAGAACATTCTATAAATACTTATAATATACACGAGGATAAATCAAATGTATTATATTATAGTTTAAATAAATGCACGAATGAAAACATATTACCTAATAGTTTTTCGTGTAAATGTTATTTTAGGGATTATCCCAATCATAAGTATGAATATATATTCAATGAGATTATGAATCCGGATGATAGCATTGGTAAATCATATCATTCTATAAAGAAAGACCCATTTTTAGTCAAAACGGAGTATGAAAACAATATTATCAAAAAAATATATCATTTGAAGAAAGAAAATGACCAAATGATTGTTATACATAATTACAAAGTAATTCCTTATAATTATAAAAAGTTGTACAAAGATTTATATAAATATTTAGACCCCAATATTAGGCTACACTAGAAAGCGAATGTGTGTATGGATTTTCCTTGAATGCCTTTAATATACTATTGTCCATAGCAGGTAATTCATAAGATTGGTTTTGTTTTGTCATTTCCCCCATAATGGAGTCACTTTTAGGTACATATAAAGCATTGGTCCGAGTATTACATTGTTCATGACCATTTATAGAAGCATTTATGTCTCCATTGTATAATTTCATATTTCCATTTGCCGTCCGATTCTCATATGGTTTTTGAATATTACGTTGATTATATTCCGCATCGTAAGATTTGAACTGAGCGCTACCATTTGCTCCACCCATAATAGAATGGGATGTACTTTGTCTCTGAGTATGATTCATATATGGATTCGAATGAATATATATATTACTAGACTGTCCTTGAACATTCAAATGTCCCTTTGATTCGCTAGTCATTTCGCGATTGGTGGTTGGTGTGGATTGATACGGATTGGTCACTGGTTTTTTAGCGGTGATACTCATAAATCCGGATGGATTGGGATGTTCTACTACTTTCTTTTCTTGCTTAAAATGATTTGTAATAGGAGAAATTACATTACTTATAAATTGTCCAGTTATATTACCAAAATAATCTTGTTTTGTAGTTCGATTGTTTTCCAATAATTGGAAACTTTCTTTTCCGTGGTCGGATACTTGAAAAATACCATTAGACGATAAATTAGTAAAGGGTTGAGTAGGTAATTGTTGTTTTTTACTTTCTTCGTTATTGCTTGTAGTATAAGATGTAGTAGAATTATTACCACGTACTCCATAATAAAGAACACTGGTATCTTCCCGATTTTCATTGGTTAACATTTGTAGAGGTTTTTGTGTAGATTGTTCTATACCACGCGCCGGACCAACGCCACCACAACCTTCATTCATATGATAGGTATCAGGTGTTTTTTTTATTACCTTTCCAATATTTCCTGACTGGTTTGGTTTGTAAGCGGGTGACTTGTAATTTAGATTATACACAGATTTAGGATTATTTGAGGTACGGAGTTGATCGACCGTTTTGGGTTGAGTTTGGTCTCGATATTGCATCGAAGAATTAAACCCTAAATCACCTGGCCCTTCACGTATTTCCTCCCATGGTTTAGAATTGGCGTGACGTTTAGATTCATTTACTCGAGATTGTAAAAAATCATTTTGGTTCTGGTTACCAAAGACATTTTGTAGATTATCTTGTGGTTTAAATAAAGTTGCGGTTTCTTGTTTTACAATCGTATTACTACCAGAACCAGTATATGTATCCAAACGATTATCATTGACAAAATTATTTGTACCGTACGAATTATTTTTATAAAAAGGAGTCATATTATTATGTGTAAACGAGCTATTATTTGTTGTTTCCTTGTTGAAATGCTTATCCGCACTGGTAACGAGCGGTTCTGATTTTGGGTTTAAAGTTGTTTGATCCATTCGATTTTGTAAGACATTGGTAATCACAGGTTTTTCTATTTGTTGTTCAAAATTCTCTTTTTTTTTTTGATTAGATACTAAATAAGCACTTCCTAATAATACGGTAGCAATAACTACTTCTGTCATTATAATATAAATTATTTTTTATTTTTTGTATAATAATCTTTTTCTAAAATTCGAGTATTTAAATTATGTTTAAATGGGGTAAAAATATGTTCTTGTGGATTAGAGTGTACATAATCATAACGTGAACGTTCTACATCTCGTAATTTCCACGCTGGCATAGTTGTACGAGTTTCATCAATTGAAAAATTGGTTTGATTATAATTAAGACTACTAGATTTGAATTCATTATAAGGAGTCGTGTCTCTTCCAAGTGGTATCGTTCTATTTTTCAGTTCACTTTCTATATTGGTTGTATTTTTATGTAAATTCGCGCCCCATTTTTGTAAACGAATGTGAACGTCATTTATATATGGATTATCTAATCCATTTCCGGGGGTATTTAAATGATATATTCCAGTAAACGTAGATTCTTCTAATCTTTTTTGTTGTAAGGCTATATCATTCGAAAAACGAGTAAAGGCCATTATTATTATACTAAAATATAAAAACTAATTCAAGAAAAGCGGACGATCTAATAAAGAATGAATATGTTGTTCAGGAAGAATCGTGGTCGGTTTTTCAAACCAAGATTTTGATTCTAAAGATACAAACTTGGGTTCTACTTTGAAAGAAGGTCCTTCTAAATTGGTAGAACGAATTCCTCTTAGCATACTTTCTACATCTACATAATTTTTAGATAATTGTTCACCATTCATTTTGGCCATAGACCCTAATTCCATAAATCGTGTATCGTTGTGAATAGAATAGGTTTCATTCATTCGATACAACTGATTTCGTTCACTTTCGCGCTTTTTGACGTTGTAATCAGACATTTGATTTTTATTACGTGTAGAAGACATTAATATATCTTACTATTTTTTTTTACAATAGTCTACATTTTGATACAAAATACGTGTATCCGTTCCACCACGCATCCATAAAGGATTCACATCCGCTTCGATTTTTGCGCTTTGTAATTTTTTTTTTACATCTTCTTGCATAGGATAATTCGCAATATCTTGAAAAGGTTGTTCGTTGAATTGAGAGACACTTTTCTTTTCTTTGAACGTGTCTCCTAATCTGATTTTATTTTCTTGGTATACATCCACATTTCCTTTTCCTAAAAAGGGGACGGTTTTATAGGGGCGTTCATGTAAAGTTAGTTTTACATTTGGGTTGGTTAAAATACCTTTCTTCAATATACTATTGTCTTTTACATTACAACCCAGCGGACCTAATTGATGCGTAGATTTATTCACAAATACATTAGGTTGTTTTACAGCAAAATCTAAACCGCCTAAACAATCGTTCGAATATGGATTGTAAGTATTGTAGTTAGATATGTTATTGTTCATAATATTATCTTGCGTATAATTTATTTCGTCTTGTCCAATTCGCGATAAGCGATGAAATGTATAATCAAAAACTTGCGACATAATTAATATAGTATAATATTTTTTTAATAAGAAATAACAGATTTATCACTAGGTAAAATGCCGTAACAATAAGTTAAAAATCCAGATTGGTCGTTCGGTATAGTAGTATTTGGGGTTGTATGAAATGGTCTCATTTGATGTTCGAATTCAATTTGGTCGCCTTTATCTTGAAATAAATCCTTTATATTTTCGTTGTCTTTGTTATGTTCATAAATAAATTCTTTGGTTTTATCGTTTATAGATTGTTCTGTATCAGCACCATACTCCGTTTCAAACGAAGGCGTTTTTCCATAACTTTTATTAGATGTAGTTGGTAATTTTGGTATAGAATCTTTTTTGTTAGTATTGTATTTGTAATCGCTCATTAATGTATTACCTAAAGGATTTATGATAGATAAATCTTTTGATATAGTACTATAATTATATTCTACATACCCCTCTTTGTAAGAATGAAATATAGCAATCATTCCTAATATAACAAATCCTAATATCAAAATAATATTTTTTTTTAAAATAATATACCCAAACAAACTAATCCATATAACAAAACGCGATAAAGCATTTAAATTTTGAGTGTTACTTTGATGTTCATTTGGTAATACATCAAATATATAGTTAGAGTTCAATAAAATAGTAGGGTCATCCATCCAAAAAGACATTCTTATATATATTTATTATTTCTTTTTTTGTTTTCTTTTCGTTTTTTTGGGGGCATCACCTTTTTGAAATACATAATCTCCAGTTGAGGTTTTTTCTAATTCACGTTGTTCCATATTTTTTTGCATTTTTTTTCGCATACGTTCTTTTGTGTCATTTTGTTTTTGTACTTGTTCCATTTTATTCATCATACCTTTCATATCTATATTTTTCATCATATCTTTTAATCCAGGCATATCTTTCATTTGATTCATAATATCAGAAGCTTCTTTCATCATATCTTCTTCTTTCAAATCGCTATTTTTTAGTTTTCCCTCTAATTTTGAACCTACATTTTTAACTAATCCCATCATTTTACTTGGGTCTTTCATAATGCTATTCATAAAATCCTCAGGGTTACCAAAATCGTTAGCTGTTTCTTGAGCAATTTCTTTCGCAATTTCTCCTATTTTTCCATTCATCATTTTATCCATAGGATTATTGGACAAGTCGCCAAACATAGGATTATTGGACAAGTCGCCAAACATAGGATTATTGGACAAGTCGCCAAACATAGGATTATTGGACAAGTCGCCAAACATACTATGAATTGTATTTGATAAATCATTTTGTTGAAACATGTTTTTCATATGTTCCATCGTTTCTTCCATTTTTTCGTGAGCACTATTTTCCATAGGATTATTTTTTTCAACTACATAAAATAATATCAGTTGTAAGTATTTCCATAAAGTATTACGTGATTTATCACTTAATTTTTCGTCTTTCATCAACAAAGAAAAATCAATATTTGGTAATAAATATACAGTATCATCAAACAAGGACATTTTTTCATATAAAATATCAAAAAAATGATTTGGAAAAACACTCAAACAATATTCATATACAGTATCATCGCCTAATTGGTTCAATGTATCTGTCAACTCAGGAAACGTAAGGATTAAATCCTTTTTCAAGTCATTATAAATTGTCAAAAATCCATCCATTATACTATGATATATAAATTGTTTATATATCTTTCGCGTTAAAATACATATAACTTAGACGAGTAAGATTTTTGATATATCCAACAAATTCATTCACAATGTTTGTTTCGAATTGTTTGAAATTTTTTTTAAAATAATTAATATATTTTATCATGTCATCGGAATTGTTTTTTACATCTTGTTCATAATTCTTATTTAAAAAAAAAGATATATTTCCATCTATAATATCTTTATGATATTTACTCGTAATATGTTCATACCACGTTTTGATAAGTAATTTTATATTCATATTTTTTACAACATGGTTTTTGTTGTAAAAACTTTGGAATAATTTGTCTCCATTCGAATATTTTTTCAAAAAACCCAGAAAATCGAAATACATTTTATTGAATTGTTCAAAAATTTGTTTCGACATTACTTAATATATATGTATTACTTTAAATGAATTTCTTCATTTCGTTTTTTTTCTAATTGTTCTAAAGAATAATCTAATTTAGGTTTTTTATCGTCCAACAATGGGGTCGGAATAGAATCATTGGATTCATTTAATGTAGAATAATTATACATTTGTCTTATTCCGCCATTGCCTTTTGCGGAAAGTTCATCCGGACTCATATCCAGAAAACTATAAGAATCACTTACTACACCAGTCATCGTATTGGTCATAGAGTATTCGCTCGGTTCATTGGATATTTTAGTGGTTTCTTCTTCTATATTTTTGGATTGGGGTTTGATATATTCTAATATTTGATTACCGCTCAAAATTTCATAATTGGGTTTCAACAATAATATAGGCACTCTATTGATCATCGGTGGCAATAACTTTTGAGTACCGTCTAATAAATTTATGTAAAAGGCATTGTCTTTTAATGTTCGACTATCAATACATATATACGTAAATATATCTTGTAATCCATGTTTGTTGAGTTCTTCTAAAATTTCAGAGGAATGTTTACAATATTTGCTATAATACAATTCGGGTTTACTCATTTATTAATCGTGATTTTAAAAAAATGAGTTTTTACCTAAAAAAATTGATTTAAGATTAAATATATTATATATTATAATGAGTAAGATTGTTGTAGATTCTATGATTGAGACGAAAGACCATTTAGAATTTGACTTGGCTCAAATTGATTTATCTTTGATCAATGCTTTACGTCGAACATTGTTAACCCAAATTCCGTCTTTGGTCATTCGTGGATTCCCGCATAAAGAAAATTGCATCGACATCACAAAAAATAATACCAGATACAACAATGAATATTTAAAACATAGATTATCATGTATTCCTATTATATACTCAAACCAAAAGCAGTTTAACAAAATAATCAAAGATTATGTGTTAAAGATTAAACTAAAAAATGATACTATGGATAAATTAACGTTAACTACCGAACATATCAAATTATACAACAAGGAAGGAAAACCAAACAAGGGAAACATATTTTTAGAACCACCGATTCCTATTTGCTATTTATATCCACGCATTAGTCTAAGCGAACCAAGTGAAGAGTTTGAAGCTACTATATCTTTATCTATTGGAACCGCTAAACAAGATGCTTGTTGGAATATGGTATCCAAATGTTTATTTTACAACAAAGAAGATGATGAAAAAAACGAAACCCTATTGGAACAATTGCCTGAACAAGAGAAGGCCGATTTCAAACTATTGGATGCTCAAAGAAATTATATAGAAGATGCCTATAGATTTGTCATAGAAACTATTGGCGTATATGACAATAAAACACTCATTACTATGGCATGTGAGAATCTTATAAAAACGATGCAAGAATATTCTTCATATATAGGTGAAGTCAAGATTACTTCTTATATTCCAAATATTCCCCAAGAAGGTTTATTTCATATATACAAGAAATCAATGATAGATAAAGATGTGTTATATATTATTAAAATAGAAGACGACGACTATACTTATGGTAAATTAATAGAAAAATATATGTACAATAAATTTTCTTCGTCTCTTAAATTTGTAGCTTTTAAAAAAGAACACCCACACGATAAGCATAGTTTAATTCAAATTGTGTTTTTAGAACAAAATAGTGATTTAGAGGATAGTTTAAAACAAAACTTATTGAATATTTTCAAAGACATTATAGTGGATTTGAAACACATTCAAAATGAATTTAAAATATAAAAATAATTATTATATATAATGGAATATGGTTTTATAGTGACTAAAAATGATGAATTATTTTTTGTTCATCGTGTGGAAGAAAGTAATATTGTCTTAATACCTAGTTATGATACAAGTATTAAAATAAATGATATACCAGACCAATATACTATTGTATATAAACCTAAATTAAGAGGTGTTTGTGAATTAAATAACTTTTATTTAAACAATCAAATTGTATTACATTATGGTGATACGAAACGCCAAGGAAAAATTGTTAAAAAAAATAAAGATATGATACATGTATTTTTTTCAAAAGAAAATACCACCGAAGTATTGGATTTCAATTACAAGGGATTTCCGAGTAAAATCGACCATATTGAAAAAATAAATATGGAACCAAGTAGAAAACCTAATAAAAATAATAGAGAACAAGAAGAAAATGAAGAAATCAAAGAAGAAGAAGAAGATGAAGACGACGATATTTATTATTTTTCATTAGAACAACAAATACAACAATTGGTCGAAAATTTTAGAAAACAAATGGAGGATAAATATTTGAATAAAATCATTTCGCATTACATCGAACTAAATAAAAAGTATTTTACATATGAAAATAATTATATTTTCAAAAAATTAAAAGAAAAACCGATTTATAGTACGATTTTGAATGGCGATTCTATTTTTCATTATTATACTCGGCATTTGAAATCTTATTATTATCGCGATGAAAATTTTGTACCAAACAACTTAAATGAAAAATTAAAAAAGAAAATATTTGAACATGAAAACTATCCAGTAAATATGCATTTTTTTGAACAAGTAGACCAATTTAGTTTAGTCTCCAATGATAATACAAATATTAGTCATAGAGAAATAAATCGTATTAATAAGAACAATCTTGACCATTTATTAATTGAAACCTCTAAAAAAAATAAGAGCACGTACAATGGTAGTCACTATACAAATGTATGGTTAGAAGACATGAGCGAGGTTCCGGTAGATGGTTATGACCACCATTTATATCCTATTAAAACCAATACGGAATTTATTATAGATGGTGTTGTGATTCCTAGTGAACAAAAAATAAATCATTATATGAAACAATCCAAAATGAATCAAATGATTCATAAAATAAGCGAACCACAATATAAAAAAGAATATTATGTGAATAGCGAATTAAATGATGATCCGTGTATATTTACAAAACAAAATCAAATTATAAAAAAGGATTCGTCTAAAGAATTTTATACGTTTTTGAATAGTATAATACCAAATACAAGATATTTGTTGAAATGTTTAGACATCACCTATTACAACGTGTATCACTATATTAAATTATTGTCTATATTTGATATATATGAATTATCCAAATTAGATTATGATTATATAAAACGTTTGGTGTCTATGAATATTCGAAGTTATAAAAGTAGAAAAATAGAAAAAAACACAATCAAAGAATATTCTACCAACTCATTTATTATGAATTCAATGAGTAAACCTGATGAGTTGAAAGATCGTTTTTATAGTTCCAGTGAATTATTTCAAATATCCTTATATGAAAATCATACGTTATTGATGTTTGATTTGATAAAACAAAATTTGGACCATAAGTTAGATACGACCAATAGTAGTATAAAACAAGTGATAGATGAATTCAAACAACAATCCAATGCTATAGATACAACTATATATTATGACAAAATATATTATACTAGAAATGAAGTTTCCACAGAACAAATGCCCATATTTATGGATTTGACGTCGGCAGGAACACCGATTACGAATGTAAGAGACCCCTTTATAAAATCGTCTTCCATAATATGGAATGAAATCGATAAAAGTAAATTCAAATCGTTTGAACAGTTTGAGATCATTTTGAAACAATATGTCTCTGATATGGATGAATCCTCTATATTAAAATCTTATAAAACAAAAATACAAGATTGGTTTTCAAACTATAACGTAGTCTCAGGATCAAAGGGATATGTATTAGAGACCAACGAAACGTTTGTATATGAAAATAGAAGGTGGGTTCTATATAGCGAAAAAGAACTCGTCAAAGGGTCTAAACAATTAAATAGTTATATCAACAAACGTATAGATGAAATTACAAAAGAAGACTCGACCAACTCACTTAAAAAGTCCCAAATGAATCGCGACGACTATGTCAACAAGTCGAAATATTATGTATCGATGTTCAATCCATTTATGAAATACAACCAAATGAAAAGAATATATAGTCAAAATTATTCCTCTGTGGATGTAAAATTTTCGCCACATCAACCTATGTTTGATAAAATACTCCAAATTGAAAGCAATGATGAAAAAAATAAAGCCATAAAAATTTTTTGTGAACAATATACTACAGAAGGTTCGGATCCTTATTGGCTTTATTGTATCGAAACCGAGACAAAATTAGTACCGATGTTTATAAAGACATTGGCCTATTCAACCAATTATAATGAAACCATACAAAAAATATGTTATGAACAAGGAAAACAAGAAGATGAATATTGGGTAGATAAATATAGCGGATATACTATAATAAAAATAGATTTTAATGAACAAGAAGGATATACAAGTGATGGATTCAAAATGGTTTCGCGTGAAATCATTCCAACTAGTGAACCTACCACTAGTGTAGACAAAAAAAACATAATGAAAGATATTGAAACCATCTTAAACGCTATTGGTGTCCCAATTAGTCACGGACCCTCTATTTATAAAGAATATAATAATATACAAAAAAATTTATCCAAACATTCTTTGTTACTTTATTCCATCATTTTTATTTATATCCAAGCGAATGTGAATACAAGTGAAATTACCACATCCTTTTATTCGTGCAAAACATCCTTTGATGGATTTCCGATGGTAAAAGATGAAAACCAAACAAAAGGCATTGAGTATATGATATGTATTTATAAAGCATTGAAAAATATTAAAAAAGCAGTAGATAAAAACGATTTTATCAAACTCATTAAAAATGTATTGAAGAATCGACCTATGCTGAATCAAAAATTATCGATAATTAAAAAAGAATCATACTCAAAAGACAATAATAAATCATGGGAATTATTTTTACCACGAATGACGTCTCTAACCATTAGCAAAGTATACGACGCATATTATAAATCATTCAAATTTCAAGAAGAAATGAATAAAATCATTTCGGAAATAGAACCGACTGAAAAATTATCCAATGGTTCATATAAAGTCATTAATAATTATGTAAAAAATGACAAAGTTATAGAACCTATAAAAAAGGGATATGTATCTAAAGAAAAATTTAAAAAGGCTAACCTATATTATTATCCACAAGTAACCAAACCCGACCAAAAGTTTGAAATAACCGAACCTACTTATTCGCTAGAAAAGATTAATCGTATTATGGAGAATAGTTCATATAGTGAGATAAGTGATGAATTATTAAAAGAAGTAAAAAAGAAATTACATTCTAAGAAACAAATAAATCCGGTAAAATCAAAAGAATCGTACGAAGAAAAAACATCTATGTCCAAAGAAGAACGTAAGACAAAGGAAAAATACATAGAAGATTATTTGAGTATCCATAGTGGATTGAATTTAAATAAATTATTAGAAAAAATAGAGGGACTATCCAAAAAAAGAAAGGACATTGTAACCAGTCGTGATGAAAAAGATAAAATGACCCATAGTATTCTGTATAATTTATTGAATGAAATACAAATAATGTCTAAAATGAAAGATAGTGCCACGTATGAAAATCCTAAGTTGCGTCCTTATTTTGCAAGTCTTTTGAATGTTTCGGACCAATCTAAATTAATAGAATTTATAAAAAATAGTTTTAATAGTTTAGAAAAGGTTGAACCCAAAACGTTCGTGAGCCACTTGTCCTTTTCTTTAAAAGAACAAATTTTGATGTATAAGTATTATTTATGCGAATTATATAAAAATGCTAGTCAAGATGAACGAACTATGTATGAACAAATGATTGGTGTTATGATAAAAAAATTGGTTATAAAGGTTGATATCATCAAGAAAAATAACGAGCAAGCAAAATACAAAGAAAAAAAGGAAATCACTGACAAATTCAAAGAAATGAGCGACGAAAGTCGTAACGTTGAATTTATGTTAAAACAAAGTAAATTAGGAGATTGGAGTTTAGGTTTAAGTAAATCCATATACAAATACAATAAAGATGCTCCATCTAAAGAACAAGAAGACGAAGAGGAAGAAATGGACCCTATTGAAGAAGAAACCGAATACGAAGAATATGGCGATGAAGAAGAATAAATTTTATAACTATACAATATAATGGATTTAAAAGATTCCTTTACGATTATTGTCGTAATGTATTTGATATTATATAGTTTGTTGGCTTATTTGAAACCCAATTTTATATTTGACAACGACAATGAACTATTGCGGCCATTTGGGGTAGGCTATAACAATACTACTATTATGCCATTATGGTTGTGTAGTATTTTATTAGCTATTTTTTCATATTTCATCATTGTATATATATTACATTTAAGATACAATACTATTTTTATTCAATAATACAATCTTGTAACAGCAACGAATTTGCCGAAATCAAAGAAGTTACAATCCCAGCAAATGTAAGCCAAATAAAATAACCGACGTTTTGTTTTACAAAATATTGTCGTTTGATGATTTGATGTTGTTGTTCAGTTATTTCAATGGTTTCATTTAGTAATTTTCCCAATTTATAATTTAGTGCGGTTCTACTTAATAAGTCATTGGGTTCTAATTCTTGTAACAAAATATTTGGGTCGTTATAGAAAAAACTAACATTGGGATTTTTCTGATTAGAACTCAAAACAATTTTAGGTGCTAACATCATCCCGAATGTATTCGCAAAAATACGATTCCAATTCATATTCACTAAAAATATTATAATAAGTCCCATGACTAAGAACAAAGGCATTATACTATGAATAAACAATTGTCCGTATTGAACAGAGCATTCGGTTTCACCTATAAAATATATATTTTGAATCGCAATGACAAAAAATGAAAGTAACACATAAGCATACATCCATTGTGTATTTTCTTCATAAGGTTGATTTGTTTCTATTGCCGACTTATCGATTACAAAATGCTTTATTATCATAAACAATAAAGAAAATATAACATAAACCGAAATGGATAAAATAGCAATATTCATTATAGTATAACATTATATAATTTTATAATTTTATACTTATATGAATCCTATATTAGTTGAACCAGAAATTAAATACGTGTTAAATCATCATTTAACTACGTTAAAACAAATAAATGAAACTAAAAAAAATATATTATTCAATGTATTATTATTTTTAGTATTATTAACCATAATAGGTATTACTTTAAAACTGAAATACAAAGGTAAACAAGACATACAATTACAACGAATAAAAGAGAACCGAAAAAGAGATTATATTTTGGCTAACTTAAGAAAATATCAAAATATGAAACATCCCATAAATTAAAATATATATTTTTTATAATGAATGAAGAATTAATACAAATCAATAAACAAATCTTATTGAAAGGATTATTTGCGATGAACTTTCCACAACACATCAACGAACAGGAACTCAATCAAGAGTTGGATGAACTTGAAAAAAAAAGGGGTACTCTTCAATCTACTGGAATGCCTAGTGACTATAATAAAAAAAAAGAAGAATACGAACAAAAAAGAATTGAAACCAAACATAAATATGAGTTAAATTTAGTGAAAAATCCGAACGCCTCTATAACCGAAAAAATAGAAGATTACAAAGAATATAAGGCAATCTACGATGAATATTATGATTATATCAAAGACGTAAAAGGACTTTATGTTTTACCCAAAAAATATGATAATATAGAATATCATTATTTGATTACAAAAATATAATCTTATACTATATGATATTTAAGTATTTAGATTTAAAACTATTTTTGATAAGTTTATCGATTGGATTGTTTTATATTTACTTGGCTGAAGAATACAAAAAAGTGATTGTAATATATCCTACACCCGAAAATGCGAATAAATACCAATACAAAGACCAAAGCAATGAATGCTTTTCGTATGAATTAAATGAAGTCAAATGTCCATCCAACTATAATAGTATACCTATGCAAAGATAATATTCTCCTTATATATATGTTTAACATTCTACGATTTTTTAAAACTCAATTAGGAATGAATATTTTATCTATTTTACTCGGTCTAGGACTTGCTAGTTTATTCAAAATGAGCTGTGATAATAGAAGTTGTTTAGTATTTAAAGCGTTCGATCTCAAAGACAATAATGTAGTTAAATATGGAGACAAATGTTATGAAGCCACCGAAAAAATAGAAAACTGTAACAAAGAAAAAGAAATTATATCATTATAATATAATGAATCCTTTAAAACGTCCAAGAAAAAAAACACAAAAATCTCCTTTAAAACGTCCAAGAAAAAAAACACAAAAATCTCATTCAAATCTTGCTGGTGCCCCGCCTGATGTTTACAACAATCGTTCTCCGTTAGAACAAATAACTATGGTTTTAGATTTAGTAAAAAAAAGTAAATTGGATGAAATAATTATCGATGAAAAAACTCGCTCGACTTTAAAAATAAATTCTACTTCATGGAGTAAATTAAGTTATTGGAACGCATATAATATTATGATGAATCATGGTTCATCTAATATAGATGATATGAGAAATATAGTATATATGTTAAAACATGATGTATATGAACACAAAAAGAAGAATAAAGATATATGGAAAAAACATATTACAGATGCTATATTTAAACAAAAGGTTTTAGTTTTATTCCAAGATATAAACTACAACGGTCCTATGATAAAGCAATATAATATGTCACGGACTTCACTGAAAGACCTTACAATCATATTATTAGAACATCGTATAGAGATATTGAAATGGTTAGAAGAAAAAAAAGGTGCTAATAACAAAGGTGCTAATAACAAAGGTGCTAATAACAAAGGTGCTAATAACAAAGGTGCTAATAACAAAGGTGCTAATAACAAAGGTGCTAATAAAAATATTGTTGTATTTGAGAAAAGAGAAAAAACCCCTGATGATTGGGAAAATATGGATGAATAAGTAAAATTTACAAAAGTAAAATAAAATAAAATGTAATGGATACCCATACTACCAATATTGCTGATTTACCTATCGATCATATTCCACAAAATACCGAAATACCAGAAAACATACCCCCGCAAATAAACCGAATGGATCAAGAAGTATATGAATCGCCTTCAAAAGTAACCTTTCATCCGAATGTGGAGACAAGAATTCAAAAAGATAGTTCTATGAAAGAAAGTCATAAAATGATTCTTTTAGCCTCTTTGTTATTTATTTTATTGAATGAACCGCTTTTTAGAAATTATATTATGAATATTTTAGTAGTTATTTTTGGAAATAGTTTAAAAACCGAAACAGGAACCACTTCTAAAATTGGTAATGTATCTTATGGTATATTTTTCGGTCTTGTACTTTATGGACTTAGCTTAGTAATTGACATACCTTCTTTATGAAACAATCCTATGTCTCTTAATTGCGAACTATTTTTATAATCTTCAATATAATAAATATCTTTTATACCAGCACTATACAATAATTTCGCACAATTCAAACATGGATAATGTGTGATATAGGCGACTGATTTATCACACGAGACTCCGCGCTTAGCGCAATCAGTCAACGCATTTTGTTCAGCATGTATCGTAGCAATTTCATGATTATCCACCACTACCGAAGTATGAGGTAATCCGGGTAAAAATCCATTGTATCCTTGTGAAATGATACGATTGTCTCGAACAATCAAACAACCCACTTTTAGACGATTACATGGAGAACGTGTGGATACGTGTTGAACCAGTGTTGTAAAATATGCTTGCCAAGATGGTCTTTCCATGTAAGACATTATATAAGATTTTCTTAAATGGATAACATAAAATACTACTGCATAATCAAATTTATGTAAGTACGTGTTTCATTATAATATTATTAGATTATAATGAAGTTTAAAAAAAACTCATGTTTGTTGTTGATTGATTTACAAACCGATTATCAGTTTCTTTATGAGCGCCTACAAGAAAATGTTTCTAAGTTATTGAAAAAAGCCCGTAAAGAAAATATAACTATATGTTTTGTATTCAAAAAGGATAATTCGCTTTCTTATTTTAAACCTTTTTCAGAAGAACTAAGAGGTACGCGACCACTTGATAAAGGTATACCTTTTGATTTTGCGATGCCTTTGAAAAACGAACACGTGATTATAAAACACGGATACGATTCATTTTTTGAAACCAATTTGGATGAGTTTTTGACTCGTCATCGTATTGAAACCCTTTATATTGCTGGTTGTTTAACAGGCATTTGTGTATTAAATACCATATTTAGCGGTTTTAATCGCGGATATGGTATACATATGATAGAAAATGCTTGTTCCGATCGTACAAAAAAAAGACAAAATGATATTGTACACCATTACAAAGATTATTTGTTTATAGAAGAACACATTTAAAATGGACTTACCCAGTACTCATTCCGTTGCCGTTGTTGTTTGTATTTTTTATAGGGTTCAATACAAGGTTCATTACAAAACGATTGTTTAATCTTATGGTCGTTTTCTTGACGAATTCGTCGAAAATGTTTGTAGTGTTCATAACTATGATCTATGTTAAAAAAGGTTGTCTCTAATTTGTCCATATAACTCCGAACATGTTTGTATTGTAAATAAGACTTTGAAAAAGTTTTTATCATTATATACATATAAGATATAAAATTTAACCCTTTTTTTTTCTTGTTTTAGGATAATATTTTAAAAACCACCTTTTGTATTCATCGCTTTTTTTGTTTTTTTTATATCTTGTATATTTTTGATCGCGTTCCTTTCGTATGTCTTCGATGGTGGTTTGATGCCCAATACATGGTAAATAAAAACGCCTTAATACATTGGTTTTGTTATTCGAATGTATCGTTTCTAACAAATAACAGTACGATAATATATTCACCATATTGATAGTAGACTCATTTATAAAATTAAACGCATAATACATACTTAATATGGTATCTATGGTTGCAATATGGTAGGGTTTACCTTTATGTTTGATGATATTAAAGGACTGACAAGAATTTGTGGTAAAAATGTACAACATAGATTGTCCTTCTATCACTACTTCATAAAACGAATTTATAAATTTATAATCACCTTCATGCGGTATAAGGGTATACTTTATAGATTTGAGTTGTTTCAAAACGTCTTTGTAATTATCCGATAAAATATAAATTTGTTTTGTTTGTTTGGAGTCTATTATTTTTTTATATTTATTAGGAAAATAGTCTTTATAAAAGGAAAGACCAAAATCGCCAAACAATACATATTTTTGTTTGACGCAAATATCAACCAACTTATCATATACTTCGTTATAAATTAAATTATTTTGTGTTAAATCCACGTCATGTTGGAAAGGATGGGTTTCATTCAATAATGTGAGTCGATTGTATATTTTTTGCCACCGACTTAAATCACCATATGGACGTGATAATTCTTGATATAAACTCATACGCAAATAACTTGGAGGAGCATATAAAATATTCTTTACGAGAATTGCCTTATTTTGAATGATATTGAAAATAGTTGTATCTAGATACGTAATATCCGCAATGGGAATAAAATTAACAAATACCTTGTAGGTACCATGAAATAATGCGGATTTTGCTTCCACATTTTCATAACCCGATTTTGCGTATATCAAGGCTAATTCTTTGGCATCCTCCAACGCATTAGGTGAAAAAAAGTCGTAATCTGGTATGTCGAGTTGTTTGTCATAAAATTTTTTAGAAGCAGGTAAAATAGAATTAATTGCTATTCCACCGTAACAAACCAATCCTTTTTCACGAATAAAATTCTCTAAAATTTTTATCATATCATTTTGTACATATTTTTTCTTTTGTTTCTTTTGTATTTTTTGATTGGTTTCTATCGCATCTTCTAATATGGAAACATAGGACATCTATATATAGATTATATATTTTCGGAATATGATTTTTGAAAAGACGAAGAATGAGTAAAAAACTTTAAATAATTTTTTAGGTATGCGTCTTTCTTCTGAAAATTCATATATATAAAATTAAATCGGTTACGTATACCTTTATCATTATAATCGTAATTGTTGGCATAACTAGATTTATTAGGATATAGAGAAGATAATTCAATACCGGATTGTAAGGAGGCTTCGCTTTCATATAAAGAATGATATTTGAATCCTGTACCAAATGTAACCAATGTTAATTTACTTAAGTCTGTTTTAATAAAACTATCTTTCATTTTAGGAGAAGCATTTAAATCGACCATAATAATAATTTTATTTTTTAGATCATTCAAGGTATATTGATTTAATTCTTTATCGACTGGAGTTTTTAATAGTATTTCGCTACTACCTGAAAAAGTTTCTAATAATATTTTGGACATTTGATTATAAATATCCATATTGTTACTATTTATTCTAAAATTCAAGAACAACACTTGATTGTTATTTGAGTGTTGTAATGCATTCAAAAACATATAATTCACTTGATTCATTGTCTCTGAAAAACTCAAATAGTTATATAATTCTTTATATTCATTTTCATTTACAGTAGATGCAGAAATAACTGGGAACCCATTTAAAGAAAAAATTTGAAAGTCTAATACTCTTGCACCAGCCCTATAACAATGTTTCAAAGCACATATGTCTACATAATCGTGTTTCAAACCACCAATACAACAACAGTTAAATGCGGATTTGAATACAATATCTTTTATAGAAATACCTGATAAATCGGTGTTTGGTAATTGAAACTCTCCGTATTCATTATATTTATCTAATTTTTCACATGTATCTTTTTGCTTATTTATGCTAAGAAATATGTATATAATTACAATGATAACAAACAAAGATATAAATAACAATATGTAATTCTCCATATATGTAATATAAAAATATATTTAATTTATAAGTAATGCCTGGAGGGTTATTAAATATAATCGCTTATGGAAATCAAAATATAATATTAAACGGAAATCCAACCAAAACATTTTTTAAAAGCGTTTATGCTAAATACACCAATTTTGGTTTACAAAAATATCGTATTGATTTCAATGGCGAACGAACATTACAATTAAACGAGTCTTCTAAATTTACATTTAAAATACCACGTTATGCCGAGTTATTGTTGAATACTTACTTGGTAATTACTTTACCCAATATATGGAGTCCCTTTTACAAAAATGGAGACTCCTATAATCCATATGAATTCAAATGGATAGAAGATATTGGGTCGTTGTTCATTGAAGAAGTGACGTTATCTTCTGGAGGCCAAATATTACAACAATTTAGCGGAGATTATATTAAAAATAGGATTGAACGAAACGAACCCCATAATAAAAAGGAACAATTTTATAAAATGACTGGTAATGTAGATGAACTGAATAATCCATATAGAAATGGTTATTATCCACATGCGATTACTACTGATCCGGACCAACCACCGGAACCGTCTATTTATGGTCGTAAATTATATATACCATTGCCTTTTTGGTTTGCGAATTCCACAAAAAGCGCGTTTCCATTGGTTTGCCTCCAATACAACGAATTGGTCATTGATGTTACGTTGAGACCAATTCGCCAATTGTTTACTATTTTAGATGTAACCCAAAATTCAAATTCACAACGAATACGACCTGATTTTGGTTCATCATTATTTCAAATGTATCGGTTTTTACAAGTTCCACCAGAAAATGAATATAGCAATTTACAAAATAATTGGGCTAGCGATGTAAATATAATTGGTACATATGCTTTTTTATCGGAAGAAGAAACAAAAGTATTTGCGTCCAATGAACATAATTATTTGTTTTTAGATGTAAAAGAAACTATTTATAATCATATAGTAGGTTCACAACGTATAAAAATAGAGACCAATAATTTGGTATCCAATTGGTTTTGGTTTTTACGAAGAAGTGATATATATCAAAGAAATGAATGGAGTAACTATACAAACTGGAAATACAAAGATATTCCCAATGTAGGATTGAATTTTATAGAGTTAAAACATCATAATGAAATGGAATCATTTGCTATTACTAAATTTCCAGATGAAAATAATGTAAAGCATATGTTGATTCAAGTATCTTTATTGATGGATGGAAAATATCGCGAAAATGAATTTGGTTCTGATATATATCGATACATTGAAAAATATGATAAATGTTTAGGTAATTCAGATGATGGCTTGTATAGTTATAGTTTTTCATTGAATACAAATCCATATGAAACCCAACCTTGTGGAGCAATGAATTTAGGTAAGTTCAAAGAAGTTGTTATGGATGTATTGACCTTAACGCCTGATATAGATGAAACTCAGACAGTTAATTCTGTATGCGATGACGAAGGAAATGTAATAGGTTATATTGATACAGACCCTACTAAAATTTATAAGTATTCATTTGATATGACTTTTTTTGAGGAACGCTACAATGTGGTTCGGTTTATGGCTGGAAATGTGGCTCTTGTTTACGCCCGTTAACGCATGGATAAGTATTTGACGCATATTCCGATACATCAAATGAATTTACGCGAGTCATAAACCCCTGTTTTGTACGAATCAATAGAGCAACTACTAAACATAAAAATAATATCCAATTCATTTTATAATAATAATATATAATAATACTATGAATGATATTGAAAAATCGGCATTAATTGTAACCAATACTATAAAGGAAATTATTATTTTATTTTTAGCAATGATTATAACGCTAAATTATTGTATTAATTTTATAAGAAATGATTTAAATAAATGTGAACCGACTAAAAATAAAGATGTAGAAAAATATGGAATATTAAATTATATCCAAGATATTATTCGTTCTACTATAAATGAAATGATGAATCGTATGAAATGTTATATTTTAAATAAAAATCCAAATATACCTTCTGATAATGAAAATACAAATGGAGATTCTAGTAATGGAAATTCTGAACAAGATATGTATGTTTCTATATATTATGGTATATTTATCGTTGTTTTATATCTTTTTTTTAATATGAAAAATGTAAATAACAACTCTTGGAATGATATATCCAATGATTTTTTCTATAAACTTATATTTATTGTTTTATTTCCAATGTTTATCGTAATTAGCATATCATTGCTTTCTGTTTTGGTAAAAATAACCTTTAGTGTAGATACAATAGGAGCTCCTTATTATGTTTTTATAAAAGGGTTCTCTTATATTTTATTTATGATGATTTTACTTATTCCAATACCTATTTTATTATTTGAAAATTTATATTATTTGATCGTAAGAGGTAAACATTATAATTTGATGGATAGTATTACAGGACTAAATATTTTTTTGTATGTAATTTCCTTTATAATAATTTTTGTATTATGTATGCTTGGATTTTTCAAGATGATTCGTTTTAATTTCAATAGTACTTTTTTACCATTTGAAAATATAAAATATATTCAAAATAAATTAAAGGATACGTCGTTTGATACTAAATTTTTATATATTATTGTTCAACTATTTGTTTGTATTACTATTTTGTATAAGATAAAAGATTTATTTTCATTCGAACTTTTTATTTTTGGAGTTATTGTCTCTATTATATTTACCTTTCTTATTTTATTTTACGATTTAATGAAAATAAAGAATTAAAGACAACATGAACATAATACAAATGGGTAAAAAAAATAAAAAAAAACCAACCCGTGTAAGTTTATGTACACCAACATTTAATCGACGACCTTTTATTTTACAAATGGTTGATAATATACTAAAGCAAACGTATCCGAGAGAATATATGGAATGGATTATTTTAGACGATGGTACAGACCCAATTGGGGATTTAGTAAAAGATATACCATTTATCAAATACATTTATTGCGAAGAAAGAATGAGTCTGGGAAAAAAACGAAACTTGATGCATGAGTTTTGTACGTTTAAAAACGATAACGACATTATAGTTTATATTGACGATGATGATTATTATCCACCTGAGCGTGTAAGTCACGCGGTTGAAACACTGAATAAATCCAACGCTTTATGTGCTGGTTCAAGTGAGATTTATTTATGGTTTAATGAATTAAATAAGATGTATAAATTTGGACCCTATGGACCAAATCATGGCACGGCAGGAACCTTTGCGTTTAAGCGAATTATGTTAAAAGATACTCATTATGAAGATAGCGCTGTTTTGGCAGAAGAAAAATTCTTTTTAAAAAATTATACAATACCATTTGTTCAGTTAAATCCATTGAAAACGATTTTGGTCATTTCTCACGAACAAAATACATTTGATAAAAAACGATTAATCAATACCAATAGTCCTGTATGTAATGATTCCGCGTTAGTTCCTTCCACATTTATTAAAGACCATAACACACTACATTTTTATACAAAAGATATTAAAGATACACTAAAATTATATGTAGAAGGAGACATAAAAAATAAACCCAACGTTTTAGCCGAAATAAAACGTCGAGATGAAGAAAGAAGTAAACAAACTCAACAACAAGTGGTTTTAACACAACCAGATGGAACAAAACGACCTTTACAAATGAATGAAATCATAGAAGTATTGAAAATGAAAACCAACGAAAATAATACATTAAAAGAAAAAATAAGCGAATATGAACAAAAAATAAAACAAATATTATCGGTGATAAGTTAAATATTTTTCAAGTCGACATAATTCACTATCACTTAGCGGATAAGTCAATGTAAATAATTGTTGTTTAGATATATTTAGACGATTACATAAATCTAAAATAAATTTTTGATTGTTATATTCGTTGCTATATTTAGTCAATACCTTGGTAAATCTATATTCTTCTTTTTGTGGTTTGATTTGTACGTTTGAACGAACATACAAGTGATAATTATATATCATTTTTAAGTAATAGGTCATTTCATTATAAATCCATAATTGTTTTTGAAAACTTACCCTATCGTAATAATCGCCACTGCAAAAATTATTTAAAAATTCTAAATAGAAACCTATATCTTCCTTTTTTAGATGATTTATGATATTTTCGTGAAACATAAGGCATTGTGTAGCCTTTTCATTTTCAACAAAACGACCTATCTTTTGTTCGATTACATTTTTGATGTTTAATTGAATATTTTTTTCATATTCATTTATGGTATCCTTTAAATGAATTACATTACATAATTTCATTAATTCTTTTACTTTTTTATCATAATGGTTAATGCCTATAAAGATAAATTGAAATGATTTTGTCTCCTCCTCCTTTTTTTTATTTAATTTTATTTGTTTTATTAATTCTCCCAATATTTTTTTTTCACCATTGTTAAGAATATCAATATCATCTATGACTACGATATTCTTTTTTTTACTTTTATACATCATATTCATAATAGAACCATGCGTATATTTAAAAATATCATTCATATTGGATATTTGTTGTATGGATAAATAGTTTAAATGATATTGGCAATGTTCTTTAAAATAATTGAGTACCATAGAGGATTTTCCGCTTCCAGAACAACCTACAATATAAATATGTTTATCCCCATATAGATGTTGTTCCATACTACTATAATAATAATAAAGTATTTATATACATAATTCGGAATTGTTTGTAATCCCATCCCACGAAACATTACAATTTATTGCCCATTGTTTTTTCTTACATAACCCAATTGTATTATTTTGATACAATGTTTTATTAAAATTTTCAAGATAACATTGGTCATCATTTTTGTGTATCACTTCATTTTTATCATAACAATCCCCAAAACTATTTAGTTGATAATAATCCGGGCATTGATTAATATGCGGTGGATATACATATTTTTTTTTGGTTATCTTCAAAATATAAGCTACTATGGATAAAGTTACTATCAATACTACAATCGTAGAAATAAAAATCGTTTTTTCCATTTATATTAAAATAATATTATATAATAATGTCAGGTAGAGTTGATATAGAAGGCGGAACCCCATTTTTTTTGAAAGAACAAATACCTTTGGATGATAAAACCAATTACTTCAATGCTACTAAATATACGTTTCAACCAAGTGAATTATCCAATACTTATTTTAGTAAAGAAAATATCAATAAGGTGCATAATGATATAAAAAAAAAAGTATATGATTTGTCTCAACAAAAATATGTTATCGATGACCAAAATATGGATGTATTAAAAGTCATTATGCGAAGTATCTTTTTACAATATTCGAAATTCCAATTTGACAACATAAAACAACAAGTGGATGAAATGAATGTTATGGTGGTGGAGTATAGTTCAAATAATATTTTTGGTGAAATTCAGGGTTATTTGAAGTATAAAAAAGATGCGTCAAATATGTATACTCTTATGGATAGACCGGTTTATTTACATAATGATAATAGTTTAGAACTGAAGAACTTTTTTTAATTGATCTAGTTCGTCTTTCCATATGTCTTTGTGTGAACTATTCCACATTTTATCATATTCCGATTGTTTTCCGTTTAATTGTTGGTTCAAACTATCCACATTTTCTTGACATACACTATCCATAGACATTTTAATCAAATAATGATAGGAATCATTTATTTTTGTATATTTCTTTTTTTCTAATATATCGCAGATATCATTGTTTGTTTTTTTGCGTAAATCTAAAGTATCGTTCAATAATTCATTGATGTAATTACATTTGTTTTTCAATACTTCCATTTCTTCTTTTAAAATCTGAATCAAATGTAATCGTCGTTTTTCATAATAGTCCAAACGAATCCCTATAAAATCATCGCAAATTTCGTACACTTCATTGTAATGTTTTAATTTATCATTATGGTCAAATAGATTCATATTGTTGATGGATAATGTAGTGGATAATTTAAATGTTTTTATAATGTCACTTTCTTCCATAGGTTGTTTTAGGGTAAGTTTAAAATAAACTTTTTTATCGGTGGACTGGTCTTTGTAGTCTTTTAAAATATCCATACATTTTTCTAAATGTAAAATATAATCTTCATTCCATACGCCAATAGGCAATTCGGTAATAGTGATGACTTGCTTGTCAATCGTATAATTACCCTTTGTAATAAATCGGCGGTCGCCATCTTTTTCTATGGTTCCTTGAAATCCCTGATAAAAGGGTACAAAGTCTCTAGTATATGCTTTATCCGCCAATTTGTGTTGAATATAGTTTATGAGTTGAACTGGGTGAAAACATGGAATGTCTGTACTAAATCCAGTACCAATACCCTTTGTACCATTGACTAGAATCATTGGAAGAATAGGTAAATAATAGATAGGTTCAACAAAGGTTCCATCGTCTTTCAAATAGGTCAAAATAGCATCATCTTCTTTTTTAAAAATCATTCGTGTAATTTTGTTCAAGTTCGTAAATATATATCTTTCTGATGCGCTATCTTTACCTCCTTGCAAACGAGTTCCAAACTGACCATTTGGCATCAATATATTTATATTATTTGACCCCACAAAATTTTGAGCCATATTGACAATTGCTCCATTCAAACTATTTTCGCCGTGATGGTAACCAGAGTGTTCCGATACATAACCGCTGAACTGAGCCACCTTTATTTCATGAACCAAGTTCTTTTTGAATGCGCTATATAAAATTTTACGCTGAGATACTTTCAATCCATCCATCATATTTGGAATGGACCGGTCGCAATCGTATTTTGAAAAGTGTATCATTTCTCGGTGGATAAAATCTCCCAATGTAATTTTAGTATCTCTTGTATCCAATACATTATTTCGTTCATAGTTCGACAACCATTCTTTTCTACAATCTGACTTTTTTTTGTTGAAAACCATATCAATGGTGTCGATGTCTTTGTCACCTAAACGAATATCCATCGTTTTTTTATCTTTGAAATATTCTTTGAACTCTTTACCAGTACTAGTACCCAATCCTTTATAATATTTGATCGACCATCCTTTTGCGTCTTGATGTTCGGATTTCCATAATTCATATTCTTGTTCATTGTAAAAGTGAATCATTTTTCCAGATTTGGTCGCTTTCAAAATAGGCGTATTCATAAATCCTAAAAATCCTTCGATGTTCATCAACGAAGGCCACAAACATTCAAATAAATTAATGCATAATCCCTTGATGTGACTCCCATCCAAATCTTGATCGGTCATAAATAGAATTTTATTGTAGCGCAATTCATCCGTATTTTTATAGGTTTTGTTGGATTCTAAACCCATAATTTTTTTAATTTCAATGATTTCTTTGTTTTCGTTTATCTTTTTGGTCGTTTCTCCACGAACATTCAACAATTTACCTTTCATTGGATACACTCCAATAATATCCCGATCACTTGGCGTCAATCCTGATAAGATACCGGCTTTAGCGGAATCTCCTTCACATAGAATTAACGTACACAATTTAGAGTCTTTCGTACCAGCATAATTCGCGTCTACTAATTTTGGAATACCGCGAATGGTTTTATTTTTGTTTCCATCGGTTTTTTTAGAATTATTTTTTTCTTTGATATGACTTAATTCGCATGAGTTTTCCATAATACCTTGTTTAGCTAATTTTTCAATAAACTTATCACTAACTACACATGACGAACCGAATTTACTTGGTGGAGTATTCAAATAATCTTTGGTTTGACTATCAAATGAAGGGTTCACAATCGTACAATTCAAAAAGATATGCAATTGTTCCTTAATAATAGATGGTTTTACGTCTACCTTTTTCTTTTTTTCAATATAGACAATCATTTTTTTTACGATTTGTTGTACAATATAATCTACATGTTTTCCACCTTTGCTGGTGAAAATACCGTTTACAAAGGATACTTGTTTGAATTCTTCGCTTAAGCAAATACTATAACTCCAACGTTCGTGTTGCTCACTTATTTTGTCACAATCATTATATAAATCTACATAATGGTTAAAGTTTTTTACATCCAACGCTTCTCCATTTAGTTTTACTTTTACGTCTTTGGTAGTAATACCGGCAATATCATAGACTCGTCGTTGAAACAACGCAATCATATCTTTGGACAATTCATTTAGACCAAGACGTTTATAATCCGGTTTGAATTTTACTAAGGTATATGGTTTTTTAGAGCATTTTGTAATAGAAGGTTTATGAACAACGTCCAAGTTAGTCTCAAACTCTTGAGTATATTTTAATTTACGAGTATAATCAATCGTTTCAATCATACCATACGTAGACCAAATGAGTACCAACTTGAAACCAAAACCATTTTTACCACCTGTGATTTTTTCTTCGTCTTTATTGTAATTGGTAGATGTACGCAAATGTCCAAAAATTAATTCAGGAATCCAAATATCATAAGTGGGGTGTTTTTCAATATCTATACCATTACCATTATTCATAAGAGTAATCATATTATCTTGAATTTGTATATCAATCATATTAACTAATTGGGTAGTATCGTCATGTTCCTTTTTTTGGAGCATACGAACCACGTGGTCTCGACAATTGACAATACCTTCATCAAACAACTTGAATAAACCGGGGTTATAATCGATGTTCTTGTTTACAATATGTCCATCTTCATACACATACATTGGTCCATTTACGTTTTCGATAGATCCAATATATGTATCCGGATTATCTAAGATATGTTCTTTATCTGTTTTTTTTTGATATTGATTCGCAAGAGTAGCCATAGGGATATTATGGTACAATTTCTAAATCAATTTTATTAACTATATATAATGTTGTTCGAAAGAGAACTATCAGGAGAAATAAGTCCGTATTGGGGATTTTATGATATAAGTGGCGTTCTTACTGGTTACAAAAATGATATTATTATTGAAAATATAACTGACATTAATGACGCAATGATTTATTTGTCGAATGAAGACATATCAAGCGTTACAGGAAACCAATATGGATTTAGCGTAAGTACCGATGCGAATAATAGATTCTATTCAGATGGAGTATTTGGTCAACCCTTGTTTGGAGTTTTCAAAGATACTTATTATTTTATTCGAGACAATAATATTTACGAGGCAGTATATAAATGGCGCTACGATAGGTTTGATGCCTTAGCTTTATATGGTCCTATTAGTACATGGACGATTGACGGAGTTACGGATATGAGTGGGTTATTCAAAAACTATGAAGATTTTAATGAAGACCTGAGTGGATGGAATGTATCTAGTGTTACCAATATGAGTGAAATGTTTAAAGGTACCACATCATTTGATCAACCAATTGGTACTTGGAATGTATCCAATGTATACAATATGTCATTTATGTTTAGTGGTACATCGGTATTCAATGGAGACATTAGCGGTTGGGATACTGGGAATGTAATCACTATGGAATCTATGTTTCAAGACTCACCCTTGTTTGACCGGCCAATTGGAAAGTGGGATACAATTTCAGTTGAAACAATGGAAAATATGTTCAGTGGAGCAACCTCGTTTAATCAATCGTTACACAACTGGTCTATTGACTTTTCTGACGTGGTTGGTTATAATCCAATCAAAGATAACGTTAGCACTACAAATATGTTATCCAATACGAATTCTTTGAAATTTTATATATTAAGTGGTGATGTGTCCAATGATAATTTGTATCAAGCAGTCTCTTTGTATAAAACCAATAAGGTGGAATATGCATATATTTACAAACCGATTGACCAATGGAATACAACGTCCATTACTAATATGAATAGTTTATTTCAAAACGATGAATTCTTTAATGAACCCATTGGAAACTGGAATACCCAAAACGTCACTTATATGGATTCTATGTTTAGAGAAGCATATGATTTCAATCAAGATTTAAATAACTGGAATGTATCTAAGGTCAAGGTTATGACCAATATGTTTCAAGGTAATTTTAGTGGGCCCAATTTAATTAGAGGAACTAGTTTCAATGGTAACATTCGTGACTGGAATGTATCCAATGTGACCATCATGTCATCTATGTTTAAAGGGGCATCTTCATTCAATCAAGATATTAGTGGTTGGGATACCCAAAATGTAGAAAATATGAGTGGAATGTTTCAAGAAGCGTCAACATTCAATAGCGATTTGAGTTGGAATGTATCAAAGGTTACTAATACAAGTTATATGTTTAGAGATTCGCAATATAATGGTAACATTAGTAACTGGGACGTCTCCAAGGTTATTACTATGGAATCGATGTTTCACGATAATAATGTATTCAATCCAGACATCAGTCAATGGAATGTGTCCAGTGTTAAAATTATGTCTTATATGTTTGTTGGTGCGTCCAGTTTTAATAGTGACATCAGCGGATGGAATACAAGTAATGTTCAAAATATGTTTTATATGTTTCAAGGTGCATCATCCTTTAATCATCCTATCGGAAAATGGGATGTATCCAAAGTAACCAATATGAACAGAGCATTGTATAATGCGTCATCTTTCAATCAATCCTTATACAACTGGTCAATTGACTTTTTGGATGTGGATGGGTTCAATCCAACTAAAACAAATGTCAGCACCACCGATATGTTAGATGGAACCAATGCTTTGCAATTTTACATCTTGACTGGCGATGTATCCAATGACAATTTATATGAAGCCGTGTTCCTACACCAAAACAATAGCAGTGAATATAATTTATTTTACAAACCGATTCACACGTGGAATACATCTTCTATTGTGGACATGAGCAGATTGTTTGAAGACTATACTACGTTCAACGAAGACATCAGTATATGGAACACCGAAAAGGTCACTAATATGGAGTCTATGTTTCTAAACGCGACGATATTTGATCAGAATATAAGTAGTTGGGATGTTGGTCTAGTAACCACGATGGCGCATATGTTTTTGAATTCAACCAACTTCAATCAACCTATTGGTATTTGGAATGTATCTAATGTCTCAAATATGGAAAATATGTTTCAAAATACAAATGAATTCAATCAAGACTTAAGTGGTTGGGATGTTTCTGGTGTCACCAGTATGAACTTTATGTTTCAAAATTCAGACAAATTCAATGGAAATGTAACTACTTGGTATGTATCCAATGTGTCAAGTATGACCGAAATGTTTAGAGAAGCATCTTCATTCAATCAAGATATTAGTGGTTGGGATACCCAAAATGTAGAAAATATGAGTGGAATGTTTCAAGAAGCGTCAACATTTGACCAACCTATTGGTAAGTGGGATACAATTTTGGTTGAAACAATGTTGAATATGTTCAATGGGGCAACCTCGTTTAATCAATCGTTACACAACTGGTCTATTGAGTTTACAAATGTATCAGGGTTTACTCCATCTTCATCTTCTATTGTGGTCACCAATATGTTAGAGGAAACCAATGCTTTACAATTTTACATCTTGACTGGGGACGTATCCAACGACAATTTATATGATGCCGTGTCTCTACATAAAAACAATAGAAGTGAATACGAATTATTTTACAAACCAATTGATTCATGGAATACATCTTCTATTGTGGACATGAGTGGACTATTCAAAGACTATAGTACATTCAATGGGGACATTAGCGGTTGGGATACTAGGAATGTATCTTCGATGAAATCTATGTTTCAAGACGCATCTTCGTTTGACCAACCGATTGGAACATGGGATGTGTCGAATGTCGTGACAATGGAGTCTATGTTTAGTGGCGCATCGGCATTCAATGGGGACATTAGTGTATGGGATACAGGGAATGTATCTTCGATGAAATCTATGTTTCAAGACACATCTTCGTTTGACCAACCGATTGGAACATGGGATGTGTCGAATGTAATTACAATGGAGTCTATGTTTCAAGACGCGTCAACTTTTGACCAACCTATTGGATTATGGGATGTGTCTAATGTATCTACTATGGAATCTATGTTTAGTGGCGCATCGGCATTCAATGGAGATATTAGTGGTTGGTATACCAGTAAAGTCACTACAATGGAGTCTATGTTTCAAGACGCGTCAACTTTTGACCAACCTATTGGATTATGGGATGTGTCGAATGTCGTGACAATGGAGTCTATGTTTAGTGGCGCATCGGCATTCAATGGAGATATTAGTGGTTGGTATACTAAGAATGTATCTTCAATGGAATCGATGTTTCAAGGTGCGTCACTATTCAATCAAGACATTAGTGGGTGGGATATAACCAGCGTAACCAATATGAATTATATGTTTGAAGGAGCACCGTCATTTAACCAACCTATTGGACTATGGGATGTATCTAACGTCACTACTATGATTTCTATGTTTAACGGTTCATCCTTGTTCAATCAATCCTTATACAACTGGCCGATTGAGTTTACGGATGTATCCGGGTTTGATCCGTCTTCATCTTCTATAGATGTTTCCTCTATGTTAAACAATACAGCTTCGTTACAATTTCAAATATTAACTGGTTCGGTAGACCAAGATAGAATTTATTACGCATTTTCTATTTTAGACACGGATCTTTATTCCAAAAACTTTCGACCTATTATTGAATGGGATACTATTTTAGTCAATGACATCAGTGGTTTGTTTAAAGATACTATGTTCAATCAAGATATTAGTGGATGGAATGTATCCAATGTTTCCAATATGGAATCTTTATTTGAAAATAATCAGGTGTTTAATCAAGATATTAGTGGATGGAATGTATCCAATGTTTCCAATATGGAATCTTTATTTGAAAATAATCAGGTGTTTAATCAATCATTGAATCATTGGAATACATCACAAGTGAGTAATATGAGTTTTATGTTTAAAGATACTATATTCAATCAACCTTTATATAATTGGGATGTCTCCAACGTAAACACTATGGAGTCAATGTTTGAAGGTAATTTGTATTTTAACCAATCGTTGTATCTATGGGAAGCTTCTTATAATTTTGCGTTTGATAAGGCATTCAATGTTAACAAAGAAGGGGTCATTACATTGAATATGTTTAAAGATGTAAGTGATTTGAATTATTATATTTTGTCTGGAAATGTATTACAAGAAACTATTTACGATGTGATAGATGATTACATCAATAATAATGAATATTATAACAAGGTATATAGACCAATACAAGCATTAGATACGACTCAACTGACCGACATAAGCGGGTTATTTCAAAATACGAGTTTCAATTCCTATATTGGTGATTGGGATGTATCGAATGTTACCAATATGGAGAATTTATTCAAAGACGCAACCTTATTTGATAAACGAGTATCGAAATGGAATGTATCGAACGTCACCAACATGGACTCAATGTTTGAAGGAGCTACTAGTTTTAATAAGTCATTAATCAATTGGACAAAACTTTACAATATAGAATATATAGATGGCAACACAATTCAAGCAAATAACCCTAGGGCTACTACAGAGTCTATCTTCAAAAATGCATCTAGTTTAGAATTCATAGTACTTACCGGAAATGTAACTAACAATAGCATTCATCAAATTGTACGAGATTTTGATATATGCTATTCCGAAGCTTTAATTGAATATAAAGACATTTCTGATTGGGACACAAGTATTATTTTAGATATGTCGGGATTATTCAAAAATTATCTTGATTTTGATCAAGACATTAGCGCATGGAATGTGTCGAAAGTTACCAACATGGAGTCTATGTTTGAAGGAGCAACTTCGTTCAATCATTATATAGGAGATTGGGATGTATCCAATGTGATTCAAATACAATCCATATTTAAAGACGCGACTTCATTCAACAAGTCCTTGAATAATTGGCAACTAAATAGAGTATCTTCTTTGGATGAATTTTTCTATGGTGCGACTAACTTCAATCAACCACTGGATAATTGGGTCGTTTCAAATATAACCTCTATGAATTCTATCTTTAGAAATGCGAGTAACTTTAATCAGTCATTGAACATTTGGACGATAGATAGTTTGTCTAATTTGAACTATGTATTTTCAGGGGCATCCTCCTTCAATCAACCACTATACGATTGGGATGTTTCACAAATAAATCAAATGATGTTTACCTTTGAACGGGCATCCTCGTTTAATCAAGATATAAGTAACTGGGATATCGCCAATGTGTCTACCACTGAATCTATGTTTCAAAACGCCTCATCATTTAATAGGTTTCTGGGAAAATGGACGATTAACCAACTTACCAATATGACGTCTATGTTCAATGGATGTAACACGTTGAATCAGTCTTTTTATAATTGGAATACTACGTTTATATTATCAAACAATGAAATTACAATCACCAAACCAAATAGTAATAACATATTTTCAAATTGTCCGAATTTAGAATTTTATTATGCCAATGGCAATGTAACCGATAATACTATAAAAGAGGCTTATGTATTATATAAAAATAAAAGAAGCGAATATGATTTAAAACATCGTGATTTTACAATGTTGGATACAATCGCAATTACCAACATAGATAATTTATTTATAAATGAAACCGAATTCAATATAGATATTAGTACATGGAATACATCCAATGTAACCTCTATGAAGTCCGTATTTCAGGGAGCCATAAATTTCAATCAGTCCTTAGAAAAATGGCAACTATCTAAAGTAACCTCTATGAACTCTATGTTTTTAGGAGCAATTCGTTTTAATCGTCCAGTCAACAATTGGGATGTATCCAATATCATAGATGCTTCTGGTGCGTTTATGAACGCATTTAGTTTTAGTCAAGATATTTACAATTGGAAAATGATCCGTTGTATAGATTTTACAAATATGTTCAATGGTTGTGTAAGATTACAAGCATCTAATTTAACGTTAGATGTTAGTACAAACTTTGAAACAAATAATAATTTTTATATGCAATTATTAATAGATTAATATATTATATGTTTATTGTAGCAACTGCTCCCAACGACATAAATACCACGAATATGTTTGCCAATACCAATATAAATTTTTCGGATTTAATTCTTTGGGATCCGAGTGTTCCGTGTAATAATTGTGAAGGATTAGAGCGTTTGAAAGTAACGAACGATAAACAAAATAATGGATCAAAAAAAATGTTGCAAGCCAAAATGATAAAACAACGAAAAACTATTTCTTATCAAAATACAAGCAAACAAAATGCTTATAACATAATATATTCTCATATTTTTTACGATAATGTAAATTTGATTTCAAAATGTAATTCACAATACTATGTGAATTTGATACAAGTCCTTCTAAGGTCAAATAATGTCTCAGGTGATAGAAAAGCAAAAATTAGGGAATTCATGAGTCGTATAATTATATAGACCTATATATAATGAATTATAGTTGTCCAAATAAACAATATGTTCCACCTTCGAGACAATCCTCCGTATATCAAGGTGGAGTATTGATGATAAATAATAAACCATTCAGAACATTAGACTATAGTCTGTATTTGTCTCACAAAACCGGTAATTGTTCTATCATAAAAAATCATAAATATAGTTCATATCAACGATATTTATACAAACGAAGAAAACGATGAGCATTAAATATTTTATATTTATATATAATATAATGAAAACATTTGGTTCACGAGCGGAAGTATGGCACGGAAACGCAAAAAAAACAACAGGTGGTTTAACCAAAAAAGATTTAATACAAAATAAATGGGGAGAAATTGTGTCTCGAAAAAAGCATATGACAGCAAAAAAAGAAAAACGTTTAGAAAAATATGGTTATTTTGCTAAAAAGGGGGCGTTTGGGGCAATCAAGAAATCACCCAAAACAAAAAAGTCCACCAAAACAAAAAAATCACAACCGAGAACGAAGTCTGCGTAAAGACTGGATAATTTCGCGTTTGTTGTTGTTGGTATAAAAATGCTTGTTTTGTTGTCTACCTATAGAAACCATTTTTTTATGATGAGTATAGGAAGAAGAATCTCTGTAGGTTTGAATGGACTCATCGCGAACGATATTTCGCACAAACATTTTACGCATAAATGCATAACTATTCTCATTATTAGAAGTCAAATCTTTAGGGTTCATTATATAGTTTACTGATATATTAATGTAGGCTGTTGAATAAACAAATTATCATCCATTGGTTGTATTATAAAAAAATAAATAAAATGAACCGCGCTATCCATCGTATAATATTCAAACGAAGCATGATTTATTTTATTTCCTATTTTTTTATAATAGTGGATTGTATCGATTGGGTCACGTTTATTGAAAATATCGTATTGTCCGACAAGTTCTCCTTTATATTGAATCCCAATTACACCTTGTAGTTTATTTTTTTGGATGATATATTGGAAGGAATCTATCAAAGATTTAGGCGTAGTATAAATGAGTCTACAATCTAATTCTCTTGATAATCGCGCAATATTGTCCATACCAAGAATACATTGTGGTTGTGTCCATATATTATAAATAATAATAGAATCTTTACAAATAATAGATTTCAAAAAATCATAACTAGTGATGTCTCCATATTGGAAATCAAAACAATCGTCTTTTAAATATTCAAAATCCCACGTGTAATGACGAGAAGAATACTCCGACGAAAGATTGTCTATCCAAGTCAAATGAAATGATTTTTTCTCAGATAAAAGTTTACGCATTAAATCTCTACCAAGCCAATTAGACCCTCCTACTAAAACGATTTTCATTATATGGTTTCTTTGTCTTTTTCTTTTTATATGTTTTTTTTCGCTTTTTACCTCCACACATATTACGAATAGGAACATCCACGTCGTGATTAAGTGAATGTATTGTACCTACTAACATATCCATTATACTATATTTAAATATAAAAAAGTATTTTATATAATATAATAATGAATGATAGTCAGCGTATCAAATTACAAGAAATGATAGATGTCAATGATACAATCAATCACACCGAAGAAATTAGACAATTAAATCATAGTTCGCTAATTCGAAAAGATGTTGTAAAAATTCAACAAACCAAACGCAAATTAAAAACAACCCATTACAAAACATTGGACAATGTCTTACAAAGCGAATGCTTCTTTTTATTTCAAAATTATACGTTGATTTACAATAAACTTTTGAAAAATGATTTGGATGTAACTATTTTATATACCTTCTTAGATGTATTAGAAAGTATTGAGAATGGTAATCGTGACCAACACGAAGCTTCTTATGAAATTGGAACATTATTAAAAAAAATTTATATTGATAAAAAAATAGAAGATGCACCACAAACCAACTTTATTTCTCCAGTTGAAAATATTAGTTGGAAAGAATATTATGCCAAAAAATTGATATAGATAAATAAATTTTATTTCTGTAAACATGAGAACATTGGTCATTGTAGAATCTCCATCCAAATGTAAGAAAATCGAAGAATATTTAGGACCTTCGTATAAAGTGGTGGCCAGTTGTGGACATATCACATCCTTTTCTTCTTTGGATCAACTCAATATGGAAACGTATGAAGTGAATTATAAAATAGAAAAACCGACCGTCGTAAAGATGTTAAAATCTGAAATCAAACAAGCAACAGAGATTATCATTGCTACCGATGATGACCGTGAAGGCGAAGCCATTGGATGGCATATTTGTAAAGTATGTAAATTAAATGTGGAGTCAACGCCTCGAATCCTATTTAGTGAAATCACCAAAGAAGCTATAGAAAACGCCATTCAACACAAAGGACTATTGAATATGAATCGGGTATACAGTCAACAAACTCGGCAAATATTAGATTTGTATATTGGATTTACCATTTCACCCAAGTTATGGAAATATATTTTAAATAAATTAAGTGCTGGTAGGTGTCAAACTCCGGCACTACATATGATTTATGAAAAAGAAAAAGATTATGAACAGCAAAGTATGGACACCCACTACAAAGTGGAAGGATGGTTTACTGCTAAACTCGTCAAGTTTCATTTATCACAATGTATGGATAAAGTGGATGATTTTTTAGAACAATGTAAAAGTCATAAATTTGAAATGTATCCTATTGAGAAACATAGTACAAATGAAAAAAGACCTTCTATTTTGATTACTAGTTCTTTACAACAAAAAGCACATCAAGTATTAGGATATAGTCCATCACAAACAATGAGTTATGCTCAAGCATTATATGAACATGGTTGTATTACTTATATGCGAACTGATACCCCGAGTTATAACGATACATTCAAACAATCGTTAGAACTGCACATTAAACAACATTTTGGAGATGATTATTATAAAGAAATCCCTAGTTCGACAAAAAAGGCTCATGAAGGCATTCGTGTTACCAATCTGAAAGTGACTGAAACAACCTTTGAAACATCACAAATCAATAAGTTATACAAGTTGATTTATATACATACATTACAAACCTCTATGAGTGATGCCAAAATAGAAACATCGCATTATAAAATAAGTGCCCCGTTTGATTTATATTTTATATACAAAGAACCTATGATTTTGTTTGAAGGATGGAAAAAAGTAAATAGTACACCCAAACACGATAGTCTTTCCTTGTATTTATCGCAACTGAGACAAATCAACTATAGTTCTATTGTTTCTAAAGAAATATTACAAAAACCAATGTATCATTATTGTGAAGCTCAACTGATACAAAAACTAGAAAAGGAGTCTATTGGTCGTCCATCCACCTATGCGTCTATTTTAACTAAACTTTACGACAAACATTATATTGTAAAAGGAAAAATAAAGGGAAAAGTATTTGAAACAACTCAATACGAATTAATAGATAATGTTATTACGCAAAAATCTGAATCTTATTCGAACGACGAGACCAATAAAATTACAATTACCAACACCGGTAAGAAAGTTGTTGAATTTTGTTATCAATATTATAATCATTTATTTGACTATGCCTATACAAATAAAATGGAAACTCAATTAGATATTATAGAAGAAACAGGTCTTTGGAGACACATCTTTACTGAATTTAAACGCGAAGTAGACCAAGATGTCGTCATTGATATGGTGAAATCAAAACAATCGAGTTTACATTGTGGGACATACAAAAAACACCCTGTTGTTATAAAAAGCGGACAATTTGGTTATTATATGGAATATAAAAAAGTTACCACGTCTTTGATACATTGGATACATTATGATCAAATAGAAGATTTCATTGAAGAACAAACATTTCCGAATGAACTTATGGAGTCATTAATGAATATCAATGTATTAATTGGTAAACATACCACGATTCGAAAAGGAAAAACCGGCGACTATATTTACCATAAAACCCCGCAAATGAAAAAACCCAAATTTTACGCATTAGACATTGACAGTCGAAATGTAGAAGATATAAAAGAATATCTACAAAAAAAATATAATCTTATCATATGAATAGTCGAGAAACAAGTCAGTTGTCTTTTCCAAAAATTGTATTGATAACATTTACTATGATAGGTATATTTGTAAAAATAATAATAGGGTTGGTGACGTCTTCTAAAGATGGTTCATTTGGTAAAGCAACCACAAGCATTTGGGGGAATTTGATTATTATATTTTCAGTAATTTCTTATTTATGCATTGACTCCAAAATAGAAAATAATGTGATTTATCCAATATCATTACTAATTATGACGATGATGTGGGATACTACAATGTCATACAAATATTTGGAACGAATCAATAAAAAACAAATCCCGAAAATATATGATTCATGGTCTATGTTTTCAAATTTAATGGTATTATCTTTTTTGATAATCATGATATATAATTTATTTTATAAAGAAGAAACGAATAGTCAAATTTCTGGTATATTGTATATCATTGGCGTATTTTCTCTTTTCATTACAGGTGTTCAACAAACTATATTGGACAATTTTATGGTAGACAAGGATCATTTAGAAATAAACTTGTAAGTAATACCAATTTTATCATTTGATTCCCAAATACCAGATATTCGTATAAATAATTGATTGGAAGGTTTATTCAAATGTAATACATAACGTTTATACATACAATCATTATATAATAAACGTTCTATTTTTTTGTTTGTAATTAAATTTATCTTTTTCAATAATTCATATTCAATATAAAACAACGAATACAATAAGTCATTATTGAAACTAATTTTGTAAGTTTTGTTATGATAATTTGTAATTATATGTGATTCTGGTATAGAAATAATTACATTTTGTATGGTATAATAAGCTTCATTGTATAATATTCTATAAAAATGGTTATAATATTTTATTTTGTTTTCTACCGGTTTTTGAAATACTATTTTATTTATTTCAAAAATATTATAAGGAATAAATAAGTTCATAGTAATAGTAGTATAATATATTTAAATATCACTTTCATATAGTATAAATATGGAACATATACTTATTTATGGAAAGGAAAATAGTTCAAAATATAATTATGCGATGAACCTAATAAAACCATATAGTAAAACAGAGTTGAACTATAAACGAAAAATAGAAATCAACTTGAATGACCATAAATATTATTTCAACTTAAGTGATGCTCATTTTGAAGTAGATTTTGAATTATTGGGTACAAACGAATATAGTTTGTGGGTAGCATTGTATCAACAAATACAAACCATTTGTAAAGAAAATATGGGTAAATGTATCATATTATGTATGAATGTACATAGTATCAAAGATGAATTGTTGGATATTTTTTATATTTTTATGAGAGACACAAATATTAAATTTATACTATGCACACAAAATATGTCGTGTTTACCTGATACTATAAAGAAATATTGTAAAATAGTATCTTTGAAAGATAAAAGTAAAAACAAAATGTGTATTCCATTATGTGAACCAATCATTGAAATGATTGTCTCGAAGAACATCGATTATTTCTTATTAAGGGAGTTGTTGTATAATTTATTGACTTACAATATAAACATACACGAATCCTTTTACTTTATATTAAATCGTTTGTTAAATATGAACTATATGTCCACGTATGATATAGAAAAAGTGATGCCCAATTTATTTGATATTATAAAAAAATACAACAATAACTACCGATCTATATATCATTTGGAAAGGTTTGTTATTTTTTTAATAATATTAAAAGAATAGTAATAAACAATGTATGGATAAAAAAAGGGCATATGTGATTTTAAATATTGACCCACAAGATCATTTAAACTATGCTCTATTGCGTAAAAAATACTTAAAGGCTTCTTTGAAATATCATCCTGATAAAAATCAAACGTCGGAATGTTTTGTCGATGTAAAAGAAGCTTATGATTATTTATTAGATGATTTGAACCGTTTGTCTCCATTGTTTTATTATGACGAAGAATATACACATACTTTATTTATTCTTTTAAAACAATATATTTATGACCCATTTGAAAAACATATACATAGTTATCAAGTTTTTGAATTAAATCCATCCTTGGATCATTTATTTCAAAAAGAATTATATTACATGAAAGACTACGACCTTTACATCCCTTTATGGCACCACGAATTATGGTATGAAACACATAAAATAAAGATAAAAATAAAACCTAATATACCTGAATACATTTCAATAGATATATATAATCATATACATATATATTTAGAAAACAAAACAAAAAAAATGGGCGATGTAATTGAGTTTAAAATATGTGGAAAAAGTTTTTCATTTTTATATGAAAAAAATATAACTACTTTAATGAATCAAGGTATACCTATGATTCGGTCTAATATTTTTGAACATAATGAAATATCGAATGTAATTATTCATTTATCTAATTCTTTTTAGTTGTTTTTTTAGGTTTTTTTTTTGGCTCTTCAGGTTCCTCTTTTTTTGAGACTTCTACATCTTCGCCATCGCTATCGTAGGTAACTTGTGATAGAGACTGGGATGGTTTTGGAACATCTTCATCTTCATCTTCATCTTGAGGAGTGACTACTTCTTCGGTAGTAGTCATTTTAATGTGGCATTTACCGCGTTCAAGTGATTCTACTTGCTTGACCACTCCTTGGTACAACTTCCAAGTTACCCCAAATTTACCATTGGCGAACCAAATACCACCGCATTGAATAATACACGCTACATTACTCCCTTTTTGAATGAACTCTTCAGGACCACGGCCATCTTCATTAGGAATTAAACTATTTTGTTCAATATCGAATAATTCAAACTTGAACTCGCCTTCCCATACTGGAAGTTTTAGTTTCAGAGTTGGACTACGCGTTTTGTCTGGCTCTCCAGTTGCTTGGTCTTTTGGATATTTTAGCATTGGACTCCATAGAGCATCGATTACTTCAGACGACATAGATGCCTTACCAAACCAGTCCCTTGCGTTTTTTTGAGCTTCGGATTTTACTTTTTCTTCAAATTCAATCATCATATTCAACAAACTTTTGGTTTCGTCGTTCCCAAACTCTTCGCGAGGGAATTGCAACGTAAAGTCATAACTTTTAGAATTATTCGCATTATCATATACGTTTACACCCCAATTCATCATAAGAGGTGTTTGAATGTGCAACGATTTCTTAGATAGACTATTTAAAATACCCACACTTTTCCCACCAGCATTATTTGCTTTTGGTTTGGTGAAAATCATGTTGGAGTTAGGCGAGAAGTCTTTTGCGTTTACAATAATAGTTGACATTGTTACTTAATTATTAATTAAATCTTTAAATCAATTTTTATAATTGTTTTATAAAATCTTAGCAATACCTATCCAAATAGTAAATAAAATATAAAAAAATATCGTGATTACTATAAATGGTCGAATCTTTTTCGCAATATAATAAATTATTACAATCTAAATACACCATAAAAGAAATGAAATGCGTTATGAAGCGATTTTCTTACAAACCTAAACAAAAAACAAAAAAAGATATGGTATATGAATGTTATCATTATTTGAAACATAGTTTTTATATACGAAAAATAATTTATTGTTTTAGAAATTATCTTGTATTCAAACTAAACCAAACGCAAGGTCCAGCAATGTTTCACAGAAGCTTATGCAACAATACGGAGGATTTTCTAACAATAGAGTCTATGAACGATATAGAGTACAAATATTTTATAAGTTATAAAGATAGTCATCATTTTGTATATGGATTCAATATAATTTCAATTAGTACTCTATTAGATAAGAAACAAATAAATAACCCATATACTATGGAACCTTTTCCAAAGCCCTTTATACAAATGGTAGAACAAAGAAAAATATACAATAAAATATTTCATTATGTAGATGAATATGTAAAACCCATCAAGCAAACCATAGATAATATGTTTGTCTCTATATTTCAAAAATTAGATTCTTTAGGAAATTATACCCAAATCGAATGGGTTACCAAGTTGAACAACAAACAATTAAGAAAATTTATTTATGAAATACATGATATTTGGAATTATAGAAGCGAAATGACCAATGAACAAAGGAGACAATTATGTCCACCAAGTGGAAATCCATTTTTACATATTCCGATGCATTTATTTCAAAATCGTAATATTCATATTGAAAATAATACTTTGAAACACTATATTTATAGTATTTGCGACCACTTAATCAATAATATACATATAGATCATGAAAAACAATCTCTTTGTGCTTTTTATATTTTGACTACATTTACTTTAGTCCATCCTCGCGCCGCCGAATCGTTACCATGGCTGTATCAGTCTGTTATATAATAATTGCGTAAAAACAATATAAAAACATATAATATGGTTATGTATAATGTCTGCCGTAAAACAATCTAAAAAATCCAAATCTGTCGAACCAAAAGTCGTTGAGCCAAAAGTCGTTGAGCCAAAAGTCGTTGAGCCAAAAGTCGTTGAGCCAAAAGTCGTTGAGCCAAAGGCAAAGGTAGAAAAACCAAAAAAGGTAAAAGGCGACGAACCAAAAGAAGTAGATAATGTAGTAGTACCAGTTCATCAAACAGAAGGTTCCCTACAAGAATCTTTCACCGGAGTGGTTTCTTTACTAGCGGATATGAATGGTCTTTTATCTAAGGTAAAATCTGAAGTAAAAGTTTTAGAAAAACAAGTCTCCAAAGAAATGAAAGTATTGGATAAAATCAACCAAAAAAAAAATAAAAACAAGGGTTCAAGAGCCCCAAGTGGATTTGTAAAACCTACCAAAATTAGTGATGAACTGGCTGGTTTTCTAAAAAAGGATAAGGGTACTATGATGGCACGAACGGATGTCACCAAGGAAATGACTGCTTATATCCGTGAGAATAGTCTTCAAGACAAAACGAATGGTCGCAAGATTCTTCCTGATGCTAAACTAAAAAAACTACTCAAGGTAACCGATTCAGATGAACTTACTTATTTCAATCTACAAAAGTTCATGAGTCCACATTTTGAAAAAAGTGTAAAAGCCTAAATCAATAGTTTAGATTATTTTTAATATTTTAATAATTTTTAATGTAAAATTATTAAAAAACTTTTTATTTTATATCATACAATGCCATATTTCGATTTGTAGTGGAAACATAGTTGATTTGGTCTAAGTGATGTAACCATTTGTCTTTTTTATGTAAATGTATAATAAAATTCATAAATTGGTCAACACTTTTTTCATAATGAAATAAATGTTCCGACTCAAAAAAATCCATAGTTTCTTGTATGTGAAAAAACAATAAACTTGTTAATATAACATAGCAAAATATGTTCGTTTTTTCTTGGTAATGATTATTATGTTGAAGCAAATCTTGATACGTTAGGTTCTGTTCATTCAATAACTTATTAGTCATTAGACATGCATATAATTGTTCTCTTTTGAAATACTTATGAAATCTATGTTCAAATATGCGAAATGATTTATGTCTCGACAACCATGAAATATTTATAATTCTTGCCCAAAATTCAGTATAGGTCTCAAATAATAAAAACTGGCTTTGTATTGGAAAATATTGTTTCATTTTAGAAAAATCATTATGATTATGAAAGTCAAAATCAAACAAATGGATACATTCGTGAATAAATACTTTAAACCATTCTTCCTTACGATATAAAACAATATTATTCCCATATGTAAAACCAGTATTCATATATTCCTTTGTTTTTTCAAAGTCGGTCAAATAAATCGTAATATTATTATAGGTTTTTTGCAGCGAAGGTTTACACCGAATAAACATTACAATAATTGTCTTTATTTTTTTAATATACTCTTTAATATGTATGGATGTCTCGCTATATAATTTTATCATAAAACGATAGTTTTGTTTATGTATCTTAAATATATATTCACGAAATCTTGTTTTATTTATATAATTTACAATTACACTTGGAAAAAAAAGTGATGAATTTTCAACAACAGCTACATTAGAATGTTCTACATAAGAATGATGTTTTATATGAATTTTGTTCATTGCATTATGTATTCGTCGCAAAGTATAATTTATATTTGGTTTATGTGGGTCTAAAGAATAATTGTTCTTTAAAAACTGAATATTTTCTATAGTGTTCTGGGTGAAGGTCATATATTATAACTTCATTTTTCTTTTCAATAGTTTCATTTTTCCACCTGACTGATTTGAATTCGAAGAGACTACGATAGAATTGTTCGATCTTTCTGAATTCAAATTTTTTTCTTTACCTTCTCCATTGGTATTTTCTTCACCTTGTTCTTCACCTTCGCCTTCTTCTTCGCCTTCGCCTTCTTCTTCACCTTCGCCTTCTTCTTCGCCTTCGCCTTCGTCTTCGCCTTCTTCGTTTGCATTACCTTCTTCGTTTGCATTACCTTCTTCGTTTGCATTACCTTCTTCTTCGCCTTCTTCTTCTTCTTCGCCTTCGACTTCTTCATTGTTAGCATTTTTTTCTTCTTCTTCGTCTTCGCCTTCTTCGTTGGCATTACCTTCTTGTTTAAGTTGTAAATTTGGATTTACTATATTTGTCTCTAGAGTATTCTTTTCCTCAAAAGAATCTAATTCATCCAACAATACTAAAGGATCCGCAAATATCATTCGTAAAAAATAATTGTAGGTCATATTGGCATACTTTGATTTGTATTCGTTTATTAAATCATGATTTATTATGGTTTTGTCTTGTATGAAATCTACAACACCATGCGTATCATAAAACCTGAATGTAGAAACCAACAAATCGTAATCTTTGGCATATTTTTTTTTTAATGTTTCAAATAATTTTTCGTATTTTTGTTCAAATGGCTTTGTGTCTTTATTTATTTTATTTTTAATTTGAGTAAGCATTTTAAAATCTTTGCTTAGAATGTATTCATATTTGGTTTGAACCATTTGGTCTAGTTTCAGTTTATTCATAAAATTATCAAAAATCAACATAGATGCTTCGTTATATTCCGTATTATTTCCGCCACGGACAAATTCATATAGACCCAACTTAGAGACAACCTTTTCATATTTGACAACATAAACATATTTATATTCTATTTTATCCAACGATTTTATATCTCCTATCGCAATACATAAATCGTAATGCGAATCGTTAAAATGGACACGTATTTTATATAGATTAGTAGTTTGTCCATTTTCTTCCACAGAATTTAAATCTGTTTCATACATATAGTCTTTCATTAATCCAGAAGATACCGAAGCCATATTTTCCATAATTATAATATATATATATATATATAAATGTCAAATAAGACGAAAAAGTGTAAATCAAAATGCGTCAATTTACCAAGAGACAAATGTTACAAAGGATGTATATATACCGACCATTGTAGATTATCTAGTAAATACAAATTAGATAAAAAAACGTGTAAATTATTAAAAAGAACAGAACCGCCTAGTATTCAAAGTTTTCGAATACCTAAAAAAGATATAGCTTCTAATATTCTTCATCCAAGTATTTTGTCTTATTCGCCTGAGATAAATAAAATATTGGTTCAATCGCGATATAGTCCAAAATATGATATATTTGACGCCATTACACAATGTATGAACATAGATGTAGAAGAATACACCCTAAAAGATTCTATTTTGAAATATTATATTAATCCTAAAATCAAATTAAAAAATGGTGAATGTGTGGCATATTGGAATACAGACGCCCAAGCATTATTTTTAGATAACTTATCAAAACACAATATTATAAATATAGATAGTTTGATTGTCCCTAAACAATCGTATTATAATTGTTGGTTTAATACATCTATTATGATGAATTATATTAGCGATAAAGGTCGTAAATTCAATAAGTATTTTAGACAATATATGATTACAGGTAAAATGAAAAATCTTAATCCCTTTTTAAAAAAACTAAAAGCTCCATTGTTTTTATTCAACATAGCTATAGAGGCAACATTACACGGAAACATATTGGCAAAAATTATGAATACAAATGATTTAATTGAAAAAATACACGAAGGAATTCCAAAAGAATATAAATCTAATATTGTCAATAAAAAGGAATATGGAAATCCATATAATTATCAAATCGCCTTATTGAACTATATATCAAATGAAAAATATGCGTATCATACTCAAAATGGGTTTTTATTATATAGTTATATGAAAGATTATGGTTATGTAAATGTAAATTCAAGCATTATTTGGGCGGAAATAAACCAAAAACGATCAAAGATAATAAATAACAAGGATATTTACTTAATAGACCAATATAAAAAAAAATATATATTAGATTCTTTATTGTTAAGAGACACGAATAAAAAACATTTTTGCTGTTTATTGACTATAAATGGTAAGGAATACAAGTATGATGGTGCGTTTACCCCTTCTATTATTCCTTTTCAGTGGAAAAATAAAATATTTTTAAATTCAAGTAAAGATTTCTTTAATGAAGATTTATTTATGGAAGATAAATCTGTAGCATGGAATATGCGTAATGGTTATCAAGTATTAAATTATTATCGAATATGACCTTTTACAAAATCCATAATATCCATACACTTAAACTTTAATTTTGCATTCACGTTAGGATGCGTTTTTATTTCATTTATATTATTATATATTCCTTCCCATTCTGAATGAAATAATAAATAATCCAATAATTCTTTTATAATGATAAAAATACTTTGTAATAATTCTTCTTTATATTCCATCTTAGTTTTATGTTCTATTTCACATTTTAGCGTGTTCATTAGTTCTTTACATAATTCAACCAAATTATCCAAAGAACAAATATTATATTTCATTAAATTACTAAAAAAAAATAGACTAGCCTTTAATTGTTCTATCTTTTTTACATAATCACAATATTTATCGTAATCATCATTTGGGCTAAAATATTCTATTTCACTTAGTAGTTTGCTATGTTTTGAAAAATTTTCTTGAAAAATCTCATAAAAAGTATTGTTTTTTTCAATTAATTCTTTGTATAATAAAGAAAATAATTTAGATAAATGTATATTAGAACTAGCAATTTGAAATATTTTATTCGTAATAATATCTATATCCTTGGTTGTGGTTATGTTTTCAATCATTTCAAACATTTCTACTTTTAACTTATCATAGTTTTTTTCGGTTAATTTATTTAATAATTTACATATGATTCCACAATAATCTTCTTGTTTGTGTATTTTAGTTATTTTGAAAGGTTCGCTTTTGTTATGGATAAATAACTTTTTTTTTATATTCGTAATAATCTCTTTGGTATGTTCAGGAAATTCGTATGGACTATAATCCATAGAAAGCATTATTATTTTATCATAAGAATAATACATTATAATATATAAAACCTATTTTTATATTCGTTCTATATTATCTTAAAAAAAAAAATAACTATATAATGGAATTCAAATTGCCAATACAATATATAGATCATAAATCTGTTTCACCTACTATAATAGATGATATTGATATGAAAAATGCTTACAAAAAAATTTTAGGAGACACCCCTTTAGAATGGTCCTCTTATTATACGTCTAATAAAGAGTTTTTACAAGATAGTCAACTCGTCATTAAAAACTTAGATGTTTCCTGTGTTGATTGTGAATCTATGATGGAGAATTATATGAACTTTCGTTCTGAGACTAATTTTAATGATAAATATCAATACATTAATATTTCAGCACTTGAACCACTCAATCGTTCTGTTTTATTTTTACAAGCACTAAGTTTTTATAATATAACTTCTCCTATTTTTTCATTGATTACTCCTATTTTTATTTTTATTGTTCCTTATTTTATATTAAGATTCAAAAACATTGAAATTAGTACATCTCAATATAGCGATTTATTACAAAATATGATGAAAAATACAAATCTATATAAATTATTTTATACAAATGAATCCATTACATTTCAACAGAGAACTTCTATATTTGCCTCTATTATTTTTTATATTTTTCAAATTTATCAAAACATTATTTCGTGCATTCAGTTTTATAATAATATCCATTCTATTTCAGAATTTATCAGCTCTTATAAAGGTTATTGTATAAATGCGATACACCAAATTGAAAAACTAAATCATTATTTGTCTCCATATAAATCATATGCTTTATTTATAGCACAAAATAATCATCAGAAAAATATTATTCAAAACATTGTAAATAAATTATCACTGATTTTTCCTTATGAGAATACGTTTAGTCGTTTAAGCCAAATTGGGTATATTATGTATGTTTATTATGCGTTGTATTATGATAAAACCTATCATAATGCCTTTTGTTATGCTTATGATTTGAATCACTATATCAACGATATATATTCTTTACAAAAAAAACACATTTCCAAGAAAATAAATATGGCTACGTTCCAAGATACCCATACAAAAATGAAAGGGTCTTATTATTTAGCAAATATAAATGATAAACCTATAAAAAATAATATCACAATGGACAAACAGATTATTGTTACTGGACCAAATGCCTCTGGTAAAACTACTTTGCTGAAATCTATTTTATTGAATACCATTTTGTCTCAGCAAATAGGATTTGGTTGTTATAAACGCGCCAATATTCGTTTATATAATCATTTTCATTCTTATTTGAACATTCCGGATACATCTGGTCGTGATAGTTTATTTCAAGCCGAAGCACGTAGATGTAAAGATATTTTAGAACACGTAGAACAACATTCTAATGAGAGACATTTATGTATTTTTGATGAGTTATATTCTGGTACAAATCCAAACGATGCCATATTATGCGCAAAAATATATCTAAAAGGATTAAAGAGTTATCCATGTGTTGATTTTATTTTAACCACACATTATATTCAACTTTGCGAAGAATTAGACAAGTGTGTCTCTAATTACAAAATGAATGTTATAGAACACAAAGATCAAATAGAATATTTATACAAAATAAAAAAAGGTATTTCTTATGTACACGGTGGTAAACAAATATTAAAAGACTTGAATTATCCAGAATATTTATTTTGATTTCGTTTAAAAGGTATATAAAGATTATAACTATTATGTATAATGGGATTATTAGATATTAGTGGTTTCTTTACAGGTCTAATTATAAATTTATTGTTAATCACTTTGGTATGTTATTATTTCAAACGAAAATATGAAAACATCGAATCAGCTCAAATGGAACAAGCGAAGGTATTGTATGAACTGTTACAACAATCTTCAGAGACAAAGAGCGAAAAGTCCGTTGTAAAACAAAACTATTGTAAAACATTAGATGTTGAAGTAGAAAGCGAACACGATATTGACAATGACGCTGACGATGACGATGACGATGACGATGACGATGACGATGTAAGTTCTTCGGATGAAGAAGAAGAAAAACCACAAGATGAACTTATAGAATCGAACGTAACTGAAGAACTAATGGGTGAAACAGATTACAATAAAATGAGTGTAAAATCATTAAGAGATTTATTGACCAATAAGGGAATCAAAACCAATCCAAAAATGAAAAAAAACGACTTGATTCGTTTAGCAAATAGCAAAAAATCACTTGTGATAGATTTAGCCTTTGAAGAAAATTCAATTGAAGTAACCAAACTACCAGAAGAAGAAAAAACAGAAGAAGAAGAATCAACCGAAGAACCACAACCAAACGAAGAGAAATAAATTATAAATATATATTAATGAATAGTAGAACATTTACCGATTATTCGCAAAATTCTTTGAACAATGAAAAAATCAAGAAACAATATGGTATAACAAACAATCAATCTTACCGAGAGTTTTTGGTAAAACATGCTGACCTTATAATGAAAAGAAACTTTCAATCGATAGAACCCTCTATGGAGATTCATAATCCTCCCTATTTATTTTTAGGCATTCATGACGATAGTAAACCAAAAGGATATAGCGAATCCTCTATGAAAGACGTTTATTTGTCTCGAGAAAGGTTGAATGCTATGCACCAGAGGAAATTCATAAATTAATATAAATATATACATATATCTTATATCAATATGATATATGTTAGTATAGATGTTGGAATCAAAAATTTGGCTTACATTATTTATGAGACAAATAATTCAACTATTTTGAAATGGGATGTATTAGAATTATGTAAAGAAAAATCAAATCAGGTAAATTTAATTGATTTAGGAAAAACTATGTGTAACTCGTTTCACGATATTTTTACGCCTTATGAAGTAGAACGAGTCATTATTGAAAATCAAATAGGTCAAAACGCGATACGAATGAAAACACTACAAGGAATGATTACAATGTATTTTATTCAACAAGGAATAAACGATATATATCACTGGAATGCGTGTCACAAATTAAAAGACTATGATATTCCAAAAAAAACTACTTATAGTCAACGTAAAAAATTAAGTATTCAAATTACCGAAAAACTTTTGAAACAAGATTATGTCGAATACCTTGAACATTTTTTATCCCACAAAAAAAAAGATGATTTAGCAGATTGTTTTTTACAATTAAAAGATGCTTTAAAAAAGCAATTAGTAATGCGCTAAATATAAAGCAATAACATATAAGTTATTATAATGGAAGAAATTATTGATTTGGATTTAAATCAAGATAATGTTGATTTTGGTTCAGGTGCCGAATTACTTATGAATGATAAACAAAAATCTACCAATAAAGATATATCTTTAGACAAAGAATTGTCTGAATTAAATGAAATAGAAGATGTAAATATAGGTAAAAATACTGTAAAGATGGACACTCAACCAAGTATTCCATTTAAAAAAATAAGTGAAATCAACATCGAAAAAGAAGTTCAAGAAGTAGAACATAAAACAAAAGAAGATTTACTGAAAGAAAAATTTAATTATTTAAGAAAATTGGAACAACTTGAAAGTAAAGGAGTAACGTTATCCAAAAGATATAGTATGGATTCTTCATTAGATGAAATGAAGGGTGAATATGAACATATTATCTTTGAAAAAGAGCGGAGCAATAGTATGAAGTTTCAAGGAAAGGTATTGACTACCCTTATTACTGGATTAGAATTTTTAAATAATAAATTAGACCCATTTGATATTAAATTAGAAGGATGGTCGGAACAAATTAATGAAAATTTAGAAGATTATGATGATATCTTTTCTGAATTACATGAAAAATATAAATCTAAGGCTAAAATGGCACCCGAATTAAAATTATTATTTCAATTAGCAGGGTCTGGTATGATGATTCATATGACCAATACGATGTTTAAATCAGCTATTCCGGGTATGGACGATATCATGCGTCAAAATCCAGATTTGATGAATCAGTTCACCAAGGCTGCAGTAAGTTCTATGGAAGAAAAAAGTCCGGGATTGAGCAACTTTATGAGCGATTTTGGTATGAATCAATCCTCTGATGCTAGAGAAGATATGAAAGGACCTGAAAATATTGATCAACTTCTAAATCAATTAAATAAGAAGGTGGATATAGAACCAAAAAATGATAGCACAATTAGTGTAGAAGATTTAGAAAATCTAAGCAATGCTTCAGCACCATCTACAAACCGCCGAAAACGAAAAAGCGATAAAAATACAATTCGTTTAGCAGTCTAAATTATGTTCTTTGTATCTTATACAATGGAAGGTAATTATATTCAATTACAACAAAAAATGCAAAATATGAAAATAAACATCAATGAAATCAATCGTATTGTTGAAAAAAAATCTGAAATGATTGCCAGTTTAAAAGAACAACAAAAAGAAATCAACAAAAAAATAACTACGGAAGAACATGGATTAAACGATAATATAAAAAAAAAAGAAGATTTAGAAAAAACTCTTGAAGAGGCAAATAAAAGTTATAAACAACTTGAAGAAGCAGTGTCATCTATATTAAATATGATAAATAATAAATGTTAAATAATATATATATATAATTTTGTATGTACATTCCATTAGAATTACAAAATTATATTTTTTCTTTTTTACCTATTTTATCTCCGTCACAAAAAAGATTAAATCATATAGTGAATCATTATAACGTTTATTTTGAAAGAGAATTATGTAAACAATATGATTATCTTACCATTTATAATTGTTGGTTAAATAAAAATCTGGATATCAAAATATTTTTGAAAGATAATAAAATGACTATGTTACAAATACAACAATTATACCATTTTGCATTACCTTTTTTCTATTAATCAAATATAATCTTTTTTATAAATACATACAATAATAAATGTATTGTACTTTGTTTCAAAATGTCCTTTTTTTCATTAGGATTAATCTTTACCATAATAGATATATAAAATAGTTCATAAATAAATATATACAAATAAGAATTGATGGTATCATCCGTTATATGTTTATATTTCAAAAAAGATAACAGTTCATTGGTAGCGTCTTCATTCAAAAGTTCAAGCGATTTTTTCATAAGTTTGTATTTGTGTTTGTGTATATAACGAATGGTTAGTCGTCTATATATATTTATACTTTTCGGCGTGAATAACGTCGTTGATAGTACTTTTTGGATAAGCATCGTTTATTATATGTTTTCTTTTTATTTAATTTCAATTTTTTACCTCCAATAATGAGACGTTTGGTATGTTTCAATAATTTAAATTTAATTTCCTTACAATCATACAATGTGGTTTTTTTAAAGTTTTTTTTGTCTAACAATAAGTTTACATATATGACGTAATCTGGTTTTTTAGAATAAATTATATTTTTATATTGTTTTTTCAGTTCTTCCTTATTCAATAATGATTCGAACGATTCTTCGTATAATTTATAATTTTTTTCATTTTCATTATACTGATATATTTTTATAGGACTATCTAGCTTAAGCTTGTATTGTGTATTGGATATACTAGAACTATTACGTGGCTTCAAATGAAACAACATATTTTCTTGGAACAACAAACGTGTCAATACATCAAAATCTTTATAATAAGTCAACATATTAGTTTCAAGTTTTTCAGGGACTTCATTTTTTAATCTCTGGTAATTTTGCTGTAAAAAAACCTCGTATTTTTTAAGTTCAGTTGGACTTTTGAAATATTTTATCGCCTCAGTTGGACTCGGCTTTTTTGTCAAGAAATCTTCAAATGATTCTTCGGTTATATGATATTCTTTGGGTAAAAAAACTTCTTGACCTTCGTCTAATACTTTATCAATATTATTATGTTTCAACAGTTTAACGTCATTTTCATTAAACACTTTTAAAATCCCATTTTTTGGTTTTATTTGTATTATATTTGTGGGTTCACTTTCAATGGAATAACGATGCAAAATTCCTAACAATGAAGTATCTATATTTATATAAAAAACAATATTATCTTCCTTTTTTTCTTCAAAAATTAACTCTTTTAGTTTTAATGTAAATTTATATTTTGTTTTACGAATATTTGTTAATTTACCAATACACCTATATTTTTCATTTACTTTATATTTGCTTACAACATCCTTAAACTTTTCGTCATTATTTTCTTCTTGTGTAAAATATGTTTCATCTATTTTTACAGTAGGTAATTCATAATAATAATCTTTATTCAAAGTAGATATATCCTTCTCTAGAAAATCGGTGGAATACAATACAAGTACTTTATAGAATTTAGATTGTAAAGCATAATCTTCGCGTATATTTCTATTACGACTATAGTTATATAACGTTTCATAGAAAACTATTTTTCTAGATTTACTTTTTCCTTTCTTTAAAATATCCAATAATCCTTCCAGAGAGTCTTCATTTTTACTATTTATTTCTAAACTAGTAACAAAAGGTAATTTTCTTATTTTATCCAATTTTTTTTGTTCAAATATATCCTTATATGGAACGAGTTTTGTTTTAGTATCTTTTACTTTGAATCTAAATTCCAAATGTTTCTCATCATACAAAGGAATATGATATACCACCTTGATGTATTGAGAACTCATATTTTTCTTTTGTATTTTTCTTAAATTACTTTCTATTATGTTTGTAATATAGTCGTCTTTGCTTATTTTTTCATGTTCATAGTTGATTATTTTTGTTTTATCTATATTATTATTATAGGTTTGGTCCAAAACATCATCTTTATAAGGCATTATGATGTAATGAAATACACCTTCGGTGTTTTCAATATAAGAATTGAACTTTAATTTATTTATTTTGTCGTCAATATGAGAATCTTTCTTATTAATTGTTTGATTTTCTATAAATTCTCCAAAGTCTTTTGATAGTTCATCCAAATAATTCGACATCTTATCATTGGGTAATAAATCATACAAAGACGAAATAGGTTTTATCACGATGGATATTTCACTTTTAATCATACTATATATATCAAATAAAATTTTCTTTGTAAAGACTATGTTCAACGAGTGAATCTTTACTCTTTTTTTGCGCATGAGCTTTTTTTAAAATACGAATAGAATCGTTGATATCTTTTTGGGTAATATTTCCTGAAAAGTCTTCCACTTTACAATTAGAAGGTATGATACAATATTTACTTTGGTCATTCAATAAATAATCCGCCATAATTAAAAACATTATGGTTAATGCAATAGATATAATGATGTCTCGTGTACCCATCCATATGATGGCAAATATAAGCAACTGTTTACCAAAAATATATTTCACATAATATTCTTGTGATTTGCTTAATTCTAATGTAGCATATCTAGAACATATATTCATAATCAGAATGATTACTCCCGCAAAAATTTTATTATTGTTTAGCGAATCATAATAATCCATAAAAGAAAGTTTTTTTTTACCCATTTTATATTTAAGTATAAAAAAAATATATTACCTTTAATTAAGTATGGCTTTTGCTTTTAATGCGGCATTAATAAAATCAGAAGAAGAGGAACCTTTGAATTATGAAAAACCTAAAGTAAATAAGGATAATTTGTCTAAATTATTAAAACCATCTATGGGAAAAACAAAAGAAGAACCAAGTACAATACAAAATATACACGAAAATTTAAAAGAAGACAATGAAGAAGAACTCGCACAATTTTATCATAAGGAAGAAGCACCTATATTCAAAACAGACTATGAACCTATTGAAGAAAAAGTAGTTCCAAGCCCTTTATTAATGAAAGTAAATCATATATTAGAAATATTAGAACAACAAAAAGAAATCAAAACGAACCAAAAAAACGAAGAAATTGTATTATATTGCTTTTTAGGTTTATTTCTGATATATATCATTGATTCATTTGTTAGTATTGGTAAATATAGTCGTTAAGTTGATTTAGAAAAAACTGCCATATGTTTATCTTGTTTTATAAACTTAAATCCTCTTAATCCTGCCTCGTAAATGAGGTTGTCTAATTGTATGCTTTGATAATTCCAAATATTCTTTCGTTTTATGGTCCCGTGTTTGTCATATATATGTTCGCTTATTATACTATATCCGGGTTTATCATCTACCTCTAAGGAAAATGTATAATTATGTTGAAACTTATAAGAAGGGTTATGTTGAACTATTTGGGATATGTTGGATGGTTTCAATATACTTATAAATAAATATCCTTTGTGTATCAACCAATTATAACATATACTTAAAAAATGTCCTATATCTAACTGCAAATGAACGCAATAAAGAGAACATATAATGTGTGTTTTGTGTTTGTATTTGTATGGGTCATAATATAAGGTTTGAAAGGATAAATTTGGATAGATTTTTTTTGATTGTTCTATCATAAACGACGAACTATCTAATCCAGTTATATTACCGAAGTTAGAAAGTAATTGGACACTATGTCCAGTACGACATTCGAGACATAATATATCGCTATGTTCATTTAAGTAAGGTACAATCGTTTCGCATTCTTTTTTATGAAGATCAATTGTATCGTATAAATCATCGTATACTTTACAATAAAATGGATCAACCATATCTTTATCCATTCTAACATAAGATTTTTCTTCTAATAAGGTAAACCCTTCATAACGAGATATTATAAAAAATACATACAATAATATGAGTATAATTAGTAATTGTATCATTTGTTATATATTTTTATTTTTTTTTTATTACATTTATAAGAATGGATAAATGTAATATTGTAGATAATAGAAAAACATTTACAAGATTATCTTTTTCCAATCATAAAAAGAATAAGGTCATTGAAGAACTAATATCGTGTTTATATTATAAAAAAAGAGACGAAGCTTTACATTGGACCGCTGAGATGATATGCAGTTTATATATATTTGATTTATGGAAAATATATATAGTATTTTACTGTAAATATATACATGTTCATAATGTAAAAATTCCTATTTACTTGTCTAAAAAATTAGAAGAATTCAAACATATACATCAAAGTATTAAAAATGATATGGATATGAAAAACAATGATGATATACGTAATCTATTTTTTACCATTACTATTATTTTATGTGAGACAAAAAATGAAAATACTTTATCCAATAAACCACTTGTGTTTAGTTTAGAAGGTATATATGATAATTTAAAAGCGGACCACATAGAACATATCAAACCATTTTTTAAAGAAGGAGACCCTAAAGAATATTATATTCCAATGAATGAATATGTATATCATATAAATATAACAAAAGACGTCACCAGTATTTTTTATTGGATTGATTGGATCATTGAATACGATATTTACTTAAACAAAAAAAAGAAAAGTATATTTATTCAGAACAGGTCTTTAGTAGATTTTAAAGATGACAAAAAAAATAAAAATATAATATGGTTATTATGGGATATTGTAATTCAAAATTCTAAATCGTGTAGTCCATTAATTCAACAGGCTATCATGTCTCTATTTCGTCTTTTTCAAATAAAATATAAAGTCACTAATAATAAATCATTCAAATGTTTGTTGTATGTATCTATTCATTTAATTCTTTCCAAAGAAATAAACACTCAAATAAAATTAATTGAAAATACAAGTTTATTTCAAAATCTATATAACAATACCCAAATTATATTTGAGGATATAAAAAAGAAAGAAGTCTGGATAGAAGAAGTCAAAACCGAAAAACAAAAACTATATGATTCGGTATATAAAATATAATAAATATATTAAATGACGCTTAGTAAAAAATACGAAGAAATGTATGGAAACAATGCGAACTTTTCAAATGAAGTAAATAAAAATGTATTGAATCAACGTAATAATTATACAAATAATGATTTTAATGACTCTACGAATAACTATGTAACAAAAAACAACTCAACCAATAACTATTCCGAAAAATCCTATAGGAATTACCCAACTGAACCTTCTTATGAACTACCAGTATTAGAAACTGAATCTTCTTCATGGATGTTTTATACATTTTTATTGTTTGTTTTAGCTTGTGTCGTGGGTTCTATTATTTATTTCAAAGATAACCTAATTGATTATTATAATAGGTTTATAAAACCAAACCCAAATATAAATAATGAACTAAAACAACTTAATAAAAGTATTAAAAAGGAAAAGGAAATCCGCAAAAAAAAAGAAAAGGAAAAAGAAACCAACAAAAAGAAGGAAACAGGTGGGATTCGTCAATTATCTAATCAAATTAATTATAAAAGTAACCAAATCGCAAAAGACGACGGTTATTGTTATATAGGATATGATAAAGATATGAGGTCTTGTGGAGAAATATATGAAGGTCAAGTATGTATGAGTGGTGAAATATTTCCATCTCTAGAAATGTGTATGTTTCCAAGATTAAGAGAATAATTATAATTTATCTACAAATGGAATACTTGTGTCATAAACAATTGGATTACAAGACCCAACCTTTGTGTTACAATTAAGAATGGCATTGGTGTCTCTTAATTGTTTTAATTTAGTTTGACTTATTTTTTTTGGATTATTTAAACCAATATTTTGTTTATATAATTCATTTTTAGTAAGACTATTATCTTTATATTGTAGGGATTCTGCTTTACGACGCATTTTACGTGTTTCATAATCGTATCTAGTAAAATCTGTATTTGCTCCTGTTGTTCTACCAATTCTAGTACGAGCATATGGATCATCATATATTTTCAATCCTTCACGATTCTTATATTCTCTTAAATTGGATAAAGCCAAATATTCAGGATTCCCTTGTGGAAATTCGTTATTTAGTGAATTACTAATATCTACAAAATTCCAACGAGTAGCTGATATATCATCAATGTAAACTGTCCTAGACAATGTGACTAAGGATATATCTTTCAATAATATGTTTCGAAAAGACATTATATATAATTGTTTTATTTATTCTCATTTTGATTATTCTCATTTTGATTATCGCGTGGAGTTTCAGGTTGAGTTTCAGGTTGAGTTTCAGGTTCTTCAAATAATTCTTTACGAATTTCTTCTAGTGAAGCATTTACTCCTAATGTTTTTTCTTGTGTATTCATATTTTCAATAGAAATAAGTTCACCCTTTTCATTGATACTTTGGGTTAATTTATTATCAAACTCATTTGCCTTTTTCATATTTTGTTCAATTGCATTTACCTTAGACTCTTTTACTCTAGTTTCAAAATTTAATTTTGCTTTATCTTCATTTTTCTTTTTCTCGTGCATCAAATCGTTTAGCTCTTTTTCTAGGTAATTTACATTACCAGTTTTGTATGCTTCAGGATGATAAGGTAACCATGTTCCAACCGGACCAACGTATACATCATGATTTGAGTCACTTTCTCGCAACATTTTACAACGTAATTCTGCTTCTTCTTGAGTTGGAAAGACACCACGTACCTTCAATCCTCGTACACTTGTTTGAAACGAATGTTCTTTAGAGAATTGCTTTTCTAGAGCGTCTTCATTTTTATCTACAAAATTTTTATAGTCGTCGGAGACATCATTTTTTAGGGTACTTTTGAATGTATCAACAAAGGACTCGTATTCTTGATTGAGCTCTTCGATAGAAATATTATATTTATGAGAAACAAAATTAATGAATTCATTAAACTTGGTCATCGATTTATTTGTATCATATTGAGAGACAAATTCCTCAAAATAAAATAATTCCTTTTTCTTAATCAAGAATTCAGGAGAAACAAAGGATAAACAAACGAATTTTTGTTCTGAGATTGGTCTATCTTCTTCTAATAAATCTACATTATTCATTATGGTTAATTGTTTTTTCTATTTATATATTTTTTTCTGTTTATTAATTATAATGTTAAATGTAAAAGAATTAATCAAACGCGTTATAAAATATCTAGTGGAAGGATTGATGGTATCTATTGCCGCATATGCCATACCTAAGCAAAGTCTAAAATTAGATGAAATTGTTCTTATCGCCCTTGTTGCTGCAGCAACATTTAGTATTTTAGATACTTATATACCTACTATGGGTGCTAATGCTCGAACCGGGGCTGGATTTGGTATAGGCGCAAATCTAGTAGGGTTCCCAGGTGGTTTATAAAGTAGGTATAAATTCCCAATCTAAATCTATACATATATTTTTCCATATTTCATCTTGTTCCACTTTTTTTTGTTCTTTTAACATTGGAAAATGTGGTAAATAAGCCATTTCACCCAACAACTCACACAATTTATATAAGGTATAATAATAATTCAAAAAATTTACTCTATCGTTTGGACAATATTTAGAATAAGGAATTTGTATATCCATAAATAAATTACATAATGTATCTTCTAATTTAGGACTCATTACAGGTGGTTTTATACCCAGTCGGTCTTTTATAAAAGGTATATGTTCATAATACTTATTATGTCCTAGCTTCTTTAGGATTTCTTTTGTTTTTTTGTTGGTCAATTCATATAATTCAATACGCTCTTTTTTTACTTGGCTTTCGATTTGCTTTATGATGTCTTCAGGTATATCGGTAGACTCCTTTGCTTGAAATTGAGACAAAATCTCACGAAAATGGTTGATTCTTTTATAAGCATAAAATGATATTTCTTTAGGAGGGTCTTTGTAAGAAGGTTTATCATTATCCACAAAAAAGGTTTCATTGTTAAAACAATTATTACACAACAAAATACCTTCCATCATTAATTTAATCATTTCACCTTTGTTGCATTTGCTACAAATATTATTATCATACATGAAATCATTTATATTGATATTTACAAAATTATTTTTTTTTATATAATTTTGTATACTTTTATTTAGAGAGTTTGTACTAGTATCTTCATCTTTATTAAAAAATCGTTGAATAAGTTTTTTAGGATTTTTATTTTTTTCGATTTGTTGTTTGCATTCAAAATAATTAAATAAATCAGATGAATTGTTTAAAAAATATTTTTTTTTCTTGTTTCGTAGTTGTTTTAATTTTTGGAGTTCCAAATGATAATTTTCATCATCATCATTATATTTAGACATATTGGACAATAGTTTCTTTTCGGACTGATTTAAATCATTTAGATATTTTGTATATAAATTATCTATGGTAAGTTCTTTATTCATTACTATATCTTAAATAGTTTATTTTATATAATAACAATCTAAATATACATTATGGATAAGAAGACTCTTTTTATGTTGAATGCAAAAAAAAATGGTTGGAGAGTAAAGAGAAAAACGTCAAAAACATATGTATTTATAAAAGAACTGTGTAGCGAACATTATTCGTGTAATTATTTGAATAAGTTCTTATATCAAAATTTAATTAAATAAAAATTCATTTTTTTTTTCTTTTACTATTTTATAGAATGGGTGGAGGACTTATGCAATTAGTAGCTTATGGCGCACAAGATGTATATCTTACAGGTAATCCACAAATTACCTTTTGGAAAGTAACTTACCGTAGACACAGTAATTTTGCTATGGAATCCATTGAACAAACCTTCAATGGTCAAGCTGATTTCGGTCGTCGGGTAAATTGCACTATTTCCCGTAACGGTGATCTTGCTTACCGCACTTATTTACAAGTTACTTTACCAGAAATTAACCAAAATCTAAATAATAGTGGTAGTGTATATGCTCGGTGGTTGGATTTCCCTGGTCACCAATTGATTGAACAAGTAGAAGTAGAAATTGGTGGTCAACGCATAGACAAACACTATGGCGACTGGATGCAAATCTGGTGCCAGTTGACCCTTGACAAAAATCAAGAAGCTGGTTACAAGAAAATGGTTGGTCAAACCACCCAATTGACCTTTATGACCGACCCATCGTTCGCAGATGTAGATGGACCTTGCGATTCCAATGCCCCAAGACAAGTATGTGCTCCTCGCAATGCTCTTCCTGAAACCACCTTGTATGTTCCTCTACAATTCTGGTTCTGCACTAACCCTGGTCTTGCTCTACCTCTTATTGCCCTTCAATACCACGAAGTCAAAATCAACCTCGATTTAAGAGCCATTGATGAATGTCTGTGGGCGGTAAATAGTTTGTCGCCAGATTCGTCGTCAGACGTAAAAGTAACCTCGGCTTATTCTCAATCGCTTGTTTCGGCGTCGTTGTATGTAGATTACATTTACCTAGACACGGATGAGCGCAGACGTATGGCTCAAAATCCTGCGGAATACCTAATCGAGCAACTACAATTCACTGGTTCGGAATCGGTTGGTTCATCGTCCAATAAAATCCGCCTCAACTTCAATCACCCATGTAAAGAGTTGGTCTGGGTTGTACAACCAGATTGCAATGTAGACTATTGTGCTTCTACTCAAGGTGATGCTACTCTATTCAAAGCTCTTGGTGCTCAACCATTCAATTACACCGATGCTATTGATGCTCTTCCTAACTCCGTAAAAGCCTTTGGTTCAGATTCGGCGGTTGAAGGACCTAACTCGTTCATTGGTGCGTCCGGTCTTTTCCAACAAGCAGAAGCTCCTAATGTTGAAGCTGGTTCCGCAAATTGGTCTATGGGTGCGGATGCTGATGCGGACTGGGCTATGAATGGTGGTTCGGTAGTTGCGTCCGGTGTATCGGATGCCGGTACTTTCGTATTGGCTGAAACTTCGCTCGACATGCACTGCTGGGGTGAGAATCCAGTTGTAACCGCCAAACTACAACTGAATGGCCAAGACCGATTCTCTGAGCGTGAAGGTACTTACTTCGACCAAGTACAACCATTCCAACACCACACTCGCTCGCCTGATACCGGTATTAATATTTACTCGTTTGCTGTAAGACCTGAAGAGCAACAACCATCCGGCACTTGCAATTTCAGTCGTATTGATAATGCTACTCTACAATTGGTTCTTTCCAATGCCACTGTAGAAGGCACCAATACCGCGAAAGTACGTGTATATGCTAGAAACTACAACGTACTAAGAATTATGTCGGGTATGGGCGGTCTCGCATACAGCAATTAAGTCATTTTAAACTAATTTTTATATAATAGTTCATTGTATTATATAAAATCAACGACTTGTCCCCATCAAACGTACAAAAATATTAATAATATCTAAAAATAAATTCGTAGAAACCAACGGATAATTTGGTGAATGTATACATTGCTTAGCATAACTAAATAGCTTGGATGTATCATACGAAATAAACATTGAAAATAATATTATCACGATATACGATATCATATTGTATAAAGGTCTCGTGTATTGTTGGGTAAACAATAAAAACAATTCTGTGATGATAATTACAATAAGAGCAATCAAAAATCCTAAGGATGCTTTATAATATGTTTTGCGTAAAAAATCGGGTATAACGAATACCAATGAAGACATTGCTAAAAATATCATACAAGTCATTATCAATACCCTCTGTAACACAACAGAATATTCAATCGATTTGAAATAAGGATATAATGTAAGTGATATAGACCCTAAAAATACAAGCCATAATATATGATTCATCAAAAAACCATTTTTACTGAACATTGGACGCATCGACAAGAAAATAATAGATACAATAGCTACCAAAAAAGAAAAAAATATATAAGGCATTATTTGTTGAAATACTTTGGATTCTGGTAAAAGGACATTTAATTGGTTCGGTGTATTTAATCCATAATTATACATATGAATGAAGCAACCTACCAAAGAAAAAGACAATCCTAAATATAGGTAAACATTGGTGACAAAATGATCACAATGTGGTTTATTATTTACAAACGCATATTTGTAGACCATTAATATGAAAAAAAACGTTGTAAGCAATATAAACAAAAGATTATTTTGATAATTCATTATAATATAAGAAGGTTTTATTTTGTATTACTATAATCTTGAAAACGTATTATATTATGTTTTTAATTGTTTTATTTTACGAATTAATTTTGAGTCATACACTATACTATCTCCGTAGTAGATTACTTTCTTGGTACACTTTGTACATTTATAAGGTACTCCGCTGATATACACAAAGAACTCCTTGGGTTTGTAGATAAGACATCCTTCGCATTTATAATCGTCCATGGTTTTTTTATTTTTTCTTTTTTTATTTCAATTTTTATTATCAGATAATTCTTTAAATGCCTTTTCAGGGTCATTGTAATTATTCAGTATATATTTGTTCAATTGTGCTGGGGTGACTAGAACGTTGTACTCAAAGTCTTCAAATAAATGTTGACAAGACCTTTCATAAAAAAAATCAAACATTTCAACTATCATTTCGAGAGAACAATACGACACCTCTAAGTTAATATCAATCCGACCAGGCCGGATAAATGCTTTATCTAATTTTTCGACATGATTGGTAGTGACCATCAAAATACGCCCAGGTGTCTCTAATATACCATCCAACAAATTCAAAATAAAAGACAACGTAAGTTGTTCTCCGTCTACATATGGATTATCGTCTTTTTTAAAGGGTTTAATATCTTTATTGGTTTCTATATCTGAAATAATATGATTTTCAAATAATAAACCTTGTGGAAAATCATTATGGAAGTTGTCCAAAGAATCGACTTGCTTAGGTTCTTCTTTTTCCTCTTTCTTTTCTTCGCGTTCATAAATGATATCGGTCAAACAATCGATGTCTTCGATGACATAAATACGTTCATCCATAGATATATTGAAATGTTCGGTTTTTCCATCGTTTAATACATTTATTTTCTCATCAAAAAATAAATTTCTCAATTGTGTTTGGGTTGTATCTTTGTATAATTTAATATTAATCACATGCCGATTGGTATCATTCGCAATGGCTTTGATGAGCGATGTTTTTCCAGTTCCAGGTGGACCGTGTAATAAAATACCTAGTGTATATGGAATACCCTTTTTACAATACCATTCTTTTTTATTCATAAACATATCAATTCGTTCTTTGACTACATTCAAATGTGAACCAAATACATTTTTTAAGGATTTATTGGTATGAAATGGTGTCATCGTAAAGGTGACATTCTTAGGAGCTTTATCCAATTGAATGACCCCTTCTTGGTCCTTAGGTAAACATACATGTTTTTCATCGAAAAAATATTTTTGAATTCCCAGTTTGTTTTTTTGTTCATACAAATACGTTTTGGTTAATTTATCCACAAATTGTTTCATTTCTTTCAGGGACTTGGTATAAGAAATAAATTCAATGTTGTAGATTCCTTTTTCGTCTTCATCCATAGACGTATTTGTCACCATACATTGATAATGTTCATTTAAAATAAAGGTTTCGTCGTTCACTACTGAAAAATCGCTATAATATTTTAGGTTTTTAGAATTATTATGATTCACAATGTAATAGTTGATGGAATTGAATATAATATCATTTTGATTTTCTTTTTGAATGAATTTAATAGACGATTGAATCGTTTTTTCATTTTTTTCAATAAACACATTTATATTGGATTTTTTTTTGTCATATGTTTTTTTAATATAATCTATTAAGGTGCTCTTTATTTGCGGTAAGTATTGTAATGCGTTCATAAAGATTAAAGAACCTAATACTTGATACATCGATACGTTGTCTTTCATAGATACCATCGTCAACAACTGATTGTTCATCATATGGTTCAACGTAGAATGATCCATTATAGTATGCTTATATTCAAATGTTTATATTTAAATGTTTCATATAAATATTTTTCATAGTATAGTATAATGAAAATAAGTCCAATATATTATGTTACGCTGAATAAATCCTTATTATATCAATTTGTTGGTCATTATTCTATTTTTCATTATGATAAACAAAGAGATCATTATAGATACGGTTCTAAAAAAAGATACAAACTAAAACAAGAATTGGGATATAATGATTTAGTACAAGACCATCATATTATTCCAAAAGAATTCAAGGAGCATGGATTGATACAAGACATAGAATTTGATGTGGGTTGTAGTAAAAATATTATGATGATACCTACACTATATGGAAATGAAAAATTAAACCTACCTAACAATACATTAACGCATTACAAAGGACATCGTTCATACAACGATTATGTAAAATATTATTTAGACGATTTATATGATTTTACTAATTTTGACGAATCTAAGTATCAATTCATGTTGTTTTTTTATTATTTACAATCCAAATTAGAATCCAAAAGCGAGTTACCATGGATATGAATATTTACATTTGTCTCTAGTATATTATTATAGTGGTTCCAAAGGCAACCATTCCCCCAACATAGCTTGTCCGTAATGATTCCAAATGATTTGTAGAACTATGATTTCTACGCCTTTGGTAATCGCCTCTTTCACTGCATCTTTGTATATAGGGTCATTGTCGCTAATTCGAAATGAGGTGGCATCACTACGTTGAACTACAAAACACAATATAGTTCTATAGTCTGGATACATTTCTTTGATTTGTTGTAATTCTTGAATATGTTTTAACGCACGTGGACTGATGATATCGGTTTTCTTTTTACGATAACCATCTGGGAAAAAGGCAACTTCATCTTGACACAAGGGAACACTTTTGACTTCTAATATAAAGCGTTTATTGTCTTGGTCTATCCCCATAAAATCAAATCGCGAGTTCAACATCTTTTTTTCGCGTTCAAGTTTTTTTAAGTTTTTTAAGGGGGGTACATAATCATATTTTAATGCAAATTCTACTATTTTTTCACCACTTTTTGGATGAATACCTACAATAGTATCCTTATGTTGCCCCAAGTGGATGACGTGAGTACACGTTTTAGGCTCTTTGGATAATGTCATATAGACCACGCTATTTTTTTCACACAAACCACAACAACCTAGGGATGGTGCGTGAGCAATGACTTCTTCGCCGTTTTCCAATAAAACATCGGCTACATAAGGTGATTTGCAATGTTTTGAGGGACGCTTTATAATAGTCCCTTTTATCATTGGTTCGAAAAAACATTCCATTTGAAATAAAAAAAAATATTTTTTATTTCAATTTTATTTCAATTTTTAAAAACAACATTCTTCCATTAGTTCGTCAATACACGACATATCCATCGTGTTCACATGTTCGGTGATATCGTCATCTACGTTTGGAATTAATTTTAGGTCTGTGAGTACAAGGTCGGAATCATGATAAAACATATACAAAATATAACGCGTTATCCATACCATATTGTAGGCATCTTTTTTTTTACAATAAAGAGAATATTCATTGGGCTTAGAAAATACGTCAATGTTCATATATTTACAATAGTCTTTGTGTTGGCGGAAATATAAAGAATCTGCTTTATAGCATTGTGTGATTTTGAATGAATCGCTAGCAAATTGTTCCATATATTGGTCAAACTCTTTGCGTTTATTTTGTTCGCTCAAATGAATTTGTGAAGGATGACAAAATCGATTTACTTCGTATACATCACAAAAGACAATATAATCATAGGGACTTTGTGTAGATGGATTACGAAACATTTGTGCTGGTTTTAATAATATATTTTGTTTATCAAAGGAAGGTAATTTGTCTACAGAATCATAACACATAGTGGTATTTATGGTTTCCAACTCGATTTCATATTCGCTATTAATCCAAACATAATCTAGAATTTGTTGCGCCATGATGTCTTTATATATTTTATTTATTTATTTCAATTTTTATTGTTATAATAGGTCATCCAATTTTCTGGACAATGTTTGGTACCACCGTCGTATTTTACCGCCATATTTTTTTCGCATAATAAGTCGGACAAGTTAACCTCGTCTAAATATACATCGGCTAAAATGCGTCCATATTTTTCGAGTTCTACTTCTTTCAACATTACCATTTTATCCATCAATAAATCTTTTAAAAAGTTTCGGGTTAAAATAGCACATTCCTTCTCTTGTGCGTTTTTGGTTCGCATTTCAGGACAATCGATCCCTTTTAGACGTACTGAAAAACGATAATAAGGTGATTGGTCAAATGGCATTTTAGACGCAATGGTGATGGTGTCTCCGTCATATACTTTGATTACTTTTCCTTCCGTCAAAGGCGGTACAAATGGAATAGTATCTTTGTATGTAATAGACTCCATGATACTATACTATAAAAAATATCTTTAAATGAATATATTATTTAAAAAAATAAACTTTTATTATAATGTTTGTTAACAATGAATGGAGTAATTTGAAAATAGTCATTTTAGGTATTAATAATGAGTATAAAGATGTTTTGAATGTAATTAAAAAAAAACTAGAAGAAAATAGTATAAAAGTTGTAAGACCAATCCCATATAAAAGATTACATATTACACATTCATTATGGACACGCGATTCAAGTATTGTAATAGATAATCAAGCTATATTGTTACAATTACAAAATATAGATAACGAATATAGAAAACTAGAATATAAGACAATTCCAATGACTAATTCTATTATACAGAATAATGATAAAATAAAACTAGAAGGAGGCGACATACTACAAATGAAAAATAAAATATTTGTAGGTATTCATAAAAGAACTAATGTATTAAGATATAGATGGTTAAAAACCATATTTCCAAATAAAAGTTTTATTCAAATAAAACATACGGCGTTGCATTTAGATTGTTGTTTTTGTATTTTACCTAATCATACGATTCTATATTCTAGAAAGTATATTGAAACATTACCACAATATTGTTATAAACATTTTAATTGTATTAACATAGATAGTTACATTAAAGGAGACCCAAATTTAGCAACAAATTTTTTATTTTTAGATGAAAAAACTATAATTATAGACAATCAATTTATTACAATTAGAACTCTTTTGAGACAATTTGGTTTTAAAC
>Ga0222632_1000071_pt1 | contig 94171 bp, 85 predicted proteins | sample AntAcemetageno46_FD_179828 | JGI IMG/M metagenome (GOLD analysis project Ga0222632, IMG submission 179828) | Saline water microbial communities from Ace Lake, Antarctica - #46 | ecosystem: Environmental > Aquatic > Non-marine Saline and Alkaline > Saline | place: Antarctica: Ace Lake | collected...
AGACACTTCGCTATCAACCTCGTCAGAACCGCAACCGACAAGAAATCAATCAAGCTCAGACGAAAGCTCGCCGGATGGAACACCGACTACCTCGCATCGATACTCGGTAACAATCAGCGTTAACCTGAATTCGGAGCCCTGCACCCCCGCCCGAGGCTCCGGGCCGCTTTCCGGGTTGACGTGCGTCAAAGGCGTCAACTTGCCTGCATGCTAAGAATACCAAAGGGAAAGTCTGCCCGGACCCGGAGGAGCGCATGCACACAGCGGCCGAGACGGTCGTCCGATGAGTGGGTCGGCCATGACGAAGAACGAATTTCGCGTCGAGCTCAACCGGCTCCTGCGGGCTCATTTTCCGGCGGTTCAGATCAACACCTACGAGGAGGAGCGGCTGCTGGAGGTCGTGAAGGATCTGGCCGGCGAACTGTCGTGCTCGATCTTCGCATGGTCGGCGAGCCGCGGCGTGTTCGAGATCGATCACCACGATCACGGTGTCATCGACAGCAAGCTCGCGTTGGCGGATCTCGCGGCGGCGCTCGAGACGTTTGAGCAGATGCTGCAGTCCAAGCAGGCCGAGAAGAAGGGCCTGATCTTCGTCCTGCTCGATCCCACGACCTACCTGACCGACCGAAACGCCAATCCGATCTACGTGCGCAAGCTGCGTGACCTGATCGAGCGGATCCGTGCCGAAGGCCGGCTCGCCACCTGCCTGATCGTCACGCCGGGCGTCGTGGTGCCGCGGGAGCTGGAGCGCGACCTGACGTTGCTGGACTTCCCGCTGCCGTGTCGCGAGGAAATCCGGGCCCATGTGGATCGCCTGTTCGCGCATCTGGCCCTGTCCCCCGCCATTGCCGTCGCCGACGGGGAACGGCTGAAGAACCGCTTCACGGAGGCCGCGGTCGGCCTGACCCTGGACGAGATCCGGAACGCGGTTTCCTACGCGGTCGTCGACGACCTGCGGATCGACGACCACGACGTCCGGCACGTCTTCCTGCAGAAGCGGCAGATCGTCCGCAAGTCCGGGCTGCTCGATTTCATCGAGAACCTGGATCTGTCCCTGGGCGACATCGGCGGGCTCGACCGGCTCAAGGCCTGGATGAAACGCCGCCGTCTCGCATTCTCCGAGGACGGCCGGGCGTTCGGCGTGCAGGCTCCGAAGGGCGTGCTGGTCACCGGTGTGCCGGGCTGCGGTAAGTCGTGGTCGGCGAAATGCGTCGCCGCCGCCTGGAAACTACCCTTGCTGAAGCTCGACATGGGGCGGATCTACTCGTCGCTGGTCGGCTCGTCCGAGGAGAATATCCGCCAGGTGCTTCAGGTCGCCGAGGCGGTGGCCCCCTGCGTGCTCTGGCTCGACGAAATCGAGAAGGGCCTGCCGCGTCCCGGTGCCCATATCGGCGACAGCGGGGTGTCGATGCGGGTCCTCGGCACCTTCCTGACCTGGATGCAGGAGAAGGAGAGCAGCGTCTTCGTGTTCGCAACCGCCAACCAGATCGACCTGCTGCCGCCGGAGGTCCTCAGGAAAGGGCGGTTCGACGAGATCTTCTTCGTCGATCTGCCGAACGACGAGGAGCGCCGCGAGATTCTCTCGATCCATATCCGGCGGACCGGCCGCGACCCGGCGTCGATCGACCTGGACCGTCTGGTCGAACTGTCCGGCCCGTCGTTCAACGGCCCGGAGATCGGCCTGACCGGTGCGGAACTGGCCGCCTGGATCAACGAGGCGATGATCCAGGCCTACGAGCGGCGGCTGGATACCGGTGACATGTCGGTCGATCTGACCATGGACGACTTCGAGGTCACTTCCCGGGGGGCGGTGCCGCTGGCCCGGCTCCGGGCCGAGGAGATCGCCGCGTTGCGCCGCTGGGCCAGCGGCCACGCCCGCGGCGCGTCGTCGACCGACTGATCGCCCGGTACCGTTCCGTTTGGGCTACCGGGCCAGCCCGGCGGCCACCAGATATGCGGCTGCCTGCCCGATCAGGTTCTTGTCGCGCAGCTCCAGGATGAGCCGAGGGTTCGACGTCAGTTCGCCAAGCCGGCGGAACACGCCGGGCCACAGGATCGAGCCCTCGCCGATCGCCCAGTGCCGGTCGGCGTAACCGTCGGCATCCTGCAGGTGGACATGCTCGAGCAGGTTCCCGGCCGCGACCACGTAGTAGTCGACCGGCGGTGCCCCGGTCGAGATGTGGGCATAGTAGGCGTGGCCGGTGTCGATCGACACCCGCACGCGCTCGCTGGCGAAAGACTGCGCCAGTAGTACCCGGGCGTGGGGGTCGATGTCCTCGATGTTCTCGATCACCAGGGTGACGCCAATGTTCTCGGCACGGGCGACCGCCTCGCCGAGGCAGGCATGCACGCGCTCCTGCAGGCTCTCGCGGCCCCCGGCCTGATTGTCGAGGTTGTGGTAGGACCAGGTCGTGAACGGGCTGTGCACGACCATCTGAGTGGCGCCCAGCTCCTCGCAGACGTCGAGACCCTGGTCGATGCGCTTCTGGACGATCGTGCGGACGTCGGGGTCCTGGGTGTCGACGTTGAAGCCCCAGAACGGCCCGTGGATGCCGAGCCGGCCGCGGTAGTTGTGCAGTTCCGACCGGATCTTCCGCGCCAGCGCGCGCCAGTCGCCGTTCAGCACATCGGCGCGGAAGAAGTCCTGGAGCTCGAGGTCGCGATGCTGGTCGATCAACCAGTCGCGGTAGGCCGGGAGGGCGCCGCCGGGCATCGCCGCACCGAGAAGCGGAAGCGTGCTGGTTGGGCTCATCGTGGTGTCTCGTTCAGGTCGTGATGGGATGCCGATGGCGCCATCTTGCAGCACGAGGATAGGCATGAACATCGTGAAGACACCGTGACGGTTATCCTTCGCTGTTCGGCCGTCCCGCGGCAGCGGCCGGCAGGCGGTCAGGCCGCCGCGCCGGCGGTCGCCGCGCGGGCCGGACGGTGCCGGCGGCCCAGCAGGAAGGCGGCGATCGCCAGGGCCTGGACCACGGCCGCCGCCAGGAAGACATGCGGGGCGGCGGCGGTCATGGCCTCGGCGTCGTCGGCGAACGCGGTCCGCACCACGCCGAAGACCAGCGGCGCGAACGCATAGGTGGCCTGGCCGATCGCCACCACCAGGGCGACGACCCGGCCGACGTCGGCCTTCACGAACTCGACCTGGGCGATCAGTGGCGGCAGCGAGGTGGCGTTGCCGATGCCGGCGCCGAACAGCACGACCCCGAGCAGCAGCAGCGCCACGCTGTTGCCGGCGGCCACCACGAATGCCAGGGAGCCGGCGATCTGCACGCCGTAGCTGACGCAGGCGACCAGCCGGCGGTCGGCACCGGCCGGCATCAGCCAGCCGACCAGGGTGCGGCCGCCGATCGCCGCCGCCGTCGCCAACCCCATCGCCAGGCCGGCGGTCTGGGCGCCGAGTGCCGGCACCAGCAGCGAGAACAGATGCGCCAGCAGCCCGGCCTGGGCGAACAGGCCGAGCGCCATGCCGGCGGCCAGGGTCAGGAAACCGCGGTCGCGCCAGACCAGGCGACCGGGAAGCGGCCGGGCGCCGGGGGCGGTGACGGCGCGGGCGGGACTCCCTGGTTCGTCGCCGTCGGGCGCCTGGCCCGTCGACTCCGGCGTGCGGACGAACACCCGGTCGGCGAGCAGCCAGACCACGACCACCATCACGGCGCCGAGCACTCCGGCGGTGAGCGGGAAGCCGAGCCGGGTGATGCCGGCGGCCAGCAGCGGCGAGAACACGATGCCGCCGACGCTGGCGCCGTTGTAGGCGGTTGCCAGGGCCGCCGGCCGGGCGCGCACGAACCAGGGCGCGACGATGGCGTTGATCGCGGCCGCTCCCATGGCGACCCAGCCGGCGCCGCTCAGCAGCGCCGCCACGAACAGCTGCCAGGGCGCCTGCGCCAGGGCCCAGCCGAGGATACCGACGGCGAGCGCGACCGCGCCCAGCTTGGTGACGGTCGGCATGCCGAGCCGCCGGTACAGTCGCGGCAGGTTGGCGACGACCAGCGCGCCGAACAGGAAGTGCACGGTGACCGCCCCCGAGACGATCGCCAGCGGCCAGCCCTTCGCGCTCTGCACCGCGTGCAGGAACACCGGCGGGCCGTAGAAGCCGAAGCCCCAGCCGAACATCGCGAGCACGAACGCCGCCGCGACCACCCGCCACCCGTAGAAACCTCGACCGCGCGCCATGGCCGCCTCCCGTCCGCGTGTTTCGACGCCGGAGGTTTCGCGCCGTCCGCGGCTTCGATGCTACGGTGGGGCCCGAAGCATTGCGGGTCACGGGCTGTCATTGTCGGGCTGCCGGACCTTCCGGAGTCCGGCGGACGAGGAGGAAGTGCGATGGTGTCGACGGCGATGATCGCGGAGATCGCCGCGCTGGCGGGCGACCCGGCCCGGGCGGCGATGCTGAACACCCTGATGGATGGCCGGGCCCTGACGGCGACCGAACTCGCGTCGGTGGCAGGGGTCACGCCGCAGACCGCCAGCGGGCACCTGGCACGGCTGACCACCGCCGGGCTGCTGGCGGTCGAGAAGCAGGGCCGGCACCGCTATCACCGGCTGGCGTCCCAGGCGATCGCCCAGATGATCGAGAGCATCTCGCAGGTGGCGTCGACCCTACAGCCGCCGCGCAGGACGCTGTCGACCGGGCCGCGCGACCTTGCGCTGCGGGCCGCGCGAACCTGCTACGACCATCTGGCCGGCCGGCTCGGGGTGGCCCTGACCGACGCGCTGCTGGCCGCCGGCCATGCCGAGATAGACGGCGATGCCGGGGCGGTCACCGACAGCGGCCTGGCGCTGTTTGCAGAGCTCGGGATCGACCTCGATCGTTCGAACGGGCGCCGGACCACCCGGGTGTTCTGCCGGCCCTGCCTGGACTGGAGCGAGCGCCGGCCGCATCTCGCCGGTGCGGTCGGTGCCGCGCTGTGCGCGCATTCATTCGAGCACGGCTGGATACGCCGGGTCGAGGGCACGCGGGCGGTCTCTGTCACGCCGAAGGGCCAGCAGGCTCTGCGCCAGACCTTCGGTGTCCGCCTCGACTGACCGGGCTTCGCTTCGGCCGCGGCCGAAGCATCGGCACGACGGCAGGTGGGACACTTGGTCGGTCAACGACAGACCCGGCACCAGGAGCCCGCCATGACCGTCACCGTCTTCATCCGCTACCGGATCGACCCGTTCAAGCGCGCCGCCTTCGAGGCCTATGCGCAGAACTGGTTGACCATCATCCCGGCCTGCGGCGGCGACCTGATCGGATACTGGATGCCGCACGAGGGCACCAACGACATCGCCTTCGCGCTGATCAGCTTCGACAGCCTGGCATCCTACGAGGCCTATCGGGCGCGGCTGCGGGCCGACGACGCCGGCCGGGCGAATTTCGAGATGGCCGAGGGCGGGCAGTTCATCCTTGCCGAGGAGCGCAGCTTCCTGCGCAAAGTCGAGCCGGCGGCCTGAGCATGGCCGCCGATGCGAACCGGGAGGAAACCGCGATGATCGCCGTCATTTTCGAGGTCACGCCGGCCGAGGGACGCCGCGACGCCTACCTCGCCCATGCCGCCTTGCTCCGCGACGAGCTCGTCAAGATCGACGGCTTCATCTCGGTCGAGCGATTCCAGAGCATCACCGATCCCGACAAGATGCTGTCGCTGTCGTTCTGGCGCGACGAGGAGGCGGTGGCCGAGTGGCGCAACCAGGAGCGTCACCGCGCCACCCAGGCCGCCGGCCGCGGTGGCGTGTTCGCGGACTACCGGCTGCGGGTCGCCTCGGTCATCCGCGACTACGGCATGACCGAGCGCCGCGAGCAGGCCCCGGCCGACAGCCGGACGGTGCATGAGGGCGGATGAGGGACGGGGCGGCGGGCCCTGGTATCAGACCGTCGCGAACCCGTGCTGAGCCAGCAGCCGGATCATCAGTTCCTTGGCGGCGATCCGGTGGGTGCGGTGGATCTCGCGGGCCATCTCGGCGTCGCCGGCGGCAATGGCCTTCACCAGGAGCCGGTGGTCGTCGTTGGACCCGCGTGGTTCCGGCCGCATGGTCAGGGTCACCAGGCGGGCCCGGTGGACCTGGTCGGACATGGTGGCGACGATCGACTCCAGCCGGCGATTGCCGGCGAGCCGCAGCAGGGTCCGGTGGAATTCGTCATCGGCCAGCGCCCAGCGCCGCCGGTCGCCAGCGTCGAGTGCTGCGTCCATCTCGTCGATCTGCGCCGTGAGTTCGGCCAACCGGTCCGCCGTCGGGCGCGCCTCCGCCAGCTTCCAGGCCGCCAGCGATTCCAGCTCGGTCAGGATCGAGTAGATCTCCTCCATGTCGGCCGGCGAGATCGGCAGGATGCGGACCCCGTGGCGCGGCCGGACCTCGACCAGCCCCTGGGCCTCCAGGGCGATGGTGGCCTCCCGTATCGGCGTGCGCGACATGCCGAGCAGTTCGGCCAGTTCGGTCTCCAGGTGGTTGGAGCCGGGCGGCAGCCGGTTGCTGACGATCATCTCGCGCAGCAGCATGGTCGCACGCTGGGTCTGGGACGGTGCCCGCGCCTTGCTCATACCGGGCCGAGTTCGACGACCCGGCCGGCGGCGGCGGAGTCGTAGAGCGCGTACTCGATCTCGATGTTGCGCAGATAGCTCGCGGCGTCGTTCTCGATCGGGGTGCCGCGCAGCAGGTGGTCGCTCACGTGCTTCTGCAGGGAGAACACGGAATCTCCGCCGAAACCGGTGCGCGGGTAGCCACCGCCGATCGGCTGCCACTCCTGGCTGCCGGTGGCGCGGAAGGTCAGGTTGCCGTCGCCGTCGAGCGCGATCGTGCCGGCCGAGCCCTCGACCAGGCATTCGCCCATGGTGAACCGGGTGTTGGTCGCCACGTGGTCGACCAGCCGGTTGCCGTCGAACACCGCGCGGCGGCCGTCGGGGTAGCGGAACAGCAGGAACCCGGCGTCCTCGCCGGCGATGACCGGGTTCAGCCGCCGCAGGTCGGCGAACACCGACTGTGGCTCGCCCATCAGGAACCGGAAGGTGTCGATCCAGTGTACGGCGGTCTCGTGGATCATGAACCGCGGCATCTTCTGGAAGTAGGGCTGCCGAGACAGGTAAGCGTCCGGCCCCTGGCCGTCGCCGGGACGCATGCGGAAGCTGACCTGGTACAGATCGCCGACCCGGCCGGCGGCGATCTCGTCGCGGATCGCCCGGTACCAGGGTTGGAACCGGAAGTTCTCATGCACCACCACCAGCTTGCCGCTGGCCGCGATCAGTTCGACCGCTACTCGCGCCTCGTCGAGCGAGGTGCAGAACGGCTTCTGGCAGATGATGGCGCGGGCGTCGGTGTCCAGAGCCTGGCGGATCAGGTCGAGATGCGCCGGCGGCGGGACGGCGATATCGACGATGTCCGGGCGCACCGTCTCGAACAGGGTCCGGGCATCGGCCTCGACCCTTACGGAATGGCCGGCGCCGGCCTTGTCGGCCAGCAGGCCGGACGCCTTTATCGCGTCCAGGTCGGCCAGGCCGGAAAACTCGACGTCCGGATTGCGCAGCCAGCCGTCGACGTGGAAGCCGGCGAAGTAGCCGGCGCCGACGGTGACGACCTTCAGCTTCGCGGTCATGCGGCGACCGTGGACCGGATCGCGGCGCCGATCGCGGCGGCGACGGCTTCGGTGCCCGTGGCACCACCGAGGTCGGGGGTCAACACCCGGCCGTCGGCCAGGACATCGGAGACCGCGCGCCGCAACGCCTCTCCGAGGTCGACCATCTCTTCGTTGCTATGCTCGTGTCCCAGCCAGTCGAGCATCATGGCGGCCGACAGGATCATCGCCATCGGGTTGGCGACGCCGCGACCGGCGATGTCCGGTGCGCTGCCGTGGCAGGGCTGGAAGACGGCATGGTGCTCCCCGATGTCGGCGGACGGCGCCAGCCCGAGGCTGCCCATCAGCCCGGCCCCGAGGTCGGACAGGATGTCACCGAACATGTTCTCGGTCACCAGCACGTCGAGGTCCCAGGGATTGCGGACCATCGTCAGGGCCGTTGCGTCGACATAGGCGGCCTCGGCCCGGATGTCGGGGAAGCCGGCGGCGCGCTCGCGGAAGATCCTGCGGAAGAATGCGAAGGCCTGGAACACATTGGCCTTGTCGACGCAGTGCACGAGGCCCTTGCCGCGGCCGGCGGCCTGGCGGCGCTGGGCCAGCCGGAACGCGAAGTCGAACAGCTTCTCGCTGACCGCCCGGGTGATCACCAGGGTCTCGCGGGCCTCCCGGTCGCCCTCGACCACGCCCTTGCCGTGCGAGGCGAACAGGCCCTCGGTGGACTCCCGCACGATCACGAAGTCGATGTCAGTCACCCGCGGCGACTTCAGCGGCACGTCCTGGCCGGGCTGCACGAACACCGGCCGCACTCCGGCGAACAGGCCCAGCTTCATGCGCAGCTCGATCTGCGGCGAGATCTCGGTGCCGTCCGGATATCGCACCTCGGGCAGGCCCATGGCCGAGAGCAGGATGGCGTCGGCGGCGCGCGCGGTGTCCATCGAAGCGGCGGGCAGGGATTCGCCGGTCTCGCGGTAGTGGCCGGCACCGGCCGGGACCGACTCGAATGCGAGGGCGAAGCTACGGGCGTCGCGGCCGAGGTCGCGCAGCAGGGCGACCGTGGGTGCCATGATCTCGGGGCCGATGCCGTCGCCCTCGAAGACCGCGATGGTGAACGTCCTGCGCATGCCAAGTCTCCGCCTGTCCGGTTGCCGCGGGCATGTCCCGCGCCGTCGGAACGTCATAACGGAATCTGTTGTCCAAAACAATGCATACGTTAATTCGTACGTTGCCGCGTTGGCTTTCGCATCAGCGCGACGTCCTTGACCGGGATCGTGCAACTCCAGCCGCGCTGACGCGCTATCGTCCGGAACGTGGCCTCGCGATAGAACACCACATGGGTCGGATCGCGCCGATAGTGCCAGTCGGCGAAGCCGGCGTCGTCTGTCTGGAAGCAGGTCATCACCGCCAGCCAGCCGCCCGGCCGCAGCAGGCGGTCGAGGCGGTCGAACTCCTCGGCCGGGCGATGAAAGTGCTCGGCGGCCTCGGTGCAGGTGACGAAGTCGTAGCTGTTCTCCAGCACCGCCGGGTCGGTTCGGAAGAACGGGTCGTAGAGCGCCACAACATGTCCGGCCTCGCCCAGCATCGCCGCCAGCGCCGGACCCGGCCCGCAGCCGTAGTCCAGGCCGGTCGATCCGGGTTCGATGCGGTCGAGGAGGGGGGTGGCCAGCTTCGACAGGAAGCGCCGGTAGCCGGGATCGTCGGGATCGTTCCGGTGGGTCAGATAGTGTGCGTGCTCGGCTGCGGTCGCCGGGTGCTGCGATGGATCCAGGAACCGTGCTTCGCAGGTATCGCACTGCCAGTATCGGAGATCGGCAAGCTGCACGAAAGGTTTCGGCCCCGCGGTCCGGCAGACCGGGCAGGCATCAGCGTTCGCCTGAACGATTGCCGGTCCGCTTGTCCTGGAGATCGACCGTTTCGACTGTCGGCGCACCGGCCCACCTCGAAATGCGGCAGGCCGCACCGTGGCCTCCGGTTACATCATCGTTTGTTTCCGGGCACACTGCTAGGCATGCACGAGCACATTGCGGATTTCCTGCGATATTGGGTGAATCTTCGGGGCGCCGAAGAACTGCCTGCCCGTGGCCAGGTCGATCCCTTGACCATCCCGCGCCATCTCCTCTCGAAGGTTTTCTTGATGGCTTACGATCAGACGCGCGACGACATCCGCTTCACGCTGGTCGGCTCGCACATCTACAATGCGCGGGGGACCGAGATTTCAGGGAAGTACATTTCCGATCTGCCCAGCAAGATCGGAGGCTCGCAGGAAGCCTTCGCCGAGCATCTCCGGGAACTCTACCGGCTGGCTGGCCGTCGCAGGCGCCCGGTCCATTCGCGTGGAATGTTCCGGTGGTTCTCCGGAGAAGCTCCGGTCGTGACCGAGCGGATGACCTGCCCGATCCTGTCGCAGGACGCGGTGACGGTCGAGTTCACCGGGGTCCAGGTCTACGAACGCCAATCCATGTCGCCCAACTACGACGTCCGTGACGCCAACGACTACGTGCCGGAATTCGTCCGTGTGCTGGAGGATCCGGACTCGCTGCTCGACTGATCCTGGGCGATGGAGTGTTTCCCGGGGGGGGGGTCAGGTCCGTGCCAGGTAGACGGTCTGTGTGAAATCCCGGTTCTGCAGCGGATTGTGGAACACCACCGGCTTGGCGTCGGCTTCGGCGAACACCTCCGCGAGACGCGCGGTGAAGGCATCGTCCGGGGGCTCGTTGGACCACAGGCCGAACACCCCGCCGGGCCGCAGGTGCGACGCCACCCCGCGCAGGCCGTCGGGTTGGTAGAAACCGGCACTTCCTGGCGCCAGAAGGGCGTCGGGCGAATGATCGATATCGACCAGGATCGCGTCGAAGCGCCGCTCCGGCCGCTCCGGGTCGAATCCGGCCGCCGAGGCCGACATCGCGAAAAAGTCGCCGCACACGAACCGGCAGCGCGGATCGGCGGTCAGTTCCGGCCCGAGCGGCAGCAGCCCGGTCTCGTGCCATGCGATGACGGCGTCGAGCGCGTCGACCACGATCAGGGACGCGACTCTCGCATCTTCCAGCACGGCACGCGCGGTGTAGCCGAGCCCGAGCCCACCGACCACGACGTCGAGGCCGCTGCCCTCGATTGCCGCCAGCCCCAGCCGGGCCAGTTCGATCTCCGAGGTGGTGAACAGGCTGGACATCAGGAACTCGTCGCCGAGCTTGATCTCGTAGACGTCGACGTCGAGCGTCAACTCGCGGCGGCGGCGCAGGCTCAATTCGCCGATCGGCGTCGCCTGGTAGGCGAGTTCCTCGAATAGACGACTCAAACCGGCAATCCTTCCCCTGCGACGGACCGCCCGGTTGTAGCACAAGCAGCCGTCGCGCCCAGACGCCCACCGTCGCTGTTGCGCCACGTGCCGGCCAGTGCCGGCGGCCATCACGCTTCCCCATCGCGGTCCGCGGCTTAGAGTGCGGTGAAGGGATCACGAAATCGGTGGTCGCAGGTATCACGTGCCCTGCCCGGCATGAGGTGGAGTGGAATTTCCAGTAGTTCAGCCGGTTGAAAAAGGCTCTGGCAGCCGGGTGCGTTCCGGGCGGGCGGAAGCCTGCCCGTCGACGCGGGCGGCTGGGGGGGCGTCCGCTGGGGGGCCGTCCGCTGGGGGTCGTCCGGTCGTTACCGCGACTCTGGCCCCGGGTTCGGCTCCAGCCTTGGCCGACGCCTGCTGTCGGCGTGGTGCCGGCCGAGGGCGATCGTCGTCGACCAGGATCCGCTCGGCGGCTCCGTCGAGATCGTCGTACTGCCTGTCCTTGAGCGACCACAGGAACGCCACCAGACTGACCCCGCCCAGACCGAGCGATATGGGTATCAGGTAGACCAGGGCGTTCATTGGTGAGTCACCTGGTAGGCCCGTGCTTTCCGCCCGACCAGGCCCCGGCCGGTTCGCGCATCGCCTGGTAGGCATGCCAGGTGGCGTGGCGGAGTACCGGAAAGACGACGATCAGGCCGACGCCGAGCAGCGCCCAGCCGTTCGGCGTGGTCAGCAGCAGGGCGCTATCGGCGAGCCCAGTACCAGGAAGCCGGACAACGCCGGAAACAGGACATAGTCGTAGCCGAGCCGGACGAGGTCGACGACGGCCGTTCCGGCGGATTCACCCTGGCAAGACCTCTGGAAGAGATAAATCTCGGCGAGGAGGTGCGCGCCACCGAGCCGGACTTCGCCCTGGTCGAGTGCTTCGCCACCAACAGCCAGTGCGCGATCACGAGCTGTTGTCGCTTGCCACAGGTGTTGAACGAGGCGTTGGGGTCTTTCATGGCCACCCTCGACCGCTACACGCTCGCCGACATCATGCTGGCGGAGACCGACTTCACGCTCCCGCCCGTCTCGGACCGGACAGCGCGAGGACCGCATTTGTGACCCGGCGAGGGTCGTCGTCGTCATCCCTTCACTGGAAGTTCCGGCCCTTCGGTAGCACCCGCACATCACGCGGATGGCGGCGCGGGTTGTCGGCCGGGCGCGATGCCGGGTTGGAGCCGACCGGCCGGGGTGAGGCGGCAGCCTCCGGCTCCGCCAGGACGTCGAACAGTTCGGCGCTCAGGTCCTCGAAGCGCCGGACCACCACATGGATCACCTCCTGCTCCTTCTGCAGCATGCCCTCGGCGATCACCAGTCGGCCGGACAACACGGTCCGGCGCCATTGCTCGAACACCGTCGGCCAGACGATGACGTTGGCGATGCCGGTCTCGTCCTCCAGGGTCATGAAGATCACGCCGCTGGCGGTCCCCGGGCGCTGGCGCACCAGCACCAGGCCGGCGACCCGTACCGGGCGGTTGGCCGGATGTTCCGCCAGGGCGGCGGCGCGCACCACCCGGCGAGCGGTCAGGCGGCTGCGCAGGAACGACACCGGATGCGCCTTCAGCGACAGGCTGAGCGCCCGGTAATCCTCGACCACATGCTCGCCGAGCGGCATTGCCGGCAGCGCGATCTCGGCTTCGTCCTGAAGCACCGCCACCGGCCCGTCGTCGGGCGAGGCGAACAGCGGCAGGTCCTCGACCGCGCCGCGCCCGCCTCCCGATCCTCCCAGCCCCTGGACCGCCCACAGCGCGGCGCGGCGATCGAGCCCGATCGAGCGGAAGGCGTCGGCATTGGCCAGCCGGGTGAGGGCGCGAACCGGCAGGCGGGTGCGGAAATACACGTCCCGAACGCTGTCGAAGCCACCGCCGCGCACTTCTGCCAGGCGCCGGCCGGCGACCTCGCCGAGGCCGTCGACCTGACGCAGGCCGAGGCGCAGGGCGAACCGCCCACCGCCTTCCCCGGTAACCGCGCTCCGGTGACCGGTCGGCTCCAGGCCGTGGTCCCAGCCGCTGTGGTTGACGTCGACCGGCCGCACCTCGCCGCCGTGGTCGCGCAGGTCGCGGACCAGGGAGGAGCTGGAGTAGAAGCCCATCGGCTGGGCGTTCAGGAGCGCGCAGGTGAAGACGTCCGGGTAGTGGCACTTCATCCATGACGAGGCATAGGCCAGCAGGGCGAAGCTGGCGGAGTGGCTCTCCGGGAAGCCGTAGTCGCTGAACCCCTCGATCTGCCGGAAGCAGCCCTCGGCGAAGTCGTGCGGATAGCCGTTGCCGACCATGCCGGCGATGAAGCGGTCCCGGAAGCTGGCGATGTCGCCGTTGCGCTTGAAGGTCGCCATCGCCCGGCGCAGGCGGTCCGACTCCGACGGCGTGAAGCCGGCGCCGACGATGGCGATCTTCATCGCCTGCTCCTGGAACAGCGGCACGCCGAGGGTCTTGCCGAGCACCGCGTCGAGCTCGGGCGACAGGTTCTGCACCGGTTCCAGGCCCTGCCGCCGGCGCAGGTAGGGATGCACCATGTCGCCCTGGATCGGCCCGGGCCGGACGATCGCGATCTCGATCACCAGGTCGTAGAAGCTGGCCGGACGCAGCCGCGGCAGCATCGACATCTGCGCCCGGCTCTCGATCTGGAAGACTCCGACGGTGTCGGCCTTCTGGATCATCGCGTAGACCCGTGGATCCTCGCGCGGGACCCGGGCCAGGCCGAGGTCGCGGCCGTAGTGCCGGCGGAGCAGGTCGAAGCCCTTGCGCAGGCAGGTCAGCATGCCGAGCGCCAGCACGTCGATCTTCAGGATACCGAGTTCGTCCAGGTCGTCCTTGTCCCATTCCACCATGGTGCGGTCGGCCATGGCGGCGTTGGCGACCGGGACCAGCTCCTCCAGCGGGCCGCGGGTGATGACGAAGCCGCCGACGTGCTGCGACAGGTGGCGGGGAAAGCCCATGAGTTCGCGTGCCAGCCGAAGCGCCTGGCCAAGCCGTGCATCCGAGGGATCGAGGCCGGCATCGGCGATCTGCCCCGGACCGATGCCGTCGGAGGACCAACCCCAGACCGTGCCCGACAGCGCGCCGATCACATCCGGCGACAGCCCCATGGCCTTGCCGACCTCGCGGATCGCGCTGCGGGTGCGGTAGCTGATCACGGTGGCGGTCAGGCCGGCGCGGTGCCGGCCGTATTTCGAGTAGATGTACTGGATCACCTCCTCGCGGCGCTCGTGCTCGAAGTCGACGTCGATGTCCGGCGGTTCGTCGCGGTCCTCGGAAATGAAGCGCTCGAACAGCAGGTCGACCTCGGTCGGGTTCACCGCGGTGATGCCGAGGCAGAAGCAGACCGCCGAGTTGGCCGCCGAGCCGCGGCCCTGGCACAGGATCGGCGGGTCCAGCGAGCGGGCGAACCGCACGATGTCGTAGACGGTCAGGAAGTACGGGGCGTAGCTCTTGGCGGCGATCAGGTCGAGTTCCCGGCGGAGCGTGCCGCGCAACCTGGCGTCCAGCGCCGGCAGCCGCTCGGCGGCACCCTCCCAGGTCAGTCGCTCCAGTTCGGCCTGCGGGCTGGCGCTGCTGCCGGCCGGCTCGTCGGGATACTCGTAGGCCAGTTCGTCGAGCGAGAACCGGCAGCGGTCGGCGATCTCCAGGCTGCGGGCCACGGCATCCTCGTCGCCGGCGAACAGCCGCCGCATCTCGTCCGGCGATTTCAGGTGCCGCTCGGCGTTGACCTCGAGCCGGAAGCCGGCCTGGTCGATGCTGCAGTGCTCGCGGATGCAGGTCAGCACGTCCTGCAGCGGTCGGCGTTCGGGGGCGTGGTACAGCACGTCGGAGGTCGCGACCAGGGGCGTGCCGTGGACCTCGGCCAGCGCCCGCAGACGGGCCAGACGGGGACGGTCGTTGCCGCGCCGCGGCAAGCTGGCGGCCAGATAGACCGCGCCGCGGCAGGCGGCGGCCAGGCCGGCGAGACCGCGCGCGACGCCGTCGACCCCGTCATAGGGCGGCATCGCCACGAACACCTGCCCCTCGCGGAATTCCAGCACGTCGTCGAGGGCCAGGTGGCACTGGCCCTTCGGTGCCCGGCGGTTGCCGCGGGTCAGCAGCCGGGCGAGGCGCCCGTAGGCGGTCCGGTCGGTCGGAAAACACAGCGTCTCGAAGCCGTCCTCCAGCACCAGCCGGGTGCCGACCACCAGTCGCACGCCGTGCTCCTTGGCGGCGCTGTGCGCCCGGACCACGCCGGCCAGCGTGTTGCGGTCGGCGATCCCGATCGCGGTGAGGCCGAGGGTAGCCGCCGCCGCCATCAACTCGCGCGGATGCGAGGCGCCGCGCAGGAAGCTGAAATTGCTGGCCACGGCAAGTTCGGCGAAGCCGGTCATGGGAGCCTCCGCGGCAAACCCCGGAGCCGCGGGTGGGTCCCGGCTCCGTCCCGCCGCCGGCGGTCCGGCCCGGGATGACGGCGGAGAGGAGGAGGGCTGTTCCCTTTTCCTGCCGTCATCCCGGGCAAGCGAAGCGCGACCCGGGATCCACGGCGCGACGGGCGCTTCGGCCCCATCACCCGAACACCCCGTGCAGGAACCAGCGCGGGGTGTCGCCCGGGCGGTCGTACAACCCCTCGCGGTACAGCCAGAAGCGTCGGCCCGCAGTGTCCTCGACCCGGAAGTAGTCGCGGGTGGTGCGGCTGCCGGTCTCGGCCCAGGGGCGCCACCATTCCGGGGCCAGCCGTTCGGGCCCGTCGGCCCGGGTGACGCGGTGGGTGAGGCGGCGCCATTCGAACAGCATCGGCGGCCCGTCCGGCACCTCGGCCAGGGTGGTGACCGGGTCCGGCGGCAGGATCAGCAACAGTGGCCGGCCGAGCTGGCGGCCGCCCTGCAGGGCCCGCAGATGCACCGGCCAGTCATGTGGTTTCCCGGCCGCGGGTGCCGTTTCCAGCACCGTCGCCGCCCGTACCGCGCGCTCGGGGATTGCGCTGGCCCGCGGGACGTAGCGCATCACCCGGTCGAATCCGAAGCGGTTGCCGAAGCGGTCGAGCAGGCGGGCCACCTCGTCGGGTCGGTTGCCGGCCGGGTCGCCGGGACGGTTCTCTCCGGCGGTGCCGAGGCCGTCCTGGCGGGCGACCGCCGGCTCCACCGCCAGCGCGCCCAGCACCGCGAGGTCGAAGCCGAAGCCGGCATCGACCTCGTCGGTCTCCGCATCCAGGCGTTCGCGGAACAGCCGGACCATGTGCGCGGCCTCCCGGCACAACGTGCTGGTCCGCACGGTGGTCTCCCGCACCCGGCCGTCGACCCGGTACAGCCGCAGGTCCAGCCGACGGGCGCCGACGCCGGCATCCATGAGCCGGGCGGCCAGGTCGTCGGCCAGCTCGGCGACGGTGCGCTCGACGTCGGCACTCAGCACGATCGGCTCGGCGAACACCCGCCGGGCTTCATGGCGGGGCGGTGGGACCAGGCCGTGCACGGTCTCCGCCTGGCGGCCGAGCGCCTGGTCGAGCCGGGTGATGAGCCGCGGCCCGAAGCGGGCGGCGAGCGGGGCGGCCGGCTTGCCCAGCAGGTCGCCGACCCGCTTGAGCCCGACCCGCGACATCGCCTCCACGGTGGCCGTGTCGAGCCGGAGTGCGGCCAGGGGTAACGGTGCCAGGGTTTCCGGGGTCGCGTCGTCAGGAACGATGCAGCGGACGTCGGGGCCGTGACGCGCCATGGCCCAGGCGGCGCCCAGGGTCGGGGCGGCGGCCAGGCGCGCGGTCAGGCCGAAGCCGGCGAGCCGGTCGGCGATGCCGGCGAGCATGGCCTCCTCGCCGCCGAACAGATGGGCGCAGCCGGTGATGTCGAGGGCGATGCCGGCGGGCGCGCGGTCGTCGGGCGTATCGACGGCGGTCCACGGGCTGTAGCGGCCGCACCAGTGCGCCAGGCGGCGCAGGGTGGCGACGTCGCCGTCGGGATCGGCGGGCACCACGGCCAGCGCCGGGCACATGGCACGGGCATCGGCGAGCGGCATGCCCGGATTCACGCCGGCCCGCTCCGCCGCCGGGTCGGTGGCGGTGATCCGCAGGCCGTGCCGCGACGGTTCGGCCAGTGCCTGGGGAGCCAGCACCAGGGGAGACAGCGCCAGGGGAGCCAGCGCCAGGGGGGCATCGGGCGGGTTGCCGCTAGGCGGCGCGCCAGTCTGCGGCGGCCGGGCGGGGGCGGGCCCCGATGCCTTCCGGAACCGGCGCTCGATCGGCCAGCGGGGCAGCCAGATGGAAACGAAGCGTCTCATGATCCCACTCGACCAGCCAGTCATGCGGCCGGCCCCTCTTGCAGCGCTCCAGCGCGACCTGCCAACGCGGCGGGCCGAGCCCGGGCATGGCGTGGCCGGGATGGCGGACCGGTACGCTCGGCCGGGCGGCCACCGACCAGCGGGTGGCGGCGGCGGTGCTGCCGGCAGCGCCGCCACCGGCGGTACCCAGCACGATCGCGGTGCCACCGCTGGCGGCGGCGCGCAGCGACAGCCGGCGGCTGGCGGTGAAGTCGTAGCGCCCGATGTCGCGCGCCAGGATGCCGATGGCGACGGCGAAGCCGGGCGTCGCCAGGCTCTCCTCCAGCGCCCACAGCACGTCGTGGGCGGTGCCGACGCTCAGATGGATCAGCCGGCCGGGATCGAATCCGGCGGCGGCCAGGCCGGGCGGATAGGCGATCCCGTGCCGGCCGGGGTCGCGGGTGGTCGCCCACAGCACCGGTCCCGGCCGGGCGGCCGCGATGCGGGTCAGCAGGCCGAGCCCGAAGCCGATCGTCGCGGCGACGTCGCCGGGGCCGGCGGGAACGATCTCGTGCACCACGCCGAGTTCCAGCCCGCCCTCGGGCAGGGCGGCGTCCAGCCCGGGCTCGCCGAGCGACACCGTCGCCGGCCGGCGACGCTCGACCGCCGGAGGGCGCCGGGGCAGTTGCCGGGGCGGGCCCTGGCAGCCGAGCGGAGGCGATTGGCTGAGGCGTTTCATATTCATGTTTTGTTCCGTCTCGAGCCATGACTGGCAACTGCACCACGGTGCATGCCGTAATCGGCGCCATACGGTATGGAGTCATGATGAGAACAAACAGAGAACTTTTCAAGTGAAAGCTCTCGATGTTAAGTCGCTCTATATGTAGTTGTTGATAAAGTTAAAGACGCCATCGATTGCGGCCGAAGGCTCTCAGGCCACGGCGGCGACCCGCGGAGCCGGCGGGACTCCGGGGCCGACTCGCCTACCGGGCGTCGGACCTGGCCTGCGGCTCCATCGCGGTGGGCCGGTACACCCCCGGCCACAGGCGCGGCACCATGTCCGCCGTGATCGGCGGAACCCGGCCGGTCATCCATCGGCGCAGGAACAGCAGCCGGTTGCGCTCGTGAAAATCCCCGAACCCGGCCTTCAGCTCCTCGGCCTTTCGCCAGATCAGCTTGTCCACGCCGTCCAGATAGGCGTGCTTGTGCTCGACGCCGATCCAGGCAAGCCGGTAGCCCGCCGACACGTAGCGCCGGCACAGGTCGGTATCCTCGAAGTAGGCGGGGGTGAAGACCGAGTCGAACAGCCCGAAGCGCTCGATCATCGCGGTCCGGATGATCGCCACAGATGCCTGGATGCTGAAGATCCTGTCGGGGTGCCGGTCGGGTGCCGGGCAGGGTTCCAGGGCGATTCCCGGACGCTGCGACTCCTGCCAAGCGGTCGGCCCGGCGACCGCGATCGACTCGTCGGCCATGCCTTCGACCAGTCGGTCCAGCCACCCGGGCCGCTCGAAGACGACATCCTGGTTCAGCGGTACGAAGTAGTCGAAGCGCCGCTTGCGGTAGACCTTCTCGAAGACGTGGTTGTGGCCGACCGGGAACCCGACATTCCGCTTGAGAAACCCCACCGACCGGTTGGAGCCGCTGGTTGCGAACCGGAGGATCGCTTCGCGCGTATCCGGGCTGCCGCCCTGGTCGAGGACGTGGATGTGAGCCGATGTCCGGCCGTCGAGCGAGGGCGGCACCGCATCGAGGTTGGCCAGCAGCTTCGCGAGATAGACCGGCGATTCCCAGGACAGGATGCTCACCAGCACCGACGGGCGGCTGCCGGTCACGGCGCCGCCGTCCCGAAGCGCGCCGCCGTCCCGAAGCGCGCCGCCACCAGGTATTGGTAGGCCAGGAACCGGCGGGCGTCGAAAACCAGGTCGAAGGTTTCGCAGAGCCGCTTCAGCTCCGCCATCATCGCCTCGTGGCGGTCCCAGTGCGGGACCAGCGGCGCGCCGGGCCGCGGGACCAGCGGCTCCATCCGCTCCACCGTGCCGCCGGCGTCGCGGAAGAACTCGACGATCGTCTTCAGGGTGAAGAAGCGCAGGTGGGTGCGGTCGAACAGCCCCTCGTCGCGATAGTCCCAGCGGCCGGCCAGCAGCGACAGGATGGCGCTCCAGTGCTGGATGTTCGGGATGCTCGCGCAGACGATCCCGCCCGGTTTGAGCCAGCGCAGATGCCGCGACATCGTCGCCGCCGGGTCCTGGAAATGCTCGAGGGTGTCGGCATAGACCAGGGCGTCGAACGGCGCGCCCGGGGGCGCGTCGGCCACCTGCTCGACATCACCGGCCACCACGTGGTCCAGGATTCCGCGTGCGGTCGCCGCGGCCCCGGCGTCGATCTCGATCCCGGTCCAGCGGGACGCGGGACATGTCTCCTTGTACGCCCGACCCAGCGCTCCGGCCGCGCATCCGACGTCCAGGACCGAGCCGAGGTCGGGTGGCAGGAAGGCCAGCAAGGGCCGGTTCACGCGGGAGAAGTACTGCTCTGTCTGTGCCATCGGGCGTGCGCCATCGATCCGTTGGGTGTCCGGGGGCTCGGCCCGCCCCTTCATTACCCCGCCGGTCCGGCAGCGTCGAGCGGATCACGGCCCGATATAGGCCACCGCCTCGATCTCCACCTTCATGCGCGGGTCGACCAGCGCCGAGACCTCGACCAGGGTCGAGGCCGGTCGGTGCTCGCCGAAATAGCGTTGCCGGATCGGGTTGATGCTGGCCCGCTCGGCGATGTCGGTCATGAACACCTGGACCTTGACGATCTGGTCGGCGCGGCCGCCGGCGGCCCGCAGGCAGGTGTCGATGGTTTCCAGCGCGATCTCGAACTGCCCGACCGTGTCGTCCGGGATGGTGCCGTCGGCGCGCATCCCGACCATGCCGGACAGCCAGATCCAGTCGCCGGCCTTCACCACGTGGCAGTAGTGGCTGACCGGCACCATCTGGCCGGGCACCATCAGTCTCTCGATCGGCATCGCGTTTCCTCCATCGCAGGGATGACCGGTGGCAGCGTGACCGACCGGGCCCGACGGAGGCAAGCGGAACTCGCCGGTCGGGCCCGGCCAGTCCGTCAGGTTTTGCTGACCGATACCCCGCCGTCCGCCAGCAGGGCGGTTCCGGTGGTGAAGCCGGAAGCGTCCGAGGCCAGGAACAGCGCCGAGCCGGCGATCTCCTCCGGGGTCGAGATCCGTTTCAGAGCGTGCATGCCGGCGACGAATGCCCAGCCTTCCTCGGTGTCGATCATCTCGCGGGCCATCGGCGTGTCGGTTCCGCCGGGCAGCAGGGCATTGACCCGGACACCCTGCGCGCCGAACTCGACGGCCAGTGCCTTCGTCAGTCCGACCAGTCCGGCCTTGGCGGCGGCGTAGGCGGCGACGCCCGGCATCCCGGCGGTGTAGCCGACGAAGGACGAGGTGAAGATCAGCGAGCCGCCGCCGCGCTCGATCATGGCCGGAATCTGGTGCTTGGCACCGAGGAAGGCGCCGGCGACTGCCAACGAAAAAGGGCCGCCGGAAGGATCCGGCGGCCCTGGAGGTCAGGAGTGGATTTCGGTCGTCAGCTACCGGCGTCGCCGCTCAGGATCTCGCCGAACAGCTCCCAGCTCGTGCCGTTGAACTTGGCGAGCTGCATCTGCTCGATCGGGAAGAAATCCTTCGGGCCGGTGTTGATCTTGATGCCAGGCAGCAGCATGCCGAGCTCGAGATCCTTGATGCTGGCGGCCTGCTTCATGAGGTTGGCGCGGGTCAGGTCATCCCCGCACTGGGTCAGGGCCTGAACCATGGTCTGGGCGGCGGAGTAGCCGTAGACCGTGAAGGACGACTTCTTGTCGCCGTCCGGATAGTACTTGTCCATGAAGGCGCTCCACGTCTTGTACGCGGCGTCGTCCTTCCACTGCGGGTCGGTCGGATCCTTGGTGTAGAAGGTCGAGATCACGCCGATGCCGTTCTCGGCGCCGGCCGGGTTCATCACCGAGCCGACTGAGTTGGAGACGTTGTTCAGGAAGTGGGTCGGCTTCCAGCCCAACTCCGCCACCTTGCGGATCGCCTGGGCGGCGAACTTCGGCGTGGTGACGTTGAAGAACACGTCGGCGCCGCTGGACTTCAGCTTGATGATCTGCGAGTCGATCGTCGGCTCGGTGGTCTCGTAGCTTTCCTCGGCGACGATCATCTTGGCGGCCAGGCTGCCCAGACCATCCTTCATGCCCTTGACGTAATCCTTACCGTAGTCGTCGTTCTGGTAGAGGATCGCGATCTTCGCGTCGGGCAGGTTCTTCTTGATGTAGGCGGCGTAGATCCGACCCTCGGTCTGATAGTTCGGCTGCCAGCCCATGGTCCACGGGAAATGCTCCGGATCGCCCCACTTGGTGGCGCCGGTCGCCACGAAGAGCTGCGGCACCTTCTCGCGGTTCATGTAGGCATGCACCGCGGAGTTGGTCGGGGTGCCGAGGGACTGGAACATCGCCAGCACCTTCTCGCTCTCGACCAGCTTGCGATACTGCTCCTTGGTCTTCGGCGGGCTGTAGCCGTCATCGAGCGAGATGAAGTTGATCTTGCGGCCGTTGATGCCACCTTCGGCGTTTACCTTGTCGAAGTAGGCGGCGATGGTCTTGCCGATCTGCCCGTAGGCCGAGGCCGGACCGCTATACGGGTTGGTGTTGCCGATCTTGATCTCGGTGTCGCTGGCACCGTCGTCATAGTTACTGGCGGCGACCGCAGCCGCAGGCAACGACAGGCTTGCGGCCGTAAGCAAGGCGAGTGCTGTTCTTCTGTTCATGGCATTTCCTCCTTCCAGACGCGCTGACCGGCGGTTTTTCACGCCTTCTTGTTGTCTTGGTCGAACCGTCGCTGCAACTGGGTGACCGCGAGGCGGACGAGCCCGGATGCACCGGACGGCATCAGGTAGATGACGAGCAGGATAATGACGCCGAAAAGCACGCCGGCGAGGCCGGTGGAGATACCTTCGGCGAGGTTCGGCACGTACAGGACGAAGGCGCCGCCGATCACCGCACCGGGGATCCAGCCGACGCCGCCGACCACCAGCCCGATCAGGAAGTAGACCGAGAGCAGGAAGGTGAAGCTGTCGGGCGCGACATATTCGACGACGATCGCGCTGAGTGCGCCGGCGACCGCGGTCAGCAGCGCGCTCACACCGAAGGTCAGGGTTTTGTACAGCCCGGTGTTGACGCCCATGGTCGCGGCCGCGATCGGATTGTCGCGGATCGCCATGATCGCGCGGCCGGTGCGGCTCTGAACCAGGTTGCGGGCCATCCAGAAGCAGAGCAGCGCAACCGCCAGGGTGACGTAGTACCACCACTGGTCGACACTGAGCGGCAGGTCGAAGGGCGCCGAGTCCTTCAGCAGGTTGATCCCCTGAACCCCGCCGGTGAAGTCTTCGAAGTGATTGTATTTCAGGATCTGCGGCGTCGCCACCGACAGCGCGAAGGTGGCCAGCGCCAGGTACAGGCCGCTCAGCCGCAGCGCCGGGAACCCGAACAGGAAGCCGGCCGCGAAGCCGACCAGGCCGGCGACCGGGAGCGTCAGGTAGGACGACACGCCGTAGCGCTCGATCAGGATCGCCGCGGTGTAGGCGCCGATCGCGAAGAACGCGCTGTGCCCGAGCGAGAACTGCCCGTTGAAGCCGGTCAGGACGTTCAGGCCGAGAATTGCGATCGCATAGATCAGCACCATAGTGATCTGGAAGGTCTCGAAGCTGCCGAGCCCGAACGGCAGCGCCACCGCGAAGACCAGAACCACGGCCAGCGTGGTGTTGCGCCAGCCGTCGACGGTCAGGCCGGCGATCTTGCGTTCCTGGTCCACTGGCTGCCCCGTGACCTCGGTTTCTGCCGTCATTGCCTCACACCCTCGTCACGGTGGTACGCCCGAACAGTCCGCTCGGCTTCACCATCAGCACGCCGACGATCACGACCAGCGCAACGGTGAGCTTCAGTTCGCTGCCGACGAACGGGATGTAGGTGCCGACAAGGTTCTCCATCACGCCGACCATGAAGCCCCCGGCGACCGCGCCGGCCGGGTTGGTGATGCCGCCGACGATCGCCGCGGCGAAGCCGTACAGCAGGATCCCGAGCATCATGTTCGGCTCCAGGAACACCACCGGCGCGATCAGGATGCCGCCGACCGCGCCGATCGCCGAGGCCATGCCCCAGCCCAGCGCGATCATCCAGCCGACCGGGATACCGCACAGCCGCGCGGAGTCCGGGTTCTGCGCCGCCGCCCGCATGGCGAGGCCGACCGAGGTGAAGCGGAAGAACAGGAACAGCAGCGCCAGCATCAGCAGCACGACGCCCACCATGCCGACCTGATGGTAGCTCATCAGGCCGCCGAACGAGCCCTCCGGAAACGGGCTCTCCATCGGCTTGATGGTGAAGTCCCAGATCCAGCCGGCACCGTTGTTCAGAATGAAGAACAGCCCGAGGAAGGCGATGATGTGGCTCAGCACCGGGGCGTTGTGCAGCGGCCGGAACAGCACGCGCTCGATCACGACGCCGAAGGCGAAGGCGAAGGCGATCGTCAGGACGAAGGCCAGCCAGTAGGGCACCCCGGCGTCCAGCAGCGCCCAGCAGATGAAGGTGCTGAACATCGCCATCTCGCCCTGGGCGAAGTTGAAGTGGTCGATCGCCAGGAAGATCATGACCACGGCGAGGGCGACTGCCGCGTAGATCGCGCCGGTCGCGAGGCCGGAGAACACCTGGCTCAGGAACAGTTCCATCCCGTCGTCCTCAGTAGCCGAGATAGGATCGTCGCACCTGTTCGTCGGCGACGATCTCCTTGGCCGGGCCGGTCATCGCGACGCGGCCGGTCTCCAGCAGGTAGGCGGTGTCGGCGAGGTTCAGGGCCAGGGCGGCGTTCTGCTCGACCAGCAGCATGCTCACCCGTTCCTCCTCGTTGATCCGGCGCAGGATACGGAACATCTCGCGGACTATCAGCGGCGCCAGGCCGAAAGACGGCTCGTCCAGCAGCATCAGTCTCGGCCGCAGCATCAGGGCCCTGGCGATCGCCAGCATCTGCTGCTCGCCGCCGCTGAGCGTGCCGGCCTGCTGGTTGCGGCGTTCGCGCAGGACCGGGAAGTAGTCGAACATCCGCTCCATGTCTTCGGCGATGCCGCTGCGGTCGCGGCGCCCCATGGTGCCGAGCGTGAGGTTCTCCTCGGTGCTCAGCCGCGTGAAGGTGCCACGGCCTTCGGGAACGTGCGCAACCCCGCGGCGGGCCACCGATTCGGTGGCGAGCCCGATGATCGGTTCGCCGTCGAGGGTGATCCGCCCGGTGGTCCGCGCCATGCCGCAGATTGCCCGTAGCGTGGTGGTCTTGCCGGCCCCGTTGGCGCCGAGGATGGTGGTGATGCCGCCCTCGTCGAGCGAGAAGCTGATGCCGTGGAGCACCTTGGTGGGGCCGTAGAAGGCCGAGAGGTCGTTGACCTGGAGCAAGGCCGCCATCTCAGTGCTCCTCCGATCCGGAACCGAGATAGGCCTCGATCACCTGCGGGTCCTGCTGGACTTCCGACGGGGTGCCCTCGGCGATCTTGCGGCCGAAGTTCAGGACCACGACCTGATCGGACACGCTCATCACCAGGTTCATGTGGTGCTCGACCAGCAGCACGGAGATCTGGCGGTGATCGCGGATCCGCCGGACCACGTCCTTGAATTCCTCGACCTCGTCGTGGTTCAGCCCGCCGGCCGGCTCGTCGAGCATCAGCAGGGTCGGCTCGGCAGCCAGCGCCCGGGCCAACTCGACGCGCTTCTGGGTGCCGAAGGGAAGCGCCGCGACGGTGTCGTTGGCGACATTGCCGAGCCGCAGTTCCTCGAGCAGTGCCATGGCCTCGTCGCGCAAGGCGATCTCGCGGCGGCGTACGCCGAACAGGCGCAGCGCATCGCCGATGAAGTTCCCGGAGGTGCGGGCGTGGGCTCCGATCATGACGTTGTCGAGCACCGTCAGCTTGCCGAACAGTGCCAGATTCTGGAACGTCCGGCCGAACCCGGCCCGGCTGATGCCGTGGATCGGGGTGTCGAGCACCGGCCGGCCGTCGACGCGGATGGCGCCGGAGTCGACCTGGTAGATCCGGCTGATGCAGTTGAACATCGTGGTCTTGCCGGCGCCGTTCGGGCCGATCAGCCCGGCGATCGACCCGCGCTGGACCGTGAACGACACGCCATCCAGGGCGACGATGCCGCCGAAGGTGACGCGGACGTTCTCGACATCGAGCAGGGGAGTCGCGGCCGCGATCATCGCGACTCCTGCAGGTATCGTTCACCCGCCACGGGTCGGACGCGCCCGTTCCACCAGACCATGTCTCCCTCCCTGACCCATGGACGGTCGTTGATCGCCGTCGTTCCGGATCGTCCCCGCAGTCTGTGATAGCGGAGCACTCGCGACAGTTTGACCGGCCCGCGAACCGTGTCAAACAAAATGAAATTATTTTCCGTATCGTGGAAATGACCGTCGATCAAACCGCATGCCGGGGCACTTCCGTCGCCGCGCCGGCCGCGGCCGGCGCGGTGAAAAGGTCGCGACGGATCCGTTCCGCCATGTCGAGCAGGGACGGGCCGAGCCTGCGCTCGAGCATCGGGCGGGTCAGGCGGTGGCTGGCGCCGCCGCAGTTGAACGCCAGGACCTGCGATCCGCCGTCCAGTGCCACCGCCACGCCGGCCGCGGAAATCCCCTGGTGCCAGGCACCGGTCGCGGTGCAGAACCCCTCCGCTCGGCACTGGCGCCGGGCCGTGTCGAGCGCGCGCCTGGTCTCGCCCCAGCCCTCGGGATCGTCGTCCTGCAACCGGCGCATGACCAGCTCGCGTTCGCGTTCCGGCAGCGCCGCGACATAGGCCCGCCCCATCGCCGTGCGCACGATCGGCACCCGCGAGCCGACGCCCAGGCGCAGGATCATCGGGCCGGCCCCGTGGCAGACCTCGACGTAGATCATGGTCAGCCGGTCGGCGGTACCCATGGCGATGGCGCAGTCGGTGGCATTGGCGAGCGCCTGCATGTGCGGGCGGGCCGCCTCCCGCATCCCGGACGCGGCCAGCCGATGGTAGCCGAGCGCCAGGATTCCGGCCCCGAGCTGGTACTTCTCGAAGCGTCCGACATAGCGCAGGTAGCCGAGCGAGGTCAGGGTCTGGGCCAGGCGCGAGACGGTCGAGCGTGGAATGCCAGTGCGGTCGGCGAGGTCGCCGTTGCCGAGCAGTTCATCCTCCGGCCCGAAGGCGCGCAGGATGTCCAACCCGCGCGCCAGCGCGGTCACGAAGCCGGGCTCCGCCGCGCTTCCGGTCCGCCAGTCGTCGACCGACGCGATGCGCGGCCGCTTGGGCGGGCGAGCCATGGTTCCCTCCCTGCGTCGCGCGCCGAAGCGCCGGCCTTCCGCGGGCCGTTTCAACCAGGAACTGCGAGCATACGACCGTTGCCGTCGAAATGTTAGTAAAACGACATTTCACAGTCCCGGCGAATCAACCTGCCGGGTTGCAGAACCGGTCCAGCCAGGCGCCGCTGGGATCGCGCTCTTCGCCCGACGGCAGCGGTGCCCCCGGGTCCCGCGCCCAGCCGGCGATGTCCGTCACGACGCGGCCACCGTCGAGGTCGCGGAACAGCATGTGATGGCCGTCCGGGTACAGCACGACCCGCATGTCGCCGGCGGCGCCGGGTCGAGAACGCAGCTTGCCCAGGACCGCGCAGGTCGGCTTCTTCGGGACCAGGTCGTCCTTGCCGCCATACAGCACCAGCAGCGGTCCGCGAACCGCGGGTGCCGCGTTCTGGGCGGCGTCCATCAGGTCGACCAGCCCGTACACTGCGTCGACCCGCGGGTTCTTGACGAACAGCGGGTCGCGGGCGAGTCGACGCAGCATCGCGATATTGTCGGATGGCTTGACCGGCAGCCCGCGCGGGTTCAGCGGCAGCCAGGGAATGGTGTGACCGGCCAGCTCCAACGACCACACCTGGTAGAACGGCATCCATTCGCGGCCCCAGACCGCCGAGGCCGACAGGATGGCGCCGTCGGCCGCCGGATGCGGGCCGGTCATGGCGAGCATGGCGATCGCGCCGCCCATGCTCTCGCCCATCAGGTAGACCGGCCGGCCAGGATACGCCTCGCGCACCAGGGCGACCAGGGTGCGGGCGTCGTCGACCATGGTCTCGACGCCATGCCAGCGACCCCAGCGTCCGGCCCGGCCGAAGCCGCGCTGGTCGGCCGCGAACACCGCGACCCCGGCGTCGGCCAGGGTCGGCCCGAGGTCGGCGAAGGCGTTGGAGTAGTCGCCGAAGCCGTGCAGGGCGACGACCGCGGCGGCGGTCTCGCCGTCCGGACGCCACACCCTGAGCGGCAGGCGCATGCCATCGGCCATCAGGGCGGCCTGGCCGTCGACCAGCCAGGGCCGCCGGTCGGCCGGTCCCGAGATCAGCACCGTCGGTGCGCAGGCCGACAGGACCAGTGCCATCAGGATGGCCAGAGCGGCGGGCAACCGGCGCCGGTCAGGCCGCATGCTCGCCCGCCGCGCCGCCCGCCGCGCCGCCCGTCGACGCTTCGCCCGTCAGCGCCAGGAAGATGTCCTCGAGGTCGCTCTCGCGGGTCTCGAGGTCGACGACGCTGAGCCCGGCCGCCTGCACCGCGGCCAGCAGCCGCGGCAGCGGGGTCCGGCTCTTGGCGTAGGCGACGTGCAGGCGACCGTCCGGCAGCACGGCGAAGCCGAGGTCCGCCAGGCTGGCGGGTATCGCCCCGACCGTTTCCTCGAGCGTGACCAGCAGTTCCTTGCGGTCGAGCCGCCCGACCAGATTGCGGGTGGTGTCGCAGGCGACGATGCTGCCGTGATCGATGATCGCCACCCGATCGCACAGCGCCTCGGCCTCTTCCAGGTAGTGGGTGGTCAGCAGCACCGTCACCCCGGTGTCGCGCAGCGCCCGCACATTGTCCCAGAGCTTGCGCCGCAGCTCGACGTCGACGCCGGCGGTCGGCTCGTCCAGCACCAGGATCGGCGGGCTGTGCACCATCGCCTTGGCGACCAGCAATCGCCGGCGCATGCCGCCGGACAGCGACCGGGTATAGGCGTCGGCCTTGTCGCTCAGCCCGACGGTTGCCAGGACCTCGTCGGTGCGGCGCTCGGCCGGCGGCACACCATACATGCCGGCCTGCAGCTCCAGGGTCTCGCGCGGCGAGAAATACGCGTCGATGTTCAGTTCCTGCGGCACCACGCCGATCGCCGCGCGGGCGTTGCGCGGGTCGCGGTCGATGTCGATGCCCCAGACCCTGGCGCTGCCGCCGGACTTCACGACCAGCCCGGCCAGGATGTTGATCAGTGTCGACTTGCCGGCGCCGTTCGGGCCCAGCAGCCCGAACATCTCGCCGCGCCGGATCTCCAGGTCGACGCCCTTCAGCGCCTCCTTGCCCGGTTGGCCTCGGCGGCCCGCATAGGTCTTGCGCAGGCCGTGGATCTCCAGCGCCAGCTCGGGAGCGGCCGCAGCCGTCTTGGTGGCGGGTGCGGCGCCGGGAAACGCGGTGACGGAGGCGGTCATGGGGCCTTGGAAACCTTGCGGAAAGCGTGGCTGTGGGTATCATCCGGCGGCACGCTGGACAAGCGGCGGCCGGTCCCGCATATGGGATCTTCCGGCGGCCGGTCCAGCCGCGAGCCGAGCAGGGGGAGCATCAGATGGCCCAGCCGTTCGAGACCATCGAGGTCACCAGCCATACCGTCGCCTGCGACGGCGGCGGGGCGCTCGGCCATCCGCGGGTGTTCCTGGAGATCCCCGAGGACGAGCACGCGGTGGTGTGCCCGTACTGCTCGCGCACCTATGTTCTGGTCGCCAAGGGCGAGGACCACCGGGCGGCCTGAGCCGCCGCTACTTCAGCACCTTCGGCCAGTTGGCGTCGCCGGTCACGATGTGGGCTGGAATGTCCTCCTCCCACAGCGTCTGGGTGTCGGCGTTGTAGTTCAGGTACAGCTTGCCGTCGACGATCCGCCAGGTCTTGGGATCGGCCTTCGCCGTGTAGCCCTGCGACACCGCCCAGGCACAGTAGCCACCGTATTGCGGGGCGTACTTCAGCGGATCGGCATCGAAAGCCGCCTTGTGCGCGGCCGAGGCGAACCGCCAGGTGGCACCATCGTACTCGCTCTCGAAATCCGCCGAGCCCGCGACCGGCCGGCCGTCGGCGAAGTAGGCAACCGGGTCGTAGCCGCCGACCGCCAACCTGGACAGGAAGCCGGTGTAGACCGGCGCTTCGGCGGCCCGGGCCGGTTGCGGGGTGGCGACCGCCAGCAGGGTGGCGGCCATCAGGATGCCGAGATGGATCTTCCTCACGACGGAGTCCTCCGTGGTCCGGGTCTTGCGCGCTCAATGCCGAAACCGGTGCGGGGGTTACGGCGGCATGTCTTCCGATTGATTGATCTTGGTGATTGGGCTACAATGTAGCTCAAAAATTTGAACCATTGGATGAAGATGATGGCAGCGAACGATGTGGTCCGGGCGCGCGTCGACAAGCACTTGAAGGAAGAGGCGGCAGCGATCCTCGCGGCAGCGGGGCTGACGGTTTCCGATGCGTTCCGCATGCTGCTGGTGCGCACGGTCGCGGAGAAGGCATTGCCGTTCGATCCTCTGATCCCAAACCGGGAGACCGTAGAGGCGATCAAGGCGGCACGCCGCGGCGAGGTGTTGACGGTCGGCGGAATCGACGACCTGATGACCGACCTGCATGCGGACGATTAGGCGAACGGCACGCTTCAAGAAGGACTACAAGCGCGAGGTCAAAGGTCGGCATCGGGCGACCCTGGACGCCGACTTGGTAGCGGTTGTGTCACTTCTCGCGAGCGATGCGCCGTTGCCGGATCGGAACCACGACCACGCCCTGACCGGCAATTGGGCCGATTGCCGCGACTGCCACCTGAGGCCGGACCTCGTCCTCATCTATCGCAAGCCGGAGGCGAGCATCCTGGAATTGGTTCGCCTCGGATCCCACAGCGAATTGAGTTTGTGAGGGGGCCGTTCTCCCGTCAGCCGGGCTTGGCGGCCTGCCATTCTTCGAGGATCGCGCGGGCCCGGCTGCGCTCCGGATCCAGGGCCTCGTCGTAGTTGGGCTCGCGGGTCGACAGTTCGATGACGTAGCCGTTGGGGTCGCGGAAATAGATCGAGCGGCAGAAGTCGTGGTCGCTGATGCCGCGGGTCTCGATGCCCTGGGCCTTGCCCTTCGCGAACATCGCCTCGAGGTCCTCGGGGCCGACCTCGACCGCGATGTGCAGGTCGAAATCGTGCTGGTCCTTGAACTCGAACGGCATGTCCGGCGCCTCGAAGAAGGCGAGGCTGGAGCCGTCCTCGAGCTGATAGAAGGTGTGCAGGACGTCGGCGTCGCGCCCGGTCCCGGTGGTCCGGATCGCGATGGTGTGGGCCAGCGGCAGCCCCAGGAAATCCTCGTAGAACTTGCGGGTCTCCTCGGAGTCCCGGCATCGGTAGGCGCTGTGGTGCAGGCGTTTGATCATGGCGATTCCCTCCTCCCCGTGACGGCTGGACCCCTGCCTTCAATCGTAACCCGGGCTGTCGTGACGATACTGCCATCCGGGCGGAGGGGAACCCCCGAAGGCTCACCCGCCGCGCGACGCGCAGTCGATGCAGGTCGGCACCGTCGGATCGGCCTCCAGCCGTTTCGGCGCGATTGCCTCGCCGCAGGTCACGCACCAGCCGTAGTCGCCGTCGTCGATGCGCTTCAGGGCCGCCTCGATGCGGACGGATTCCTGAGCCCGGCGCCGTTCGGTCGCCTGCGCCATGGCCTGCATCTGCAGGGCATCTATGCGCGACAGCCGGCCGACCGACGACTGGTCGAGCTCGACCGGCCGGCGGTCGTCGGCCGTCGTCTCGGTGCTACGGCGCAGCCCGTCCAGGCGGGCGGCGAGCCGCTGCCTGATGGCGCCGTGGTCATCGTCGCCGTTGGTCATCGCTGTCCTCCGAGGTCGGTCATCGGTTGCCGGTATCATATCCGGCCTTGCCCCTTTGGGTTGTGAAGTTTGCCCGGTAGCATTCTCCGGTCGGGAGGTGCTGGATGAGGTTCGAAGTCGACTGGAAGAAGGCGGGGCTGGCCGCCGGCAAGCTGGTGCTTGTCCTGTCGGGCGCGTCGATGGTCACCGGCGCCGTCGACATCGTCGCCAGCCTGTCGCGCAAGGCCCCGTCCAAGCTGACGCCGAAGCAGAAGGCGGCCGACTGGATCGGCCGGGCTCTCGCCGCCGCGATTCTCGACGTCTTCGAGGACGCTCGCGCGCGTCACGAGGCCGAGCAGGCCAAGCCGCCCGAGGCCCGCGACGATGCCTGCCTGCTGAAGGCGCCGCTGCCGGACCGGCTGGACGAGATCGTGTTCGACGCCGACGATCTGCCGCGCGGCTTCCTGGAGCGGCCCGACCGGCTCGACGTATGGGCCGAGGTCGGCGATGCGGTGCTTCACGCCCTGAAGGATGCGGGCTACGGCGAAGGCGTTCTCGGCGAGCCCGATCGCCCGGAGCATATGGGCGACTGGCTCCGGCTCGAGATTGCCGGTGACCTGCCGGACCGCTTCGTCGAGATGCTGGCGGTGCTCTGGCGGGAGCTGGGGCTGGACGAAGACGGCACCGTCGGGTCGTTCTTCCGCACGCCGGTCGACGCGGCCGCCGCCGCGGCAACGACGTGGCGGGCTCATCGCCGCGGTCTCGTCGGCTGGCCGCACGACCCGGCGAACAACCGGCTGTTCGGGGAGGCGTTTCCGATCGCCGACCTGTACGTCCCGCTGCGCGGCTACGAGGTGCTGGATCCGGACGGCTCCGGCTACGACCACGACGTGCCGGACCCGGCCGGTGCGCAAGGCCAGCGCAAGCCGGCCTGGCATTTCGACCTGACCGAACGGTCGGTCGAGTGGTTCCGCACCGCCAAGAAACACAACTCGATGGCCCTGGTCTCCGGCGGGCCGGGCAGCGGCAAGTCGACCTTCGCCCGGATGTTCGCGGCCCGCATCGCGGTGCGACCGAACTGGCGGGTGCTGTACGTCCCCTTGCACGAGGTGAAGGACGCGCGCACCTGGGACCAGGCGCTGGCGACCCTTGCCGAGATCGCGGATTTGCCGCACGGACTAGCCGCGGACCTCGCCGACGGGCCGCGCCGGACCTTCGCGGTGCTCGAGGGCATCGACGAGATGCAGACTCTGGGACACGGCGTCTCGGTGTCGATGGCGCTGTTCGACAATCTCGCGACCCGTCTCGCCACGGATCGCCTGCGGGTCCTGGCCTTGGGCCGCGACATCGGGGTCGACGCGATCCGCCCGAAGCTGGGCGCGATCGCGCCGACCCGTCTGCACGTGGTGCCGCTGGTCTGCGACGAGGACCTGCGGAATCGGTTCGAGTGGGAGAGCGAGGTACCGGGCTTCGACCTGCGGCCCGACTGGTGGGCGCGCTATCGCCGGGCGTTGCCGGGTTCCGCCGCCCCAGACGTCATGTCTGCCGACGTGTTGAAGCGGTTGCCCGACCTGACCGCGTCGCCGGTACTGAACGCGCTGCTCGGCCTGATGGTCGACGGCTGGGACGCGGCGGAAGACGGCCCGCTCGACCTCGCGGAAATGGACCGGGCACGGCTGTACGACCGGGTGATCCGGGGGGTGCACAAGCGGGCCTGGGGCTTGCCCGAAGGGGCCTTGCTGAACACCCTGCGCGATCCGGCGCGGTTCCTGCGGTTCCTGGAGGCGGTCGCGCTCGCCGCCTTCCGGGACAGTACCCGCACCGCCAGCTTCGCGCCCGTGCAGGCCGCGCTGGACGATCCGGAGGTGGCGGCCGAGCTGGAGCGGCTCCTGCGCCACCAGGGCGGGTTGGCGGAACCGCGCGGCGACCTGCCGGACCTGGCGATGATGGCCTTCCATTTCCGCCTCGCCTCGGTCGCCGGCGAGGCGCGGTTCGAGTTCACCCACAAATCCTTCGCCGACTATCTGCTGGCCCGGCGGATCGTACGGGCGGCGGAAGACAAGCTCGATCCGGGAGCTTGGGTCGAGACCTTCGGCGATGTCTACGTCACGGGGGAGGTGTTCAAACTCGTGCGCGAGGAAGCGCGGCGGCGGTCGGATTCTGTGACCGAGCCGTTGGCGGAGCCGGCGGACCGGCTGGTGGCGCATCTGGCCGGGCTGCTGGCCGTCTCGACCGGGACGGGTTTTCCGCTGCCGGCCGGCACCGGCGGCTGGACCGAGGCTCGGCTGCGCACCCGCGGCGCGCATGCCGAATGCGCTCTTCTCGCGGCGATCGATGCGTTCTGCCGCGCACAGGATACGCCGGGCGAGGCGAAATCGAAGGTCGGGCGTGCGCCGGTCGCCTGGCCCGATGCATGGGCGGCGCGCCGCCTGATCCAGCGGCAATACGAGCGTGTCGCCGAGACCGAGGGCCTCATGACCGGAAGCTTGGTGATCGAGCACGTTCTCGCGAGGTTGGGTTTCGCACCGCTCGACGGGGGGGGGCGGTCAACTGGATCGGTCGACACTGGAAATGAGCGACCTGTCCGGTTGCCGCGAGTCTACCTCCAGGACGCGGACCTTCGGGGCGCGGACCTCCGGGGCGCGGACCTCCGGGGCACGGACCTTCAGCGCGCGAAACTCCAGGGTGCGGCCCTCCGGGGCGCGCATCTCCGGGGCGCACAGCTCCGGGGTGCGGATCTCCAGCGCGCGGACCTCCTGGGCGCACACGTCCATATTGCGGACCTCCAGTTTGCGGACCTCCAGTTTGCGGACCTCCAGTTCGCAGACCTCCAGGGCGCGGACCTCCAGGGCGCGGATCTTCGGGAGGCGCGAGGACTGAGTGCCGAAGGAATTGCCGACGCAAGGGATTTGGATCAAGCCATCATGACGCCGGGGCAGCGATCCGCGCTCGGACTGGCTCCGCAGCCTCAGGACCGGGAACTGTGGCAGGAGCCAGACGAGTCCGCCAACACCGATCCCGACCGGACACCGCCCCCTTGCCCCTCGCGCCCGGCGGGGTAGAGTCCGGCGCCCGTTCGAACCCGCCCGAGAAAGGCCCGACGATGGCCGAGTCCGATCCGAAAGCTGCCGCCGCCGACATCCCGCCGCCGGCGAAGCCCGGGCAAAGCCACCTGTATCTGGTCGACGGCTCCGGCTACATCTTCCGGGCCTATCACGCGCTGCCGCCGATGACCCGGCCGGACGGCACGCCGGTGAACGCGGTGTTCGGGTTCTCCTCGATGCTGGTGCGGCTGATCGACGATCTGGACGCCGACCACATGGCGGTGATCTTCGACGCCGCCCGCACCAACTTCCGCAACGACATCTACCCGGACTACAAGGCCCAGCGCCCGGACGCGCCGGAGGACCTGATCCCGCAGTTCCCGCTGATCCGCGAGGCGACGCGCGCCTTCAACGTGCCGTGCATCGAGATGGAGGGCTTCGAGGCCGACGACCTGATCGCCACCTATGCGCGGCTGGCGCGCGAGGCCGGCTGGCGGGTCACCGTGGTGTCGTCCGACAAGGACCTGATGCAGCTGGTCGCCGACGGCGTCGACATGTTCGACCCCATGAAGAACCGGCCGATCGGCCGGGCCGAGGTGATCGAGAAGTTCGGGGTGCCGCCGGAGCAGGTGATCGACGTGCAGTCGCTGGCCGGCGACAGCGTCGACAACGTGCCCGGCGTGCCCGGCATCGGCATCAAGACCGCCGCCCAGCTGATCGTCGAGTACGGCGACCTGGAGACCCTGCTGGCGCGGGCCGGCGAGATCAAGCAGCCGAAGCGCCGGGAATCCCTGATCGAGCATGCCGACAAGGCGCGGATCTCCAAGCAACTCGTCACCCTGCGCCAGGACGTCGAGGTGCCGGAGCCGATCGCCGACCTGGGGGTCCGCCACATCGACCCGGCGATGGCGCTGCCGTTCCTGCAGCAGCAGGGCTTCAAGCGGCTGATCGCCCGGTTCGAGAGCGAGGCGGCCCAGGCCAACGGCGATGCTTCCGGCGGTCGCAGCGAGGCGACGGTGGCGATCTCCGAGGCCGCCGGTGCCGACGCCGACTACGAGCTGGTGCAGGACGAAGCGGCCCTGAAGCGCTGGATCGCGGCGGCCGGGGAGCAGGGCTTCGTGGCGTTCGACACCGAGACCACCGGCCTGGATGCCATGCGCGCCGACCTGGTGGGCGTGTCGCTGGCGCTGGCCCCGGGCAAGGCCTGCTACATCCCGCTGCGCCATGTCGGCCGGCAGCCGCAAGGCGATCTGCTGGGGGGCGACCTGCTGGGCGGCGCGCCGGCCGAGGCCGCGCCCGAGCAGGTGCCGTTCGACGCGGCGATGGCGCTGCTGAAGCCGCTGCTGGAAGACCCGGCGGTGCTGAAGATCGCCCACAACGCCAAATACGACGCCCTGGTGCTGAGCCGAGCCCGCAACGGCGGCATCCGGGTGTCGCCGATCGACGACACCATGTGTCTGTCCTACGTGCTGGAGGGCGGGCTGCACGGCCACGGCCTGGACGAGCTGGCGACCCTGCATCTTGGCCACACCAACATCAAGTTCGCGGAGGTGTGCGGCAAGGGCAAGACCCAGATCTCCTTCGCCGAGGTCGCCCTCGACAAGGCCCGCGACTACGCCGCCGAGGATGCCGACGTCACCGTCCGGCTGCACGCGCTGCTGAAGCCGCGGCTGGTGCCGGAGCGCATGGTCACGGTCTACGAAACCCTGGAGCGGGCGCTGATCCCGGTGCTGGTGGCGATGGAGGGCACCGGCATCAAGGTCGACCCGACGATCCTGCGCGCCATGTCCGCCGACTTCGCCAAGCGGCTGGCGGTGTTGGAGGAGGAGATCCAGCTGCTGGCCGGCGAGAGCTTCAACGTCGCCTCGCCCAAGCAGCTCGGCGAGATCCTGTTCGACAAGATGGGCCTGGCCGGCGGCAAGAAGGGCAAGACCGGGGCCTACGGCACTGGTGCCGACGTGCTCGAGACCCTGGCCGCCGAGGGCTCGGAGCTGGCCCGCAAGGTGCTGGACTGGCGGCAGATCGCCAAGCTGAAGTCGACCTATACCGACGCCCTGGTCGAGACCATCAACCCCGAGACCGGGCGGGTCCACACCTCGTACTCGATGGTGGGCGCCGCCACCGGCCGGCTGTCGTCGAACGACCCGAACCTGCAGAACATCCCGATCCGCACCGAGGAAGGGCGCAAGATCCGCACCGCCTTCGTGGCCGACGCCGGCAACGTGCTGCTGTCGGTCGACTACTCGCAGATCGAGCTGCGGCTGGTCGCCGACATCGCCGGCATCGAGAGTCTGCGCCGAGCGTTCCTCGACGGCATCGACATTCATGCCCAGACCGCGTCCGAGGTGTTCGGGGTGCCGCTGGCCGAGATGACGCCGGACATCCGGCGCAAGGCCAAGGCCATCAACTTCGGCATCATCTACGGGATCTCGGGCTTCGGGCTGGCGCGCCAGCTGCAGACCCCGCAGGGCGAGGCGCAGGCCTATATCAACGCCTATTTCGAGCGCTTCCCGGGCATCCGCGACTACATGAACGAGATGAAGGCGTTCGCCCGCGAGCACGGCTTCGTGGAGACCAAGTTCGGCCGCAAGGTCCATATCCAGGCGATCAAGGACAAGAACCCGGCGATGCGCAGCTTCGGCGAGCGGGCCGCCATCAACGCCCCGATCCAGGGCACGGCGGCGGATATCATCAAGCGCGCCATGGTCCGCCTGCGGCCGGCGCTGGCGAAGGCCAACTCGCCGGCCCGCATGCTGCTGCAGGTCCATGACGAACTGGTGTTCGAGGTGCCGGAGGACGCGGTCGAGGCGACCTCGGCGCTGGTCCGCGAGGTCATGGAGGGCGCCGCGGCGCCGACCCTGAACCTGTCGGTCCCGCTGGTCGCCGACGCCGGCTGGGCGAAGAGCTGGGCCGAGGCGCATTGAGGCGCTGGCGGGAAATGCCTAGACGCGTGCCACCAGGGCAAGGACCGGCAGGCCGAGCCGCCGGTTTGCGGTGACGGCCAGCACGACCGATTTCAGCGCGATCACCCCGGCATACACCGCCGCTGCGCCGAGCGGCCCGTAGGACGGTATCGCGGCCGCCGATCCGGCGAGCACCGCGCCTGCCGCGGCAGCTTCGGCGATCAGCACCAGCCGGGCATGGCCGCCATAGTTCAGCCACCGGCTGGCCATCGCCATCGGTGCCTGGATCGCCAGCCCGACGACCAGCACCCACAGGATCGTCCGTTCCTGCGTGAAGCCGGGCTCGAACAGGCCCAGCAGCTGTTCGCTGCCGAGCACCAGCACGGCCGCGAGCGGGACCGCGACCAGCAGGGCTTGGCGCTGGCAATGGGCGTGCATGCGCCGGACAGCCGCCGGTCCTGCGGCCAGGGCGCCCGCGATCGACGGGCCGTAGATCTGGCGCTGGCAGGCGACGATCACCAGGAAGCTCTGGGTGAGGGTGGCGGCGGCGCCGTACAGGCCGGCGGTATGGGACCCGTCCAGCAGGGCGAGCGCCAGCAGCGGCAACTCGGCGCCCAGCATGACCAGCAGGCTCGCCCCCATCATCGGCAGGGACAGCGCCAGCCAGCTGCGCGGATCGTCGGCCGCCGTCCGACCGGCGTCCTCGGCAGGCGAGGCCGGGTCGCGCGGCTGGGCCCGCTCGGAGATCGCCAGGTGACCGGCGAAGACCGCCAGGGTCAGCGACCCGGAGGCCGTCAGCAACAGGACGAAGGTGACCTCGGACAGGCGCCACCCGCTCCAATGCGCGATGCCGATCACGATCAGGCCGACGGCCGGGAATACGAACCGCGAGGGCAGGGTCCCGGCGACCGGCCGCCGGGTCGCCATGTAGGTCTGCGACAGCAGGTCCAGTCCAGCCCAGACCGGCACCAGCAGTACGACGAAGGAGACCGGATGGTGGCCATGGATGTCGCTCGGCAGCGGATCGCGCCCGGCCAGCACGAGCGTCCAGATCGCCGCCGCCAGCAGGATGGAGAGCCCGACGATGGCCAGCGCGAAGAAGCGGAGATAGGCGGCGGCCCGCGACGAGCCGGCGAGCCGCGCCGGCAGGAACCGGCCGGCCGCCCGATGGCCGCCCAGTCCGACCACCAGCGAAGCGATCAGCATCGTCGATCCGGCGACCTTCAGGTTTCCGAAGTTCGCGGGGTCGAGAAACCGCGCCATGCTGATGAACACGAGGGCGTTCAGAGCGTAGCCGGCTGCGGCGACCGCCATCGTCCCCGGCATCGCCCGGGTGAAGTAGGCCAGCGTCGCGTCGGGCGCCATCGATCTGTTCTCCTGCACCTTGCCTTCCTGAGTTGGGAGCCGAGCGAGATCGGCCGCGGTCCGCCCTCACGCGTACTGGCCGACCAGCTCGACGGTCTCGCCGCCGAGGCCGGCCTTGAAGGTCTTCACGCCCTTGGCGTCGGCGTCGTTGACACCGCCGAGGTCGAGGTCGCGATAGCCGGCCTCCCTGAGCCGTTCCATGGCCTGCCACAGCAGCAGGTGGCCGGCCCGACGGTCGCGGCCGTCCGGCGTCGTCCAGCCGATCTGGTAGGTCGCCGAGCCGCCGTGGCCGAGCAGCAGGACGGCGGCGACCGGCCGGCCGCCGAGGCTCGCGGTGCCGGCCAGTACCCGGCGTTCCGGCAGCAGCGCCCGGCACAGGTCGGCGACGGTGCGAGGCTCCGGGCCGGGATAGCCACGGGCGGTCCGGTCGAGCTCGTAGCCCTTCAGCAGTCGGGGCAGGGTGGCGCCGCTCCACGACCAGTCGACCGCGAGCCCCGACTTCTCGCCCTTGACCAGTTCGGCGCGCCACTTCCCCTTAAGGCCGGCCCGCAGGGCGGCAGGCTCGGGCCGCAGGTCGACCCAGATGGTCTGGTAGCCGATCGAATCCGCCCGCCGCCGCAGCCGGGTACCGTCCAGCGCCGCCCGCATCTCCGGCGTGTTGGCGACCTCCGGCAGGATTCGGCGCCGGCGGCCGATCCGGCGCGGGAATTCGGCGTCGAAGGCCTGGAAGAACGCCGCGACGTGAGCGGGGCCGCCGTAGCCGTCGAGCCACAGCGGCCCGCGGTCGAGGATCAGCGCGTGCAGCATGCGCCGCAGGACCTGGGCCTCCTGGATCTGGAACAGGCCGGCCGGCGCGCCGTCGATCAGGATGCGACCGCGGCGCGGGCGCTGGCCGAGCGGCGGGCACACCGCCCGGGCATAGCCGCCGGACTGCAGGAGATTGGCGCGTCGGACGTCGGCGAACGCCTCCTCCCAGGTCGGGCTGTCCAACGGATCCCAGACGATCCGGCATTCGGGAAGGGCGTCGGCCATGGCGGCAGCGTAGCGGAACCGGATGCGATTTCCAGGGCAGGGCGATGCCGTGGGGCCAGGGTGTCTCGTCGCGGCTTCACGCCAGGCAACAGACGGTCGATCCGGCGCGCCGCTACTCCAGCGTCTCGAACAGCCTCGCCAGCAGCGTCGTGCGCGGCACCAGGCAGGATACCAGCAGGTGCTCCTCGTGGGTGTGCGGGCCGTCGCCGACCACGCCGAGTCCGTCCAGGGTCGGCACACCGAGGGCGCCGGTGAAGTTGCCGTCGCTGCCGCCACCGGCGACCCGCTCGCCCGGAATCTCGAAGCCGATCTCGCGGGCCAGGCCGCAGGCGTGGTCGTACAGCGCCTGGATCTCCGGGCTCTTGGCGAAAGGCGGGCGGAACAGGCCCGGGGTCACGACCAGTTCGACGTCGGGGTCGATCGGGCGCAGCGACAGCAGCCGGTCGCGCACCTCCGCCTCGTCCCCGGCGGTCGCCACCATGGCCAGGACCTTGGCTTCGCAGTGGATCGGCACCTGGTTCTCGTGCCGGCCGCCGGCGATGGTTCCGACGTTGAGCGTGACGTTCCGCGCGTAGTCGGTCATCGCCTCGACGGCGAGCACCTGGTGCGCCATCTCGCGGATCGCGCTGCGGCCCTTGGCGTGATAGGCGCCGGCATGGGCCGGCTTGCCGGTGGTCTTCAGGTGGTAGCGGGCGATGCCGTGGCGGGCGACGGTGATGCGGCCGCCGTCGCCGGACGGCTCGACCACCAGCGCCAAGCGATGCCTGCGGGCCTCGGCCTCGATGCGGGCGCGCGAGCTCGGGCTGCCCATCTCCTCGTCCGGGATGAACATCACCGTCACCGGCAGCTTGGGGCGGCCGCCGTTCGCATGGATGTGCGCCAGGGCCTGCAGCGCCATGACGTTGCCGCCCTTCATGTCGTAGATGCCGGGGCCGTAGGCCCGGTCGCCCTCGACCCGCCAGGGCAGCGGCCCAGCCATGGTGCCGACCGGGTGGACGGTGTCCATGTGGCCGAGCAGCAGGATGCCGTCGCCGTTGGTCTCGCCCGGGATCCGGCCGACCAGGATGTCGCCGAAGCCGTCGGTGCCCGGCACCCGCTCGATCGCCGCACCCATGGCCCGCAGCTGGGACTCGGCGAGGTCGGCGACCCGGTTCACTGCGCCCGGGTCCTGGGTCGGGCTCTCGATCTCGACCCACTGCCGGACCGCATCCAGCAGGGCGTCGGTGGTGAGGGTCTTCATGGGAGTGTCACCTCGTCGTTGCGCCCGTCACTTCAAGGGTCCCGGCTCCGGCGTGCCGGTTCGGGATGACGAAAGGGAGAAGGACCGGGCGGGCCAGGACCGCGGTTTCCCCAGATCTCCGTCATTCCGGAGGGCGTGCGTCAGCGCCCGGCTCCGGAAACCACCCGCCACTCCGATACCCAAGGTCGCTCCGTGGGTCCCGGCTCTTCGCTGCGCTTCGGCCGGGATGACGGCGGGAAAGGGGGACTGGGTCCGGCTCTCGTCCGTGCCGTCATCCCGGACCGATGCGCCGCAGGCGCGGCGGAGCCGGGACCCACCCGTCGCCTCGGGGGCCGTCGTGGCCGCCTCAGTTCAGGCTCTCCCGGGTCTCGAACACCATCGGCGACAGCTGGTCGGCCGATCGGCCGGCCCAGTCCAGGTCCGGGATGCTGCGCATCGAGCGGGCCTGGGCGGCCTGCAGTTCTTCGAGCGCCGAACGCAGGTCGATGGTGGTAACCTCGCCGTCCTTCACGACCTGGTTGCCGTCGACGAACACGTCGCGCACCGCCCGGTCGCAGGCGGCGAACACCAGGCTGCGCAGCGGCTCGCGCACCGGCATCATCGACGGTGCCGTCAGGTCGACGCACACCAGGTCGGCACGGGCGCCGACCGCCAACCGGCCGATGTCGTCGCGCCGCAGCGCCCTCGCACCGCCGACGGTGGCGGCGTTGAAGATGTCGGAGGTGTTCAGGTCGTCGACGGTCTCGGCGACCGCCCGGGCGATGGTCCCGACGTTGCGCATCTCCTCCAGGAAGTTGTGCGGGTAGGTGTCGGTGCCGATGCCCATGTTGATGCCTTCGCGGATGTAGCCGCCGAAGGTCTGCAGCGCGATGCCGCGGCGCATGAACACGGTCGGGCAGTGCGCCACGGTGGCGCCGCGGTCGGCCAGCAGCCGCAGGTCGTCGCGGGTCGACCAGTGCACCCAGGGGTGATGGTCGAGGAAGATGCCGTGGCCGATGATGCTGTGCTCGCCCAGCACGCCGATGTCCTGCATCCACTGGATCGGGGTGCGGCCGTGGCGGCGGATCATCTCCTGGAACTCGTTGACCGACTGGGCGGCGTGGGTCTGCCAGGGCAGGTTCTTCTCCTCGGCGTAGTCGTAGGCGTCGCGCAGCAGGTCGGCCGAGCAGGTGTCGATCTGCGACGGCGCCATCATGCCCATCAGCCGGCCGGACGGGTGCTGGTTGGCGAGGTCGATGACGCGCTGGGCCTTCTCGAACCCGGCCCGGCCCGAGGTTTCGCTCCAGTCGTATTCCAGGGTGTGGCCGTTCTGGGTGAACCAGCGGGCGTCGCGGAACGCCGGGGCGACGCAGGCGCGGATGCCGGACTCCGCCAGCACGTCCAGCCAAGCGTCGAACGGGGCGGAGAAGTCGACGACGGTGGTCACGCCGCTCTTCAGCAGTTCGGCCATGGCGACCCGTACGCTGGCTGCCAGCCCGTCGGGGTCGTTCTCGAAGATGGTCAGGAACTCGTACAGCGAGGAGTGGTAGAAGCCCGGGCTGCGGATCTCGTCGGTGATGCCCTTGCGCAGCGGCTCGCTGGTAGGGTGGCTGTGCACGTTGATCATGCCCGGCATGACCATGCGGTCGGAGCCGTCGATCTCGACCGCGGCTTCGCCGGCGTAGCGGCCGCCGACATGCACGACGGCGCCGTCCGCGAACGCGACGTCGGCGTTCTGCAGGTAGACGTGGCGGCTGTCGCGGGCGCTCCAGGCAACCACCCAGGCGGCGTTGCGAATCACGGTGGTCGCGGTCATCGGAATCCTCCGGTGTTGACGGAATGGCGGATAGGCAGGCAGGCGGATGATTGCGCCGGCGTCAGCCGGCGGCGACGGCGTAGATGTCCTGCACCGGGCCGGGCAGGGGAATGGAGTCCCAGGTCGTACCGCCGTCGCGAGTGCCGAACACCTCGCCCTGGTAGCGGGCGGCGACATAGACCTGATCGGGGTCGCCGGTGTGCAGGCCGACCGACATGATGGTGCCGTGCACCTGGACCTTGTCGAAGCGGGTCCAGCTCTCGCCGGCGTCGCGGCTGCGGTAGACCCCGCCGTCATGGCTGGCGGCGGCCACCGACAGGGCGCAGTACAGGGTCTTGGGGTCGTGCGGGGATACCTTGACGTCGCGGGCGTAGGTCGTCGGCGAGAACCGCCCCATTTCCAGGTCCTGCCAGGTCCGGCCACCGTCGCGGGTGCGGAACAGGCCCATGCGCAGGGCGATGATCGGCGCGTCCGGGTCGGCCGGGCTGATGGTTATGGCGTGGCCGTCCAGCATGCCTTCGGCCTGACTGTCCTTCTGGACGATGGCGCTCTGCAGGTGCGGCAGCTCGGACAGCCGGACCAGATCGTCGCTCAGGTCCTCCCAGGTCTCGCCGCCGTCGGTGGTGCGCATGGCGCCGGCGATCTCCATGGCGGCGTAGATCTCGTCGGGCCGGTCGGGATGCTGTGCGAGCCGCATGACGCGTGGCTTGAACGGCCCGGCGCAACGCTCGCGGATTCCCGGATCGGGTAGCAGCCGCCAACTGGCGCCACGGTCGTCCGAACGGTAGACGCCGATCGGCGAGGCGCCGGCGTACAGCCGGTCCGGGTCGGCGCTGCTGGCCAGCAGGCTCCAGACCTGCCGGCCCGCATCCGGGAAGCCGGTGCGGCGGAAGCTGGCGCCGCGGTCGGTGCTGCGCCACACGCCGTCGGTGGTGCCGGCGAACACCAGGTCGGGATCGGCCGGGTGGACCAGGATCGAAAGGGTCTCCAGATCCTTGATGACGTGCTGCCAGTCGCCGCCTCGGGTCGGGCGGCGAAACAGGCCGACGGCGCCGGGCGCGTCGGGTCGTCCGAAAGTTCTGGCGACGGCGACGTAGACGTTGGACCCGGTCATCGCGGTCTCCGGCTGCTGTGTGGGCAAACGGTAGAACCGGCCCGCCGGGGGGTCAATCGGCCACCGGGCAGCAAGTGGCCGACGCCTCGATGATGCCGCCCGTGGTCTCGGCCAACACCGACGCTGCCACCCCGATGATCGCCGGGACGACGGCCGACCCGACCCGGGACGGCCGCCTTGCCTCATGACCGGCGGGACGTCAGGAGAAGACGTCGACCAGGAACGCCGCACCGAAGAAGATCAGGGCGATGACCGTCAGCGCCAGGAAGTTGGACTTCAAGATGCCGGCGGTGCCGGAATCGGCGCTGATGGCGACCACCCCGACCGGGCGCTTCCGCAGGGCGATGACGAACATCGCGATGCCGGCGGCGACGGCTGCGAGGGCGATGACGAATTCGAGACCTGTAAGCATGACCGCATCCTTTCAAGGTACGGTTGGACGGTGGATGGAGTGGGCGCTGGTCTCAGATATCCGGGTGCTCGGTCTCGACCCGCCAGACGCAGCGGGCCAGGGCGGCCGACGGGACCAGGCTGGCCGCCGCCGTGACCCCGGCTGCCGTCGCCGCCCAGTATTCGGGGGCACCCAGCAGTGACAGGGCGGTCCCGACAATCACGGCGCTGATCGTGCCGAGGGTGCCGGCAACCAGCAGGCCGACCGCGACGGCGGTCGCGAGGGCGGCGGACGGACGCGACGATACGACCGCCGCCGTTGCCGGCATGCCGGCGTCCAGGATCAAGGTCATGCCAGGGCCCGCCCGGCGAGGGGGTGCAGTTGGGGGCCGAACAGGCGCCACGCGACCGTCGGTACCAGCACCAGGTAGCCAATGCCGGCCAGGCCCGTGGCAATCCCGATGGCTCCATCGGCGTCGAAGGCTGCGCGACCCAGGGTGAAGGCGCCGCCGACGGCCAGCGCTACCAGCACGACGGATGTCATCGACGTCGAGAAGAACCGATCCCCGGTCCCCTCGGTCCGGCGGAAGTAGACGGCGGCGCGGGCCAGGCCGATGGCGGCGGCCGCGATGAGCGCGGCGCCGATGGCGGCGTGCTCGAGGATGGTAAGCATGGCGATACTTTCTTGCAGGCAGGCCCGAGGCGTTGCGGCGAGATGTGAAACACCGCGGCTCGGGCTGGGTGCACGGAGCCCGTTCGTCGGTAAGCGACGCGGGACGGCACGGGAACAAGGCGGTGGGGGCCGCTCAGGCGCGGCTGTCCATCATCCGATGATCGGGGGGCCGCGCGCGGTGAAGGTCGGGCCGGCCAGGTTCCTCTGGAGGTCCTTGGGGCGGGCTGTTCCGATGGCAACCCGTTCGGCGATGTCGGCCAACGGATTGCCGGCCGCCAGCAGTCCGGTGCCCCCGGCCGACGGCAGCGACCGACCGCCGGGCGAACGCTTCTCAAAGACGATGGTGGAGCCCGGAACACGCGCCTCGGTCGCCGGCGCCTGCGGCTCGCCGGCAACGAGACCGGCCGGAGGCGAGACGCCGACGTTCAGCCGGGCGAGCAGCAGCGGATCGACGGCCGGCGCGGACCATTGCAGGACCGACAGCGCGGTCGCAAGCCACAGCAATACCGTCAGCCGCGCCGGTGGCCGGTCGTTCCGATTGTCGTGCTGGTTCTGAGCCCCCATCATGGAGGTCCGTGCGCTCCCTGCGACCAGAAGCCGGCTCGTCGACCGTCGGCTCCGGCGGGGTCGGCACGCGAACGCCCCATCGTCGTGGAGGCCGGCCCGTCTTCGATCGGCATTATATCGTGGTTCGGGGCGGCCGCCACAAGATACCGAACCGGGCTACGGCTCCACGACCCGGTGGCGCGACCATCGCCCGGTCGTGGCGACGCCGACGGCGAGCACCACGGCGACGCCGGCGCCGTGCGCCATGATGTCGAGCAGCGTCGAGTTGTGCGGGTGGACGAGGGTCAGCAGGCTCACGGCGGATGCGGCAATCGCCAGGCCGCCGGTCGCACCGACCAACCCCGGGCGGTCCGGTCCGGTCCGTCGCACCAGGGCCAGCAGCCCGAGGGACAGCGGCAACGAGGTGCAGACGATGAAGAGCAGGCACTCCAGCGCCTCGGACGCCGTGTTGCCCCAACTGTCGGACGCGAACAGCGTCCCGACGCAGCCGAGACCGGTGGCGGCGATCCACAGCGCGAAGGCGGGCAGCGGCAGCAGCAGCCACCATGCCGAGCCTTCGGGTCGGCTCAGCTCGAACGCGGCCAGCGTTCCCAGTACCGCGGTCGCGGCCGACGCCAGCATGGCGGTCCAGAGATAGGACGACAGGGGATCGACCGGCTTCAGCGTAACCCGGTGCGCGGTGGCGTACAGAAGCGAGACCAGGATCGCGACCGCCAGGAACCACAACGCCGTCCGCACCGCCGGTGCCGGCGGTGGGCTGAACGAGCGGAATCCCTGCATCCACTCGGGCAACAGGGTTCGCGGGGATCGTAGTCTGGACATGGTCAATTGTATCGCCGGCCGGCTCTGGCGCAAAGCCGCGCGAACCCGGTCAGCGTCCCAGCACCAGCAGCAGGATCGCGGCCACCACCAGCAGGATGCCGATCACCTCGGCGCGCGAGGTCTTCTCGCGGAACACCACGACCGAGGCGAAGAAGGTGAACACCAGCTCGATCTGCCCCAGCGCCCGGACATAGGCGGCGTTCTCCAGGGTGAAGGCGGTGAACCACGCGATCGACGCCAGCACCCCCGCCATGCCGACCACCACCGACCAGCGCCAGTGCACGATCACGTCGCGCAGGGTCTTCGGCTCGGTGATCGCCAGGTAGATGCCCATGCCGACGGTCTGCAGCACCACCGCGACCGTCAGGCTGAACGCTGCCGGCATCCAGGCTCCGTGCTCGTAGCCGAGCGCCAGCGAGGCGCCACGGAAGAACACCACCGAGGCACCGAGAAAGGCGCCGCAGGTCAGGCCGATCAGGGTCGACTTCTCGGTCATCCCGGCCAGCAGCCGGCCGACCGAGATCTGCGCCTGCCCGGCCGACATCGCCATCACCCCGACCATGGCGATCGCGATCGCGATCATCGGGACCAGCGAGATGGTGTCGCCCAGCAGCACGAAGCCGAGGACCGCGACCTGCACCACCTCGGTCTTCGAATAGGTGGTGCCGACCGCGAAGTTGCGGAACGAGAACAGCCAGACCAGCAGGGCAGTGAACACGATCTGCGAGACCCCGCCGGCGACGCAGTAGACCAGGAAGGTCAGGTTGGGCTCGGGCCACGGCAGGCCGGTCCCGGCCTTCAGCCCGAACAGGTAGATCAGCGCGAACGGGGCGGCATACAGGAACCGCACATAGGCCGCTCCCAGGGTCGTCAGCCGGCCTTTCAGGTGCTTCTGCACGGCCGAGCGCAGGTTCTGCATGAACGCGCCGACGATGGTGATCGGGATCCACAGTTCCATGGTTGGCGCCCTGGTCGACTGAAGGCTTGTACGGAGGGTACGGCGGGAGCGAAGCTTGCCGCTGGCCGATGGCCTTGGCCAGGATTTCCGGCCGCGGGACGATCCTGCGGAAATCGAGCGACACCGAGGAGAGTGGAATGAGCGGGCTGGCGAAGAGCGAGGCCGAGACGGCGTTGATCGAAACCGCGCGGCGGGTGCTGCCGGCGGGCACCTTCGGCAACTTCGCCGCCGACGTGGTGATCCGCGAGGGCCGCGGCGGCCGGGTCTGGGACGAGAGCGGCAACGAATACGTCGACTTCCTGCTGGGGTCCGGCCCGATGTTCGTCGGCCATGCCCACCCGGAGGTGACCGAGGCGGTGCTGGCGCAGGTCCCGAAGGGCACGACGTTCTTCGCCAACAACGCCGCCGGCATCCACCTCGCCGAGGCGATCTGCGACGCGGTCGCCTGCGCCGACAAGGTGCGGTTCGTCTCGACCGGCTCGGAGGCGACGTTCTATGCCATGCGCATCGCCCGCGCGCACCGCAAGCGCGACCGCATCCTGAAGTTCGAGGGCGGCTTCCACGGCATGAGCGACTACGCCCTGATGAGCATGGCGCCGAAACGCCCGGCCAACTTCCCGCAGGCGGTGCCGGACTCCGCCGGCATCCCCGCCAAGGTGCGCGACGAGATGCTGATCGCGCCGTTCAACGACCTGGAGACGGCGGCCAGCCTGATCCGCGAGTACAAGGACGAGCTGGCGGGCGTGATCGTCGAGCCGTTCCAGCGCCTGGTGCCGCCGGCTCCGGGCTTCCTGGAGGGGCTGCGCGCGCTCACCGCCGAGCACGGCATCCCGCTGATCTTCGACGAGGTGGTCACCGGTTTCCGCTTCGCCTATGGCGGCGCCCAGGCCTATTACGGCGTGACCCCGGACCTGTGCGCGCTCGGCAAGATCGTCGGCGGCGGTTTCCCGCTGGCGGCGGTTGCCGGCCGCGACGAGCTGATGGTGCATTTCGACAAGGACGGCGTCGCCGAGGATGCGTTCGCGCCGCAGATCGGCACCCTCAGCGGCAATCCGGTCGCCGCCGTCGCCGGCCTCGCGACCCTGGAGATTCTCAGGCGCCCCGGCACCTACGAGGCGGTGTTCGAGACCGGGCGGGCGCTGATGGCGAGCCTGGAGGAGACCCTGCGCGGTGCCGGCTTCGCGGTCCGCGTGGTCGGCGAGCCGCCGCTGTTCGACGTGCTGTTCACCGACCACGACGTCACCGACTACCGCACCACCCTGACCGCCGACGCCGGCCTGCTGCGGCGCTTCAACGCCCTGCTGCGCGAGCGCGGCATCTTCAAGGGCGAGAGCAAATACTACGTCTCGGTCGCCCACGACGCCGCCGACGTGAAGCACGTCATGGACGCCTGGAAGGACGCGGCGAAGGCGATGAAGGCGGGGTGAGGGCGGTCCCGGGCTCTGCACCGCGGGACACTGTTCTCCCGGACCTCCTGTGATCCGGCCTGTTCGCCGACGTCCACATCGACGAGATCCGTATTTAAGTCGTCGAGAACGTGGTCGACGGCGGTCTGCATATCCGAGAGGAGAGTAGCAAGGCTGCGCGACCCAGACCTACTTGGAGGGCCAGTCGGTAGCTCAGCTCAGAAATACGCAGGCCAACGTGTTGCGTCTTATCCGTGAGGAGTAGCTCAGGCCCCACACTTCCGATTAGGCTGCCAGCTGGATCGAATAGCCGGGGGACTCATTGGACCAGCTACCGACCCTTATTGCCACGCCGAAGACCCTCGCGGTACGACCCGATTGGAAGGTTCACGGCGAGACTCTTCGGCTCGTGGTCCCGTTGGACATCAACGGCGTCACTCAGGAGGGTCTCTGGCTTCGCGGACAGGCTGACACCCAGGACGTGGATCACCATGTCTCGTTCCAGCTGGAGTTTGATTTCCCGGGCCGTCGTCGTGCCCCCTTCATTCGGATCGATTGGCGCCCTCGGCTGCCCCACACGAACAGGAATATCGGCCCAAAGGACCTCCGTTTGCAGGAGATCACGGGTTCTCATATTCACCCCTTCCCGGCGAACTGGGACCTTGGATTGGACCACATGCTGCGGGACAACCTGCCAATCGCCCAGAGCTTGAACGAGGAGCCCGCAAGCTTCGAGGCCTTGCTGGACTGTGTCGCGGACTACTTTAAGATCAAGGATGCGGCGGCGATCCTACCTCCGCCGTGGGAGCCAGGGCTATTCTGATGCTGAGCCTAGCGAGCACCAGCGCAGGTTTCCGAGCCATAGTCGACGAGGCTGCAGTCTCCTTGCACCGTGTCGACTACAGCGGGGAAGCCGCTTACCTGAAGACCGCTGGTCTTTACCCAAGCGGTTCATCGGTCGTTGTCTGCATCACGGCGGACAGGGACGGCTTCCTCGTGTCCGACCTGGGTCAAGGCCAGATCGAAGCTGACATGATGGGAGGCGCATCTACGTTTGCGCGCACCGCTCCCCAGGTCGCTGAACGAGCTGGGGTGGGCTTTGACCACAGGGCGTTCTTCCTTTTGCGGGTGGATCGGTCGTGTCTACCTGGAGCCGTAGCCACCGTCGCTACGTGCTCGATGGAGGCCGTCCAGGTCACTGCCCAGAAGCTATCAGAGAAGCGTCACGAAGACGCAACTGACCGCCTGTATCGTCGTCTGGTCAATGTGTTCACCAGGGCAAGGGTGGCGCGAGACGCCGAGGTCCTTGGGGCGTCAACGACCTCTTGGCCTGTCGCCACTCTGGTATCGGTCAACGAACATCAGGCGATCTTCGAGCCGGTGACCGCCAATCACATCTCCATCGCTTCGGCAGTGACGAAGTTCTACGACATCTCCCAACTCGAAGACGCCCCCGGCCGCGTAGCTGTGGTCAGGAGGAAGGCCGCCCTTGGAACCAAGCTTGGAGTCCTCTCGGCGGCGGCACGCGTCATCGAAGAGGATGCTCCGGACGCAGTCTTGGAGCAGCTTGCAGCCGCAGCCTAGGTCCCTGACTTCGCCCGAGGTAGATAGGCCTTTGGGGGGCGCCCGCATCAATCTGCATATCTCTCAAGCGGCCCAACGGCAGCTTCGGGGCCCCTACCAGGGCTGAGGGAATAGCATCGACGCAGAAATTATAGAGGCAATACTGGATTTTGGCCGCTTGTCATTGTCCATTGGACGGTTAAATCAGCGACTTGAGGGTGCCGCCCCCTCACCCGATCGCCTTCCACCAGCGCCGGGTCAGCACCAGGGCCAGCAGGCCCTGGGCGGCGAGCGCCATGGTGGCGGCCTGGGCCCCGAAGGCCTCGGCCATGAAACCGAGATGGAAGAACCCGATCGGCCCGATCCCGATGCACACCGACAGCAGGCCGAGCAGCCGGCCGCGCATCTCGGTCGGGGCGTACAGGTAGACCAGGGTCGCCTGCATGACGCTGAAGCCGGCGCCGCCGATGCCGCAGGTCAGCAGGGCGATCCCGGCCAGCTCCGGCACCGGGCCGACGATCGCCGGCAGCGCCGCGAAGCCGATCATCGACGTCAGGTACAGGGAGATCCCGCCCAGATAGATGCGGGAATACCATGCCGGCCGCGCCAGCCAGACGATGACGAGCGCGCCCAGGAACGCCCCGACCCCGTCGACCCCGGCCAGCAGGCCGACGCCCTCGGGCCCCAGCAGCAGCTGGTCCTTGCCGAGTACCGGGATCATGCTGGTGGAAGGCCAGCCGAAGATGTTGAAGATCACGGTGATCAGCAGCACCCCGGTCATCCGCCGGTCGCGGCGGGCCCAGGCCAGGCCTTCGCGCATCCGGGTCAGGACCGGCACCGCGTCGACCGCGTCCGGCCGGCTGCGGGTGCCGATGCGCAAGGTCGCGATCAGGCCGAGCGCGTACAGCGCCGCCCCCAGCCAGAACACCCCGGCGATCCCGAGCGTCGCCAGGATCAGCCCGCCGACCGTCGGCCCCAGCATGCGGCTGGCGTTATTGGCGCCGACGTCGAGCGACATCGCCGGGCCCATGCGGTCCGGCCCGACCGCGTCGCCGATCATCATCCGCCGGACCGGGTTGTCGGCCGCCCAGCAGACGCCGTTCAGGAAACCGGCGACCGCCAGGTGCCAGACCTCCAGCAGGTCTAGCCCGGCCAGGGTGGCGACGATGGCCGAGGTCACGGTCATCGACACCATGATGGCGACCAGGGCGCTGCGCCGCTCGATCCGCTCCGCCAACGCGCCCAGCGGCGCTCCGAACAGCCCCATCGGCAGCAGCCGCAACATGGTCAGCATGGCGACCAGGAAGGCCGAGCCGGTCGCCTGGTAGGCGAACACGCCGACCGCCAGCATCTCCAGCCAGCGCACCACGAACGAGGTCAGGCCGACCAGCCACAACCGCCGGAAGTCGGGAATCGCGAAAAGCCGCGTTCGCGGCGCGGGCGGACCGTCGGCCGCTGGGGAAGGCTGCACGGGCGTTTCCTGGTCTCGGGGCCCGGTTGGCTCCGGGCGCGACCGCGATCCTGTCACGTTGCGCGGCAGTGGTTCAATCGGCCGACTGAAGCGATTCCGCCGTGCTTGACGCACGTCAATGCCGCGATCCGGGCATAGCGGCGAGGATGTCTTGCTTCCCACCGGTCGGGCTGAGAGGACGGGACATGTCGGTCAGCCTCGGTTTCTTCGGCGGGGTCGGAACCACCACCGGCTCGAAATACCTGCTCGCGGCGCCGGGCCGGCGGGTCCTGGTGGACTGCGGGCTGTTCCAGGGCTCCAAGCCGCTGCGCCGGCGCAACTGGGAGCCGATGCCGTTCGATCCAACGTCGGTCGACGCCGTGGCCCTGACGCACGCCCACCTCGACCATTCCGGCTACCTGCCGCGGCTGGCGCGCAGCGGATTCACCGGCCCGGTCTATGCCACGCCAGCGACCTTCGACCTCTGCGAGATCCTGCTGCGGGACAGCGGGCGTCTGCAGGAACGCGATGCCGAGATCGCCAACGACCAGGGATTCTCGAAGCATCGCCCGGCGCTGCCGCTGTACACGGAAGACGAGGCGGTCGCCGCCCTGAAGCGCTTCGTGCCGGTGCCGTTCGGCGAGCCGCTCGACCTCGGCGGCGGCCTGACGCTGCGGTTCCGGCCATCCGGCCACATCCTGGGGGCGGCGTTGACCGAGCTGTCCTGGGGCGACCGCAGCATCCTGTTCACGGGCGACCTCGGGCGCTGGAACAGCGCGACCATGCTCGACCCCACCTTGGTCGAGGCGGCCGACTACCTGCTGGTGGAGTCGGTCTACGGTGATCGCTGTCACCCCGTCGACGATCCCGAGGACCGGCTGGCCGAGGTGATCGCGCGCACCGCCGCCCGGGACGGCACTGTGTTGATCCCGGCCCAGGCGGTCGGCTGGGCGCAAACGCTGCTGTTCCACCTGCATCGGCTCAAGGTCGGCGGCCGAATCCCGGATATTCCCGTGTTCCTGGACAGCCCGATGGCGTTCAATGCCGGCGAGATCTTCTGCCGTCACCTCGCCGAGCATCGGCTGACGGCCGCCGAATGTCGGGCGGCCTGCAACGTCGCGACCTATGTGCGGGAGGCCGAGGAGTCGGTGGCACTGGACCGAGACCCGGCGCCGAAGATCATCCTGTCGGCGACCGGTTGGGCCACCGGCGGCCGAATCCTCGACCATCTGGCCCGGTTCGCCCCCGACCCGCGGAGCGCCATCGTGTTCGCCGGGCTCCAGGCCGTGGGAACCCGCGGCGCGGCGATAGCCGGCGGCGCCGAGGACGTGAAGATCTACGGCCGGCCGGTGCCGGTCCGTGCCGAGGTCGCGAACCTGCAGCTGTTGTCCACCCATGCCGATGCCGACGATGTCATGAAATGGCTCGCCGGTTTCGTGCGACCGCCACGCCGGACGTTCGTCGTGCAGGGCACGCCGCCAGCGTCGGACGCGCTCAGGCAGCGGATCGTCGACGAACTCGGCTGGGATTGCGAGGTGCCGGAGCACGGGCGCATCGTTGCGCTGGATTGACCGATGCGAGCGGTACAGGAACGGCCGATGGACATGAGCCACCAAGCGCTACGGGCCAGGCGCCTGGGAATCGACACCCAGCAGGAAGCGGTGGTGTATATGCGCCAGGACTGCCCGGTGTGCCGGGCCGAGGGTTTCGTCGCCCGCACCCGGGTTCGGGTGCGCAGCGGTAGCGCCTCGACCATCGCGACGGTGAACCAGGTCCTCGGCGATCTTCTCGGCCCGGGCGAGGCCGGCCTGTCGGAGGCCGCCTGGAAGCGGCTGGCGGTGTCCGAAGGCGACGCGCTGTTCTTCAGCCATCCGGCCCCGCTCGACTCGCTGAGCCTGCTGCGCGCCAAGATCTACGGGAACCGATTCGGCGACCGGGCGCTGGCCACGATCGTCGGCGACATCGCGGCCGGCCGATATTCCGACATCCACCTTGCCGCCTTCATCACCGCCTGTGCGTCGCACGGGCTCGACGACCGGGAGGTCCTCGAGTTGACGCGGTCGATGGTGGCGTCGGGCGATCGGCTCGACTGGGGCGCCGGCCCGGTCGTCGACAAGCACTGCGTCGGCGGACTGCCCGGCAACCGCACCACGCCGATCGTGGTGGCGATCGTGGCGGCCTGCGGCCTGACCATGCCGAAGACCTCGTCGCGCGCGATCACCTCGCCGGCCGGCACCGCCGACACCATGGAGACCCTGGCGCCGGTCGACCTCGACCTGGCGACGATGCGGCGGGTCGTCGAGCAGGAGGGCGGTTGCGTGGTGTGGGGCGGTGCCGTGCGGTTGAGCCCGATCGACGACACCCTGATCCGGGTCGAGCGTGCCCTCGACATCGACAGCGAGGGGCAGCTGGTCGCCTCCGTGCTGTCGAAGAAGGCGGCGGCCGGCTCGACCCACCTGGTGCTCGACCTGCCGGTCGGCCCGACCGCGAAGGTCCGGACCGTCGCCGACGCCGAGCGCCTGGAGGCGAGCCTGACGGTGGTGGCGGCGAGCCTGGGCATCCGGCTGTCCTGCATCCGGACCGACGGGCTTCAGCCTGTCGGCCGCGGCATCGGTCCGGCGCTGGAGGCGCGAGACGTTCTCGCCGTGCTGCAGAACCATCCGGACGCCCCGCCGGACCTGCGACGGCGCGCGCTGGCGCTGGCCGCCGCCTTGCTGGAGATGGCGGCCGCGGCGCCGGCGGGAGCCGGGGGCGGCGTTGCCGCGGAGGTGCTGTCGGATGGCCGGGCCTGGCGGAAGTTCCAGGCGATCTGCGAGGCCCAGGGCGGCATGCGGACGCCGCCGGTCGCGGTCTTCCACCGGCCGGTCGCGGCCGGCCGGGCGGGGCGGGTGGCGGCGATCGACAACCGTGCGCTCTCGATGGCGGCCAAGCTGGCGGGGGCGCCGCTGGCCAAGGCCGCCGGCCTGGAGCTGCATGTCGCGCTGGGCAGCGCGGTCGAGCCGGATCAGCCGGTTTTCACCCTGCATGCCGACAGTTCCGGCGAACTCGCCTATGCCCTCGACTACGTGGCGACCCATCCGCCGATCATCCGGGTCGAGGCGGCGTGATGGGTCCGGTGGTTCTGCCATTGCCCGGCAACGAAGCGCTGGCGGCCGACCTGGCGTCCCGGCTGTCGGCGGAACCCGGGTTGCTGGCGAGCCGCCGGTTCCCCGACGGCGAGAGCTACCTGCGCCTGGACACGCCGGTCGCGGGGCGCCGGGTCGTGCTGGTCTGCACCCTGGACCGGCCGGACGAACGGCTGCTGCCGCTGGTGTTCGCGGCGGCGACCGCACGGGAACTCGGTGCCACGGCGGTCGGCTTGGTCTGCCCGTATCTCGGCTACATGCGCCAGGACAGCCGGTTCCGGCCGGGCGAGGCGGTGACGTCGGCAATCTTCGCACGTGTTCTGGACCCCTGGATCGACTGGATGGTCACCGTGGACCCGCACCTGCACCGCCGGCAGTCGCTGTCGGAGATCTACTCGATGCCGGCCACGGTGCTGCATGCCGCCCCGGCGATCGCGGCGTGGATCCGCGCCGAGGTGCCGGCCCCGCTCCTGGTCGGGCCGGACGCCGAGAGCGAGCAGTGGGTGGCGGCGGTCGCGCGGCAGGCCGGCGCGCCGTATGTGGTGCTCGAGAAGGTCCGGCGTGGCGACCGGGCGGTCGAGGTGTCGGTTCCGGCGGTCGAGCGCTGGCGCGACCGCACCCCGGTGCTGGTCGACGACATCGTCTCGACCGGGCGCACCATGATCGAGACCGTCGGCCACCTCGGGCGCGCCGGTCTGGCGGCTCCCGTCTGCATCGGCGTGCACGCGGTGTTCGCCGGCAACGCGTGGCCGGATCTGCAGGCGGCCGGGGCGGCGCGCATCGTCACCTGCAACACCATCGCGCATCCCTCCAACGTCATCGACGTGGCCCCGATGCTGGCGGAAGCGGCGCGCGACCGGCTGTCGGAACCGATGGCGGGGAAAGGCTAGGGACGAGGGCCGGCGCGGTCGCCGGCACGCAGCCCGAAGGCGAGGACGGCCCCGGCAGCCATGGCGGCCGCCCCGACCAGGAACACCGCCGGGTAGCTGCCGCTGGCGTCGAACAGCGCCACCAGCCCGTACCCACCGACCAGTTGCCCGGTGCCGACCGCCAGCACCATCCAGCGCCACAGTCCCAGCATCGAGCCGGCCCCGATCGCCCGCTGCGCCCGTCCGGCGATCACCGCCGACAACCCGGGCTGGGCCCCGACCAGCAACGAAGACAGGACCACCGTGATCGACCCCGGCAGCAAGACCGGCAGGGCGATGCCGACCGCCAGGCTGGCGAACACCAGGGTAAGGACGGTCGAGAATCCGACGCGATCGGCCAGTCGTCCCCACGCGACGGTGCCGATGACGGCGCCGAGCCCGAACAGCGTCCACTGCGCGGTGCCTGCCGCCATCGGCCAGCCGAGCCCGCGGACCAGGTAGTCGACCCACCAGATCGAATGCGGGACCAGGCCGATCGAGAACAACCCCTGGGCGACCACCAGGCGGATCGCGTCGGGGCTGGGACGGGCCCGCCCCGGCGGTGCGGGTCGCACCTCGGCCGTCGCGCCGGACCAGCCCCACAGTCCGACGCCGAGCCCGCCGGCACCGATGGCGGCGGTGCCGAGCCAGGCCCAGAGCAGGCCCCGTTCGAGCAGGAACGGCAGCATGGCGGCGGAGAACAGGATGCCCAGGCCGACGCCGGTGAAGGCGATGGCGGTCGCCCGCCCCAGTTGCTGCTCGGGTGCGGACGCGGTCACCGCGGAGATCGCCAGGATCATCATGACGGCGACGGTGATGCCGAGCAGCAGGCGACAGGCCAGCAACCAGACGAGCCCGGCCGGCACCGCGCTGGCCACCAGTGCCGCAAACGATATCACCAGGCAGGCCCGCAGGATGACGGCCGGCCTGGCCCGTGTCAGCAGCCAGGGCACCGCCAGCCCGCCGACCACATAGCCGCCGAGATTGGCGGCGCCGACATAGCCGGCTCCGATCGCCGACACGGTACCGCCCTCGATCAGCGCCGGCACCATCGGCGTATAGGAGAACCGTCCGAGGCCCATCCCCACCAGCAGCGTCGCCTGGGCGCCGATCGCGATGCGGAGCCAGGCCGGCGGATCGCGGAGGATACTGATTCGAAGCATGCTGGTCGGATGGGAGCGGATGCCGGTTGGATCGACCGCCAGTGTCACACCGACAGAGCCGGCGTGGCTACCATTGTCCGGTCGACCGACCCGCTGGCGGAACGCCGCCGCCGATGTCGAGATAGTCGCGCTGCCTCACGACCAGCCGTTCGACGGGGCGCTTCCGGGGGTCGATCGATTTGGGAGCCCTGACGATCTCATCGACGAACACGAGGAACCGTCCGCTGCCGTCATCGGCCTCCAACGGCAGGCCGACGGCTTCGTTCTCGTGGACCTGACCACCGGCATGCACATATTGGGTCAGGACACGCATCCCGCAGGGATGGCTGGCGACCTTCATCAGCTCGCCGAAGGCCGACGGCCACCGCTCCGGCTCCACGTAGCGCGCATAGTCATTGCCGGTCGGGTCGAAGCCGTACTGCTCGACCAGGCCGGTCCCGACGAGCCGCAGGATGGCCTTGCCCGGTTGCCGAAGGTCATGCAGCAGCACGCGCGGCAGGAGCTTGGGGATGGCCGACGGGTTGAGCTCGCTCTTGGATGGAATCAGCGACCCGGCCGGCTTTGGGAGGCCGATCCAGAAGTCGTACATGGCCCGACAACCGTCGGTCTGAAAATCCGGGGTCTGCCCGTCGATCAACGACATGCCCTCGCAACGATTTCTCGATTCCAGCATCGTGTGGAAACGACAGGAGAGTGGTCAGCGCCCGCTTGTGACGCCATCGATCAGCGCGGTCGGCTCAGGCTTTGCCAATCGCCCGCTGATCCAGGATCCAGGTCTGGTACATCTCGATCGGCATCGGCCGGGCGAAGTGGAAGCCCTGGAACTCGTCGTAGCCGAGTTGGGTCAGGATGGCAGCCTCCTCGTCGGTCTCCACGCCCTCGGCGATCACCGTCAGGCCCAGGGCGTGGCCGAGGCCGACGATCGCCGAGGCGATCGACCGGCCGTCGTCGCCGAGCACGTCGCGGGTGAAGCTGCGGTCGAGCTTGAGAAAGTCGATCGGCAGCCGCTTGAGGTGGCTGAGCGAGGAGTAGCCGGTTCCGAAGTCGTCGATCGCAATCTGCACGCCGTAGGTCCTGAGCGCCGCCAGCATCGGCACGACCTCGTCGATCTGGTCCATGGTGGCGCTCTCGGTCACCTCGAACTGCAGCGCGGACGGTGGCAGTCGGTGTGCTTCCAGGGCCTGGCGGGCGGTGCGCAGCATGTCGTCGTTCTGGAACTGGATCGCGGAGACGTTCACCGCCACCGGCACCATCAGCCCGACCTCGCGGGCCAGCCGCTCCTGATCGGCGCAGACCCGGCGCACCACGAAGCGGCCGACGTCGATGATCTGCCCGGTCGACTCCGACACCGGGATGAACTCGGCCGGCGAGACGAAGCCGCCATCGCCGGTCGGCCACCGAATCAGCGCCTCCGCACCGACGATGCGCCCGTCGCTGGCCCGCACCTTCGGCTGATAGTGCACCTCCAGCCCGCCGGACGTCAGCGCCTCGGCGAGCTGGTGCTCGATGTCGTACCGTCGCGATGCCTCGATGTTCATCGACTGGTCGGAAAACACCACCTGGCGGGCGCGGCGCAGGTTCGCGCTCACGCAGGCGCGCTCGGCGGCGAGCGTCAGTTCCTCGGCGTTGCGGCCGTCGAACGGCCAGACCGCGGCCCCATACGACAGCGTCGCCTGCACTGGTTCGCTGGCGATCGTGAAGCGGGCGCGCAGCAGTTCGTCGAAGCGCTGGGCCAGGGCGATCAGGTCGCTCTCGTCGTCGATCAACGGCATCAGCACTGCGAACTTGTCGCCCGGGAACTTGGCGATCAGCGACCGGCCGGTGAGCTGCGAGCGCAGCCGCTCGCCGATCTGGCGCAGCAACTCGTCGCCGCCGGCCAGGCCGAGGGCGTCGTTGAAGCCCTTCATGCGGTTGACGTTGACGAACAGGAGGCCGAGCCGGCCCGGGAGGGCATCGCGCAGCGCGAAGCCGAGCTGCTCGAGGAACAGCGACTTGTTGGGCAGGTGGGTGAGGGCGTCACGGGTCGCCAGGTCGCGCAGTTCCTGCTCGGCGCGCACCCGGGCGCTCACGTCGATCAGGGCCACCTGTACCGCCCATTCGCCTTCCCAGCGGATCTTGCGGGCCGCGACCTCGGCCAGGAACCGGGTACCGTCGCGGCGCAGCCGCGGGCGGGTCAGCAGGTGCACCTCCTCGGTGTCGTCGCGGCTGGCGATGTCGACGAAGCCCTCCAGCGAGCCGTCGAGTCCGATCGGAAAGGTCTTGCGCAGGTCGCACTGCTCGAGCATCTCGGCGGCATCGGCAAAGCCGAACATCCTGGCCGCCGCGTCGTTGACGAACAGCGGCCTCAGGTCGCGGTGGACGATGATGGCCTGCAGCGAGCCGTGCAGGATGTTGCGGAGCTTGGTCTGGGCATCCTCGGCTTCGCGGGTCCGGTGGGCGAGGTCGCGGACGGTCGAGACGAAGGCGCGCGCCACCTGGCCGATCTCGTCGTCGCGGCGGGTGAGTTCGCTGGCCATCACGGTGCCGGGCTCCAGCGACCCGCCGACGGCCCGGATGCTCGCAGCCAGCCGGTTCAGCGGGCGCGCGGTATTCAGCAATGCGATCACGAACATCGAGGCCATCAGCACCGAGCCGAGCAGGGTGACGGCCCAGAAGATCTTCAGGAACTGCTCGAGCACCAGCGCATGCAGGGCGGCGTAGTCGGCCAGCAGTTCCAGGCTGCCGACGCTCTGGTTCGCCTCGCTCGTCATGACCCCGCGGCGTACCATCGGCCGCATCCGGCTCAGTTCCGGCCGCTCGCCGGTCAGCAGCGACCTCGTCAGCCATTCCTCGCCCGCGTCGCTGCGTCGCGAGGCGGCGACCTCCTCGCCGGAGTCGTCCCTCAGCACCGCTGTGCGAATCAGCGAGTTGTTGGTGAGTCCCAGGACCAGGCGCTTGGCCTGCTGCAGATTGAACTGCCAGAGAGCCTCCTCGGCGGCGCCCTCCACCGATATGACGCTGGCGGCGATCGCCTTGTCGGCCCGCTCCCAGGTCTGCCGGATCGTCAGTTCCAGGCTGATCGCAAGCACCGCCAGCAAAAGCACCAGCGAGACCACCGCGCTCTGCGCCAGGAGCCGGGTCGTCAGCGATCGGATCGGGAAAACCGGAGACGGCATCGAGCGGTTCCAGGTGCCTGCTTGTTGCCCCAAGGCTGGGCGAACGATCCTGCCGTCTGCAACACTGCCGACGATCGGGCCAGCACCCATGATACGATCGACGCGCTAACGAAACACTAACATGGGGCGTGGACCGCCGCGGGTCATCCGGGTGCGTCGGAAGGCGCTTCCGGGTCGGCGGCGCCCGGCAGCATTCGCTCGACTTCCGGATAGTCGGTCTTGCCGGTGCCGAGCAGTGGCACCGCGGCGACCGTGACGATGCGCCGCGGCACCGCCAGCTCGGGCATCCCCGCCGCCTTGGCGGCCGCCAGCAGCGGTCCGCGCGTTGCGTCGGCGCGGTCGGTCACCAGCACCAGCTCCTCGCCCTTGCGCGGATCCGGCCGGGCAACGACCGCGTGGGCATTCGCGGGCCAGGCCCGGGCCGCCAGCTCCTCGGCGGCGCCGAGCGACACCATCTCGCCTGCAATCTTGGCGAAGCGCCTGGCGCGGCCGAGGATGTGCACGAAGCCATCCGGGTCGATATCGACGATGTCGCCGGTATCGTAGTCGCCGTCCGCCGGTTGCAGTTCGCCTGGCCGTTCGGCCAGCAGGTAGCCGAGCATCACGTTCGGCCCGCTGACCACCAGCCGGCCGCCCTGCGCGATGCCGGGTACCGGATCGAGCCGCACGCTCATGCCCGGCACGATCCGGCCGACGGTGCCGGCCCGGAAGTGCATCGGCGTGTTGACGGCGATCACCGGGGCGGTCTCGGTGGCACCATAGCCCTCGAGGATACGGATGCCGAAGCGCTCGGCCCAGACCCGCCGGGTCCCGTCCTTGACCTTCTCGGCGCCGGCGAAGACGTAGCGGACGTTGAAGAAGTCGTAGGGGTGCGCGAGCCGGGCGTAGCCGGCCAGGAAGGTGTCGGTCCCGAACAGGATGGTGGCATTGGTGTCGTAGGCCAGGGCCGGGACGATCCGGTAGTGCAGGGGCGAGGGGTACAGGAACGTCCGCACCCCCGACAGCAGCGGCAGGATCAGGCCGCCGGTCAGCCCGAAGGAATGGAACACCGGCAGGGCGTTGAACACCCGGTCGGCGCTGTTGAAGTCGACCCGCGCAGCGATCTGGTGGCGATTGGCCAGCAGGTTGGCGTGGCTCAGCACGACGCCCTTCGGCGTGCCTTCGGAACCGGACGTGAACAGCACCACCGCCGGGTCGTCGGGTTGCACCCGGTGGCGGCGATGGATCAGTCCCGCGAACGGTCGCGCCAGCACGCCCAACAGCTTGTCCAGTACAGTCAAGCCGGCACCCACGTCCTCCAGGTAGACCACACGGACGAGTGGCTCGACGGCGTCGACGAGCTCCTGCAGGCGGGCGAGCTCGACGAACCGGCGCGACGTCACGACGGTCTTCAGGCTCGCGGTCCGGCAGGCGGCGGCCACGTTGCGGGGGCCGGTCGAGAAGTTCAGCATCGCCGGGGCCCGGCCGCGCGCCACCAGGGCGAACAGGCAGACCGCCGCGCCCACCGAGTTCGGCAGCATCACCCCGACGCGTTCGCGGGGGCCGGTGAGGCGGGCCAGTCTGGCGCCCAGGACCAGCGAGCCGGTTATCACCCGGTCGTAGCTCGCCGGTTTGCGCTCGACGTCCTCCAGGATCACGGCGCGACCGCCATGCGCCCTGCGGGCATCCAGCAGGGCATCGAACAGCGTCCCGCCGTGCTCGCGGGTCTCGAACATCATCTCGGACAGGACGTCGTAGAGCTGATCCCCGGCGAGCCGGCGACGGGTCCGCCCCCGGGCTTCCGCCGGAATCCGGAAGCGGCGCGGCTCCAGCACGGTGACGGTGATGCGTGGGAGCACCCGGCGCCGCAGCTTGCCCTTCATTCGCGAGAAGATGCTCGCCTCAGCCCCGTCGATGCGCACCGGGATCACCTCGGCGTCGGCCTTGTCGGCGATCATGCCCGGGCCTTCGTGGACCTTCATCAGCGCGCCGGTGACGGTGATCCGGCCCTCGGGGAAGATCACCAGGTGGTTGCCGGCCCGCACTTCCTTGACCAGCGCCTTGGTGGCGAACGGGTTGCCGGGGTCGACCGTGAACACCCGGGCCAGCGCCAGGAACGGCCGGACCCACCAGCGCCGGGCGATGTGGGTATCGACCGCGAATACCGGCGATCCCGGCAGGAACACCGCCAGCAGCAGGCCGTCCAGGAACGAGACGTGATTGGCCACCACCACGGCCCGCGGCCCGGCCTTGCGGTAGTTCTCCAGGCCGTGGACCCGCACCCGGAAGAACAGGCGCAGGAGCATCGCGACAACGCTCTTCACCAGCTCGTCGGGCAGCAGCCGGCAGATGTACAGGGCGACCACGGCGTTCACCGCCGCAACTGAGGCGAACACCGCGACGACGTCGAGCTCCATCGCCAGCATGATCGAGGCCCAGAGCGCGCCGACAACCATGAACAAGGCGTTCAGGATGTTGTTCGCGGCGATGTTGCGGGCCCGGTGTTCCGGCTCGCTGCGAGCCTGCAGGATCGCGAACAGCGGCACGCTGAACAGGCCGCCGGCGATCGCCAGACCGACTAGGTCGACCAGGATGCGCCAGTTGGCGGGGGCAGTCGCGAAGGCGACCGCGCCGATCGTCTCCGACCCCGGCGCCCGACCGCCGAGGGCCAGACACATGTCGGCGATGAACACCGTCATGGCGATCGCGGCGAGCGGCACGTAGCGCGCCGAGACCTCGCCCTTAAGCAGGCTGTTGCAGGCCAGCGAGCCGATGGCGATACCGACCGCGAAGGCCACCAGGAACAGCGTGACCACCGTCTCGTCGGCGCCCAGGACCGCTTTCGCCAGGGTCGGGAACTGCGACAGGAAGGTGGCGCCGACCAGCCAGAACCAGGACAGGCCCAGGATGGTGAGGAAGATCGTCCGGTCGCGACCGGCATGGGCGACGATCCGGACGGTCTCGGCGATGAAGTTACGTCCGATGCGCAGGCCGGGACGCTCAGGCTTGGCCTCCGGAATCGCCCGGCTGGCCAGCCAGCCGGCGACCGCGACCGCCAGCAACGCGACCGCGACCGTCGTCACGCCGTCGGCGCGCAGAACCAGCAGCCCGCCGGCGATGGTGCCGATCAGGATGGCCAGGAAGGTGCCGGCCTCGATCAGCCCGTTGCCGCCGACCAGCTCGTTCTCGGCCAGGTGGTGGGGCAGGATGCTAAATTTCACCGGCCCGAAGAACGCCGACTGGGCGCCCATCAGGAACAGCACCGCCATCAGTATCCAGGGGTTGCCGAGCTGCAGTCCGGCCGCGCCGACCGCCATGATGACGATCTCGGCGAGCTTGATGCGTCTGATCAGGTGCGCTTTCTCGACCGCGTCGGCGAGCTGGCCGGCGGTGGCCGAGAACAGGAAGTACGGCAGGATGAATACACCGGCCGCTGCCGTTACCATCACCTGAGCTTCGGGGCCGGTAAGGTCGGCCATCCCGTACAGCGCCAGGATCACGAACGCGTTCTTGAACACGTTGTCGTTCATCGCCCCCAGGAACTGGGTGACGAACAGCGGCAGGAAGCGGCGGGACCCGAGCAGGGCGAATTCGGACTGTCTCATGGTCGGTCACTCCGAGGGGCGGCGCGGGTCGGTCCCGAGAGGAGCACGCGAACCGGGTCGCAATTGTTAGTAAGTGAACGTTAACTTACACTGATATCTGTTCGACGCCACGTCAAGCTCTTCCATGCTTGCCGCGGCGCAGCATACGCGCGAGGCACGTCCGTACACCGATCCGTCGCATTGTCGGTTGCCTGACAGCCCCGGTTGCGGCCTATGATCGGGGCAGTCTCATCCGGTGAACCGGGCGGGCCGGGCGCTGTGCCCGCCGTTGCCGTCCGGGCCGCCGCCCCGCCTTCGGAGTCGATCTATGCCCGTCAACAACCGCATTGCGGAGTTCCACGCCGACATGACCGAGTGGCGGCGTGATTTTCACGCCCACCCGGAGGTCAGGTTCGAGGAGCACCGGACGGCCGCGGCCGTGGCCGAGAAGCTCGCGTCCTGGGGCATCGAGGTTCATACCGGCATCGCCGGGACCGGTGTCGTGGGGGTCCTGCGAGGCAACGGAGACGGCAGCGGTTCGATCGCCCTGCGCGCCGACATGGACGCGCTGCCGATGGAAGAGGAGGGCAACCCGCCGTACCGCTCGCAGAATCCCGGCCGCATGCATGCCTGCGGCCATGACGGCCACACGACGATGCTGCTCGGCGCGGCGCGCTACCTGGCGGAGACCCGCAACTTCGACGGCACCGTCAACTTCATCTTCCAGCCGGCCGAGGAAGGCGGGGCCGGTGCCCGGATCATGATCGAGGAAGGCCTGTTCGAGCGGTTCCCGAGCGATACGGTCTGGGGCATCCACAACGCGCCGCACATGCCCGCCGGCGTCATCGGCGTCCGCCCGGGCCCGTTGATGGCGGCAGCCGACCAGGCGTTCCTGACGGTCAAGGGCAAGGGCGCGCACGCCGCCCGCCCGCATGACGGCATCGACCCGATCGCCGTCGGCGTACAGCTCTACCAGGGCATCCAGACCGTGGTCAGCCGCAACGTCGACCCGCTGATGTCGGCAGTTATCTCCGTGGCGCAGTTCCATGCCGGTACCGCCAACAACGTGATTCCGGCGACTGCCGTGCTGAGCTTGTCGATCCGCACCTTCGACGCCGGAGTGCGCGACCTGATCGAGCAGCGGATCCGGGCGTTGAGCGACGGCGTCGGGCGGAGTTTCGGCTGCGAGGTGGAGGTCGAGTACCGGCGTGGCTACAACGCGGTGATCAACCCGGCGGACACCGCCGGGATCGTGGCCGAGGTCGCCGACCAGGTGGTCGGACCGGACAAGGTCGAGCGCGATACCGCGCCGATCATGGCGAGCGAGGACTTCGCGTTCTACCTGAGCGAACGGCCCGGCGCCTTCCTGTGGCTGGGCGGCGGTGCCCCCGGCAAGGATTACGGCCTGCACCACCCGATGTACGACTTCAACGACGAGGTGCTACCGGTCGGCGCCAGCTTCTGGGCCAAGCTGGTCGAGACCCAGCTGGCGCGGGGGTAGGCGGGTAGACGGCCGTCGCTTCGCGGTTCCCGGATCGGCCGCACCTCGCGGTGCGTCCGTCCGGGATGAAGTGAAGGGGGGCGTTGTACCGACTGCCTGGTCCCGGCCGAAGCGAAGCGTAGAGCCGGGACCCATGCCGCCCGCCGCCCGCCGACCCTATGGCAACAGCGCCTGCACGGCCTGCACCAATCCGGCGTTGCCGGCGATCAGCCGGTCGGCCGAAGGTCCGAGGCGGCCGGGCTGGAACGGCACCGCCGTCCCTCCGGCCTCCTCGACCAGCAGAATGCCGGCGGCGACGTCCCAGTCCAGCAGGTACGGGTCCCAGGTGGCGTCCAGCCGGCCGTCCGCGACATAGGCGAGCTGCAGGGCGGCGCAGCAGTAGTTGCGGGTCTGGGCGCCGGCCGAAACCACCGCCGCCACCGTGGCGTTGTACAGTTCCGGCGCATGCCGCGGCGAGTGACCGACGCCCAGGACGGCACGCTCGAGCGATTGAATCCCGCTGACCCGGATCGCGGCGTCGTCGCGGCGGGCGCCGTGGCCGCGGCGCGCGGCGTGGGTCTCGCCGGTGTTCGGGTCGTGGATCACCCCGATCTCGGTCCGGCCACCGCGCCGGTAGGCGATCGACACCACGAAATGCGGGATGCCGCGCAGGAAGTTCTGGGTGCCGTCGATCGGGTCGACCACCCAGCCGGTGTCGGTGGCGTCGCCGCCATGCTCCTCGCCGACCAGCGGGTCGTCCGGGAAGTCGGCGGCGATGATCTCGCGGATCGCGGTCTCGACCGCTCGGTCGGCGACGCTGACCAGGTCGTGCGGTCCCTTGGTCTCGATCGCCAGTTCGGAGCGTCGCTCGAAATAGCCGCGCGCCAGTATGCCGCCGGCCTTGGCGGCCGCCTGCGCAATCCGCAGCCGCGCATCGAGCCGGTCGTCATCCATGGAACGTCACTCCGTCAGGACTTGGGCATCTTGCCGGCGAGGCCGAGCGTGTTCTCGCGGTGCTCCATCTCGGCCCAGACCTCCGACGGCGTGATGCCCATCCAGACCCACAGGACCATCAGGTTGTAGAGCAGGTCGGCCGACTCCCGGATCACCCCGTCGCGGTCCGAGACCACGGCGTCGAGCGCCACCTCGGCGGCTTCCTCGACCACTTTCTTGGCGATCTTCGGGTTGCCGTCGCGCAACAGCACGGCGGTGCGGCTCTCCGGCGGCGATTCGGCGCGGGCGAGCTGGACGCCCTGGTAGAGCCGGTCGATCGGGTGCGTCATTGGGCGTCGGCCTCGGTCGGAGGCGTCGTCGGCTGCTTGCGGTCGGCCTCGGTCTCATGGGCGCGCAGGCGGCTGGAGGCGATCTGCCCGGCATCCTCGAGGATCGGATAGGCGACCGAGGTGACGTGGCTGTTGATCCGCTTCAGGTCGCGCAGCACGTCGAGATGCAGCGAACTGCTTTCCATCGATTCCAGGCGGCCCGCGCCAATCCGCGCGTAGTGCGCCTCGGAGAAGCGCTGCTCCATCTCGCGGATCTGCACCTTCTGCTCCAGCAGCTTGCGCGCCAGCTTGATATCCCCGGACATGAAGACGTTCAGCGCCAGCTGCAGGTTGCTGACGACCTGGGCATGCATGCTCTCGATCTCGGCGAGGCCTTCCTTGGAGAACGACGACTGCGCCTTGATCTTCTTGGCGGCGAGTTCCATCAGGTTCTTGTCGATGATGTCGCCCACATGCTCGAGATTCGTGGTGAAGCTCAGGATCTCGACGGTGCGGCGGCTCTCGGTCGGGTCGAGCTCGTTGCGGGCCAGCCGGGTCAGGTAGATCTTGATCGCCTCGTGCAGCCCGTCGACCACGTCGTCCGAGCGCTCGACCTCCTTGGCCATGCCGGCGTCGTCGCGCCGGAACACCTCCATGGTGCGGGTCAGCATCTCCGACACCGTGTCGCCCATGCGCAGGGTTTCGCGGCTGGCGCAGGTCAGGGCGACCGCCGGGGAATCCAGGGCCGACTGTTCCAGGTAGCGCGGCTGCTTCTCGTCGTCGACCACCTCGCGCTCCGGCAGCATGCGCATGACCAGCGCCGCGACCAGGCTGACCAGCGGCAGGAACACGACCGCCAGAGCCAGGTTGAAGATGGTGTGGAAGTTCGCGACCCGGTGGGCGTCGTCGAACGAGATCATCGCCAGATACGGGATCACGTACGGAACCGCCCACAGGCAGCCGGCGACGCCGGCGGCGCGCATCAGCAGGTTGCCGAGGGGCACCCGGCGGGCGCTCGGCAACTGACCCATCGTCATCGCCAGCGGCGTGATCGCGCCGCCGACATTGGCGCCGAGCACCAGCACCAGCGCCAGCTGCATGCTGATGACCTGCAGCGAGGCCAGGGACATCACCAGCACCACGATAGTCAGGCTCGAATGCGCCAACCAGGTCAGCAACGCCGCCACCAGGATCGCCAGCAGCGGCTCGTCGGTCAGCGGGCGCAGCAGCACCGTCAGGGTCTCGGCGTCGCGCAGCGGATGCGAGGCCAGCATGATCAGCCGGATCGCCAGCAGCATCAGGCCGAGGCCGATGAGGATACGCGACAGGTTACGCCGCTTGCTGTCCTCGGTGCTGAGGAACCCGACCACGCCGAGCAGCAGGAACAGCGGCGACAGCCACGAGATGTCGAGCGACAGCACCTGCACCACCAGGGTGCTGCCGACGTCGGCGCCGAGCATGACGGCCAGCGCCGCCGGCAGCGCGATCATGCCGCGGCCGCCGAACGACGAGACGATCAGCGCCGTCGCCGTGCTGCTCTGCAGGATCCCGGTCACCGCCATGCCGGTAGCGAAGGCGGTCAGGCGCCGGCGGGTCGCCACGGCGATGCCGCGCCGGATCGCGGAGCCGAACGCCCGGGTCACGCCGGTGCGGACCATCCGCACGCCCCAGAGCAGCAGCGCGATGCCGCCAGCGATATTGATCAGGATATCCAAACCGATGTCCTCGACTGCGTGATGGTCCGTACGCCGATCAGATGATCGCGTGCCGGACCCGGGCCGAAACCCATTCGCTGATCAGAACCGTCGTCAGTATAAGCATGAAGATCACGGTGACCTGCGGCCAGGCCAGAATGTTCAACGAGTCCTGGAGCTTCAGGCCGAGACCGCCGGCCCCGACCAACCCCAGAACCGCTGATTCCCGGATATTGATGTCCCATCGGAACACGCAGATTCCCGCGAATGCGGGCAGCACCTGCGGCACCACCGCGTAGTCGATGACCTGCGCGGTCGACGCCCCGGTGGCGGTCACCGCTTCGACCTGGCTGGCATCGATCTCCTCGATCGCCTCGTACAGCAGCTTGGCGACGAAGCCGACCGACCGCAGGGCGATCGCCACGATTCCCGCCGGCACCCCCGGGCCGATGATGGCGACCAGCAGCAGCGCCCAGATCAGCGCGTTGATCGACCGGCTGGCGACGATCACCAGCAGCGCCAGCGGCCGCACGATGCTGGTGCTTGGCGTGGTGTTGCGGGCCGCCAGGAACGCCACCGGCACCGCCATGATCACGGCCAGCAGGGTGCCGAGGGTGGCGATGTTGATGGTGTCCCACAGCGGCCCCATCAGTTCCGGCAGGTAGGCCCAGCGCGGCGGCACCATGCGCGAGCCGATGTCGGCGGCCTGGGTCGGCGCGTCGGCCACGAATGCCCAGATCGTGTCCTTCGTCATCACCTGCCAGCAGAAGACGAACAGCGCGACGAGCGCGAACCAGCCGGCCCAGATGAGCAGCTCGGCGCGCGGAGTGCGCTTGCGCCAGGCTTCGGGGTAGGAGCGGGAGGTGTCGGCCATCACTGGATCCGCTGGCGGATGATGCTGGAGCCGTATTCGGCGAACATCACGATGACGATGATCAGAATCAGGATCGCCGCCGCCGAATCGTACTCGTAGCGGTCCATGGCGGTGTTCAGGGTGGCGCCGATACCGCCGGCGCCGACGATCCCGATCACCGAGGATTCCCGGAAGTTGATATCGAGCCGGTACAGGCTGAGGCCGATCAGCCGCGGCATGACCTGCGGCTGGATACCGTAGGCCACGACCTGCCACCAGCCGGCGCCGGTCGCCCGGATCGCCTCGGCCTGGGCCTCGTCGATGTCTTCGATGTCCTCGGCCAGCAGCTTGGCCAGGAAGCCGATGGTGGCGAAGGACAGGGTCAGGAAGCCGGCGAACGGACCGAACCCGAACATCGCCACGAACAGGATGGCGATGATGATCTCCTGGAAGCTGCGCGACAGCGCGATGATCGCGCGGCACGTCAGGTAGATCGGCATCGGCGCGATGTTGCGGGCCCCGCCGATACCGATCGGCACCGAAATCAGGATGCCGACCACCGTCGCCGTGACGGTCATGGTCAGGCTCTCCTCCATGCCCTGGGCGATGTCGCCCCAGCGGCTGAGGAAGTCGGGGACCAGGAAGCCCTTCACGAAGCGAACGCCGCGGTCGAGGCCCTCGTAGACGCGGCTCCAGCTGATGTTGATCGAGGCGAAGGCCAGGACCAGATACAGGAGGCTGCCGCCGTAGATCGCCCAGCGCAGCCGCGGATTGCGGATCAACGCCGGGCGCCGCCAGGTCGTCCGCTCGGCCAGGACGGATCCGCTATCGGCAGGCACGCTCATGACAGGCCGGCCATCCGCTCGCGGTCCAGGACCTCGGCCGGGCCGTGCGTCTCGTCATGGGGTGCCGGTTCCTCGACGGGATCCTCGGTGTCGTCGTCGACCGCCCGGATCGTCGCAGACCAGTCTTCCTCGCCGTAGATCCGGGTGAGGACCTCGTCGTCGAGCTCGTTAGGTGCGCCGTCGAACACCACCTCGCCGGCCTTCAGGCCGATGATCCGCCGTACGAAGCTCTGCGCCAGCGCGACGTCGTGGATGTTGATGATCGCCGGCAGGCCGCGCTCGTCGCAGATCTCGACGATCAGTCGCATGATCTGGCGCGAGGTCTTGGGGTCGAGCGAGGCGGTCGGCTCGTCGACCAGCAGCAGGTCGGGATCCTGTGCCAGGGCGCGGGCGATGCCGACACGCTGGCGCTGGCCGCCGGACAGGGCATCGGCGCGCTTGTCGACATGCGCGCTCAGCCCCACCCGGTCGAGCAGCCCGTAGGCCTTGGAGACGGCGTCCGGCGGAAACTTCCGGAAGAAACTGCGCCAGAAGCCGACGTAGCCGAGCCGCCCGGAGAGCACGTTCTCCATGACCGTCAGCCGTTCCACCAGGGCATATTCCTGGAAGATCATGCCGATCCGCCGCCGGGCCCGCCGCAGCGCGCCGCGCCCGAGCCCGGTGAGCTCGGTGTCCCCGAGCGTCACCTGGCCCGAGCTCGGCTCGACCAGACGGTTGATGCAGCGGATCAGGGTCGACTTGCCGGCACCGGAAGGACCGATCAATCCGACCACCTGTCCCGGCTCGACGGTGAACGACACGCCGGTCAACGCCCGGTCGCCGGTACGGTAGGTCTTCGTCAGGTTCTCCAGACGCAGCATCAATCCGGCCCTCCGACGCCGTTCACTTGCAGGCGTAGGAGACGCCGTTGGCCGCGTCGATCTTGCGGATGACGTCCCAGTGACTCTTGTAGGTGATCGGGATGAACTGCTCCTCGCCGGATCGGGCGAACTCTTCCTTCAGGGCAGAGCCTTCCCAGTCGAAGGTGAAGAACGCCTCCTTGATCTTCTCCTGCAGCTCGGGCTTCAGGTTGTGGGCGTAGCCGAAGCCGGTTGTCGGGAAGGTCTGGGACTTGTAGATCGACACCACCTGATCGGCCTTGATCACGTCGCGGGCAATCATCCGGAACATGACCGAGTTGGCGATGGCGGCGGCCGGATAGTCCTTGTTGGCGACACCCAGCACCGAGTTGTCGTGCTTGCCCGAGAACACCGGCTCGAAGTCCTTGCCTGCCTCCAGGCCGTATTCGGCTTTCAGGATCGCCGACGGTGCCTTGAAGCCAGAGTTCGAAGTCTGGGCGGTGAAGGCCATCTTCTTGCCCTTGATGTCCTCGACCTTGGTGATGCCGCTGCCCGGATAGGTGATGATCTCCATCTCATAGCCGAAATGGCCGTCCTTGCTGGCCATGATCGCGAACGACACGAACCCGGCGCAATTGACCGCCAGGGGGTTGGAGCCGGTGTTGAAGCCGGCGACATGCAGGCGTCCGGCCCGCATCGCCTCGATCTGAGCGGCGTTGGACTGCACCGGGAAGAACTGGACCTTCTTGCCGGTGACCGTCTCCATGTGGCGCAGGAAGCCGTCCCAGACCTTGGCGTAGACCGCCGGATCCTCGACCGGGGTGTAGGCGAAGATGAGGGTGCTCGGATCGACTTGCTGGCTGGGATCGCTCGGCGTGTCGGCGGTCAAGTCGCCGTTCTCGTCCTTGAAGCGGGCGTCGAGCGCCAGGCTCGGGTTCGACCAGGCCAGCATGGTGGCGAGCACAGCAGCCGCACCGGACGCCTTCAGCAAAGCACGACGTATCATGTCCATTCCCTCCCTCGGGTGTTGCATGTTCGAGGCTTCAACGCCGACGTAAGCCGTCGATCCGAGCCGCGTTCGGGCAATTCTACAATCACCAAAACCAATTCGGGTCCAATATTTTCGGAATCGCGTATGGAGCGCGGCGAAATTCCGACGGATCCCGGAAAAATCGGCGGCTGGCGTGTTCAGATTCGCGCGAAGTGATTGTCGAAGGACAGACCCGGGACCGGCACGACCGTATCGCGGACCAACGACCGGCCGGCGTCCAGCGGGCCGATCGCGCCGGTGCCGTCGCTGATCCACAGCTGGTCGGTGCCGGCCTCGCTGGCGAGGCCGCAGGCGTCGGTCGCCCGGACCAGCCCGACCGCGCGGTTGCTGCGCAGATCCCAGACCCCGACACCACCGCCGCGCGGGAAACTGGCGGCGAGATAGCGGCCGGTCGCGTCGATCGCCAGGTCGCCGACATAATTGCGGGTGACGGCTGGCGGGGCGGCGTCCTGGGGCAGCAGGGTGACCGTGCCGTCCGGCGCCCAGATGCCGGCCAGCGGCACCGCATGGTCGAGCGGCCCCTCGTACTGCATGCCGAAGCCGATGCTGCCGTCGGACGCCACCGCGAGGTGGCGGATGCCGAGCTGGTGCAACTGGCGGGGCAGCACCAGCCGGCGCGGCGCCTCGCCGGTCGTGGGATCGACCACCACCAGCGACGGCTGCATGGTCGACAGGTTGAGCTTGGCACGGCCGTAGTCGGGGTGGGTCAGCAGGCCACCGTTGGCGATCACCAGGCTGCGGCCATCGTGACCGAGCGCCAGATCGTGCGGCCCGATGCCGTGGGCGTCGATCTCGCCGACCCGGGCGTAGCCGCCGGCGGCGTCCCAGACCCCGATCACGCCGCGGCCGCCGTGATAGTCGTTCTCGGTGGTGTAGAGCAGGCGCTCGGACGTGTCGAACACCGCGTGGCCGTAGAAATGCCGGCCCTCTGGCGCTTCCAGATCGTGCCGCATCGCCCCGTCCGCGAGGCCGATGACCGCCAGGAACCGCCCGGGTCGGCGCGCCATCACCACCACCTCGCCACGGCTGCGCGCCACCACCGGCTCGTGACCGCGGCCGGGCAGCGGGGTGGCGAACCGCAGCGTCTCTCGGGGCTCCAGCGCCACCAGCGCGTAGCGGCCGTCGGGCAGGCGGGCGGTCGACACCAGCAGCCGCGGCTCGGCGCGGACCGCCCCGGGAAGCAGTGCCAGGCCGAACCCGACGGCGGCCCCCCAGAGCAGGGCCCGTCGGCCGATCATGGCCGGGTCAGTCGCCGTCGAGTGCATTGAAGCCCACCGTCAGGCCTAGAGCGGCCGCCAGTTCCTGTTGCGTCATGGTCCGCAGATTGCCCAGCACCACCGACAGATATTCCAGCCGGCCGCGCGCGGCCGGGTCGTAGACCGCCTCGTCGATCGGCAGGGTCACCGCTTCCGCGGCCATTACGGCGTTTTCGAATTCGAACGCGATCGAGGCGTCGAGCCAGCGATACTCCTCGGGCAGGGAACGGGTGAAGCCGCCGAGGTCCAGGAAGGCCATCAGGGCGGACGCGTCGGCGGCGAGTACGTGGACGCTCAGTCCGGAGCGGCGGAACGGCGCCCGGAACCGTCTGGCGGTCTTGATGTCGTTGCCCAGGACCGGCTTGAGCTTCTGGTCCTGGGTCACCTGCAACCCCGTGGAGAGCGCCCGGTGCAGCTCCGACAGCGCCTCCGACGGCGACCGGTACAGCGGATCCTCGCTGTCCGGCTGCATCAGCCGCTCGGCAATGCCGTCGGGGGCGGCCCAGCCGTCGGCGATCGCGGTGGCTACCCCGGCCAGCGCATCGGCCGCGGCGACCGCATAGGCACATCGAAAATCGTCGGGCGACGTACCGTCGTCGCTATACAGCAGGTATTCGAGCGCCGTCAGCCCCTGCAGCGCCACGCTCTTGCCGGCGAGCTGCTCCGGGTCGGTAACCGAGGCATCGCGGTCGGCGAGCACGCGGCGCAGCTGGCGCAGCCCGATTCCCTTCGGGTCCGGCCAGAACGCGATGCGTTCCATCCGGTTGTCTTCGACGAGCGGGCCGAAGCGCAGGAACTGCATCCCGCTCCAACCCTCCACCGCGATCCGGAAGGCGTCGTCGACCGCCGTTCGGGTGGCCGTTTCGGTGGCCGTGCCGGGCGCCGCGCAGAAACCGGTCACGGCGCCGTTCAGCACCTGTGCGTCGCGCGCGAAGCGGGCGGTTGCCGGCCGGATGTAGTCCTCGACCGCGTGCTGGGCGATGATCGCATCGCGGGCCGGGTCGCTCGCCGGCTGGTCGGCGACGGCCGGTGCCGCGAGCGCAGCGAACAGGACCAGGGCGGTCGCAAGCCGGCGCATGTCACAATCCTTCCAGGTAGGCGAGCAGGCGGTCGGCCTCGGCCGGCGGCAGGTTGCGATAGCGATCGCGTGCCGGCGCGGCCTCGCCGCCGTGCCAGCGGATCGCTTCGTCGATGGTGGCCGCCCGTCCGTCGTGCAGCAATCGGTCGTCCTGTCGCACCGCCTGCCCGAGCCCCCAGAGCGGCGCGGTGCGCCACTCGCCGCGCGTTGCCATGCCCTCCGGGAAACCGCCCTGGAGGCCGCCGCCCATGTCGTGCAGCAGCAGGTCGGTGAACGCCGCGACCGGCCGGTCGCCGGCTCCGGTGAGTTCCGGCAGGTGGCAGGCGGCGCAGCCGGTCGAGCGGAACAGCGCCGCGCCGACCGGATCGGCCGAACTGCCAGGCGCCGGCAGTGCCGAGACGTAGGCGACCAGGGTGCGCAGGGCATCGGCCGGAATCTCGACCCCGTCCCGGTGGCCGCTGTCGCCATGCGGGGCTTCGAGGCACGCCGTCTCGGCGGCGGTGCAGTCGCCGGCATGGGCGGGGCGCGCCAGGGTCGACAGGCCGAGGTCGGTTACCAGGGCCGCGGCGGTCTGGCTGGCGACCGTCGGTTCCAGCGCTTTCCAGCCGAACCGGCCGCTGCCGCGTCGCCCGGAGATGCCGTCGCCGTCGCGGTCGTCGGGATCGGCGAGAGCCGTCAGCGCGTCATCGGGCACGCCCGCCAGCAGGCCGATGCCGTGAAGTGCCGGCGCCCGTCGCGCCTCGACCCGCGTCGACGCCTGCAGCGCGCCATAGGCCAGCGCGTCCAGGCGGATATCGACCACCATCGGGCCGAGCGCCGGGTCGGGGGACGGGACCAGATCGAAGGCCACCGCCGCTTCCGGCGCGACCAGGGCGGTGCCGAGGGTCTGGATCTGCAGTCCGTAGACCGGATCGCCGGGGCCGGCATCGCTGCCCATCCGGACCGCCAGCGCCTTCGGATCGATCGACCCGTCGGGCTCCGCCGCGGTCCGCGATCCGCCGCCGGCGGCGTGGCAGCCGGCGCAGGAGCGGGCGTTGTGCAGCGGGCCGAGCCCATCGCTGCCGAGGGTCGAGGCCGGCGACGGCACCCACATCCGGTCGAACAGCGCCTTGCCGACCGCGACGTCGAGCGGATCCGCCGACGCCGGCAGGGCGGCGAGGCAGAGGGCGCCGGCGATCGAGGATGCGATTCGCCCCATCATGTCACCGTCACGTAGCCCATCATGCCGGTGTCCTGATGCTCGATGATGTGGCAGTGGAACATCCAGCGACCGGGATTGTCGGCGACGAAGGCGATGCGGCAGCGCTCCTTCGGGGTCAGCAGCACGGTGTCGGCCCAGTGCACCGGGCGCTCCACCTTGTTGGAGTCCAGCACCTTGAAGGTGTGGCCGTGCAGGTGGATCGGATGCATGTGCGGCGTGACGTTGCTGAGTTCGAACACGTAGGTCTTGCCGAGCGTCAACTCGGCCAGCGGCGGCGGCGGGAACTCGTGGCCGCGCTCCGGCCAGGTCTGCTTGTTGATCGCCCAGTAGGTGGCGGTGTTCAGGCACAGCGACTGCCCGAGGTCGATGGTCTCGCCGTTCGGGGCGATGACGGTCTGGTTCACCGCCGTCGAGCCGAACACGAAGGGCAGGGTCTCGGCGCCGCCCAGGTCCGGCTCCGGCAGGGTCGGGGCGAACAGCGGGGCCGGATCGAAGTCGGCAGCCGTCTCCGGCGCGGCGCCGTCGCCGACCAGGGTCATCAGGGTGACCGGCTCCTTGGCGAAGTAGTCGACCACCCGGGCCGTGGCGCCCGGGGCCGGTGCCCGCACCACCACGTCGAGCCGCATCGCCGGGCCCATGCGCCACGCCACCAGCGGGAACGGCGACACCGCGTTGCCGTCGATCGCGATGACGGCGGCCTCGGCGCCCATGACCCCGACCTGGCTGATCCGGGTCACGTCCAGGTTCAGGATCCGCAGCCGGACGTCGCGCCCGGCCGGCACCCAGACCGTCGGCGCCGCCGCGAAATTGGTGGATCGCAGCGTGCCGAAGGTGCCGGCCTTGGCGGCGCCGGCATCGGTCTGGAAGTCGAGGAACCCGCCGGTTGTCTCGTCCAGCCGCCAGTCCTTCAGCAGGCACAGCAGATCCGCGGCATAGGGTTGCGGCGCATCGCCGTCGACCACCAGGATGCCGGCCAGCCCGCGTCCGACCTGCTCGACCGTGTTGCAGTGCGGATGGAAGAAGAACGTACCGGTGTCCGGCAGGGCGAAGCGGTAGTCGAAGGCCTCGCCCGGCTGCACCGGCGGCTGGGTCATGTAGGGCACGCCGTCCATGGCGTTCGGCAAGCGGATCCCATGCCAGTGCACCGAGGTGTGCTCGGCCAACCGGTTCTCCAGGCGGGCTTCCAGCACATCGCCACGGCGCGCCCGGATCACCGTCAGCGGCGCGTCGCCGAAGGTCCACAGCGGTGAGGCCGGGTGGTCGGGGCCGAGCAGGCGGACCGGCCGCTCGGCGGCGGTCAGGGAATGGCGGTGGGTCGCCGGCGGCCCGGGTTCCGGCGGTTCGGCCAGCGGTTTCGGCGGACGGCCCCCGACGGCAAATCCGCCGGCCGACAGCACGGCCACGGTCGCAGCCCCGCCGACAAGCATGCGGCGGCGGGTGAAGACGGAGGATCGGCGCGGTCCGGTCATCGCGACCTCATACGGTCACCGCCGGGCCGCGTCCTTCGGTTGCCGGCGCCGGCCTCAGTCCCAGTTCGAGGAGTGCCCGGGCGAAGCAACTCCGGCTCGCCGACTTCAGCGGCAGGAACGGCTTGTCGAGACGCTGGCACAGATGCTTGACCCGCAGGCAGGCGGAGTGGCTGACGCAGTCGACCGGGCATAGCACCGCGTCGACCCCCTCGACCAGATCGTCGATGCGGGTCAGCGTCTCCTCCTTGCCGCCGTCGTGGTGCAGCAGGCTGGCCTGCCGACGCTCGGCGACGTCGCGAAGATGCGGCATCAGGCCGGGCCGCCCGCCGACATAGAGCAGCCGGCAGGCGCCGCCCGGCACCCGTTGCGGCAGCGTGCAGGCGACCGGCTCGACGGCCCGCAGCTCGGCGGGATCCGGTTTCCGGTCCCGGCGCAGCAGTGCCATCTGCCGGTTCAGTTGTCCGACCTCGGTCTCGAGATCGCGGGCCCGGGTGCGGGCGCCGGCCAGGCTGCGCTCGCGCTTGGCGAGCTTGCGCTCCAAGCCGGTCGCGGGCCGGTGGCTGCCGCCAGGCCGGTTGGCGGCCGCCTCGGCGGCGCTCAGCCGCTCGGACAGCTGGACGACCCGGCGATCGCGCTCCTCCAGGCCGGACTGGGCGTCCTGGGCAGCGCGGGCGGCGCGGGTCAGGCGCTCGCGGAGCTCGGCATTGTCGCGTTCGAGCAGGTCGAGCCGGGTCGCATGGTCGCGCACCGCCGTACCTTGCAGGTGCGACATCATGTGGACCTCGCCGAACACCCGGGCGCGCAGCTCGTCGGGGACGTGGCGGTGCGACAGCAGGGCCCAGTAGCCGCCGGCGATCCGGCCGGACGCCTTGAACTCATGCCAGAGCCCGTCGAGCGCCGCCGGCTCGATCAGGCGTGCGACCCGGCGCAGGGCGCCCTCGTAGCGGTGGTCCAGCAGGCGCTGCAGGGCGCGGGCGACCGATCCCTCCTGGGTTGCCTGCTGCACGAAGTAGCCGTGGATCTCGTAGTCGGTGGAATTGGCCGGCGGCGACAGCCGGAGCTTGCGCGTCAGCGCCATCAGGTCGGGCGTGGCGAGGCAGGTTCCGAGGATCGAACAGTGGAAACCGCCGCCGATCTCCCAGAGCTTGAACCGGCCGCCCGACGAAACCGTGTCGTTCGGAGCGGATTCCTGCGGATCGATCTCCGGCGGGGCGGTGTGCGTGCCCCGCGCCAGATCGTAGTCCGTCAGGCGGCCGGTGGATGCCATGGCGGCGGGCCCGCTCAGTTCTTCCCGACCGCGGCCGGGTCGTCGAGGCTGTCGGATCCCTCGATCTGGATCTTCAGGTCGAGGGCCGCGACGACCCGCTCGACCGCCCGGGTCTGCGCCACCAGGGCGTCGATGGCATCCTGGACGATCTTGTTCCCGGCAGCGTTGCCCTCGCCGATCATCTGGTCGTAGGCCATCTTGCCGCTGTCGGCGGTGTCCTTCATGACCTGCATCCTGGCGGTGGTGGCCTGCAGGGCCTTGTCCAGGTTGTCGGCGACCGCCTTGTCCCTGGCGGCGGCGAGGTCGAGAATCCCGGGGCCCTCGACCGTCTTGCCGCTGCTGCGGACATAGTGGCCGGTGACGATCGCCTGCATCCCGATCTGGTCGTAATAGTGCGAGTTGTGGGTGTTGTCCGAGAAGCAGTCATGCTCCTCCTCGGGATCGTGCAGGATCAGGCCGAGCTTCATGCGCTCGCCGCCCAACTCGCCGTAGGACAGGCTGCCGATGCCGGTGAGGATGGTGGCCAGCGCGCCCTCGGTGCCCTTGCCTTCGAGATCGACGCGGGCGGCGCCGCCCGGTACCCAGTTGGCGACCATCTCGGCCAGGTCGTCGACCAGCAGGTCGGTGGCGGCGACCAGATAGGCGGCCCGCCGCTCGCAGTTTCCGTGGGTGCAGTTCTGCGGGTCGAAGTCGGTGTGCGGACGGTTGCCGGCGCCCGGGCCGGTGCCGTTGAGATCCTGGCCCCACAGCAGGAACTCGACCGCGTGGTAGCCGATCGAGACGTTGGCCTCGACCTCCTGGGCTTCGTGCAACCCGGCGATCAGCTTCTTGTCGATGGTCGAGGCGTCGACCATCGTGGCGCCGACCCGGATCTTCTGATTGGCGATGACGTTGGCCGTGTACAGCGGGTTGTGTTCGGCCTCGGTGCCGTAGCCGGCGTCGACATAGTCGATCAGGCCCTCGTCGAGCGGCCACGCGTTCACCCGGCCTTCCCAGTCGTCGACGATGGCGTTGCCGAACCGCAATCCCTCGGTCTGCTGGTAGGCGGGCCGGGCGTCGACCCAGGCCTTGCGTGCGGCCTTCAGCGTGGCCGCGGACGGCGCCTCGACCAGGCTGTCGACCGCCTGCTTCAGCGCCATGGCGCCGGCGTGGGCGTCCTCGTACATGGCCTGGGCGATCGCCTCGTAGGTGGCGATCACGGCCTTGGCATCGGCGGCGGCGGCGTGGCCCCCGGACGGCAGTCCGCCGAGCGATGCGGCGAGCGTGACCGCCAGAACGGCGTTGCGGGCGATGAATGTCATCCGGTCCCTCCCGGGTGCTGGGCTGCAATTGGGAGTACCGCACCGGTCACGGGGCGGCACTGCCAGTTCGTGCTGACCGGGGCATTCGTATTGCGAACGCTTCGCAGTTTCAACCTGATTGTTGCGAGGGGATCGCAATAATGGCGGGTCGGGGGATGGCGGGGGCGGCGGTCAAGGCCCCTCAGTGGTGCAGCATTGCCAACTGCGCCGCCGGGTAGCGGTCGCCCTGCGCGGCACCGGGCGGGAAGGCGGCATCCAGGACGGCGAGTTCGGCGTCCGACAGCACGATGTCGCCGGCCTCGGCATTGGCTTCCAGGTGCTTGACCCGCCGGGTGCCGGGAATCGCGACGATGTGGTCGGCCTTGGCCAGCACCCAGGCGATCGCGATCTGTGCCGGTGTGCGGCCCTTGGCGTCGGCGACCGCGCGCAGCTTTTCGACCAGGACCAGGTTGTGGACCAGGTTGTCGCCCTGGAAGCGCGGGTGCTCGGCACGGCGGTCACCCTCGCCGATGCTCCCGGACCCGGCGACCTCGCCGCCTAGCATACCGCGGCCCAGCGGCGCATAGGCGACGTAGCCGATGCCGAGCTTGGCGGTGAGCGGCAGCACATGCTGCTCGGCATCGCGCGACCACAGGGAGTACTCGGTCTGCAGCGCCGCGATCGGATGTACCGCATGGGCGCGTCGGATGGTGTCGGGCGCCGCCTCCGACAGGCCCAGGAACCGGACCTTGCCCTGCTCGACGAGCCGGGTCATGGCGCCGACGGTGTCCTCGATCGGCACCGAGGTGTCCACCCGGTGCTGGTAGTAGAGATCGATGACGTCGATGCCCAGTCGCGTCAGGCTGGCCTCGCAGGCCCGCACCACATGGTCGGGTCTGCCATCCGCCGCCGGCTTGCCGTCCGGGGTGCGGGTGTTGCCGAATTTCGAGGCGATGATGTAGCGATCGCGCCGGCCCCTGACGGCGCGGCCGATCAGTTCCTCGTTCTTGCCGGCGCCATAGGCGTCCGAGGTGTCGAGGTGGGTCACGCCGATCTCGGCGGCCCGGTGCAGGGTGGCGATCGACTCGGCCTCGTTGGCCGGCCCGTAGAATCCGGGCATGACCATGCAGCCGAGTCCGATCACCGGCAGCTCGAGGCTCTCGCCCATCCGTCGTGTCCGCATGGTCCGGTTCCTCCCGTTCATTGTCCGGCAACAGGCTAGGCCGGGCCTTCGGCACAGGTCGAGGCCGGGCGCGCGGAACGGCTTTCGCCTACCGGCGGTCGGATGTTTTCCCTAGCAGGGCCAGTATTCTCCGATTTTAGATTAAGAATCCTATTCAATATATTGGTTTTATTGAAAAATAAGTGAAATCGTTAATGTTAGTGAAAGCTCTTCCGGGTATCCTGGTTCCGGGAATGGACCGAAACGGATGAGGTGGGCAGTTGCGCACACTCACAACGATTCTGGTGTGCCTGCTGGTCATGGCGGGCGCATCCTCGGCGCTTGCCCGGGCGGGTGCGGCCTCCGAAACCAGGCGGCAGGCGACCGCGGCCGGCTTCACGCTGGCGACGCCGGATCTGCACGCGGTCCTCAGCGGCTCCAAGGCCGCGGGGGTGGAGAAGGTCGAACTCGTGCTGGCAACCGGCGTCGTGCAGGCGAGGCTGTTCCGCGACAAGGAGGTGTCGGGGAACTTCACCGGCAGCCGGCTGCGATTTGGCCCGACCGAGCGCTCGCCCTATCTCGCCATGCTCGGTGTCGGCGACGGAGTGTCGGCGCGCGTGCGGTCCGGCAGCTATTCGCTCGCCGCCACGGTGGTTTCCGGGTCGGACGGCGACTCGGTTGCCGGCGAGGTGACTGCGTTCCGGGGCGCGGTGGCGCTTCAGGTCGGCCACCGTCGCAGCGGAAGCGACGTGGGTGCGGCCTCGTTCGGCGGTGCGCATGTCGATTTCGATGTGATGGAGGCTGTCGTCTCGGTGCGCTGGCATACCGGGCAGGAGGAGGATTCCGACGGCAGCACCCGCCGATCCTCGGCCGGTGGTATCGCAGTCGACCTGCGGTCTGTCATGGAGGACGGCGACCACCTGCGCGGCGCCATGTCGCGGCCGGTGCGCCCGCGGCTCGGGTTCGAGGCGCCGGACGTCTCGTTCAGCTACATGATGCCGACGTCACTTGGGCGGCTGATCTGCGCCGGCGGGTTCGAGACGGCGGCGCAGACCTCGACGGTGCGGGTTTCCTGGGGGCTGGCCTGGTGACCGTCGGGATCAGGTGCTGAGCCGGCGCAGGCGCAGGGCACCGACCGCCAGCAGCGCGCCGATGCCGGCCAGCAGGTACAGCCCGGCATCGAACCCTCCGGTGGCGTCGTACAGCACGCCGAGCAGGATCGGGCCGCCGGCGCCACCGATCTCGGCGGCCGAGAAGAACAGGCCGCTCGCGGTTCCCGCATATTTCTCGCCGACCCCGCGGATCTCCACCAGGGTCAGGATCGCCACCGTCATCAGCGAACTGCGGGCGATCCCCTGCAACAGCAGCCCGACCAGCAGGATCGGCCCGGCGCCGGCTTCCAGCATCAGGCTGGCGAACATGGCCGCGAGGCCAAGGCCGGCCAGCAGGAAGAAGCGCCGCTCCGGGGTCGCGAGCCGGGGGATCAGCAGCGAACCGAAGATGGCGACGACGGTCGGCACGGTTGCCCAGTAGCCGGCCGCGGCGGGGGTCATGCCGTCGTGGCGGAGCAGTTCGGGCAGCCAGTTGTTGAGGCCGTGGTTGAAGCTGAAGATCCCGACTGCCATCAGCAGCAGCATGCGGATCGCCGGCAGCTTCAGCAGGCTGCCGACCACCTCCATCTGCTTCGGTCGCGGGCCGCTTTCCGCCGCGCTGTCCAGGCGGCGGGCCACCGGATGCAGCGACAGCAGCAGCCAGACCCCGGCGCCCGCGAAGGCGCACAGCGACCAGAGCTGCAGGATCCGGTGCCAGTCATGCCCCAACGCCGGCATGGCGACCGCGTTGGTCAGCGACAGCACGATCACCGACCCCATCGCCGGGCCGGTGATGTAGATGCCCATTGCCAGGCCACGCTGGCTGCCGGTGAACAGCTGGCTGACCGCCTTGGGCGCCCCGGACGAGACGATCGGCCCGCCGATCCCGAACAGCCCGACCGCCAGCAGCAGGGTCGCGTAGTCGTGCGCGAAGCTGCGGGCCAGGCCGGACGCCGCGATGATGATGGCACCGATGAACAGCGACCGGCGGGCGCCGAGCCGGTCGAGCAGGGTACCGCACGGGATGGCGGCGGCGATGTACACCAACTGCCAGATGCCCAGCACGCTGCCCATGGCACCGTGGGACAGGCCGAGATCGCGGGTGATCGGGGCCACCACCGGTGCCAGCGACACAGCGATCATCCCGAAGCACAGATAGACCAGCCAGATGCCGAACAGCAGCACCCAGCGCGCGGCGCCGCCGGTGGTATCGGTCATGGTCTCGTCCGCTCCCGCCCGTCCCGCCATCTGGTCAGTCGAGGAAGTCGTCGGTCCAGCGGTCGTAGTCGGCACCGCGCGTGAGCCGTTTCATCAGCTCGCCCGACGCCACGCCCGGCAGGTCGGCAGGGTCGACGCCGTCGCGCAGTGCTTTCAGGGTGGCATAGACCGCCTGGACTCCGGCGGAGAAGGGCTGGTGGCCCTGCAGGCAGATCCGCACGCCCTGGCTGGCCAGATAGTCCCGGTCCATCATCGCCTTCGAGGCACCGCCCAGCATCAGCGGCAGGGTCACCGCGGCGGTGATCGCCTCGAGCTGCGCGCGGTCCTTGACGCCGACCAGGAAGATCGCGTCGACCCCGGTCGCCTGATACGCCCTGACCCGCGCGATGCAGTCCTCGGTCCCGGAGATGCCGGCGGCGCTGGTCCGCCCGAAGATGCAGAGGTTCGGGTCCGAGCGCCCTTCGACGGCGGCCTTCATCTTGCCCACGCCTTCCTCGACGGACAGCAGTTCGGTCCTGCCGCCGGAGCCGAAGCTGCGCGGCAGCAGCGTGTCCTCGATGCTGAGGCCGGCGATACCGGCGACCTCGAGCTCCTCGACCGTGCGCTTGACGTTGAGGGCGTTGCCGTAGCCGTGGTCGGCGTCGACCATCAGCGGCAGCGACCCGGCCCGGCAGATCCGGCGGGCCTGGTCGGCGAACTCGGACAGGGTCAGCACGATCAGGTCCGGGGCGCCGAGCAAGGTCATCGAGGCGACCGAGCCGGCGAACATGCCGATCTCGAAGCCGAGGTCCTCGGCGATGCGGGCCGAGATCGGATCGAACACCGATCCCGGAAACACGCAGCGATCACCGGACAGGACGGCGCGGAACTTCTCGCGCGGCAAAGTCGACCGCATTGGGCATCTCCATCGTTCGTGTGGCGGGCCGAAGGGCAGGGCGGATCGCCACATTGGCGACGCACCATGTTAGCCCAGGATACGCCCGCAGGAACCAGTGCTGGACGCGACCGGCCGGGAACTTCAGGCCGGCCCGGTTGTTCAGCCTCAGGAACCCGCGTGTCCGGAGTGCCAGTCAGTGAACGGAGTGCCAGTCATGAAACCGCTGTTCGTTGCATCGATGTTGGCTGCGGCCGTGTTCAGCAATGCCGCGGCGCAGGCCGCGGAGGGTGCAGACGCGATCGGTGTCCGCGATGGGGTCCGCTACGCCTGCACGGGGGTCGGTTCCGAGAGCCGCGAGGACCCGCGGTGGCGAGAGTTTCCGGCCAAGCTGGTGTTCGCAGGCGGGGACGGCGGCTACCTGTCTCGGGTCACGACCCGGATTGCGGACGGCCAGGGCCGCACGGTATTCGAGATCCAGGATTGCGGCCCGTGGCTGCTGCTCGACCTGCCGCCGGGACGGTACAAGGCCGCGGTGACCGCCCAGGACGGCCACGGCCGGTCCCACGACAGCGAGGCTTCCATCGCGGTCGGCAGCGCCGGGCAGGCCGAGACCGTCGTCCGGTTTCCCGAGATTGTCGACTGATCTGCCGTCAGGCGCAGGCGTCGCGCAGCGTCGCCAGGTCGGCGTCCAGCTCGTCCGGCTGCGCCGGCTGCAGCCGCTCCTCCTCGCCGGCGTGCTCGAGGTCGAACACCTGACCCAGAAGCACCATGTCGACCGCGTCTCCATCGCGCGACATCGGCAGGTGCAGGCGCCGGGTCAGCCGGTACTCCCGCTTCTCCCAGCGGAACCGGCCTTCGGAATAGACCGGGACCGACTGTCCGACCACGATGCCGTAGAGGCGGTGGGTGTAGTCGAGGGACTCGCCGCTCACCAGATCCTCGACAGTCATGCCGGTGTAGTCGAGGCCATGGGCTGCGACCACCTCGGTGCCGACCAGCCGGTAGCCGATCGACCGGCCGCCGTCGCCGACGTCGGCGAGCACGAGGTTCCGCAGCAGACTGGGAATCGACGTCGGGTCGAGGTCGGCGCGCAACATCGCCGGCCGGTCGCCACGGCGCGTCAGCCAATAGTCGTATAGATCCCGCAATCGCTCGTCGGCGATGTGGCGTCGGAACGATAGTCGTCCATCCCGGGTTTGGTTCTCCAGCGGTCCGCTCCCTGACAGGTACGCACTTCCGCAAGGCCGTGCCGAAGGCGGACAGTGTACATCGCGGCAGGCAATCGGCGCCCAATATCCTGCCCACCCTTTCCGGCAAATCGGCAATTGATGCCATATTGTGGCGGCATTCGTGCTGTACCGGCATATTTTGTGCGATGCAACAAAGCACGAGTTAGGGGTCTGGATCAGCGATCTCGTTCTCAATCGAAGGTGTGGCATGAGTTTGTCATCGGGCATTAGGGCGTCGGCCACCGGCGCCATGTTCGCAGTTGCGGCATTGTTGTCCGGATGCGACCAGGCTCCGCAGGCACAGGCTGCGGCGGCCCCGCCGGCTCCGCCGGTCGAGGTAGCGGCGCCGCTGATCCGTTCGGTCGTCGAATGGGACGAGTACACCGGCCGTTTCGCGGCAGCCGAACGCGTGGAGCTGCGGGCCCGGGTGTCGGGCTATCTGGAAGCGGCGCATTTCCAGGACGGCCAGATCGTCCAGAAGGGTGACCTGCTGTTCACCATCGACCAGCGGCCGTTCCAGGCCGAGCTGGCGCGGGCCCGGGCCGATGTCGCGAGCGCCAAGGCGCGGCTGGCCTTGTCCGAGCGCGAGCTGTCGCGCGCCGAGAAGCTGGTCGCGACCAGGGCGATCAGCGAGGAGACCGCCGACAACCGCCGCTCGGCGCGGACTGAGGCGGTGGCCGACCTGGAGGCCGCGCGCGCCGGCGCCGCGATCGCCGAGCTGAACCTCCAGTTCACCGAGATCCGCTCGCCGGTCGGCGGCCGGATCTCCGACCGCAAGGTCGACGTCGGAAACCTCGTTGCCGGCGGCGACGGCGCCTCGCTGCTGGCCACGATCGTCTCGCTCGACCCGATCCACCTCGAGTTCACGATGTCGGAGGCCGACTTCCTGAAGTACGGCCGGCTGCATGCCGAGGGTGCGCGGGCGTCGGCGCGCGACGGCTCGCACGCCATCTACGCCCGGCTGATGGACGAGGCCGGCTGGCCGCATCAGGGCACGATGGACTTTCTGGACAACGCTCTCGATCCGTCGTCCGGCACCATCCGTGCCCGCGGCCTGTTCGCCAATCCGGACCTGCGGCTGACGCCCGGGACATTCGCGCGGATCCGCATGGCCGGCTCCGGCCGCTACGACGCCACAATGGTACCGGACTCGGCGATCGTCTCCGACCAGGCCAACAAGCTGGTGATGACGGTCGACGCCGAGGGCACGGTGGTTCCCCGGCGGGTCACCCTGGGGCCGGTGCTCGATGGCCTGCGGGTCGTGCGCACCGGGCTCGACGCGGCGACCGACCGGGTGGTCGTCAATGGCCTGCAGCGGGCCCGGCCCGGCGGCAAGGTGACGGTCCAGGGCACCACCATCCAGGCCAAGGCAGAGGCAACGACGGCGGGCGGCTGACCCGTCCCCGCCGCGCCCCGTCCCTGCCCCGTCCCCGCCCCGACACCGCTCCAGACGAGGATCATCCCGTGCGCCTGTCGCATTTCTTCATCGACCGCCCGATCTTTGCCTCGGTGGTAGCGATCCTGATCACCCTGGTCGGCGCCATCAGCTACAGAGGGCTGCCGGTCGCGCAGTATCCCGAGATCGCGCCGCCGACCATCCAGGTCACCGCCAACTACCCGGGCGCCTCCGCCGAGGTGGTCGCCGACACCGTGGCGACGCCGCTGGAGCAGGAGATCAACGGCGTCGAGAACATGCTCTACATGTCCTCGCAGTCGACCGCCGACGGTCGCACCACGATCACCGTCACCTTCCGGCTCGGCACCGACCTCGACGAGGCCCAGGTGCTGGTGCAGAACCGGGTGGCGATCGCCGAGCCGCGGCTGCCCGAGGAGGTCCAGCGCCTGGGTGTGGTGACCCGCAAGAATTCGCCCGACCTGATGATGGTGATCCACATCTATTCGCCGGGCGACGAGCGCGACAGCCTGTACCTGTCGAACTATGCCAAGACCCAGATCATCGACCGGCTGGCGCGCCTGGACGGTGTCGGCGAGGCCCGGGTGTTCGCCGAGCGCGAGTTCTCGATGCGGATCTGGCTGAACCCGGACCTGATGGCGGCGCGCGAGCTGTCGGCGTCGGAGGTGGTCGCGGCGCTCCGGGGCAACAACATGCAGGTCGCCTCGGGTTCGCTGAACCAGCTTCCGGTGCCGGATCCCGGGGCCTTCCAGATCAACGTCGAGACCCTCGGCCGGCTGGTAGAGCCGGAGCAGTTCGAGAACATCGTCGTGAAGACCGATGCCGACGGCCGGGTGACCCGGGTCCGCGACATCGCCCGGGTCGAGCTCGGCGCCCGCGACTACTCGACCATCGGCTATCTGGATACCAACACCGCGCTGCCGATCCTGATCTTCCAGCGCCCGGGCTCGAACGCGCTGGCCACCGCCGACGCCGTCCTGTCCGAGATGCGCCGGCTCGCCGCCGACTTCCCGGACGGCGTGGCCTACGAGATCGCCTACAACCCGACCGACTACATCGCGAAGTCGATCGACGAGGTCTACAAGCCGATCTTCGAGGCGGTCGCCCTGGTGGTGCTGGTCGTCATCGTGTTCCTGCAGAGCTGGCGGGCGGCGGTGATCCCGATCCTGGCGATCCCGGTCTCGCTGATCGGCACCTTCGCGGTGATGGCGGCCTTCGGCTTCTCGCTGAACAACCTGTCGCTGTTCGGGCTGGTGCTGGCGATCGGCATCGTCGTCGACGACGCCATCGTGGTGGTCGAGAACGTCGAGCGCTACCTGGCCGAGGGCATGAGCCCCCGGGAGGCGGCGCACAAGACCATGGACGAGGTCGGCGGCGCCCTGATCGCCATCGCCCTGGTACTGTCGGCGGTGTTCATCCCGACCGCCTTCATCACCGGCATCTCCGGCCAGTTCTACCAGCAGTTCGCGCTGACCATCGCCTCGGCGACGGTGATCTCGCTGATCGTCTCGCTGACCCTGTCGCCGGCGATGGCGGCGCAGCTGCTGAAGCCGCACCAGGCCGACCACCAGCCCGGTCGGATCATGGCCGTGGTCGGCTGGCCGTTCCGCACCTTCGCGCGGCTGTTCAATGTCGGCTTCGAGGGGCTGTCGCGCGGCTACGGGGCGACGGCCCGGCGGTTGATCCGGGTCTCGGCCCTGGTACTGGCCGGATATGCCGGCCTGCTGTTCGTCACCGGATGGCAGTTCGAGCGCACGCCGACCGGCTTCATCCCCGAGCAGGACCAGGGCTACATGATTACCGTGGTGCAGCTGCCGGCAGGATCCTCGCTGGCCCGTACCGACGAGGTCGTGCGGCAGGCCACCCGGATCATCCTCGACCAGCCGGGCACCCTGCATACGGCCGGCTTCGCCGGTTTCGACGGCGCCACCTTCACCAACGCGCCGAACGCCGGCGCCATCTTCTTCACCATGGAGCCATTCGAGGAGCGTGCGGCGCTCGGGCTCGACGCCGCGACCATCCAGCGCAACGTCCAGCAGGCGTTGGGCCAGATCAAGGACGCCTACATCTTCGTGGTGGCGCCACCGCCGGTGCGCGGCATCGGCACCGGCGGCGGCTTCAAGATGTACATCCAGGATCGCCGCAACCGCGGACCGCATGCGCTCGAGGGCGCCACCAAGGAAATGGTGGGCGAGGCGTTCCAGACCCCCGGCATCGCCTATGCCTTCACCTTGTTCAACACCTCGACGCCGAAGCTGTACGCCGACATCGACCGGGTGAAGGCCGAGATGCTCGGCCTGCCGCCGGAAGCGGTGTTCGACACCCTGGAGGTCTATCTCGGCTCGGCCTTCGTGAACGACTTCAACTTCCTCGGCCGCACCTTCCGGGTGACCGCCCAGGCCGACGGCGAGTTCCGCGACGACCCGCGCGACGTCGCCATGCTGCGCGCCAAGTCGACCAGCGGCGCGATGGTGCCGATCGGCAGCGTCGCCACCTTCCGGGACATCACCGGCCCGACCCGGGTGGCGCGCTACAACCTGTACCCGGCGGCCGAGCTGCAGGGCGCGCCGATCCCCGGCGTGTCCACCGGCGAGGCGATCGCGGCGATGGAACAGCTCGCCGAGCGGCAGTTGCCCTACGGCTTCTCCTACGAATGGACCGAACTGGCCCTGCAGGAGAAGCTGGCCGGCAACACCGCGGCGATCGCCTTCACCCTGGCGGTGGTGTTCGTGTTCCTGTTGCTGGCGGCGCAGTACGAGAGCCTGACCCTGCCGCTGGCGGTTATCCTGATCGTGCCGATGTGCCTGCTGGCGGCGATCACCGGCGTGGTGTTCCGCGGCCTGGACAACAACGTGCTGGTGCAGATCGGCTTCGTCGTGCTGGTCGGGCTGGCCGCCAAGAACGCCATCCTGATCGTGGAGTTCGCCAAGCAGGGCGAGGACGGCGGGCTCAGCCGGGCCGAGGCGGCGGTGCAGGCGGCGATCACCCGGTTGCGCCCGATCCTGATGACCTCCTTCGCCTTCATCCTCGGCGTGCTGCCGTTGGTGCTGGCCGAGGGTGCCGGCGCCGAGATGCGGCAGTCGCTCGGCACCGCGGTGTTCTCCGGCATGCTCGGGGTCACGCTGTTCGGCCTGCTGTTCACGCCGGTGTTCTATGTGGTCTGCCGCTGGCTGGGGTCCTGGCGCAAGCCGAAGGAAGTGCCGGCGGAGTAGCGCTCAAGGGACTTTCCCCGCGCCGCGATCCCGCCCACCATGCCGCCGAGGTTCCATATGGGAGAGGCGGGCATGCTGGCGATCACGGGCTATGTCGACCGGTTTTCGGCGGCGCCGGGCGGTACCCTGGCGTTCAAGATCAGCAGCACCCTCGGCGATGACTACACCGCCGAGCTGGTGCGGATCCGCTGCGGCGATCCCAACCCGGCCGGACCGGGCCTGAAGATCTCGGCCGTCGATATCCCGTTCGGTGGCCGGTTCCCGTCGCGGTTCCAGCCGGTGCATCTCGGTTCCTACGGCCGCATCGACACGCCGGCCGGGCTGGTCGAGGTGCCGGTGCTGACCCTGTCGGCCATCGTCTGGCCGACCCTGCCGGACCGCGGCCGCCAGGCCGTCCTGACGGTCGGCGACCCGGCCGGCGGCGACGGTGTCGGGCTCGAGATCGGACCTGAGGGCGCAGCACTGCGCCTTTCCGCCGTCGACGCCGTCGCGGTCGGTGAACCGCTGCGGCCGCGCTGCTGGTACCGGATCGAGGCGACCGTCGATACCGCTGCCGGGACCGTGCGCGTCGCCCAGACGCCGCTCGGCGCCGAGCGTCTCGGTCTCCGGGCAGCGGCGGTCTCGGTACCGCTGCCCGCCCCCCTGCGGCCGGGTGCCGGCGTGATGCTGGCGGCGGCCCCGGTGGCGGACGCGCCCGCCGGGCGGCACTACGAGGGCAAGCTGGAGGCGCCGATGCTGGTGGCCGGCGCCCTCGACGCCGCCGGGTCGCCGGCCGGCGCCGTGCTGGCGGCCTGGGACCTGGGGCGCGGCATCGACGGCGTGCGGATCGAGGATATCGGCCCCGGCGGCCATCACGGCGTGCTGGTCAACCTGCCGACCCGCGCCGTCACCGGCTCGCGCTGGAGCGGTACCGAGATGAGTTGGCGGCATGCGCCGGACGAGTATGCCGCGATCCACTTCCACAGCGACGACCTGTACGACTGCGGCTGGGAGACCGGCTTCAGCTTCACGATCCCCGACGGCATGCGGAGCGGCATCTACGGTGCCCGGCTGCGTTGTGCCGGGCACGAGGACATCATCCCGTTCTACGTGATCCCGGCGCCCGGCAAGCCGACCGCGAAGGTGCTGTTCATAGCCTCGACCTACACCTTCCAGGCCTATGCCAACCACCAGCGCGGCAACCTGGACGACGCCTTCCGTCAGCGCATCGCCGACTGGGGCGCCTGTCCGCACAGTCCCGACGACCATTCCGACTACGCGCACTCGACCTACAACCGACACCCGGACGATTCCGGGGTGGCGCTGTCGTCGCGGCTGCGGCCGATCCTGACCATGCGGCCGGGCTTCCTGACCTTCGACGATGCCCGCGGCTCGGGCCTCCGGCACTTCCCGGCCGATACCCACGTCACCGACTGGCTGGAGGCCAAGGGCATCGCCTACGACGTGCTGACCGACGAGGATATCGACGACGGCGGCGCCGAGGTGCTGCGGCCCTACGCGGCGGTGCTGACCGGCTCGCACCCGGAGTACCACACTCCCGGCACCCTCGACGCGCTCGAGGGCTACACCCAGGGCGGCGGCCGGCTGTGCTATCTCGGCGGCAACGGCTTCTACTGGCGGATCGCCCGCAATCCGGACCTGCCCGGCGTCATCGAGGTGCGTCGCGCCGAGACCGGCATCCGCGCCTGGGCGGCCGAGACCGGGGAATACTACCACCAGCTCGACGGCGCCCTGGGCGGCCTGTGGCGGCGCAACGGCCGGCCGCCGCAGCGCCTGGCCGGCGTCGGCTTCTCGTCCCAGGGTCTGTTCGAGGGCAGCTACTATCGCCGCCTGCCGGCCGCCGACGATCCGAAGGTCTCCTGGATCTTCGACGGTGTGCCGGACGAGATCATCGGCGATTTCGGGCTGTCGGGCGGCGGTGCCGCGGGCTTCGAACTCGACCGCGCGGAGGAGGCGCTCGGCACCCCGCCGGGCACCGTGGTGCTGGCCTCGTCGGAGGGCCACGGCCCCAGCTTCATCCCGGTGTTCGAGGACCTGCTCAGCCACGTGAACACGCTCTACGGCGGGCCGCGCGATCGGCTGGTGCGGGCCGACATGGTCTACGCCGACCTGCCGTCCGGCGGCGCGCTGTTCAGCGTCGGCTCGATCACCTTCTGCGGCAGCCTGGCGCATAACGGCTACGACAACCCGGTGTCGCGGATCCTGGAGAACGTGGTGCGGCGGTTCGCGGAGTGAACCGGAGAACAGGCGTTGCCCCGTGGGGCGGCGCTCGATGGAAGGTTGCGTCGACTGGCACCCGCATTTAGAGAGATGGTTTGGGTGCGTTGTCCGTATTGGGATAGGAATCCGGAATGATCGCCCTGGCAGACGACGGCTCGACCCTTTCGGGGCGCGACTACTTGGCCTCGCGGATCGAGGCCTCGGTGGCGCCGCCGGGGCGGGTGCTGGTGATCCTGCCGAGCGTGTTCCTGGCGCTGGTGGCGGCGCTGCTGGCGTTCGCCTGGTTCGGCCATGTGGACATCGTGGTGACCGCCCAGGGCAAGGTGGTGCCGAGCGCGAAGGTCAAGGTTGTGCAGGCGGCCGAGGGCGGCGTCATCCGGGCGATCAACGTCGCCGAGGGCGACCGGGTGGCCGCCGGCCAGGCGCTGGTCGAGCTCGACCCGACCGAGACCGGGGCGGAGTGGGAGAAGCTGGCCGGCCAAGTCGAGTCCGGCAACCTGGAGATCGCGCGGCTGGAGACCCTGATCGGCCTCGGCGTGCTGGTGCCGGCCCAGCGCGACCTCGACCCGACGGACTGGTTCGTCGCCCCCGAGGGCACAGCACCGGCGCTGGCGCGCGCCGCCGCCGAGCGGCTGGCGGCCGACTGGCGGGCGATGGTGACCGACCTGGCGGTGGCCGACGGCGAGAACGTGCGGCTGGAGGCGGCGCGGCGCAGCTACGCGGCCCAGCTCGGCAAGCTGCAGGCGGTGGTGCCGATCCTGGCCGAGCGCGAGGAGGCGCTGGGCACCCTGCTGGAGAAGCAGCTGGTGGCCCGCTCGGAATACCTCGAGGTCAAGCGCCGGCTGGTCGAGGCCAGTCACGAGATTGCGGTGACCGAGGCCGAGAAGGCGCGGGCCGCCGCCGACGTCGCCAAGGCCGGCGCCGACCGAGACGCCCGGCTGGCGAAGGCGGAGTCCGAGCGCGTCGCCGACCTGGCGCAGATCCGCGAGCAGACCGCCGCGGTCACCCAGGAGCTGGTGAAGGCGGCCGAGCGCGACGCCCGGCGCGTGGTGGCGGCGCCGGCGGACGGCATCGTCACCCAGCTCGGCGTGACCACGGTCGGCGGGGTGGTGAGTGCGGGGGAGGCGCTGATGCGCATCGTGCCGGTGGGTGACGCCCTGGAGGTGAGCGCCACCATCCCGAACCGCGACATCGGCTTCATCGCCGAGGGGCAGGCGGCGGTGGTGAAGCTCGATGCCTTCAACTACCTGCGCTACGGCACCCTGCACGGCACCGTCGTCGGGATATCCGCCGACGCCGTCGACCCGACCGCGGCGGCGCGTGCCGGTGCCGGGGCGGGAGCCGCCGGTGCGGCGCCGCAGCCCGGCCAGAACCCGCAGGCGCCGCCGTCCTACACCGCCCGCATCGCGCTCTCCTCCGACACAATCCAGGTGGACGGCCGCCCGGTGCGCCCGACCCCGGGGATGACGGTGACGGTCGACGTGCGCACGGGGGAGCGGCGGCTGATCGAGTTCGTGCTGCAGCCGGTGCTGCGGTACGCGAGTGAGGGATTGAGGGAGCGGTGAAAGAATCAATGTCCAGGTTTCGCAATGTGCTCACGCATGTGTTTGCTGGATTATCAGTAATATTATCCATTATTGTTGTTTTGCTTTTAACGTACGTAAATATTGAATTTGGTGAGACAAGTCGATATGTGCTTCTTTTCGTAAAACCGGATAGTTTAGACGCACAGAGTGTGCGCGTTAGATTAAATGATGATGCAGAGGTCCAAGTGAGGTTTAGCGGGTATTCGTATCACGGAATACAGATAAGCGATCCAGCATTTCTTTCTGGAACTTATCCAGGTAATAATAGGCGAGACAATCTCTCAGTGCATGTGACGATGTCAGATACTCAATTTTATAAAACAATAAAGCTAAAAGGAAGACATCCAATCTACTCCGGAGACTGCCAATATGTATTTTACATTGAATTAAATGGAGATATAAAACATAGTGAATGTGCGTTGATCTCTCGAATGTCTGCAGAATAGCATAGTAGTGTCACTATAGACATGACGTAGAGATAAAATGACAGACTACAAGGAGGCGGTGTCAATTTTGAAGTGCAACGGTCTGTGGCGTGGTCTGATCGTCGACGACCAGCTTGCGGAAGACTTCGTTTGGGGTGAGGAAGTCGAGGATTTTTCGAGGTCTGTCGTTGAGGCGCTCGGCAATGTCATTGAGGTGCTGCTGGAAGTGGCCGCTGAGATCGGTGCCTTTAGGGAGATACTGCCGGATCAGGCCGTTGGCGTTTTCGTTGCTGGGTCGCTGCCATGGGCTGTAGGGGTCGGCGAAGTAGACCTTGATGCCGGTGTTCCGCGTCAGCTCGGCGTGGCGGGCCATTTCGGTCCCGCGGTCGTAGGTAAGCGTCTTGCGCAAAGTCGCGGGGATGGCATCGAAGGCGCGCTCGAAAGCACAGCGGGTGGTGTCGGCATCGAGCGCGTCCATGCGGGCGAGCAGGACGAGGCGGCTGGTGCGTTCGACCAGGGTACCGACGGCCGAGCGATTTGCCGCTCCCTTGATCAGGTCGCCCTCCCAATGGCCGGGGATCAGCCGTTGGAAGACGTCTTCGGGCCTGGCCGCGATCTTGACATCGTCGGTGACGAAGCCGCGCCGATCGGTACCGCGCGACCGCGGCCGACGGTTCTGACGCCCCTGGCGCAGGGCGCCGAGCAATTCGCGACGCAACTCGCCGCGCGGCAGCGCATAGAGCGCGCCGTAGACGGTCTCATGGCAGACCGTTCCAGGACGATCCTCGGCATCCATGCGCCGCAGTCTGCCGGCGATCTGCAGCGGCGACCAGCCGGCGCGCAGATGATCGGCGACGTGATCGAACAGCGCGGTGCCCACACGCAGTTTGCGCCGACCGATACGGCTTTCCGAACGG